>Ga0118677_10001176_pt1 | contig 56215 bp, 59 predicted proteins | sample AliMusrvi5mmetaG_FD_86154 | JGI IMG/M metagenome (GOLD analysis project Ga0118677, IMG submission 86154)
TAGCTCGATCCTAGTATCTCTGTTAAATTGTGTATGCGACATCTCCTTAGCGTTAATGGCTGGTAATGGTATACCGCTATTCTACGCTAGGGAGGTGTTGTGCTTCAGGCTAGAATTCAAGCATGACGCCTTGACAATGCACTGTCAACATGCTAAAATACGTAAGAAGCAAGCCGTATAGTACGAGATAAGTGGCTATAGGATTGCAAAATTTCCCGGTCATTGAAATTCAACATAAAATGCCCCTAGGGGCGAACGATATAGAAATAGATTATGAAAAGCGCTAAACCGTACACTATCCTTGATCTTGGGGATGGAATAACGATAGTCGTTATCACAGGCGGACCTTGCAGTGGTAAAACCACTGGTTTGGCTCGTCTCAATCGGATGCTCTCCGATCGCGGTTACAAGGTTGTCATCTCGCCGGAATCGGCTACCAAGCTGATAACTGCCGGAATGGCACCTGGTGAGCTATCCTGGGCGGAATTCCAGGAAGAGATATTGCAAGACAGTTTGTCTCAGGAGGATCGTATCCTTTCCATCGCTAAACGCTACAGAGACAATGGCCGGAAGGTTGTCGTACTCTGCGATCGTGGAGCTATGGATGGAGAAGCCTACATTGGGCCGGAAGCATATGGAGAACTGCTTGAACGCCTGGGGTTCACGCATAGGCAACTATGTGATGAGCGTTACCATGCGGTCATTCATCTCCGGACTGCAGCTCTCGGCGCTGAAGAGTTTTACACGATCGCCAACAACGAAGCGCGTCATGAGACTCCCGAAGAGGCGCGGTTGCTCGACGAAAAGACGCTTTTCGCATGGACAAGGCATCAACATCCACGAGTGATCGATAACTCGACAGGCTTCGAAGGCAAGCTCCACCGCTTGTTCTGCGAGGTTTGTGCGATCCTCGGCGATCCTGTACCTCTTGAGAAGGAAGACAAATTCCTGATCGAAGCGCTCGACCCGACTACCATTCCAGTCAAATGGACTGAGAGCTGGATCATCCAGGACTATCTGGTGTCTCCTAAAGCCGACGAAGAACGGAGGGTGCGCGCGCGAAGCGACGGAAACAGCACCTCCTACTACTATACGATCAAGCGGAAGATTAGTTCCGGCGTCCGCGCGGAAGAGGAAAAGATGATCTCCGAGCGCGAATACAATACTCTTCTCACTCTCCGTAATCCAGAGAAGATGACGGTGAAAAAGCGCCGCATCTGTTTCTTTTGGAGGGAGCAATTCTTTGAGATAGACCTTTTCGAAGAACCGCGACCTGGGCTTGCGCTCATGGAAGCGGAACGCTCCGATCAGACTCCGGAGTTGGAGTTGCCACCATTCATTCGCGTTCTCAGGAATGTCACGGACGACAGGCAATACTCGAATGCCGAGATTGCATGTACCAAACCGCTGCTAGTCACGGTTTGATTAGCTGTTCTTTACACAGAGCCGGAAGTTAACTTCCGGCTCTTTTACATAATGTACTGATGCTTGTTAACTCCATAAGGTCAGACATTTTGGAAAAGCTTCATTGTTTTTTGAACCTTTTTTTATTGCTTTTTGAGACTAAATTTATGGATTCTTCATTTGTCTTTGATACGATCATCATATGAAAGGAAATTCAGACCAATTCAGGGAAAGCATCGATACCACAACGGCGGTTTCGGCCATTGACTCGATCTTGGATTTTGCCACCAAGGAAAGGGCTTCTGATATCCATATCGATCCTAGGGCCGATGACATTATCATACGTTTACGTGTTGATGGACAGATAGGCGAAGTGGGCACGTTGCCAAGACGCTTGCATGAAGAAATGATAGCGCGTCTGAAGATACTATCCGGTGCCAGGACTGACCTTCACGCTGTGCCGCAAGATGGGCGTTGGAGAACCGAAGTCAGTGGCGATTCGTATAATGTGCGCATTTCATTCATGCCGACCTATTATGGAGAGAACGCCGTCATGCGCATTTTACCAGTTCATACTAATCGTGACATTTCCTTCGCTAAGCTCGGCTTTACCCCTGATCATGTCCGAGCTATAGCCGCCGCATTGCGATGCAATCATGGCCTTATTCTGGTGACTGGTCCGACCGGTTCAGGCAAGACGACCACTCTCCACGCATGTCTTGCAGAAAAAGCCCGCGAGCCGCTCTCGATCATCACTCTTGAAGATCCTGTTGAATATGAGATCACCGGCGTCCGTCAAGTACATATCCGACACACTCATGGGGTCACGTTTGCCAGCGGCTTACGTGCCGCTTTGAGGCAAGATCCGGACGTTATTATGGTCGGTGAGATTCGTGATGCGGAGACAGCGTCGGTGGCGATTCATACCGCTCTGACTGGACATCTGGTGCTCTCGACGCTTCACACAAATTCAGCTTTGGAAACCATTCCACGACTCATAGATATGGGAATAGATCATTACCTGTTAGCTTCGACTCTCAAGCTGGTTGTCGCACAACGTCTGATCCGCACGATCTGCCGTGAATGCTTTGGCGAAGGATGTGACGGTTGCCGACTTTCCGGATACATCAGTCGCTCGGTAATAGCTGAGACGTGCGAGATAGATCCCGGTCTTCGGGACCTCATCGCTTCGAAGCAACCGCTATCAGTCTGCACCGACTACGCTCTTTCTCAAGGATTTCATCCAATTTCTGAAGATGGTTCAGAAAAGGTCGATTGGGGCATTACGACAAGGGAGGAGGTTATGAGAGTGTTGAACACGTAATAAGCTTAAATATATCAATGCGTATTAGAATCAATCACAATAAATGGCGTCGCAAGAATATCATTCTCCTTCTGGAAAGGCTGGAACTATATGTGTCTGCTGGCGTGACTATCAATCGGGCGCTTCAGATTTCTTCTGGAGGAATAACCGTTAGACAGAAAGATGCTATTCAACGCGCATTGAAATCGGTTGAAGCGGGCGCTAGTCTGTCAAAAGCTCTGACTGAGTCGGTTGGTCTATCAAAAACGATAGCCGGTCTGATCGAACATGGTGACTCGTCGGGATCTTTAGCCCAATCCTTGAATGTTGCCAGATCTCTAATGGAACGGGAAGACGAGCTTATGAAGAAATGCACGTCCGCTATGACATATCCGGTTGTTATCGGTATTTTTGCTGGTCTCTTGACTATCGGCTTGGTCCGCGGTGTCATGCCACAGATCATTCCCATGCTTAAAAGTCTTCACGTCCAATTACCGTTCTTGACGCGCATGGTCATGTTCGTCTCTGAATCGTTAATGCGTTACGGCTTATATCTTCTTGCGACAACTGTAACGATATCCGTGGCTATTTCACTGCTATATGCTAGGACAACGATATTCAAGTCGATCGCTCAGGAGCTTCTATTTCGGACGCCTCTGATCGGTCATCTTACATTCTCATATTTCCTGGCAGTATTTCTGCGTTCATGCGGTGCCTTGCTCGAATCGGGAGTATCGATCGGTAAAGCATATGTAAATACCGTCCGTACGATTTCGTTCATTCCATTAAGGAATAGGCTGGAGTCAAATATCTCTGTTGTGGATCGCGGGGCATCAATTGGGTCTATCTTCAATATTCCGCAAATGCCGTCCTATGTGGCGCCTCTCATCAATGCCGGTGAAGTCTCCGGAACATTGGGTGCTTCGATGGTCCGTGCTGCCGCGATTGTAGATCGTGAAATCGAACATTCTTTAAAACGACTGACGTCTCTTATCGAGCCTGTCATGATGGCTGGAATGGGGTTGGTAGTTGGTTCCATTGCTCTTTCTATAATGATGCCGATATATGACCTTTCGCGAGCATTGCAACAGCATTGATTGGAAATAGATCATGGACGATCATAAGAAAGGCATAATTCTGATCGATATTCTAGTCGCCTTGTCTTTGGCAATTCTATTCGTGGGCATTATATCCGAATCATCTCAAGGGGCGCACGATATATTCACATACGCCAGCGGCAGGAATCAATTGATGGATAAATACGAAGTGGGCGAATTCACTGAAGTCCAACAGCCGTATGGTAATGAACGGCTAGAACAAACAATGACCGTTCCTGGCGGATTGCAATACAACAAAGTGTCCGCACTGTCGTATGGAAATCTGGACGATGCGGCAGGGACACCATTATGTTCCGTCGATTTTATAGATGGGAGCAAGGCGCCGACGATAACGGCTATTCATCTACCGATAAGTTCATCATTGCCGTTGACTCATTTGGAAGTCAGGAATGGTGTTGTTTATGTTTCAGCCGATTCTGCAACGGCTTCTGATCCTGATTTGATAGTATTCAATATTCTCGATGTGAATAATCCGACGGTTTTGTCTTCAATCGATACCGGCCCTGGAATATCCGCATTCTCTATAGCTGGCAAAAGGATTTATGCCGCTGCTCCTAGTACGGCCGGGCAGCTTCAGGTGATTCGGATGGATAGCCTTTCTAGTTTAGTTTTGGAAAAGAAATTCAAATTGCCTTTGCCATACGCCACGGCCACGCCGGCTCTAGCTAATTCTATTTTTTATAATCGCAATCGTATATACCTAGGTACGACCAAATGGGATGGGGATGAATTTAATGCCATAGATGTTTCCAATCCGTCACTTCCGATGAAGTTGGGCGGTTTTGAAATAGGAAGCATTGTCAATGATATTTATGTGAATGGCGGCCTAGCATACGTGGCTTCAGCTGATATGTACCAGCTGCGAATCTTAAGTGTTGAAGATCCATTGCACCCAACTCTTGCCAATCAATTCATTCCGACCGGTTGGCAAAGACAGGAAGGGAAGGTCATTTCAATGTTTGAGAACTCTTTGGATTACGGCCGAACGTCCGGTGGTTACAACGTAACATTAGATCATGAAGCGTTTACATGGGCGACGACTTCATCGACGACTTTAGCGAATCCCGTATCGATAGATGTTCCTGGTGGGGTTTATGGTGTGCTTTCGGACCGTTTTCATATATTCCTAGCCACCAGACAAACTGGTAAGGAATTTCAGATTTACGACAGATCGCTCACTGTCAATTTGAATTCCCTCGCAACATCATCATATTCGTTACCAGTCGCTCCACAATCAATGGCATGCGACAACGACAAGATATACATCTTGGCACATGGCAGTCCTTACATTTATGAGATCACGTTCAATCAATAATTTTGGCATAACCTTGATAGAAGTCCTGCTTTACAGCACGCTTCTTTCTTTTCTGTTGGCCGGCTTCATTCAATATGCCTATGGAGTCCACTTTGGAGATCTGCAATTAATGGACGAAGTAAACCAATGAAAAGGAAAAACAATCATGGCTTTATGGCACTTATTGCCCTTGTTTTGTTGGCTACTGGTACATTGGCTTTTTCCTTGGCGACGATGTCAGCAGCTGCGGCATATGCCGATATGTCATATAGGCGCGAGTTGCGAATCCAAGCGCGATTGAATGCCGATGCCTGTCTCGATTCTGTTTCGCTCATGGCTGCCAAAGATTACTTTCTGAATGGTCACGTTAAGTTATCTGAATTCGGGTGTGATGCTCAAGTTGCGAATGATTTAAAAGGGAACTTGAATATCAGGGTGAATGCGAACAGTAACCGCGTGAGCTTTCAGGATTCACGATCTATTTCAATATGAATTACTATCGAACCAAAGTCGATCCAATATCAGGCTCCAAATACTCGGAGGTGTATCCGAAGGCTCGTCTCATTTATGAACACATTCGGAGTCGAACCAAAAGACGTCCATACATTCGGTCTGTCTATTTTGGTGGGCAGAAGATATTTCTGGATTATTATTGGAGCGATTTATGGACCAAGAACTGGCGAGATAGATTGAGAAGACTAAAGTATTATCCTTGTGCTTTAGACCTCTTAAGAAACTCAAAGATTGATCCAGAGGTGAAAGTAAATCCGGCTAAAAGGTCGGAAATTCTCTATCGTTTCGGCGGAATCTCTCCGAGTGGAAATAGATTCTATGTTCAAGTTAAGCAAAATACGAGGAAAGGCAATCGGGCATTTATATCAGTATTTCCACAGGATTGAATCTTAAACGAAAAAGACCCTCCGCTATGTGAGGCTGCATTTCCACTTGCGTGGCGCACATGGCCTCGGCCGAAAGTCTTCTTCATTGAAAGTTTATCACCGCAAGTCTCGAAAAGTCAATAGGAATTTGTATCTATTTCGCTTTCACCCACAAATATATATCTTCAATAGCTTTGACAGCATCACCGGCAGCAATGTTGTTCTGGTGGAAAAGCCCGTCAGTCACGTCTCCGGCGGCCCAAACGCCTTCACCGCCGCCTATTAATGTGGCGCGTTGATTCTTGGCATTGATAGGGACTCGATTGAACTCATCCAATGCGACCAGACCTTTAAGAAAGTCGGTATTTGGAATAGATCCAATTTCTATGAAGATTCCAGTTACTTTCAATTCAATGTCCTTCTTTGTTTTTGTATCAGTGTAAATCAATGAAGTGACGAATTTATCGCCCCTGACTTCTTTTGGAACTGCGAAGGGAATCAATTTAACTTTTGGATTCTTTGAAACAGCATCAACTGTTGTTTGATCAGCTCGGTAATCACTGCGGCTCAGGAGTGTTACGCTTTTACAATAAGCCATGAGCTGAGCGGCTGCTTCAAAGCCAGCATTACCGCCGCCGACCACAACCACGTCTTGATCGGAATATAGTGGCCCGTCGCAAGTGGCGCAGTAAATAATGCCTTTGTTTTCGTATTTGGCAGCTCCAGGTACGTCCATTTTACGTCGACGGCTACCTGAGGTTATCAGAATCGACTTAGCTTCATAAAATCCTTTATCGGTTTTGACGGTGAAAAGCGATCCTCCTTCCTCCTTCCTCCTTCCTCCTTCCTGCTTCTTTACTTCAATAACCGCTTCTCCGTCTTTGAAATCAACAATGTCCTTACCGTAAGCCTTGGCGTGAGCCTCCAAATTCTTGGAAAGATCCAGTCCGGAGATAGCCACGGTGCCTATCCAATTCTCGATCTTTTCGGAGACATTGCTTTGGCCTAGCCAGTCTTTGGTTATGAGAACGGTGCGTAATTGTTTGCGCGCTGCATAAACTGCCGCCGCCGCGCCGGCTGGTCCACCGCCGATGATTGCAAGGTCGTAGGTCATAGTTGGAGTTTATCATAGATTGCGCGATTGACAAAAATTATCCTAAGAGTAGTTTTAATGATGGAGTTAGATCTCCAAAATCAAATAACGCCTCGAGTAACTGGGGCAATGTTAGAAAGGTAGAGTAGAATTATGAAAAGAAAGACAAGAGAAAAGACGAAGAAGGCCCATCCGCTCCTATCCTATATTCCAACAACGATCGGGTCATTCGACGAGTGGAAAAAACGTTGGGATAAACAGCAGTCTACGGAAGAACGACTGGGGCTTCTTCACACCTTGATGATCAGCGACCATTGCTGGTCTCGACAAAAGGGCGTTCCGTTCCTGCTTGAAATAGCCGACGGCTATTGCGACAGCGAGTACAGATTTCGACTGGCGGCTGAGCGCGAAGATTCTTGGGACGAAAACAAACGCGAAGCAGCCGGCCAACGCCTAATGATCGCAAAGAAGGCTATGTCGGTGCTTTGTGCCAAGTTCTTCAAGCGACAAACGGACCGATACGGGAAAGTCTCGTACCTGTGGTGGTGGGCACTTGAAGATGAGGGGATATGCTCGTCTCTATTTGACTTCTTCCTTTCAGGTGATAGCGATTGTGTCAAGAACTGCAATCGCAGACCTTCTGAAAGAGACTCTGATCAGCCGGTCGTCCTGCAGTTCCTGAAGGACTTTTCCAAGCAGGGTTGGGAGTTTGAAAACTTTTGCGAGCAAAGCTTTGGAAGTCAGGACGATACAATCCAAAGACGCTTGATCTCGTATCGTCCCAAATTCATCGAGATACTTACATGGCTGGGGACACTTCAGTGGTTGTTAAGTCAACAGCGAGTAGAAGTCGTATTTGACTCCGCATCGCTTGGTAAACTGAAGGAAATTGCTCTCGATAAGGAATACCAATTACCAAGCCTGACCAATCATTGGGAAACTGAACACCGGTCGCCGAGAAATATCCGAGAGGCAGTCTATGCGAAATCGGCGGCGGCGGAAGTTCTCGTCATCTATGGGATCCGTCACCAGGAGCGTCTTCGTAGCGAGAAATTTCGACGGATTCTGAAGACGAAGGCTGAAGAACAAAGCCGCCTAGCACAGGCAAAACAGCTTGAAAAGCAATCAGCTCTGCTTAGAGCAGAAGCAGAGAGATTGCTAAAATCGTAAGGCTTTACGCACACAACCCGCAGGCAAGCCGCTGCGGGTCTTTTGATTCATGAAAGTCGTTCTTAATTACTTCAACTTACTCCTCCGTAGAAAAGCCGGTATAGCACCCCAATCATCGTCGTCGTCTTTGGTAGTCTCAGGCTTTTTGATATCGACAGATTTGGGTTGTTCAACCAAAGTCGGTTCACGGCGCGGTTCCAGCGGCGCATTGTAGATCTTGCCTCGTTCTTTGTCTTTTTCTTTGGGGCTACCACGCATCATGGCGGCGATGGCTGATTCGGCTTGCTGTGCCGGGGAAGCCCGTTGTGGAGTAGTAGATATACCAGGTGTGGTCGGGCGGGAAGCCGCAGCGGAGACGCCCTCGGGAAAACCGGTGGCGATAACAGTGATCTTGATCTCATTTTTCTTGAGCTTGTCGTCTTTGACTGTACCAAAGATGATCTTGGCTTCGGGGTCGATGGACTCGGTGATGACTTTGGCGGCGTCTTGGATCTCGAACATTGTTAAGTCTTCGCCTCCAGCAATGGAGAAGAGCACACCTTTGGCACCGGCAATTGAAACATCCAAAAGTGGGGAATTGATAGCGTTCTTGGCCGCTTCTATAGCACGGTTCTCTCCGGAGGCCGATCCGATGCCCATGAGCGCAGAACCAGCATTTTCCATGACGGTTCGGATATCAGCGAAGTCTATGTTGATGAGACCGGGTGTGGTTATGAGGTCTGATATACCTTCGACAGCTTGGCGTAGTATCTCATCGCACATGGCGAAAGCATTCTTGACGGTGGTCTCTTTATTGATAGCAGCGAGCAAGCGATCGTTGGGGATGACGATGATAGCATCGACTTCCTTGCGCAGGTCCTCAAGAGCCGCTTCGGCTATTCGTGAACGTTGGCGTCCTTCGAAATAGAAAGGCTTGGTGACGACGGCCACGGTGAGACAGCCGAGCTCTTTGGCAGTGCGAGCCACGGTTGGGCTAGCGCCGCTACCGGTGCCACCTCCAAGTCCACAAGTGACGAAGACCATGTCGGCACCTTTCACTGCTTCCTGGATCTCCTCTTTGTTCTCTTCGACAGCGCGACGTCCGAGATCTGGGTTCATGCCAGTTCCTAGGCCGCGAGTCAGATTCTTGCCGATATTGATGCGCTTCTTGGCCTGGGATCGATGAAGATCCTGTGAATCGGTGTTGATGGCCATGAAGTCCACGCCGCGGACCTTGCTCAAGATCATGTGGTTGACCGCGTTCATGCCGGAACCGCCCACACCAAGGACTTTGATGCGAGCGAAAGCTTCGATATCGGGAGTGATGTTGGGCATTGAAAAAGTAAAAGTTAAAGATTAAAAATCTAAAAGTCGGGACTATCGCAGACCGACGTACTTGTGTGCAGGGCTTTGGTGGTTATATTACCACAGGAGGTTTTGAATACAAGCAGAGGTAAAAGCTCGATTTAAGTACAAATCAAAAAGGGGAGTTGGGCAAGTTCCCCGATAGTTTAGTTGTAATTAGGCGTGAATAATCCAAGTAGTTATTGATATTCCGTCACATCCCTTCAGAATATCTTTAGTTGCTGCTGCTTCCTGCGCATTTAGATGGAACTTTTCGGTGAACATTTCAGACAAGGTTTCCACGTATTTTTCTTCGACTTTCTCGAAATTCATGCCCAACTCCTGCATCCATTTTTCTATCTTAGTCGCTTCAGTGAAATAACCATGATCTCTTTTTAATGTCGGTACAAGTCCGCTCCATAGCCGCAAGGACGCCTCCTGTAATGGTTTCGGATTATCGCTAGGTGCTCCTTGGTGCTGGATTATGGCTATGGTCTTACAAACCCTTTTTACCTCATTCAATATGAGCTTCTGATTTTCATAGGCATCCCAAGGGAGCACATATCTCAAAAGAACCAGATCTGCACTCTTATCTGGTAGGCTGTTGTTGATGATATCTCCGACAATCTTTTTAGCATTTACTCCCGCTTCCATTCCCTCGCCCTTATCGATAATAGTCGAATCAAATTCATACTCCGGCAATGCGGACAAAAGTTCTGATACCAGCTCGCCTTTATGGCCGCCGAAATCAACTAGCGTATATTTGCTGGGCTTTAGATTATTTCTGATTATTTGTGCAAACAGGGGAACTGAATCTTTGTAAAGCGACTGCATAGCTTTGCTTTGGCTTTTTCCATGGAAAGCATCTGTAGAATTTTGCCCTTGAAAGTTCATTGGGTGAGTTTCTATTTTAGTATCAAAAGCAATGCGATGACTGTAATTACAATCTCTATATAGAACGACACGCGCTCGCGCATATAGACTTTATAGATGAATTTAAGGTGAAACTTTATCGAACCGGCACGATCTGGGCCGCCATATTCCTTTGGATCGAAGCCGGTGACCTTTCCCAAGGCGAAGCAGCGCTTTGTAAAAGGCCATAGCCACATGACGCCGTCCTCGATCGAATCCAAGATGAGGTGAGACCAGGTTCCTGCCAGAATGACGAGGCCGAGATATTCAACGAATGACGATTTGAATATCAAACCGGCCGCAGCTATTACAAGTGAGACAATCAACCAGAAAGCTGGCGCGTGTGTGAAATATGTCCGGTGACTGTGAACATTGGGTGAGTTTCGGAGGTTCGCCAAGTAGAACGGGATCAAGTCTATGTCCGGTAATTCGCCAGCCAAGGTTCCAATGATGAGTAAAGCAGTCATCTGTGATGTTGGAAGCGAGCTATGAGTCAAAAGGAGCAACGCTGTGGTTGCTAGATATCCACCTGCCAAATGTCCGGGGAGAACCATGGATTAGGGTAAGAATTGCTTGAACCACCTAGTCACGGCTTTCGAAGCTTGTTTGACGAATCGTAGGGAATTGTCTATCTCTGGTCCTTCATCAGCATGTGCTCCCCAGATACATAGTCCGTAAGCCACCGCCCAAGTAGCATCTTTAAATGAGCTCTTGCCGTCCAAGACGCCTATGTTGCCGATACGTGACGGAAGCTTGAGGGCGACCTTGGCGATATCGTCTATAGAACTTAGACCAGAACCGCCACCAGTGATGACGATGCCGGCGGGTAATAGGCCGTTACGGTTGATTTTCTTTAAATGGGATTCGATCAGTTCAAATATATCTGAAAGGCGGGCACTGACGATCTCTTCCAGCTTCTTGCGGGGATAAGAGCTGCCAGTGATAGCTCCGATCTTGATCTGCTCAGCTTCTTCCAAGGGAACCTTGAGACCTAGGGCGATGTCATTGGTGATGTCGGTAGAACCGATAGGGAAGACTTCCAGAGATATAGGAATATTGTTTTCGAAGACGGTAATGGAAACAGTCTCAGCTCCAATGTTAGCCAAGACACAACCAGCGACTTTTTGAGATTTGGAAAGGGTGACGAAGCCAGCAGCGATCGGAGCGGCCATGATATCTTCTACTTCGATCCCGGCATCGTTTACGGCGCTCACAAGGTCGGCCACATGATGGTCTAGGCAGGTGACAAACAGAGTCTTCTTCTCTAATTTGTTTCCTTTCATTCCTTCAGGAGAGCCCAGAGAGGGGAAACCATCGATCTTATATTGCAAAGGTATATCAAATATTGTCCGGCGGTTGGCGGAAATGGCTGGAGGTAGGTCTTTCTCGGCTTGCTCATGGAGCTTGGCCAAGTCGAGAGCAGTGATCTCTGCATCGGCCCGGGAAGTCATTACGAAACTGGAGACTGTTGTAGCTGATAAACCGATACCTGATATGCCGACGAAGGCTTTTTTGACTTTGATCCCGGCTTTTTCCTCGGCACTGGCCACGGCTCTCTTGATAGAATCAGCCACATCTCGTAGGTTCGTCACATAGCCGTGTCGCAGCCCGCGTGACTCGGTCATGGCGGCGCCGATGATCTTCGGCAAGCCGCGCTCGGTCTTTTCTTTGGTTGTGGCGATGACTACCTTTATGTAGTAACTGCCGACGTCAATTCCTGTTATTATATTTCGTGCCATGAATAAGTTATAAAGTTAGAAAGTTTATCAAGTTAGAAAGTTTATCAAGTTTAGACTTTATGAACTTTATAACTTTTCAACTTGCAACTAACGCCTCAAATTTTGAATTTGTCGCGAATCTTTTGTTCGATACGTTCCATTGTACTCCCATGGTCGTATCCTTTCAAATGGACACATCCGTGGATAAAGAGAAAAGCCAAGAAATTCTCGTATGGGCGTCCAAACTTCTTTGCTTCGATCTTCGCCTGATCTGGCGATATATATATTTCGCCCTCAGTTTCAGTAAGAGGAAAACTTAGGATATCGGTAGCCGTTTCCTTGTCGCGGTAGATCGTATTCAGTTTCTTCATCCGAGCTGTTTCGACGATGATCAGTGACAGATCATATTTGGTACCGAGAACGGCGGTTTTCATTGAATGAAAATCAATCGAAGGCAGTTTCGATTTGATCTCATTCACTAGGGAGAATGTAGCCATTTCCCGCGATTCTATTTGTGTCCGCCGCGTTCCGGTTTTATAGGAGCCTTGCCTAGCTTTATGAGCTCAGCCATATCTTCTCGGCGCTTGATGAGCGTCAAGGCTCGTTGTTTGACCTTGTAATGCGATTGGACGCGGCCACTGGAACGGAGGCTTCTTACGCGCGGAATGATGCCAGAGCCTTGGACTTTACGGCTAAAACGGCGCACTACGCCCATAGCGTTCTCTCCGGGATTCCTAGTTACTTCTACATTGATCATGGTGTTCAACTTACCATATTTCTATTATATCTGCAATATTCGGAGAAAATACGAAATACGAATATCGAAATACTAAAGAAGCACGAAATCAGAATATCGAAATTCGATACAAATTTGAAATGACAATTAAAGGCTAACCTGATAGCATTTACGCATGGTTGCAGTAGTAAATCTTGAACCGATAAAAGTTGCCTTTACAAGCTCGATTGGGAATCCGAGTCAATCAGATGCCTTCAAGCGACTTGAAGAGATTGTTCCTTTAAAAGGGTACAAGTTTTATGCGACATATGATTCGGTGACTTGTGAATACTGTGCTTGTGTGAAAATTGAAGAGGGTCAGGACGAGAATGTCTATAGCCTGCCAATCAAGACGATTAGTGGTGGCTTATATGCTACTTCTCAATTGAAAGGAGATTTCAAGGAAATTGTTTGCAGAATTGCTCCTGAATTCGAGCGTCTCTCTAGAGAAGTCAAATCTGATAATTCGCGATTACCGATTGAATTTTATAAGAGCCACAGGCACATAATTTTACACCTACCTGTTTTGTCAGATTAATTAGTTTATAATCAGTTCATTCATGACTAGTCATATTATCAAACCAACCTATGACCTCGAAAAGCGAACTCTAGAATTCTCCAAAGAGATTCGGGATTTTGTTAAAAGCTTGCCCAGAACGATATCAAATATGCAGTACACGAGCCAATTAATCAGATCTTCTGCATCAATCGGCGCGAATTACATCGAAGCCAATGAATCACTTGGAAAGAAAGATTTTCTTATGAGGATCAAGATATCGAAGAAAGAAGCGAAGGAGAGCTTATATTGGCTCGAATTAGTGGAGACAAATTCTAGAGACGGGTCGCTCTTAAAGAGTCCGCTTATTCAAGAGGCTACGGAGTTAATGAAAATCTTCGGATCCATTCTCCAGAAGTCATCTTCTGGTTTGTGATTTCTAATTTCTGATTTGTTTAGGATTTCGATATTCGAATTTAGAATTTATCGGTTCAATCCCTTCTCTATCTTCTTCATATACTCAGGCAAGTCTTCTAGTGGAATGATGTCTTGGGCGTGAGTATCATTCCGGCGGACGATGGCTGTGCGCTCGACGGCTTCTTTTTTGCCCATGACGATGACGTAGGGAGTATGGAATCTTTCTACGCAGGAGACTTGAGCGCCGAGGCGATCTTTGGCCAAGGATAGATATAGAGGGATCTTGGCTTGGCGGAGACGCTCGATGATCTCCAGTGATAATAATTTTGATTCCAGGCCGAGCTGTACGAAGGAGGCGATCGGACGTTTGAGTTTGCTCACGGGCTTACGTAAGCCGTTCCTGCTCTTCTTCACTAAAATGGAAATACCGACTCCTTGGATATCACGCTTCATTCCTAGACGCTTGGACAGTCCATTGTAACGGACACCGACGGCCAGAATCTGCTGATGAGCCGATTTCTTTTCAGTTTGGATCTGTTTGCCTGGGACCAGATCGACTCCGCCAGCGTTGACGATAGTGAAGATGGTTTCGGTACAATATTTACGATTTCCGAGTAGGCCGTTATTCAGGGCATAGGGTATCTTCAGGGTCTCCAGATATTCAAGGACTTCTTCCAGATGGTGCCGGCTATCTTCAGAAAGGAAATCGAGGGCGCGCGGAGCACCAGCATTTAATGCTTTGCAAGATTCATCGTGCGAAGCGAGCAGCTCGAACGGGTCGTCCTTCAGTAGCTGACGGCATTCAGGCGTCATCTCATTGAGGTTGGCTCGATAATAGGAGGTGAGTTCGCGGACGAATCGTGTAGCCGAATCCTTGTCGCCTATAGAATTGATCTCCACTAGAGTATTGTCGTATCCCTCGAGCGAGAGCATGGCTCGAGCGGCCTGAATGAGTGTGGCTTCAGCGATAGAGCCAGAAAGACCCATGATCTCCAGGTCTGCGTAACGAGTTTGGCACTTCTTCAACTTATTCTTGCAAGGATCCTTGAAATATAGAAGCACAGGCTGAGGCAAAAGATGCATGTGAGCCTCTTCATAAGTCCTGATGAGGGCGATCTTCTCTTCGACATGAAGAGGTAAATGTCCATGTTCCTCTGTATTGTCGTCCACGTAATCTCCCTCCATGATGTCCTTGGCGGCGACGAGGTCTTCTTTGGTTACGACGGGGCTCTTGCTCGGGGTAAATCCATAATAGACGGCCACCTCGCCGATCTTGTCTAAGTGATCGTAGGCGATGTATTTCGAGTTGGCTGATTTTGATCTGTTGTCGTCCATTTTATTATTGGTTCTCCTTGCCCGGCAATATGGAGAGAGTATTCAAAGGGAAAAGCCTGACGATCGGACGACCGATGATGAAGCGCGTATCGAGCGGTCCCCAAACGCGCGAGTCGGAGCTCTGGGCGCGATTGTCTCCCATGACGAAATATTCTGACTTACCGAGAACTACGTGGAATGTGTCATGAGATGCGTGAATATCTGCGATGTAAGGTTCGTTCAATGTCGTAGTTTGTGGAGCGGTTGTCGTCGTGCTAGCGGTTGTGATAGAGACGATACCGTCTTTTAGATTCACCGTTTCAGTCGGTAAGCCAATGATCCGTTTTATGTAGTAAACACTTGGATTTTCTGGGTATTCAAAGACGATGACATCGCCACGTTTTGGCGATTCCAATCGATAAGTCAGGCGATCGACGATCAAAAATTGGCCAGTGGCGAAGGTCGGATCCATTGACGCGCCATTGACCACGAATGGTTCGGCGATGAAGAAACGGACAGGGAGAGAGATGGCCAAGGCGATGATGATGACCTTGACCCATTCCCATACTGACTTACCGAAGGAGCTAGATTCTGGTTTGATTTCTGCGTTATCAGGCTCCATAATTCCGATAATATAGCGCAAAAAAACGATTAAAGCAAATTTTTTTGAATTGGAATTGAATTACGTGTCCTCGGGCTATATTAGACGAGAAATATATTCATCACGATCTATTCTTGTCCACAGGTTTGATTCTTTTTCAATAGTCGGTGAGGTATAATAATTCCATCATGAATAAATCTAATAGAGGTTTTGTTGCACAATTATTAGTGGTATTTGTTGTTTTATTGGTAATAGGTGGAGGTATATACTTCTATTATTCAAAAAGCAATCGAACTGCGTCACCTACTTCACTAGCTGTGAGCCAAGACGTTCCGATGCAAACGGCTGTGTCAGGAGATATTTCATTTGATAAGACATGTGGAAGTGCCGGTGATTTTATGTTGCCTGGCTGCGCAAGCCTAGTTGCGATATATAATAACGATGCTTCTATCTGCGAAAAAATACCAATGACACCTAGCAAAGACACTGGGTCGCATAACAATGAGTTCAAGCAAAGCTGCCTTGATGTAATAAAGACGGGAACTGTTTTAGATAAAAAATTTGAAATGGGAGGAGCGATTAATTTAGGCCAAACATTTGGCGCAGAAGTTGAGAAGACGTGCGCCGCGACAGTTAGTAAAGCACATAAGATATTCATATCTACAGACAGTGACGGTGGTAAGCCGTGGGGTAAGCATTCTACAGGTTTGTATAGGCAATTCGATGACCATTCATCGGTATTAATAGAGACATGTTCAGGTTTCTAATGTTAGGGTATTACAGATATGGAACAAGCAATACTAGAAAAAAAGATAGGTGTAGTTATATCTCCCAATAATCTCGACCATATTTATCAGGGTCAAATATTTAATAGTAATCACTTTTTGAGTTTTCCTGGAGATGATGGTTTGGATTTCTCTCAATATCCATTCGGAAAAATAGTATTTTATCCAGACAGGTTGTCGGTTTTTACAGATAAGGTTTACACCCTCCCTTACATTTCAATCGAATCTTTTGAATATATAAAAGAAATGGGTTCGGTTCGAATTCACCATAATGATAAAACTGTACCGACAGGAGTTTATGTACTAAGTGATAATGGGTCTAATCTATACAATGAACTGGTGGGTATTTCGAACACAAATAATCTCTCGTTTAAATTTCTTCCTCTTAAGCAAACTGATATTGGAACGGGATACGATAACGCTGGTAAGTGGATGAAGAGGATAATCATTTCATTTTTTAGTGTGTGGATTGTAGTGGCCATTATCTTTATAATTTTTGCCTTCCATTTCTTTGGATATTTTTAAGTGCACGTTGACGATACTTATGGTATCTTTTACACCACCAATATGCCATACATCATCGTCGGTCTGGGGAACCCGGGAGAAGAATATGTAGACACTCGTCACAACACTGGACGGATGGTCTTGGAGCATGTACGCAAAGAGCTTGGCGCCGATGATTTCAAATTCAATAAGAAAATAAATGCCGATGTTTCAGAGGGGAAGATAGGCAGGGAAAAGATGATTATGATCGCGCCTGATACTTTCATGAATCTTTCCGGAAAGACCGTCGGTCAATTGGTCAGAAGCAAGAAAGCCGCCGAAAAATTGATCGTGATTTACGATGATTTCGCGTTGCCGTTGGGACGAATGAAGGTCGCTTTCAATAGAAGTTCAGGTGGTCACAATGGATTGGAATCAGTCATCAAAGCGGTCAAGACTGAAGGTTTCTTACGCTTGCGGATCGGCACGGCTCCGGAGAATGCCAAAGGAAACGCCAAACCCATTCATGGCGACGAGAAGATCGAAAAATTCATTCTTGGACCATTCAAAGATGAGGAATTGAAGGCCTTGAAGAAGGTCTCGAAGAAGGCCTTTGAAGCGATCGAAGTCATCGTCAAAGAAAACAGAGAGAAGGCGATGAGTATTTACAACGCGAGCTAAATTGAATTTGATTCAAATCAATATTGATTGGAGTTGATGATGATTGCAATAGGTGCAGATTGAAATTGTCGTCAACCAAAATCCCGGAGAAAACTATTTTACATTACCATTCATGTGTTTCTGAATCGATCTAATATATTGTTCATAGAGCGGGACGAATACTTTTGCTGATTTGTAGAAAATGAAATTATCCTCCTTTTTTTTGAATGAGGTTGTTAAGCATATTTATTGGACATTACTTTCTCGCGTAGACGACGGAATTTGGCTGTATCGACATACTCCTTGAACGCTCGGACTTTGAATCGGATAAAGCTGACATAGTCTCCGTCAATGAGTTTGCCGTCACGTGCGACTTCAAACTTGAGAAGCGGAGAAGCCGATCGAAGATCAACGAGATCAATCTTGTCTTCATTTATATCGAGTTTCTTCGCGATAAATTCTCCGATATCTACCCTATCTGAAAGAGAAAGCGGTTTTTCATTGAGCACGCCAAAATCGTGGTCTGACTTATCCGTAGCCCGACCTTTGACTCGTGAGCCGAAAGCGATGATAAGCGGCTTTGTCATAAGTGTAATATAGCATAAATACGACGGCATTGTCACAAATGGCGATGTGTCTTTTTATACTATCCCCAGTTTACGCCACTTTGCTCTTGTGTGTGTGTGTGTGTGGGATAATACTTCTAGTATCTTTGGAATATTTAGTTTCTCTTTAATAATTTATAGAAATCAATGAAAAAATCACTTATCACATTAGCCATTCCGCTGACCGTATTAGTCTTGTCGGCTTTGAGTGTCGTGTTGACCAAAAGCGCTCAAGCCGCTTCATCCTGCTACACTTTTACCGCGAACCACAAAGTTGGCTCATCTTTGACTTCCGCCGAAGCCGCCGCTCTCAAAGCAGATCTGGTAAACGAAGGCCTCTGGAGCACCGGAGTGGTGCTTACCTCCTACAATGACACAGTCGCCAAAGCCATCACCACATTCCAGGAAAAGTATTCGTCAGCAATTCTGGCTCCTAATGGCATGACTTCCGGTAACGGATATTTTGGTGATTACACCAGGACCAAGATGAATAGCATTTATGGCTGTGCTACAACAGCTTCAATTGGCACGACCGGATCTGGTTCTGCAAGCGGAAGCGGTACGGTTGCCACAACCGGGTCTGTGCAATGTCCGGTCGGATTCAATTGCGTCCCGATCTCTCAAACAACCGCTCCGGTTTGTCCGACAGGATATACATGTGTTCCGACCGATAATTCCGGTTTGCTTAACCAGCAAATCGGTCAGCTCAATTGTGGAAGTTCTGCTTACTCCGATTACCTTGGAACTAACTGCGCGTCGAGCGGTGTTAACCCTAGCTCTGCTCCTAGTCCGTTGCCACAAACTACGCCGACAGTTGTGGTGACCGCGCCTGCAGTCGTGCCAGTATCCGTAGCTCCGCTTTTGAATGTCGGAAAGATCGATAACTCAGGCGGTCAGTATGTTGGTTTGAATAGTCAACAGGTGAACAATTATTTAAAAAATCCCGATGGGGAATGGATGAACTTCAAGTATGAAAGGAATGCTTCGTTTTCTGCAGTAAAAGACCAATCCATATTGGATAGTATCAATAAGTATGGTACGGCGGTCAATCCACCAACATCTGTGAACAACGATCAATACACGAAATATGTTCAAAGAGCCAAACTGGTGGCTAGTTACAGCGATATTACCTCAGGTTTGCAAGCTTATCGAAAGGCACATGATCCCCAAGCCAGATCCAATAATAATATTGATTGGTCCAATCTAGGTTTCAGTTACACAACAACCGCCGCTGAAAAATCATCCGGCTTTAATGCCGCTTCGTACAATGTTACCGTCAATTATGGTCAATCGGCTTTTTCGCGATCTGGACTGGCTAATTCTCCCAAAGGGAAAAAGCAGGTAGTTGTGACTATTTTCCAGTTTACCGATATACCTGATCTTTTGTTTCCGGATGTTCCTATAGCCAGGCTTCTTCGAATGGGTTATCGTCCGGCGACTTTTGATGAAGCTCTGGCACTGCAATCTGTGGCAGGAAAAGATGCTGATGGAGTCATCGCTTTGGGGACAACTGTTATATATGGTACCAATCCAGTGGCAAGTAATGTATGCCCTGGTACGCTCTGCACATCTTTTACTGGAACGGTTGGAAACGGGGATAAACTGGCGGCAGTGAAGATGTACTAATTAATTCTTAACTCCGGTATAAGTGAGCGCCATCTTCTGTTCCTTGGGATCGAAGAGGCTGATCTTGAAGTCGTAAGTCTTGCCTAACTCGAGGGTTTTGCGGAGCTTTTCTTCAGAACCGAATTCGGAGACATGGACCAAGCCGGCCACACCTTCCTCGATGGAAGCTAGGGCACCATGCTTGTTGAACTTGATGATGACTCCGGTAACAGACATATCTTTGGAATACTTCTTGGAAGCATCGACCCAAGGATTCTGTTTCAATTGTTTCAGTGATAGGGAAATCTTGCCATCTTTGATCTCGATGATCTTGGCCTTGATCTTTTGGCCGACCTTGACGAAGTTGCGAGGATCATCTACTAGACCCCAATCGATCTCGGAGATATGGACCAATCCCTCCAAACCTTCTTCCAGCTTGACGAAGATGCCGAAATCGACGACTCCTGTGACTGTTCCATCGACTTCATCTCCGATCTCATACTTGCTGACGATCTTCTCCTTCTCCTTGGTTTCAGAACCCTTTTCCGAGAAGATGAGCTTGCCTTCCTTTGGATCGGCCGTGATGATAGCTACATTTAGACGTGTGCCGACCAACTTCTTCAATTCATCCAGGATCTTATCTTTATCGCCATCAGTGATGCGCGGATAGTGCTCAGCCTTGAGTTGTGAAGCTGGTAGGAATCCGATGATGCCTTGCCATTCGATGAGGAGTCCGCCCTTGTTGGCTTCCTTGACCGGAAGGTCTAAGACCTTCTTTTCTTTGATGGCGACTTCAGCCTCATTCCAAATGAGAGCCTGGCGAGCTTCCTTAAGTGATAGCTCGTAATATCCTTCCTTGTGCGAAGTGTCGACGATCTTGGCGGCGATGACATCACCGACGTTGATCTTCTTGATGACATCGCGGGCGATCATGAATTCACGACCGTAGATGATACCGGTTCCAAAAGGAGCCAGATCGACATAAACAGATGATTTTTCGACGGTGATGACTGGGCCTTCTACCAAATCTCCGATTATCGGAGGATTCTTCATGGTCAGGATAAGCTTACCCATCGGGCTAGCTTTCTGCTCGTCGGTCAGTACCATCTCCTTTTCCTTGGGCGGCAAAGACGGGTCCGAGAAGGTTCTCGGCTTTCTTTCTGCTACCGCCTTGGCGGCCTTCTTTACTGGAGCATCGCTCTGTGTGCTTGTTGCGATAGGATCAGCCTTCGCCGTTGAAACTGCAGCGCTTTTAGGCGTTGTTTGAGTGTTTTCGACTTCTGTTTGCTCCTTACTCTTTACTTCTTGCTCTTCTTTGTGTCCTGTAAGCGTTTCTCTTAATTTCTTGAACATTTCTGTTAACGCGTTCCGCTTTTTAATTAATAATACGGCCGAGCTTATACCTGGGCCAAAATTGCGGGATTACGCGAAGTTGCTAATTTACGAACAACTGATTTGGCTCATACTATAGTATTTTGGCCGATTTGTCTATGAAGTTCGAAAGTGGCGGAAAATCCGCCACTTTCACAATCGCGAGCCGGGGGGTAGTCTGTTTCGCCGGAGCGCACTTTAGTCAACTAAAGTCGCAGATGATTCTTTTGAGACGTTTTTTGAGAGATCTGACTTTAGTCAACTAAAGTGTGTTCATTCGATAAGTAATACCCCCCAACTCAAAATTTCTTTGAATTTACTCAAATTGACCCGGAATTACCCGTCTCATTAATTGATTGTGAATTACTGGCATACGCCAAAAATTTTTGCTACAGTATTCTCATCATGATCATAACCTACCTCGGCGGGGAATTCGTCAAAGCGCAGTTCGGCGACACAATTCTGGCATTCAATCCGGTTTCCAAAGATTCCGACCTCAAAACCGCTAAGTTCGGGGCCGACATCGTTCTTTCTAGCCTCAATCATCCAGATATGAATGGCGTCGATCAAGTCTCATTTGGAGAGAAGAAACCTTTTGTTATTTCTGGTCCTGGCGAATATGAAGTAAAGGGGGTATTCATCAAGGGTTTAGCTTCGCAGTCGAACTACGATGGTCAAACTCCTAGCAATGATGCACGGATCAATACAATATTTACGGTCGCTCTTGAAGGAATGAATATCTGCTTCCTTGGAGCCGTTAATACTCCCGAATTACCAAAAGAGACGGATGAAGGGATCGAGGATGTCGATATTCTATTTGTGCCTATCGGTGGAAATGGCGTTTTGAATCCAGCCCAAGCCTACAAGCTAGCTGTTTCTATAGGTCCTAAGCTCATTATCCCTATTCATTATGGCGATCTGGGGAGTAAGGATGCTTTGAAAGCTTTTCTAAAAGAAGCTGGCGAGAATCCCAAGCCGGAAGGTAAGCTGACTTTGAAGAAAAAAGATCTGGAAGGGAAGGATGCGGAGGTTGTTGTGCTTGAAAAAGAATAGTACAATTGAGTCATGACATTCATCGAACGACTCGAATCGATGCGCGCAAAACCGGAGCATATCCGCAAGAGGTATGCCTTTTGGAGCTCTCTCGGTCTGACTGCTGTCATATTCGCATTTTGGTTGGGTTCATTTTCATCATTCAATTTCTCCGCGCATAACGCGATTACAGCCGCAGTAGGCGATGCTGGTACTCCAGCACAATCAATGGTCGCCAGCGTAAGTTCGTTGTTCAATGACGTCAAAGAATTGATCTTCGGCGCCAAGAAAGTCACCTATTCTAGCGTAGAGATCTTGCCTGGGAACAAGTAGGAGGTCCATAGATTTGCAAGCAAATGGAGACATTACAGTCAGCTCATGTCAAGGTGCGAGTCACCCAATTTTTTGCTAGAATTGAGTTACAAGGAGGGTGGAACATGAGAGAGGGAGACAGGCGTGACGAATAGCGGATGTCTCTACCTTCCTTGTTCCATAAACTACCGTCGCCGCAAGGCGAATTTCAATGGCCAAGAAACCTGATACAACTGAAACATTGGAACCCATCCGGCCAGCTGGTGAAGGTATCGTAGTGCGCAACATATCCACAGAGATGCGCGAGTCTTTTTTGGACTACGCAATGTCTGTCATCACAGATCGTGCTCTGCCTGACGTCCGTGACGGACTCAAACCGGTTCATCGCCGCATCCTCTACGCAATGCATGAAAAGGGTCTGACGGCTTCCGCCAAGTTCCGCAAATCAGCAGTCGTGGTTGGAGATACGATGGGAAGCTACCACCCTCACGGTGACGTCGCCATTTACGACACTATGGTCAAAATGGCTCAACCTTTTACAATGCGTTACCCGCTGGTCCATGGCCAAGGTAACTTCGGTACTGTCGATGGTGACCCACCAGCCGCTATGCGTTATACCGAAGCCAAGATGTCTCGCATCTCAAGCGAGCTGCTCCGTGATATAGAAAAGAACACAGTAGATTTTCGACCGAACTACGATGGTACGAAGAAGGAACCTACTGTTCTGCCGACATCTGTGCCGAATTTGCTCCTGAATGGAACGCTCGGTATCGCTGTCGGTATGGCCACGAACATTGCCCCGCACAACTTGCGCGAAGTCGTAGATGCCACGACATATCTTATCGACAATCCAGACGCTGCCACAGATGACCTTTTCCAATTCATCAAAGGTCCAGATTTTCCTTTGGGCGCCGTCATTTACGGCGAAAAAGATATTCATCATGCCTATACTACCGGCCGTGGTGGCATAACCGTTCGCGGAGAAGCTGAGATAGTAGAGGACAAGAAAGGCCAATTCCAGATCATCATCTCTTCCATCCCGTTCCGCGTGAACAAGAACGAGCTCATCATCAAGATCGCTGACTTGGTGCGCGAGAAAGTCATCGAAGGCGTGAAGGGCTTGCGCGATGAATCAGATAAGGAGATGCGCATCGCTATCGACTTGAAGCAAGGCTCGTATCCGGAGAAGGTCCTCAACCTCATCTACAAGCACACCCAGTTGGAAGAGACTTTCCATGTCAACACAGTGGCTCTGGTCCATGGTGTACCACAAACGCTTTCTTTGAAGTCTATTTTGGAGGAATTTATAACACATCGTATAGAAGTCATCCGTCGTCGGACTAAGTTCGACCTTGATGCCGCAGAAGCCCGCGAGCATATCCTGCTCGGTTTGAAGAAAGCTCTCGATCATATAGATGAGATCATCACTTTGATTCGTGCTGCTGCCGATGTCGCTACTGCTCACGCTGGCCTCATGAAGAAATTCAAGTTCAGTGATCTTCAGGCTACGGCTATTTTGGAGATGCGTTTGCAGAAATTGGCCGGCCTTGAACGCAAGAAGATCCTAGATGAACTCAAAGAAGTCCAAGCTTTGATAGAAGAATTGAAAGGCATCCTTGGCAGCGACAAGAAAGTCCGCACCCTCATAAAGACCGAACTCACCGATATAAAAGCAAAGTATGGAGACGATCGTCGTACAAAGATAGTCAAACATGGCGTCAAAGATTTCAATCCGGAAGATCTCATAGCTGACGAAGAATCCGTGCTAGTTCTCACCAAAGGCGGATATATAAAGAGAACCGATCCAGATGAATACCGCAAGCAGAAACGCGGTGGAGTCGGTGTAGTTGATTTGGATACAAAGGAGGAGGATTTCATCTCCCATCTCATATTCGCGACCACGCACAACGACCTTTTGTTCTTCTCTGACAAGGGCAAGGCTTATCAGATAAAGATGTATGACATTCCTGAAGGTAAGCGCGCCACCAAAGGCAAATCTATCATGAACTTCCTTTCACTAGCTGAAGGTGAGCGTGTCACTTCTATTTTGCCTATGCCTAAGAATAAGAAAGAAGCTGAAGGATTGAGCCTGATGATGGTAACCAAGAATGGCACAGGCAAGAAGACTTCGGCCGCACATTTCAAAGATGTCAGACGCTCTGGTTTGATCGCGATAGGTCTGGATGCTGGCGATGAATTGATCTCCGCTTCATTTATTTCCAAGTCTGACGAGATCGTCATCGCCACGAAGGATGGGCAATCTATCCGTTTCAAAGAATCAGATGTCAGAGAGATGGGCAGGAATGCGGCCGGCGTGCGCGTCATAAAGACAGGCAAGGGCGATGCAGTCATTTCCGCCGACGTCGTTTCCAAAGATGCCAAGAATCCGGCCCTTTTCGTCATGAGTGCCAATGGCTACGGCAAGAAAACAAAGCTTTCTGAATACAAGACGCAGAACCGTGGCGGTTCAGGAGTCATGACTATGAATATAACAGGGAAGACCGGTGACCTCATGGCCGCCAAAGTCGTCACCGACGAAGTCGAAGAAATCGTGGCCATGTCCAAGAAATCTCAGGTCATCCGCGTAGATCTCAAAGAAATACCAAGCCTCGGCCGCTCGACTCAAGGTGTCCGTGTCATGAAACTCCGAGATGGAGATCAGTTGGCCAGTTTGATTTGTTTGTAGGGCAAAATTAATTAGAAAATGTATATTGGCGCAATGGAATCTTGTGCTATTTATTATTAGCGCTATAATTAGTAAATTATTTATTGTTCTTGCGCTTTTCTCTCTATTTCAGGCGCGAGTGTAAGATGATTACTAGCACTAATCTTATAAATTATGGTTACCAGCAAAGTTTTGAACGGTCACTTAAAAACGATTCGTAGCATTGTCGTCAAGGGTTTCGCAAGAGTCGAAGGGCGGCTGGATGGTGTTGAAAAGACGCTCGGAAATCGGATCGATGGTTTAGAGACGAAGGTATATAACCGTATAGATGGTGTTGAGAGTAAGTTAGGTGCTCGAATAGACGGCGTCGAAAGCAAGCTAGGTGCTCGGATAGACGGGGTTGAGAGTAAGCTCGATGGTCATATTAATAGTGTAACAGAGAGATTTGATAGTCTCTCTAATAGGTTTGATAGTCTCTCCAATAAGGTCGATCTACTTTCTAGCGATATCGATGATTTGGCTGGTATGACAGCGCGAGAATTCAAAGCGGTTCGAAGCGATATCGCTCTTAGGGATATCCAGCGGGAAGCTTGCTGAGGATTCGATCTAAACAGATAATTGTCCCCAACTATCGATATTTTGTGTATTTTCAACGTGGTACAATTAAGCCACCATGTTCTCCGACCCAGCCACGAATCTCGCCAAGCTCGGCTTGAACGACGGCATGAAAGTCGTCGATTTGGGAGCCGGTTCGGGCTTCTATTCCATTGAAGCCGCCAAGAAAGTTGGTAGCAGCGGCAGAGTTTACGCGGTCGATGTCCAGAAAGATCTTCTGGAACGTCTGCGTTCAGTTGGCGCCTCGCAGGGGCTGCATAATATCGAAGTTATTTGGGGAAATGCCGAGAAGATCGGTGGTACCAAGGTAAAGGAATCTCTGGCTGATCGCGTCATCGCTTCAAATGTCCTTTTCCAGATCGCCAAGCTAGATGATTTTGTTTTGGAAATAAAGAGGATCTTGAAGCCAGGCGGTAAGGTTCTTGTGGTGGACTGGAGCGGTGTCACACCTTTGAGCCCCAAGACGATCGTCTCCGAAATGCAAGCTCGCGCTTTATTCGAAAAGAACGGATTCAAAGTCGATCAATCATTTGGGGCAGGGGATCACCATTATGGAATAGTTTTAGTCAGATAATATGTCTAAATTTCAAATAATCACACTCGGAATATTCATTCTGGCCATCATAGGCGGAGTCGTAGCTTTTGCTACATTCAAAGGCAGCACGTCTAGCAGTGCGTTACCGTCAATAACCATTTGGGGAACATTTTCGTCTGATACGTTCAATCAATATGTCGCTAAGATAAACAATACGCTGGCTCAACCTTTGACTATTAAATATGTCCAGGAAAGCCCGGACAAGTTTTCGCAGGATTTTGTGGCCGCCTTGGCCCGTGGTACTGGTCCAGATGCCATACTGATCACGGCTGACATGATCTTGCCGCATCAAGATAAGCTGATATCGATACCGTATTCAGCCCTTTCGCAGCGGACATTCTATGATTCATATATCCAAGAAGCGAACATCTATCTTTCAAGCAATGGGACCTTAGCCATACCATTCACCGTTGATCCATTAGTCATGTATTGGAATCGTGACGTATTCAATGCTGCTGGACAGACGACTTATCCAAAGAATTGGGGCGATTTTACAGCGCTTGGTAATATCCTGACGGTCAAGGATCAAAATGGCACGATCTCGAAGAGTGCGGTAGCTATGGGAACTTTCAATAATATCGTGAATGCTAGGGAGTTATTTGGGACATTGCTCCTGCAATCCGGCAATCCAATAACCGCTATAAGCGGAGGTCTACCGGCCAGCACTTTGGTAGCGGCACAAGCTAGCTCAGAGTCAACCTTGCAATTCTTTGGTCAGTTCGCTGATCCTTCAAATGTCAATTATTCCTGGAATCGCGCCATGCCTGATGACAAGATAGCTTTTCTTTCCGGCACTTTGGCGACATATTTTGGATTCGCTTCGGAGATCAAGGATATCCGCGCCAAAAATCCCAACTTGAATTTTGACGTGGCGCCTTTGCCGCAGTACAAAACAGGAGGACGGGCGACTTCTTATGCTCGAATGCATGGATTATCTATTGTTCGGACATCGTCCAACGCCAATGCTGTCTACCAGATCATTTCCATCTTGACTTCACCGACCAATCTCCCTATTTTGTCGACCGCCATGTATTTACCTTCTGTGCTTAGCAGTCTGGACCAAGGCTCGACCGATCCGTACATCACCAATTTCAATAGGGCCGCTTTGACTGCCTCAACCTGGATCGACGCTGATCCGTTGAAGTCCAAGCAAGTAATGAGCGATATGGTCAGTTCCTTTACCAGCGGTCAAAAAACGGCTTTTCAGGCGGTTCAAGATGCAGGGAGCAAGTACGATGTCATCCTAAAGCAGGCAGTGCAATAATAAGAAGCAGGGAGCACGGAGCAAGAAGTAAGGAGAATGAGAAAACACGAGATGCGAACATCTAAATGATTACCGATACATTAAAATTCAGAAAATTGCTCGCGCCAATGTTGGTGTGCCTAGCGATATTCAGTTGCCTGTATTCATTGGCCCCGATCATCGCTCAAGCTCAAGCTGCGACGCCCCCAGCGGATTCAGAGAATATAAATAGCAGCGGATTCAGGTTGATGATATGCGATGGGCCAGATCTTTCACATCTGACCACTCCAATCAAAATGACATGGAACGGCCAACAAATCGAGACAAAAACGAACCCACAAGGATATATACCCTGCGACTTCAACGGTGCGATGATGCAGATCCAGCACTTCATCAACATCGCCATCATCGCTGGAGTTCTGGTGGCTATCGCCGGTTTTTGTTATGCGGGATTCCTATATATCTCTGGTAAGGAAGCCAACATCAACAAAGCCAAAGACATATTTTGGAAACTGTTCATTGGGTTTATAATAATGCTTACAGCCTGGTTCATCGTTTATCAGATATTGAGCTGGCTGACCGGCCAAAATTCCGGATTCAGTTACCTTTTAGGAAGTTAGTAATAAGATCATGAATGCAAATATACAACAAAGATATAGAATGCAGTTGATAGTATCGGTGTCCGTGCTCATATTAATGATCGCGGCCTTATACAAGACAAATGTGACTGTATATGCTCAAAGTTTGGATGCTCCTCCGGATCAAAACAACTCGGGGAATTCCGGATATACATTTGGAGGTTTTTGTAATGGGACTGTAGATGCTGCAGGTGACTGCTGTCCTTACGGAGTTACTAGCGATAATCAATCATGTCTCACTAGTAGCAATGTTTCGGCGGGAACAGCTGCGAGTTCAGGTAATGCCCCCAGCAATGCCGGAAATAGCGGTACATCTGGGGCAAGCGGCGCCAATTCCAATGCTAATTCCAACAGTACCTGGTGGGGAAGTAACACCGGAAGTACCGGTAATGGCTCTCCTGCCTCCGGATCTACTGGGAACGGCTCTCCTGCAAGCGGTTCAACAGGGAACGGATCAAATTCTAGCAATGGGGGCGTCAATAGACTGACAAATCCGCTAAATGGAGGCGGCATAAACTCTATCGGACAATTAGTGCAGAATTTCGTGCAGATTTTTGCCTACATCGTCATCTTATTCGCTGTCCTCATGATTATATTCACCGGTTTCCAGTACATCACCGCCATGGGTAATTCGACTAAGATCAAAGAACTCCATGAGAGGTTTCTGTGGTTGGTAGTCGGTATCGCTATCGTGATCGGAGCCAGAGTCATTGTAGATGTAGTGATCAATACTTTGGCATCTACCGGCGCGGTCAATCAAAATGTCATTCAACAGGCTAGGAGCGCTAATTCGGGAGGAAATTAGGGACTAGGAGGTTAGGATTTAGGCAATTAGGAATTTACGCAAAATATTCATTAACAAATCATCAAACATGAAAAAAATCAGCCAGCTACTTGTCGCGAGCTCGACCTTCATGCCATTCGTCGCTTTTGCCGCGAGCTCCAAGACTTTGCATGACCTGGTCGGAACAGCCGCTATATATATTAACGACGCTCTGGATCTCTTGATGGGTCTGGCTGTCGTCATGTTCGTCTGGTATGTCATCCAATATTTCATGCGACCGAGCGAGAAGGGACGTAGCGAAGGAGGCCAGTACGTCATGTGGAGCGTGATCGGATTCTTTGTGATCTTTTCCTTATGGGGGATCGTCAATATCCTTATGTCTACTTTTGATTTAGGCCAGAATTCGGCCGGTACGTGGACGAGCTTCTCCAACATTTTTCCGCAATAATATTTAGATAATCAATCATTAATATGACCAATATCCTATATTCCATAGCACAGGCCCAAACCGGACCATTGTCGCAGATCGATAATGCTAACGACTTAGTCGATCGGATCGCCAGCATAGGCAACGTGGTCGTTTATTTGTTGGTAGCATTGGCAGTCGTCTATATCGTTTGGGCGACGGTGCAATACATCATGATGGGAGACTCTGGTGAAGGTAGAAGGGAAGCTGGTATGAGGATAATGTGGGGTATCGTCGGTTTGGCCATAATCGTGTCCATTTGGGGCTTGGTAAACATCCTACTCAACACCTTTGCCACGGATTACACAACGCCAACCAATACTAACGGTTTCCCTAATGCCAATTTTATCAACCATAACTAGCCAAACATATCCACAAGTATCGGTTTTGTCCTTGTTTATCGATGAGGTATAATGATTTGGTTATAATAGAATATTAATATTAATCATAAATATGAAAAAAATCATCGCTTTTATAGCATTAGTCGCTCCGTCCGTTGCATTCGCCCAAACTAAAGTCGTAGATGTCAATTCGCTGTCGACCAAACTGTCTAGCATCGGCAACGTCGTCGTCTATCTCTTGGTCGCTTTGGCTGTCATATTCATCGTCTGGAATACGGTGATCTACGTCATCAAGGGTTCCGGTGAAGAGGGAAGATCGAAGGCCGGTATGAATATCCTTTGGGGTATCGTCGGTTTGTTCGTTATCGTCTCCATCTGGGGCTTGGTCAATATCCTCACCAATACTTTCAGCACAACGGCTACACAGCAGCCTTTGCCTAACTTTGGAAACAATACGACGACTGGTGGCATGCCTGGCAACAACATCCCTGGTACTCCTCCAACAGTTAACTAGGACCGCAATCACATGTCAGTGTTCGAACTTATACCGACCGCGCACGCGGCAGTGGATATGACTGCTTTTGGAAACGCTATCAATCCGGTCCTTAAAGGAATAGTCTATCCTATAGTCGAGCTCATGTTCGGTGTAGCCCTTCTGGTATTCGTCTACGGAGTGCTAAGGATGGTCTTGAATGGTTCGGATGAAGAGGCTAGATCTTCAGGCAAGTTAAGTATCCTTTGGGGTTCGATCGGTATGTTCATCATGGTATCGGCTTGGGGGATAATATATCTGATCTCCGGTACTGTAGGTGGTGCTTTCAAATAGTAGGATAAGTGAATTATCGCTCAGTTTCGGGTAAAAAATAAAGGCCGCGGGGATTTGAGATCCCTGCGGCCTGTTGCGTTCTGTTTGTGCTACCGTGACACTATCGTCACGTTGTTTGTGTACCAGTACATGACCTGACCCTCGGTCGGTGCTCCCTGCGTTGGCCAGACCCTCCATTGCTGGACTTGTGAGCCTCCTCCAGGTGGCGCTTGGTATACGATATGAGTCGGACCATCTGGGATCGGCGGGAGAGGCTTTGAGGCCCTACTGTCGTCCATGTCTGGACGCACTTGCCACCAGATGCCTCGCGTTACTATACGAGCCTCTACCCGTCTTCCGAGATTGGGAACAGGTATTGCCTGGTCCCAACCCTCTGTCGTTATCCGGATGTACGCCGGATGTTCGAACGTTGGTAGGGGTTGTGGTTGCTGTTGCGCTTGGCTCCCTACGTGCTCCTCCGGACCTGCTTGTAAGCTGGCCCGGTTGCGGTAGATGTGGATCGCCACAAAGGCAAGCACTAGAACCATGATTATCTTGAACGGCGAGTATTCTTTTGATTCCGTCGACTTCTCTGACTTCTCTGTCTTTTCTGCCATAAGGGTATTTCTTTCTATTGTTTTCTGTTGTTACGTTTGGTTTTGGCTTTGATCTTGATCTTGCTGACCTTGACCTTGCCGGTTTTGGCGCCGATTTCGTCGACCGCCTCGACCTTGGTTTTGTCCACCCTGGTTTCCACCAGGGAAGACTTGCATGTCCCGTAAGATAATGGCGCCTCCGATGGAGGTACCCTTACCTTCGACTTGTACGCGATGTACGAGACCGTCTCGTATAAGGCGAGCTTCAGAGTAAGCGTTAGACGCTTTCTCAGGGTCTAGCCCCAGTGCTTTGAACTGGGTGATAGCCTCGATGTCTCCCTTATACTCTTCCTTCCGAGCATCATTTTCGTATATGACGCTGGCGGATTCGATCATAGTCTTCTCGATCTCGGGTGGAATAGGGAAGTCGGCTCTAACATTACTAGTTTCTACTCCGTATCGCTTCTCCTTGAAGCATCCATCGGACGTCGCTGTTCCGTTCAGGTGATCGTCGACAAGCTCTGCCAGTTTTGTGCTGTATTGAGCCATGTCCATGTAGGACAACTTATGTTCTGTGACAGCAGCCTGAACGACTTGATATGGGATCTTGCCCATATCCTTGTATATGTTATCCAGTCCGCCGGATGCGATGTAATCCATCATTTTTGTCCGAAGCGGGAAAGCTGTCATCTCGATGACACCCTTGACTGGAATGGACGGTAGTACCTGACCGCTCGGCAGCACGACTCTTTCTGATTGAATCTTCATTTCGAATTTCCATTCTTTGCGAGTCATGTCCACCGGTCTCGCATTGATCAGAAATGGCCAGAAGTTGGCCAAGAGGGTCGTACCTTTAACGGTCGATGTGTTTCCTTTTTTGTCCGTCAGGATCCGATTCCAGATCATGAGGATTCCCTCCGTGGGAGGGTCAAAGGTTTTTAGCCCTTTGGTGATGCCGATGACGGCTAAGGATGCTAGGATGACACCTGCGAACCCGGTTTCCATATTGCCAGTGACGAGGAGGAAGGTCCCTCCAGCGATCATGACAGTATAGGTGAACCCGATCGTTCCGGTAATCCGGTTTTGTGCTAGGCCAACTTGGCTTAGCAACGACCCTGGTAACATCCAAATTTTGGTTACCAGCCAAACGGGGATTCTTAGAATATCCGTAATGGCCGACTTTATCTGATCACTTGCTCTCATGCTGTTTCCTTCATTTTGTAGGACCGCCCGGTAGGGAAGCCCTGGTTTTATTGTTTCTTATTATGAAATTGACAACGTGCACTCTTAACGAAGAATCACGTTCTGAGTAAAGTTTAGCACATTAGGGAACAAAAGTCAATAGGTTGTCAAATGTGACTATACGGCCAATTTTCTAGCATTTGCAGCACTTATGTATAAGAAAAGGCCCCAGCAACAACGCGTTGCTGGGAACCTGTGAAACTGTCCAATGTTCATTACGGTCTGTAGCCGTAGGGTGCGCAGCGGGGAGGAGGACAAGGTTGAGGCGGAGATTCTCTCCTCACCTCAGTCCTGCTTTTCCAGACGATCAGATTTACCTGCTTCGTCCGTGTTTCCACTCTCCGTACCTCAGGCTGTCGGCACTGTCCGTAGCCGAGCTCTTCGCGGCGATGATTGGTTCGGAAGGGATGGAAGACACCTTGAGTGTCCGTCCAGTACCACCTTCCGCTTGATCCGATATAGTAGCCGCTGCACCAGTCGCCATTGGCTTCAGGGCGAGGTCCATTGACTACCAGTTCGCCCTGAGATGCTGGAAGGTTCTCAAGCCACGGAACTTGCTCTGCAGATGACTGCGGTGCCCAGTTCGAAGTGGTTTGTGCTTGTGTTGGCGCTGGCGGCGTCGGTGCTTGTGCTGTAGGTGCTTGTTGTGCTGCAGGCGCTTCCGATGCTTGCGGTTGCATCGTCGGAAGTGTCGGGTACATATACGTGTTCGTTATGTTCACGTACACGTTCGGTGCCGGAGTCGTCACGACCGTTGAAGGTGGCGGATTCATCGGCAATACCGGCGTGATCGTAATATTCGGTGGTGTGCCGCCTGAGCAGCTAACCACCTGAATATTACAATTACTGTTGTTCGATATTACCGGACTGAACCCACTCGGGATGGGAAGAGCATTCCCAGTCGAACCATTTGTTGTGTTGGCCGTAATATCTGGTGCCGTATGCGGCAGGTGCTTCGAGAGGTATGGATACCCCCAAAATGCAAGTGCTGCCAGTGCTAACGCCGCTAGTACACCAATTACAATCCAGTACACCCAACCCTTCCGGTCGGCCGGCGGTTGATTTCCCGTAGGCTGTCCCTGATTGGTCGGAGGCTGATTGATTGGCGGCGCGGTCGGAGGCTGAGTCGCGGGAGGCACGGTCGGTGCCGGTGTTCCCTGAGTAGGAGCCGACGGCCTGATTTGCCTGATCGCGTCGAGAATTTGGGCATGACCGGTGGTCATGCTCGTGTTCAAGGTGTTCAGGCCAGTAACGACCTGTGCCCCGACGTTATTGGCAACAGTTGCCACTACGCCGAGCCCGTCGCCCATCGTCAGGTGCATGTCATGCAACTTTCGCATGAAAGCATTCAAGTCACTTCCTAATGGGGGAGTGGCTGGTGCCGGAGGAGTTTGTGCCTGAGGCGGATTCGTAGGTGCCGGCGCCGTAGTTCCCACATTGGGCTGCGTCGTCGGAGGCTGTGTCGCAGTAGGAGCCGCGGGACCCTGATTGGTCGGTTGCGGTTGATTTACCACTGTCGGCGTTCCCGTATTAGCGGGTGACGTCGTCGGAGGCTGAGTCGCGGGAGGCACGGTCGGTGCCGGTTGATTCGTTGGCGGCGGGCTCGCGGGAGCTTCATCCGCCATCTTGAGTTCGGCCGCTTCGGCCTCGCTCAAGATTTCGAAGGTTGCGATTTTCTCCGGTGTTACCGTCAGCTTCGCAGCTGACGGTTTGCCCTGCTCAGCGTCCTTCATCGGGACGACGAGCATGAAATACTCGCCTGGGTTTCCCTTGAGGGCCGCCATGTTTAGATTCGTATCCGGGCCGAACTTGGCCGGCCCGAAGTCGTTGCCTTGGGAGTCGAAATATCGACGCCCGTAGCCCGTTGCCTCAGGCGTAGGATCCCATCCTACGGACCAATCGCCTAACTGTTTCAAACCTTTCAACACTAATGCATTCATTTTCTAGCTCTTTCTTTGGTTGTGGCCGCAATCGCTTGCGGCCCTTGTTTTCAACTATATTTCATTCGTAAAACGGACTATCACGTATTATATATCATTCTGTATAAAAAGTCAACCCCATCATTGCTGATGGGGTGATTGATTCGGCTTAAAGCCGTTTCGCTGCTTTGCTTATAGGTCAGCGAAGACCTTGCGTTTCTCTTGGGAGCGGCTGTTATGCTGGCCACGGTAACGCCCGTTCTCGTGTTCGCTGTCGCGGCCACCATTCCGGCGGTCACCACGAGGCTTGAGGCCGAAGCGCTCGTCGAGCGCCGCTTCCCGTTCCTTGCGGACTAGGCGCTCCTGCTTCCTTTGGGAGAGGAAATCCAACTGCGTTTGATAATCCAAGCCCCAAAGAACCCGATCACGTTCTGGCGTTTCGTTCCAGGACTCGCCACGTGCGATGACGCGCGAAAGCGCCCGCTTTACGGCAGCTTTGTAAAGCCAACTGCCGTAGCAGAAGTCCTTACCGAACTTGCCGAACTTGCATCCGGAGACAGCGAAGACTTCCTGCTTGTTGTGATCAACGAAGAATGCGCCATTGTACTCAGGCAGCGTTATCTGCCCGATCGTCGCGCCCGACTTCAGGGCAGCCTCCGTTTCCGGGGAGACATGCGGCCAGTATTTGACCGGCTGGAAGATTCCCTTGGTGCTGTCGCACTTCACCTGGTCCCCGTCTGGCATTACCAGACATTTAACATCCTCGATTGCGAGGGGAGACTTCTTGATCAGCTTCAGTCTCGCGACAATATCCCATCCGAGGAAACGGTAGGGTGCATCGCCGGCGAGCTCGATACTGTTCGGGTTCACCATCCAGTTGTGCGCCTCATCCGTCATGTTTTTGGGGCGGATGAACTCTTCCACGACCTCCACCCTGGGCTTTTCCGGCTGGGTTGAGGTGGAAGTCGAGGTGGCCACTGCGGTGGCCGTGCTTTGGTCCGGAGCTGTTGCGGTTGCAACGGGCTCGGGGACTACTGTTGTTCCAACTACTGCTTCTTGTGTGTTCATTCTCTTATTCTTTCATTTTTCCGTTTGTTTTCCGTGTTGTTTGGAACGACATCGATCGATGCCTGGTGTGATTACCGTGCGCAGAGCGAAGCTCTGGCTATTTCAAATGCTCTTCTGTCGCGTAAACGCTTTTGGCGTAGACACAATAGTCGAGTATCTGGTTCCAGAAATAAGGCTAGCACGAATTGCTAAGATTGTCAATCCTTATGCATTCGGACGCCATTTAGGCGTCCTCATGGATCATTGTGCCGGGGAGAGGACTCGGTCGCGACCCCGCCTCACGGCTCGTCCTACTGGACTCGCTCGTTCCGGCTTTCTCGTCCTTCCCCAGTCACAGTGATGCTCCACTCGAAAGCCATTCAGGCTTTCTCGTGGATCATTGTGCCGGGGAGAGGACTCGGTCACGACTCTCGCGAGACCAGTCTCGCTCGGTCGCGACCCCGCCTCACGGCTCGTCCTGCTGGACTCGCTCGTTCCGGCTTTCTCGTCCTTCCCCAGTCACAATGATACTCCACTCGAAAGCCATTCAGGCTTTCTCGTGGATCATTGTGCCGGGGAGAGGACTCGAACCTCCATAGATTGCTCCACTAGCTCCTAAGGCTAGCGCGTCTACCAATTTCGCCACCCCGGCGCTCAGGCAAATTGTACGGTCTCGTAAGGATATACACAAGTGGGCAAATATGGAGAGTTGACACCTATCTCAGTCTTGATGTAATGTATTGGGCGGACGGTTAAACAACTAAATAAATTATGGCAAAGAGATTAACTAGACTAACTGAACCTCAAACATCAACTCTGCCGGCGGTTCTTCCGCCACTCACACAAAACATCGGCCCTGGCTTCAAATTGTCGATTGCGAATGTTGGAGTTCTTACTTCCAGTGAGCAGGGCTCGACGCCGATATGTAAACGCTTGGCAATGGCCTATGCGGAATTGACCAGGAATCGCGGGATCCAAAAAAGCATTTGCAGTTCGCTCAGCACGGCCTTCGAATTGGTCGCGTTCGATCCGATCGGATTGTCCATCACCGCCCGTTTGAGCACGGAGGCGGAAACGATGGAAGTCAAATGCCTTGGCGACGCTCAATATATCGAGAAGCAAAATCCGCTCGCCAGCTATAACGCGCGACACAGCGGTGCACTGCCGACTCCGAAGCCGCCGAGCCTTCCATCGATGACGATCAGATCGAGACTCGGCCTTGCCTAGTAGGCCAAGATCTTCAGCCTTATTTATCGAACCACACAGGATACGTCTTGTGTGGCGTTTTTATTTATTTTTTAGAACCGTTCGGGTGCGCCCAGTTGGATTCGAACCAACGACCAATCGCTTAAGAGGCGAGTGCTCTACCAGACTGAGCTATGGGCGCAAGCAGTTACGCAAGCGTGTAATTTATAACAGAAAATCAGATATTGCACAACTCAAAAGATTGTGCAATACTAGCGACATGGTAAATCGAATGCGCGGAACAAGGTCCCATCGGGACAACAGGAGATCGCATCACGCTTTGACAGCGATGCGTTTTTCCAAGTGCGTCACTTGCGGAGCTCTGCATCAGAGCCATCGCATTTGCATGAACTGTGGTTCATACAATGGACGAAAAGTTCTGGATTTGGCTGCCAAAGCTACACGAAAAGCGGCCAAGGCCAAAGCGGCTGCAAGGTAAACATAGGGTAACGGTTTACGGTTCAAGAATCGAGATTTGAGAATAACATCATCGTGATTGTTCTTAGATCTTGAATCATGAATCTTGAATCAAGATTCTGTGTTCATTATTAACACCATGTTCTTTAACTAAAATGGCCAACCGACACCTCTCTAGATCAGTCGTTTTGCAATCTCTCTTCGAATGGGATTGCCATGGCCGCAATGATGCGACGGTAAAAGATATCATCGCCCGCAATGTCAAAGAATTTGCTCCAGGCATGAGCGATGTTTCGTTCATCGAAGAATTGATGAAAGGGATCTTGGCCAAAAAAGAGGACCTCAATCAGATCATAGAGAAAGCCGCACCCGACTGGCCGATCGACAAGATCTCGCCGGTCGACCGAAATGTCCTCCGTATCGGGCTCTACGAACTGCTTTTCTCCGACAGGTCCGAAGTGCCGGCCAAAGTAGCCATCAATGAAGCTATCGAGTTAGCCAAGACGTTCGGTGGTGAAACCTCCGGCCGTTTTGTTAATGGGGTATTGGGCGCTGTCTACAAGGAGCTGGGAGAACCTGGCAAAGATACCGCTCCCGCCAAAAAGAAGAAGCCGGCCGAAGTCCCTTATGACGAGATGCCGATCCAGCATCTGGGTGGTGCAGTCGTCTATTCCAAGCATGAAGATGTCATGTACCTTGCCTTTGTGCATGATATATTCGGGCATTGGACGCTTTCCAAAGGCAAGATCCCAGAGGGAATAGAACCGAACACTGGTACGATAAACAAAGTCAAAGAAGAGATTGGCCTCGAAGTCACGATCAAATCAGATCTCGGCACCAATGAATACATCGCCAATGATCCGGAGATAGGGAAGATCAGGAAGCAGGTTCACTACTATTTGGCCGAGGCACCATTCGGTGATCTTCAGTTGGCCAAGAAGCCTGGTCTCGATGACGCCAAGTGGTTCAAGTTGGCTGACATTTTGGAGCTCAATTTCTACAATGATATACTACCGATCGTTACCAAGGCGGTTACGATGCTATCGCAAGAGAGCTAAGAAAATATGAAATCAAATATTGAAACATTCGCAAAGCATATCGGTGTAAATTTTACCGACATCAATCTTCTCACGACCGCCTGCACGCACCGGTCTTATTTGAACGAGAACCGAGGTTCTGGGCTGGAGCATAATGAGCGTTTGGAATTTCTCGGAGACGCGGTTCTGGAATTGATCGTGACCAGCTTCCTTTTTAATAAATATCCCAAGAAAGCCGAAGGGGAATTGACGGCCTTCCGTTCAGCTATCGTGAATACCGTTAGTTTGACCAAAGTCGCCGAACATATGGGCCTTAATGAATACATGCTAATGTCGCGCGGCGAAGCCAAGGATACCGGCCGAGCGCGATCTATCATCTTGGCCAATGCCGTTGAGGCTGTCATAGGCGCTGTTTATCTCGATCAGGGTTACGATGCTGCGGCTAAATTCATTTCCGATCATATCCTGAATGTCATCGACATAGAAGAGATCGTCAAAAATAAGAGCTGGTTGGACTCCAAGAGCCGATTCCAGGAAAGAGCCCAAGAGAAAGTCGGTCAGACGCCGAGCTACAAGACTCTGAAGGAGATCGGACCAGATCACAACAAGCAGTTCACTCTGGCCGTTTTCCTTGGCGACGTGCAAGTTGCCACCGGCACTGGCGCTTCCAAGCAAGAGGCTGAACAAAAAGCTGCCGAGAAGGCGTTGGAGATAAAGAAGTGGTAGTGTATAGTTAGGTTTGAACCTGATTTTTTTGATATGAAAAGAATTTATGGAAGAAACATGGCCTTGTCGAGGCGTGCCCGTGCTCGTATCGAACGAGCCTGGCAGTCTTATGAGAATGGGTATTGTCCTGAAGCTGAGAAAGCTTTCGAGATACAATTGACCAAAACGGAGGTCGCCAGACTCATGGAAACCTGCGGGCACTGCTACAGGAGGATCCGGATCACAAATCACGCAAAGCACATGGCTATATGTCGTGGGCTCAAATTGGACAGGATGAAGGCGATCAAGGCGGCGGAAGATGCAAAAGCCGCCAAGGTTGAAAAAGCCTGGCTTAAACTCTTGTCTTTGGTGACTGCTTGATTGTGAGTCCGACAGAACATTGATTTGGTCCGACATGCGCTGGTCACGCGGGTGGTGCAGTCTAAGCAGGCTGCACCACTTTTTGTTACAATATGGAGGTGCCACCTCTCCATAGGTGCCCACACCTCCCTCAACATGTATCTCAAATCTCTGGAATTATCCGGCTTCAAATCATTTGCCAAGAAAGCCAGCCTACAATTCACCAGCGCTATAACCGGCGTTGTTGGACCCAATGGCTCAGGAAAGTCCAACACAGCTGAAGCATTTCGTTTTGTGCTCGGCGAACAATCAATCAAATCATTACGCGGTAAAAGAGGTGAAGATATGATCTGGAATGGCGGCGGCGAATCTGCCTCGTCAGCTGGCAGAGCCAATCGAGCTAGCGTTAAAGTTGTTTTTGATAATTCCCAAAAATTGTTCCCGTCGATCGATTTCGACGAGGTCTCTCTGGAGCGCGTCGTACATCGCGACAATTCCAATGAGTACTTATTGAATGGTAGCCAAGTCCGCTTGAAAGACATCGTGGAGCTTTTGGCTAGCGCACATATCGGCGCAACTGGGCATCATATCATTTCACAAGGAGAAGCTGATCGCATTCTTTCGGCTTCTATTCGCGAAAGAAGGGAAATGATAGAAGATGCGCTCGGTTTGAAGATCTATCAATGGAAGAAATTGGAAAGCTTGCGGAAATTAGAGCGGACCGACGAGAATATGAAGCAGGTAGAATCGCTCCGACGTGAGATCGCGCCACATATTCGCTTCCTGAAAAAACAAGTTGAAAAAGTTGAGAAGGCCGAAGAGCTCCGAAAAGAATTGATTCTTTTATACAAAGAATATTTTGCCATTGAGGAGTTTTACATTCAGACTGAAAAGCAGCGCCTGTCAGCCGAGATTGCTGGGCCCAAAAAGGAATTAGCCGAGCTTGATCATCAATTGGAACAGGCAAAGAAGATCCTGACTGATTCCAAGAATAAAGACACAAAGAGTGACAAGGTCATTTCCCTTGAAGAGAGATTGAAGCAATGCCGGAGCGAGAAGGATTCTATTACTCGCGAGTTAGGAAGGCTTGAAGGCGAGATCAATGCTGATAGGCGTGCCATTATGAAGGAAGAGGCTAGGATAAAAAATGAAGAATTGAAGATGGTCCGTTTGAAAGATGTCGAGGAAGTAGTGCAATCTATAGAAGGGATGCGGACGATAGAAGATGTCAGAAAGCTTTTCAGTGAAGTTGTCGGAGCTTTACGAGGATTTATTGCTCGCCACAAAGCGGTGAGTGATTCGGCATTGATTAGCGAAGCGGAAAAGGAAATCGAGGTTCTTTCACGCGAGCGATCGGAATTCGAGAGTAAACTTAAGAGTGCTGTGGAAAATGAATTGAAATACGTCCGCGAATATGAGGAATTGAAGTCGACCATAGAGAAGGAGAAGGACACCAACCGCGAAGCGGAAAAGGATGTCTTCAAGATCATTGCTAGGCAGAATGAGATCCGGAACGTGGTTGCCAATCTGACGACGGCCATGAATATGCTTGCTCATGAAGAGGAGAACTTCAAACATGACCTTGGGGAGGCTGGAATAATCGTAGGAAGAGAGGCGGTGGAGTACAACGAAGTCACAGGCGCCGGAGAATCGCACTCTGGTTTGAGCGCTGTGGGCCAGCGGCAAACCGGAGTGCGATCTGACGGCGCCGTTGCTTCACGTTCAGCCCAAGAAGAACGCAGAAGAAAAATAGAGAAGAATAAGATTCGCCTAGAAGATGCCGGTGGTAGCGGTGGGGCAGAGGTCTTGAAGGAATACAAAGAAACGGAGGAGCGCGACAGCTTCCTCATGAAAGAGCTCGAGGATCTGGAAAAAGCCAAAGCCGAACTCATCAAACTGATCGCCGAGTTGGATCAGCGAATTGATTTTGAATTCAAGAGCGGAATATTGAAAATTAACACCGAATTCCAAAAATTCTTTACCCTGATGTTTGGGGGCGGAAAAGCGGAACTTACAGTGGTCCGAGAAGCAAAGCGAAGAAAAAAGAGCGACGGGGAAGAATTAAGCGAAGCACTTTCTGGAGGCGATGAGATCTTCTCTGGCGCGGGCGCTGTGGGCCAGCGACGCGACGGAGAAGATTTCAGCGACTCTGGGTTCGGATTTGCTAATGTCGAAGAAGGTCCAGAAGGTCTCGATGTCAACATCAGTTTGCCGCGTAAGAAAGTCAAAGGGCTCATGATGCTTTCCGGCGGCGAACGTGCCCTTACTTCAATAGCGCTTCTATTTGCTGTCTCTCAAGTCAATCCGCCGCCATTCATCATTCTCGATGAAACAGATGCGGCATTGGACGAAGCCAATTCTAAGAAGTATGGCGATATGATCGAAAATCTTTCCAAGCGCTCACAACTCATTCTCATCACCCATAACCGCGAGACCATGTCTCGTGCCGGCGTCTTGTATGGCGTGACCATGGGCTCTGACGGCGCCTCCAAGCTGCTTTCGATCGCCTTCGAAGAAGCAGTGGCGGTGGCGAAATAGAAATTTTGATTGACGCATAGAAAGAATATATCGGTTTGAGCGCTGTGGGCCAGCGGCAAGACGGTATATTCTTTCTATGCGTCCTTGAATCTCTAATCCCCCATATGTTAAGGTACAACCAATGTTCAAGGAAGCTAAAGACAAACTTTTCAATCGATTTTCTAATGAAATCGGCATAGACCTTGGTACTGCCAACACCCTCGTATACGTGCGAGGTAAGGGTATAGTCGTTACTGAGCCATCGGTTGTCGCCGTAAATCAAAAGACAGGCCAAGTCGTAGCTGTTGGCACGGCTGCTAAGGATATGCTTGGCAGGACGCCGACGCATATAACGGCTGTAAGGCCTTTAGTTGACGGGGTAATTTCCGATTTTGAAGTGACGGAAGAGATGCTCTCATATCTGATGCGGCGTGCCAATGAATATATGCCGAAAAGATTTCTCGGTCCACGAGTGGTCGTCGGTGTTCCGTCTGGTGTGACAAATGTGGAGGTTAGGGCTGTGCGCGATGCCACAAAAAATGCCGGGGCGCGGGAAGTTTATATAGTCGAACAACCCATCGCTGGTGCTATAGGAATTCGTTTGCCGATATTCGACCCAGTTGGAAGCATGGTCATCGATATCGGTGGAGGTACTACAGACATTGCCATTATTTCTTTAGGTGGGATCGTCCGCTCAAAGAGCTTGAAGATCGCTGGAGATAAATTCAATCAGGACATCATTTCATACATTCGCAACGAATTTAAGATTTTGATAGGCGAGACGACAGCTGAACAGGTGAAGATCGCTGTTGGAGCAGTAGTGCCAGCCGAACCTTTGGAGACAGTTATCCGTGGTCGAGATCTTATCACTGGTCTTCCTCGCGAAGTGGTCATCACTGACTCTGATATTCGAGAAGCCATGGGACAGTCTATAGAAGTCTTGGTGGCGACAACGCGAGAGGTTTTGGAAATGACACCACCAGAGATCATGGCCGATATCATGAAGCGTGGCATATATCTGGTAGGTGGCGGAGCGCTCATAAAAGGTTTGAGGGATCTTCTCTCAGAAGTCCTACAGCTTCCAGTTACGGTTGCCGAAGACCCTATCACCGCCATCGCTCGCGGAGCTGGCATCATTCTTGAAGATATAGAAAAGTATAAGAGCGTTCTTTTGCAGAGCGAGGATGATCTGCCGTCAAGCAAATAGTGATGACTTACCTTCAAGTTCATAAAAGCCGTGTTAGTTTACCTGCAAGGGTGGTCGTGGGTATTACTATCGTCGTTCTTTTGCTGGGAGGGGCCACCCAATTCTTTCGGCCATCATTCTTCCCAGCAGTCATGACGACCTTGGTCAGGCCTTTCTGGAGAGCGCAGCTAGCTTTACAGCTTGGCTCAATGCGTACGCCGGAGGGTTTGTTAGCGGAGAATCAATATCTACAAAGAGAGCTTGATGATGCGAAAGTGCGTTTGGATACTATCAAATCGGTCGAGACGGAAAATTTGGAACTGAAATCCTTGATGGGACGGGCCTCGACGACGCCATATATCTTGGCAGCGGTATTGAAACATCCGCCATCGGCCGCCTATGACGAACTCATTATCGACGCTGGCAACGACGCCGGATTTTCTGTCGGAAATAATGTCTACGCTGTCGGAGATGTGCCTATTGGCCGGATCTCGCAGGTATTGGGTCAGACCTCGACGGTGCACCTTTTTTCTTCGCCTAGGGAAACATATTCAGTCTTGATCGGTCCTAGTCACTCATCAGCCACTGCAGTTGGTCGTGGCGGTGGACAATATTCAGCCGAATTGCCACGAGACATCAAAGTCTCACAAGGTGATTTTGTGACCATACCGTCCTTGAATGCCAAGCCATTCGGTGTAGTAACTTCTGTGTTGGCTGATCCGGCGCAGACATTCCAGACTATCCTCTTCGCGCCGCCGGTCAATCTTTTCGAGCTCCGTTGGGTTTTGGTCGATCTGAGAATGAGATTGATCTGATGAAAAACATATTTATAATCCGCATAATCGTCGATGTTGTCATCGCATTCGCAGTGATCCAAGGCTGGTGGTTCATCGCTTTGCCACTGGGACTCATCGGTTGTTGGTCTTTCCCGTATTATGTGGAAATATTCATAGCCGGTATCGCATACGATTCGTTGTTTGGGATGATTCCAGAAATTGGTTATAGGGGATATTTAGGAATTATTGTATCAGTTACTGGTTTGATTCTGGTTGCTTGGTCAAAAAAGATCGTTAGGAGATAGATTTGAGGAAGAAAAAAGGGCCGAGTACTGACTCGACCCTCATGGTGACAAGGCTTAAACGCGTTCACCCAAGCGCTCAGAAGGGTAATGCAGCCAACTATTCGCTCCGCTGTTCGAACTGCATTACGAACAAAGCCTCTATGTTAACCCTATACGAACAGCGAAATCTATTACCAGTAATAACACAGGTGTTTATTATTTGCAAGCTCATCGAGTCCCTGACTCTCAGAGTTGAATGACTTGCTTCCATAATTCCTCACTTGAAGATACAATGCACGGATGCCTATATCCTGGAAGCGACTTTTACGCGCTAGAAAAGATAAAAAGTGGAAGAACCACGAGATCAATCCTGATGAGATCCTCATCGATTCTCGTAATTTGCCATGCTTTGATACGGCGCAATTCGAGGGACGCTTGGAAAAGCCGATCTCCCGAGCGACGTTGTATTCGATAATCGGCATCTTTCTCATCATCACGGTGATCTTCATCGTTCAGGCGGTGCAGATGCAGATCGTCAATGGTGGAGATTTTCGCGTCAAGAGCGAGAATAACCTATTGCGTCCAGTTCCCCTCTTCGCTGGCCGTGGAGTGATCTATGATCGTAATGGGCTCCTCCTAGCATGGAATGCGCCAGCAGTGTCGAATGATAATAATCCAGGGACGAATGCCAGTAGTTCAAGTGAACTTCTAAATGTTGGAGAAATGGTGGCGAGTCGCGAATACGCGACTTCAAGCGGTCTAGCTCATGTGCTAGGTTACGTTAAATATCCTTCTAAAGATAAGAACGGTTTTTATTACCAGGAGGATTTTGAAGGAATAGCCGGAGCGGAAAAGGATTTCAACGAAGCTCTGCAGGGTACAGCCGGATCGAGACTGGTCGAAGTCGACGCAGCCGGGAAGATCGTCTCCGAAAACGTGGTAAAACCGGCGGTTCAAGGAGAGAATATCGATCTTTCCATAGACAGTCGCGTCCAATCAGCCCTATATAACAATATCAGGGATATCGCCACACGTGTTGGATTTTCTGGGGGAGCTGGAGTCATCATGGATGTTCATACTGGCGAACTTCTAGCTCTGACCAGTTACCCCGAATACGATTCGCAGGTCATGTCTGACAGAACCAACCAGTCCGCTATCAGATCCGCTCTTTCCGATCCCGGTTTGCCATTCCTTGATCGGGCGGTCGACGGTCTCTACACGCCAGGTTCCATCATCAAGCCTTATCTGGCTATCGCCGTCCAGAATGAAGGGGTCATAGATCCGAGCACGATCATCGTGACCACTGGTTCCATTTCCATTCCCAATCCCTATGATCCGACCAAGACCACACTCTTCAAGGACTGGAAGGATTTGGGGGCGCTCGATTTGCGCCACGCTATCGCTATGTCATCCGATGCCTATTTCTACACTGTCGGTGGTGGTTACAAGAATCAAAAAGGTCTAGGGATCGCCAACATCGACAAGTATCTACGCATGTTCGGTTTTGGTACGACTACCATGGATGGTAGCGAGTCTCTCCTAATGAGTAGAGCCGGTACTATTCCTACTCCAGAATGGAAGATGAAGACTTTCGGAGAGGCGTGGTTCCTAGGGGATACATATCACACATCCATCGGTCAGTATGGTTTCCAAGTGACACCTCTGCAGATCGTTCGTGGTGCAGCGACTATTGCCAATGAGGGCACCGTTCTCACTCCGAGCTTGATCAAAGGACAGCCGCCTCATATCGAATCCGTCGTCAATGTGCCAAAGAAATATTTTGACGTCGTCCATGAAGGCATGCGTCTTGGTACGCAGATAGGGACCAGCGTAGCTTTGAACGTTCCATATGTGAAAGTCGCAGGGAAGTCCGGCACAGCCGAGCTCGGCGTTTCCAAGGATAGAGTCAACTCCTGGATCACCGGTTTCTGGCCCTATGACAACCCGAAGTATGCTTTCGCCGTGATGCTGGAGAAAGGTTCAGTCCATAACTTGATAGGTGCCGCGGCCGCTATGAGACAGCAGCTGGATTGGATGAGTGTGAATACGCCGGAGTATTTCAAGTGAATGACCAATAGTTAATGTTTAATGATTAATGGATGATTGGACATTAGGTATTATTAATTAATCATTACCTAGTCATAGACATTTATCATTACTTTTGTTATAGTAGTGCACGTCATCACCTTAGCAATCTAAGCCTTTTTTCATCAATATGCCTACTACTTCCCAATATCTAACAAACGAAAAGTTCGCGGAGTTACAGAAGGAACTGGAGTTCCTGAAGATAGAGCGCCGCAAAGAAGTCGCAGAGCATTTGGAATATGCCAAAAAACTCGGAGATCTAACTGAAAATGCTGAATACCACCAAGCTCGCGAGGAACAAGCCGAAGTCGAGGATCGTATCGGCAGGCTGGAGCAGCTTTTGAAAAATGCGGTCATTGCTGGAAAAGGTAGCACGGAGATCATCACAATCGGTTCGACATTCCGTTTGCAAAAAGAGAATGACAACAAATCTTACCTTTACACCATCGTCGGTTCGGAGGAAACAGACATGACGCACGGAAAGATCTCCAATATCTCACCGCTTGGCTCCACGCTGCTCGGACACAAAATGGGCGATAAAGTCACAGTGCAGACTCCTAAAGGCAAAGTGGTGTATACTGTGGTCATTATCAAATAGTCGCATAATGTCTGCCATTCATGGCTTCGCTTGAAGAATTAAGAGCAACACGTTTGAATAAATTAGAATTGCTGCGTAAAGCCGGTATGGAGACATACCCAGCCAAGGTTCCGCGCGATTTTTCATTGAAGGAAGCTCGTGCCAAATTCGCTGAATTCGAGGAAGGCAAAGGTGGCGATAAGGCCGGAAAACCAGTCTCGTTGACTGGGCGTATCTTGGCCATACGTGGTCAAGGGGCAATCTTATTCCTGGTACTTGATGATGGAACGGCAACTTTTCAAGCTGTTATAAAAAAAGATACGCTCGACGAAAAATCATTCAAATTATTGGCTGAAGCCGTCGATATCGGTGACATCATCAGTGTCAGCGGAATATTCTTCACCACTCAGCGCGGTGAGCAGAGCATCCTAGTCAAGTCTTGGACTATGGCTTCGAAATCACTCTTACCTTTGCCGGAAAAATGGCATGGATTGACCGATCCAGATGAAAAATTGCGAAAGAGGTACCTGGATTTCATCATGGATCCGGAGGCACGAGAACTATTCTATAAAAAAGCCAAATTCTGGGAAGTGACCCGGACGATCATGAAAGAAGAGGGGTTCCTTGAAGTTGAGACGCCGACATTGGAGACGACGACGGGAGGTGCCGAGGCTACTCCTTTCAAAACGCATCACGAAGATTATGACATGGATGTTTACTTACGCATTTCGGTTGGGGAACTATGGCAGAAAAGGCTCATGGCGGCGGGATTCCCAAAGACATTTGAGATCGGTAGGGTATACCGCAATGAAGGTTCTAGTCCGGAGCATTTGCAAGAATTCACCAATTTAGAATTCTATTGGGGTTATGCCGATTATAGAGACGGGATGGACCTAGTAGTCAAGATGTATCGTCGTCTGGCCACGGAAGTCTTTGGTATGACCAAGTTCACCTACAAGGACCACACTTTTGACTTAGCCGACGAATGGAAGAAGATCGATTATTCCGAAGAGATCAAGAAGCAGACAGGGATCGATATCCGTACTGCCAAAGACGAAGAGATAAAGAAGAAGATCGAACATCTGAAGATCAGTTATGATGGTACGAACAGGGAAAGGTTGGTAGACACGCTCTGGAAGCATTGTCGCAAGAACATCACCGGTCCAGCCTTCCTGATCAATCATCCGATCCTGGTGGCGCCTTTGGCGAAGAGCGTAAAAGGAGATGATTCCATCGTTCAGATGTTCCAACCCATTATCGCTGGCAGTGAAGTCGGTCGTGGTTACTCAGAACTCAATGATCCGATCGATCAACGAGGTCGTTTTGAGGCACAAAAGAAGCTGCTTGAATCCGGAGACACCGAAGCTATGATGCCTGATTGGGAATTCGTGGAGATGCTAGAACATGGCATGCCGCCGACTTGCGGATACGGTTTTGGCGAACGTCTATTTGCCATCATGGCTAATAAGCCGATGCGGGAGACTTCGATGTTTCCGCTGATGAAAGAGAGATCTTAGAGGTCAGACCTATAATGCATGATTTTGGTTTAACCTACTTGAAAAGGAAGCAATTCTGAGACGTTCAGTATAGATCTTTGAGGGCGAATGATCCCATTGTAGTCTTTGATACTGGAATATTCGTATTTCATTACGAATTCATTGGTTTCCGCATCGTTCTTATCGCATGATGGTTTTGACATATCTGGATTTATTAAACTACGAGGGTTTAAATGCACGTATTTGATCAATGTTTGGATATATAGCCCATCATAAACAATCTTTTCTTTATATGAGCCCTGCCAAATGGTGCCAGAATGTCCGTATTTATTATTAAAATATACAGTATATCCAGTGGCTAGTTTGTGAATAAAACGTGCAATTGAATCGACAGCAGAAGATTCAATCTGTAACCGTTTCTTGAGCACTATATGAATATGATTTGGCATCAAGCAGTATGCGACTATATCAACGAGAATCCTATTTCTTTTTACCCCAAATATATTATCAGGAAGTTGCTCCATGATAAAAGGCGCATCATTATTGGCGATGTATAGCAGCTTGAGCATGCGAACGTAATCAGAACCGTCGAGAAATATGTCGGCTTTATGCGCGCCTCGATTATAGACGTGATAATAGATATCTGGAATCATATGCTTTCAATCATACACGATGGAGATGAAGAAACTCTCAAAAATAATTCAAAAATGGATAAAAAAAGTCTCAATAAACTATGAAGATTTAGGTCAGACCTATATCTGGTCGGATAGGTCTGACCTCCACATTTTTACTATCCACATCTTATCCACTGAATTGGCACTTGTGTATTACCGAGGAAGTGGAGTAAAATAACCACCAAGTGGGAAGAAGTGGTAAGGAAAATATTTCTCATTATTTTAAATATTGAAGAAGGACCTCTCCATCATTCCCGCGGGCATATGTGTAAATCGGGCAAGTTCTATGTTAATAGGACAATTCACACACACTATCGATGACAAGAACCGCCTCTCCCTTCCTGCCAAATTCAGACAGGAGATGGGCAAAAAGGTGGTTATTACGCCCGGACTCGATTCCTGCCTCTTCATCTTTACGGTGAAGCAGTGGGAGAAGATCTCCGAGCGTTTGTCAGTGAATGAAAGCTCGATGCTGCAGGCGGACAATCGCGGCTTCAACAGATATCTCCTCGGAGGCGCTGTTGAAGTCGAGGTTGATGCAGTCGGCCGCATGCTTCTACCGGAACATTTGCGCGAGCGCGGGCACTTGAAGTCGAAAGTCGTCTTTGTCGGTGTTCGTGATAGGGCAGAGCTCTGGGATGAAGAGGCTTGGGATTCTTACCAGAAGAACGTCGAAGGGAAAGCCGACTCTCTGGCTGAGAAATTGGGTCAGGCTGGGATGATCTAAGCGTATGGCAGATACCGGCGAGCGACAGGTCACGGAAACTAGCATTGGTTCGGGAAATAGCATCCACGTACCAGTTCTTTTACATGAAGTAGTTGAAGCATTGATGGGAGCGAGAACCTTTGTCGGTTCCTCGCTGGCCCACAGCGCCGTCACCGACAAAGGTTCTCGCTCCGAATCAAACAAATGGTACTTGGACGGAACTCTTGGTGGGGCAGGACATGCTTTGGCGTTAAAGAGGGCATTCGAAGCTGAGACGCGAACGACTTTGAATGTTATCGGGCTCGACAGGGATTCGCAGGCCATAGAGAGGGCGCGGGAAACACTTAAGGAGCGAGGAGACGGGAGCAAGCAGGAACAAGGAAAATTAATCCTCGAAGTTGAAAGCTTCCGGAACCTTGATCAAATTCTCGATCAGCACGGAATCAAAGGGGTAGACATGATTCTTCTAGATTTGGGAATTTCTTCTGACGAATTAGATAATTCTGGAAGGGGATTCACATTTCAGAAAGACGAACCGCTGCTTATGACGCTAGGGGAACCGAGCAAGTATGCGTTCACTGCAAAGGAGATCGTCAATGGATGGGAAGAGGATGTTATAGCAGATGTCATTTTCGGATACGGTGAGGAGAGATTCGCTAGGCGCATTGCCAAAGGCATAGTCGAATACAGGGCAAAGAAGAAAATAGAGACAACATTTGAACTTGTGGAGATCGTGAAGACGTCAGTGCCGGCATTTTACAGGAGAGGAAAAGTCAATCCGGCCACAAAGACATTTCAAGCATTAAGGATCGCAGTGAACGACGAGTTGAATGCGCTCAAGGAGGGTTTGAGCAAGGGATATGAAAGATTGAATCAGCGCGGGCGTATGGCAGTCATCTCATTTCATAGTTTAGAAGATCGCATAGTCAAAGATTTTAATAAACAACAAGCATCGAAAGGAGCAAAAATATTAACAAAAAAGCCGATCACTCCGAGTACGCAGGAGATCGCCGAGAATCCAAGATCGAGGAGTGCCAAGTTAAGAATAATCGAAAAAATATGACCAAAGCCATTGCACAAACATACACGGTAGTAGAGATGTACAGCCGCCAGATCAACACAGCCTTGATATTCATCTGCGTATTCACTCTGTTTCTCTATGCCATGAATGTCTACCATGTCATTTCTCGGACTGTGGCTTTGGAATCTATCCAAGGGCAGACGGCGGATTTGACCGCTTCTGTCGACAAACTCGATGGACAATACTTGGAGATGGCTAGCAAGATCAGTCCAGATGCTTTACAAACATACGGTTTCAAACAAGGCCAAGTATCCGCATTTATCTCCCGAACGACTCCATTGGGTAGCGTCGCCACACGGGGCCATGAACTCTAAACAACGTTTGCGAACAAGATATGTCTTTGCTCTGATCATCATCGGAGCGGTCTTTTTGGCAGGTTCGCTCTATTATACCGAGATCATCAAGGGCCATTCATATGCGCAGAAAGCTCAGAGACAGTATGTAAGGCCAGACGTGGCATCGTTCGATCGTGGAACCATATATTTTCAAACCAAAGATGGGACGCGTTTGGCTGCTGCTACTTTGGGTCGAGGCTCGGTGATTTTTATGAACCCTTCTTTGCTCACCGACGCGAGTCAGGCCTATGGAGCGCTTAAACAATATTTGCCACTCAATCAAAACGACTTCATGGCCAAGGCCGCTAAGGCAAAATCACACTACGAAGTCGTGGCCGACAAGGCGCCGAATAATATCGCCGAAGCTATAGTCAGTATGCAACTGGCGACGAACGATCATTATGAGATCGTGGCTGATCAGGTTCAGGATGATAAAGCCCAGGCTGTACGAAATATCCAATTGCCCGGACTATATATTTCCCCTGAATCTTGGCGCACCTATCCCGGAGGAAGCATGGCAGCCCAAGTGATAGGTTTGACAGGCGAGAACGCCAGTTCTTCATCGGTGACAGGTCGTTATGGTCTGGAAAAATATTATGAAAGCGTGCTCAGTCGTCCAGGTGTCAGTTCATCAGCTAATATCTTCGCTCAACTTTTTGGAGGATTGAATACGGTCTTTGGCTCGAACGATTCGACTGAAGGAGATGTCATAACCAGCATCGATCCTACGACGCAGAAATATCTGGAAAAGATCTTGAATGATACAGAAAAGATTTGGCATGCTAGCGAGATTGGAGGGATAATCATCGACCCGAGTACCGGGGAGATCGTGGCTATGGCTTCGTTGCCAACTTATGATCCAAATAATACTGCTAATGTGAAGGATGTCGGTGTATTTTCTGATCCTCTAGTCGAACATATAGATGAAATGGGATCTATCATGAAACCACTCACCATGGCGACTGCTCTAGAGACAGGTGTTGAAAAGCCAGGATCGACATATGATGATACTGGCACAATGACACTGAATGGCAAGAAGATCTCCAACTTCGACGGACAGGCACGCGGCGTGATCCCTATGCAACAGATCCTTTCGCAGTCTTTGAATATCGGAGCGGCGACGATCGCTTTGAAGGCTGAACATGATATTGGACCGGGGACTCTGTATAAATACTTCACTTCCTTCGGTTTGGGGCAGAAGACGGGGATAGATGAGCCGAATGAGGCAACCGGAATAATGGGCAATCTGAAGCCGAGCTCGAATACTCGTGATGTGAACATCGCTACGGCCGCTTATGGGCAGGGCATAGCCGTTTCGCCTGTGAACATGGTCCAAGCTCTTTCGGTGCTAGCAAATGGCGGATATGTAGTTACACCGCACTTGGCAAAGTCTATCGAGTACGGCAATGGAACGACCAAGATCATCGATTTTCCCAAGAAGGGGCCGGTGCTATCCAAACAGACAGTTGCAGATGTGACTACTATGTTGGTCAAAGTCGTCGATGGGACCATTGCCAAGGCGCATCCGGACATCTACACGCCGAACTACAGCGTCGCCGCGAAAACTGGTACTGCCCAGATCCCGGATCCGGTGAATGGAGGATATTATCCGGATCGATATCTGCACTCATTCTTCGGATATTTTCCAGCTTACAATCCGAAGTTCCTGGTATTCCTTTACCAAGTCTATCCAAAAGGGGCGGAGTACGCTTCGGCGACATTGACTGATCCTTTCAGCCAGCTGACAAAGTTCCTTATAAGCTATTACAATATTGCGCCAGATAGGTAGCTTCGTGTATTTTTCTGCTCTCGAATAGCAAAAAGACCACGAAGCTGGTATCCTTAAAACATGATCTTCTTAAAGAAGCTCCTCATCTATATATTGACGATTGAGTCGCGGCTCATACTAAAGAAATACAAGCCGTTTATCGTGGCGGTGACTGGAAGCGTGGGAAAAACGTCGACCAAAGACGCTATTTACTGCGTGCTCAAGGATCAAAGTAAATATGTGAGGAAGAGTGAAAAGAGCTTGAATAGTGAGATAGGATTACCTTTAACAATCATCGGAGTTCCTAACGCTTGGCACAATCTATCCGGGTGGCTTTCCAATATCCGTGCTGGTTTAAATTTAATTGTTGGCGAACATGAGTACCCTGATTGTCTTATTTTGGAAATCGGAGCCGACCATCCTGGTGATATCAAGAAGACAGTCAAGTGGTTGCATCCAGATATTGCGGTCATCACCAAGATAAGCAGTCTGCCGGTGCATGTGGAATTCTTCAAATCGCCGGGGGAAGTATTCAACGAGAAGGCGTCTTTAGCCGAAGGAGTGAAATCTGGCGGGACCATTGTTCTTTTTGCTGACGATGAGAAGACTATGACTATTGCCGAGAGAGTCAAGGTAAAGAATCCGCGAATCGTAACGTATGCATTGAAGACGAGCGCGACCGTCAAAGGGTCTGATTACACGGTGACTTATGTTAATGGTGTGACTACGGGATTTTCATTCAATATTGAATCTGATGGCCAGTCGAATAAGATCGCGGTTCTGGGTGTAATAGGCGAGACTTATCAGTATCCATTGTTGGCGGCTGCCGCAGTTGGACGAGCTCGCGGGATGAAGAGCGAGGACATCATTAGAAAGTTAGCTGGCTTTGAAGCACCAAAAGGACGGATGAGTATTATTCCAGGGATCAACGGTTCGACGATCATAGATGATACCTACAATTCATCTCCCGATGCGGCCGTTGCAGCACTCGCAACTTTGAAGGGGATGGAGAGCGGGACTGGAAAGAAGATCGCTATGCTCGGAGATATGATGGAGCTCGGTAAATTCTCGGCCGAAGAGCACCGCAAGATCGGAAAATCTGCCGCTGGTATCGTCTCGCGGCTCATAACGGTTGGCCAGAGATCCAGAGCTACGGCCGATGAAGCGGTGGCAAATGGACTAGCTTCCAACTCCATTGAAGCTTTCGATTCATCCAACGAAGCCGCCAAGCATGTTATTGATCTTATTAAGCCTGGCGATATCATTTTGATCAAAGGTTCTCAATCTGTGAGAATGGAGCGCGTGGTCAAGGTACTTATGGCCGACCCTGAACGTGCCGGTCAGTTGCTGGTGAGACAGGAGAAGGAGTGGCTTGATAAGCAATAAAATTTGGGTTATAGTTTCATCGATCACCGGTTATTGGTCATCTGGCATTAACCATTGGTCATTAATTATTGGCCCTATCGTCTAATGGTTAGGACACGGCCTTCTCAAGGCTGTAATCCGGGTTCGACTCCCGGTAGGGTCGCCCTCTGGGACTTAAAGAGGTGTTTGCCTCTTTTTGCTTATATGTAAGGCCGCACTTTTCAGGTTCGATTGACCGGTTTTCTGGTGCGTCATCGTACAGAGTATTTTCCAAGATGAAGAAGGGTTCCAGGGCTTGAATACTCAGTACTTTGTCTTTCAGAGATAGGTTCGATGCGACCGCCGCTAAGATCTCTTTTTTGGTCTGCGGAGTGCCGGCGGCAAATCTTTCGCGCACCGTATAGGCGAGGTCAAACGTCCTCTCTGAGCGATCGAGGCACTTTGCGAATCGCTGACCGTCATCCGCTAGCACTCCTTCCAAGGTTGTCTTCTCCTTTAAAAGCTCACCACGCTGCTTGCTATACTCTTCGTCTGAAAGCTGGGAACCGTCCGTATTATTTGGCGAGGTCTTCAGTTTCACCAGGTTGTCGATGCGCCGCAGACATGCGTGATAGGCCATCTGTCGCGCCTGAGTGACATCCTTCTGGCTTGCGGCGTCTTTTTCGTCGATTTCATGGAGAAATGTGGTCGCCCATGTTTTAAAGCGTTCTGAAATTTGGATGCGAGACAGATAATGATCTATTTGGATTTCTAAATCATCGCTACGCACCGACTTTTGTTTGCAGCGTGGAATTTTGCTCTTGGAGCAGTGATAATATGTGTAGTGCAGGAATAAAGGATTCTTCATATTCTCGATTGGAGTATCGCAGTGCGGGCATGTCTTGCGTTTCCGGTACGCAAATTTGAAATCACATTTGTCACAGATAACTTGGTGCTTCTCCTCTGCGGTCACCATGCGGCCGCAGTCCCCACAACGCAGAAGCCCGGTGAACGCAAAGCCTAGGTTCTGTTGAGGCCGTGGGTTTCCTCTTCTGCCGAGCAATGTTTGGACGCGGTCATATTCTTGTTCCGTTATCATCGGCTCATGCTTTCCAGGATAGTATTGATTGCTGCCTTGGGGATATTCAAACCAACCGTAATAAAAGGGCTGAGTGAACATTCGATAGATCACGCTCTTTGCGAGGGCTTTACCGCCCATTTTGCGACTTTGGCGGGTACGAAACCCCCATTGTGTGTTAGCGATTTTAAGAATCTGCGCAGGGCTATAGAGGCGAGAGGCATGGTGGCTTGCTCGGCCAGGGCGCGGCGGGGGAGCGCAAGAGGAGGCGGCCACAGGCAGCCGGAGGAGGTTGTTTGCACTCTAACACCAACTGGGAGCCTCCGGTTGCTTCTGCGGCGGTGGTGGCTGGTCGGCGCTAGCCTTTGTTTGAGGCGGTAGGAGAGGCTTCTTGGCCGGCTGGAAAACGGCTGAAAAAAGTTAAATATTGGTGTTGACCTCAAGTCAACATTTGGTATATTTTACTCATGATGCAAGACGGATTCGGTGCAAAGTTGCGGGAACTACGCCAGGAAAAGGGCATGACCCTCCGGTCTTTGGCCGAAGCGGCTGGGGTGGATTTCACGTATTTGTCCAAGATCGAGAACGACCGGTTGGACTATTCGCCGGGCGTCGAAACGATCCGTGATTTAGCGCAAGCGTTGGGGGTCGACGCGATGGAGTTGCTGCAGTTGGCGAACAAGCTGCCATTGGATCCGCGGTCTCCGGCAATCCAGTACAGGAACCCGGGCAATGATGAAGAGCGGTATGGCGCTCTGTCGCTGTGTAAGCTGATGCTCAGTAGCGAGGATGCGCGGGTGGAGACAAAGAGACGCGTATCCTCTTCAAGGTAATGGAGTATCGAAAGAAGACTTCGGTGGGATTCACGGGCCAGCTCACAATTAACAGCAGCTACGTGGCGCTCGATCCGTCCAAAACC
>Ga0118677_10001177_pt1 | contig 56211 bp, 48 predicted proteins | sample AliMusrvi5mmetaG_FD_86154 | JGI IMG/M metagenome (GOLD analysis project Ga0118677, IMG submission 86154)
GTCTGCACACTGCTTGTCTGTTGGTGTGGTGCAGATTAAATTAAACAACAAGGCTAAGTATGTAGAACTGTCTGTGGAGGATTTGCGGACGGGGGTTCGATTCCCCCCAGCTCCACCATTTAAGTGTTTCACCTAGTATCAAGAAGTACTTGAAAGCCACATTCAGCAACGTTTGTGGCTTTTTTGTTGCCTGTTACCGTTGCATAACGTATCTTGACATACCCCAATTAACTGGGGTAACTTTAAATTAACGACATTTTGAAGTCGGAGTTACCCCAAATCGAGTCAAAGATGCCTGCGACAATAATTGCCAGATAAAAACCGCTTATAGGGTGGATCTTATTAGTTCTGCTTAAAATGGCGACGAAGATACCATACGACGAATATCAAGCCTAGCCCAGCAATTATGTAATGGAATTGGTGGAAGTATGCCTTTAGCATCACCCAGTTTTCTCCAAATTTCATGCCGATATACGCTAACACAAAGCACCAAATAAGCGATCCAACAAAGGTGTAGGCAATAAACTTAGGCATATTCATGCGCGCCAAACCCGCAGGAAAGGCGATAAAGGTTCGTACAGCAGGCAATAAGCGGGCGATAAAGATAATAATGTCGCCATGTTTGGCAAACCAGTCATCGGCCATATTTAAATCTTTGTGCGAAATTAGCACGTATTTCCCGTATTTTTCTACTAGCGGTCTACCTCCGTACATGCCAAGATAATAAGCAGGTATTGAACCAAGAACGCAACCTAAGGCGCCAGCCACTGCCACTATCCACAGCACCAATTCGCCCTTAAACACCAAGAAGCCGGCAAACGGCATAATAATTTCAGATGGTAATGGAATGCAGGCGGATTCAATTGCCATCAGCAACACAATGCCAGCGTATCCCATGCTGGAGATTACGCCCATGATCCAAACTGCAATTAATGTGATTAGTTTTTCCAGCATAACTTTATCCTAAACAAACTCTTTTAATAATACTTTTATAAAGTCTACACGATGACTGACCTCTTCTAAATTCACAGTCATTCTGAATTTGTCTGGCCCGTTCATACGACAACGTCGGTCGCGCTGTAATAGTGCAATTAACTTGGTCGGGTCAATATCGGCCTTAGGGTCAAATTGTAATTGAATGGCTTCACTACTGGCATCAATTTTAACAATGCCAATCGCTTTGGCGGCAATTCGTAGTCTATGGCAAGCAATTAGTGTTTCGCCTTGCTCAGGTAACAAACCAAAACGGTCAATCAATTCTTCTTGTAGGTTATCTAGCGCTTCTTCCTCGTTACAATTGGCTAAGCGCTTATATACCACTAGGCGCTCGTGCACGTCTTGGCAATAATCTTTGGTAAGCAGAGCTGGGGTGTGCAGGTTAATTTCTGTTGCGACGCCAAGCGGCGCATTTAGATCCGGTTCTTTACCTGCTTTCAGCTGTTTTACCGCATGATTAAGCATGTCTGAATATAGGTGGAATCCAATCTCTTGCATTTCACCACTTTGGCTATCACCGAGTAGTTCACCCGCACCTCGAATTTCTAAATCATGCATGGCTAGGTGGAAGCCTGCACCTAAATCTTCCATTAACTGAATCGCGTCTAAACGTTTTTGTGCTTGCACACTAATTTTACGATCTGGGTCAGTTAATAGGTAAGCGTAGGCTTGGTGATGAGACCTACCTACGCGACCTCGTAACTGGTGCATTTGCGCTAAGCCAAACATGTCAGCTTTATTCAAGATGATAGTGTTGGCGGTCGGTACATCAATACCGGTTTCAATAATGGTGGTGCACAGAAGTAAGTTATAGCGTTGATTATAGAAGTCGCGCATCACATGTTCAAGCTCACGCTCACGTAACTGGCCATGAGCTACGGCGATGCGTGCGTCAGGCAATATGCGCTCTAACTTTTCACGCATAGAGTGGATGGTCGCGACTTCATTATGCAAGAAGTACACTTGGCCCCCACGCTTAAATTCGCGCATTGCGGCCTCGCGAATAATGCCTTCGGAATAATCGGTATGAAAGGTTTTGATGCTGAGGCGTTTTTGAGGTGGCGTGGTGATGATTGAAAACTCACGTAACCCTTCCATCGCCATGCTGAGTGTTCTGGGAATCGGTGTGGCGGTGAGGGTAAGGATATCTACCTCAGCGCGTAGTGCTTTCAACTGTTCTTTTTGACGTACGCCAAAGCGATGCTCTTCATCAAGGACTACTAAGCCTAAGTTTTTAAATTTCACATCTTTTTGTATCAGCCTGTGCGTGCCGATAATAATGTCAATCTCGCCTGCAGCAAGGCCTCGCAAAGCCTCTGTCTGTTCTTTACCAGTTCTAAAGCGTGAGATTTCAGCAATCTTAATAGGCCAGTCGGCAAAGCGATCTTTAAAGTTATTGTAGTGTTGCTCAGCTAACAGCGTCGTTGGTACTAATACTGCCACTTGACGCCCGCCCATGACGGCTACAAACGCCGCACGTAAAGCAACTTCTGTTTTTCCAAAACCAACATCGCCACACACCAAACGATCCATCGGGCGACCAGATTGCATGTCTTTAATCACATTTTCTATGGCTTCTAGTTGATCTGGTGTCTCTTCAAATGGAAAGCCTTCGCAGAACGCTTCGTAATCATGTAAGCTTAATGTAAAGGCATGTCCACGGCGTGACGCACGCTGTGCGTATAGATTCAATAATTCTGCTGCAGTATCACGGATTTGCTTGAGTGCTTTTTTCTTGGCTTTTTCCCAATGACCACTCCCTAGCCTATGCAAAGGGGCAGATTCCGGTGGGCCACCGGAGTAACGTGAGATTAAGAATAGTTGCGCAACTGGCACATACAGTTTGTCATCACCAAAATATTCCAACAGCAGAAATTCCGTTTCGCCTTCACCAAAATCAAGATTAATTAATCCTTTGTAACGCCCAACCCCATGCTGCTCATGCACTACAGGGTCATCCATACGCAGCTCAGAGAGGTCTTTAAGCATCCCCTCTGTGCTACGCATTTTTTCTTTTTCACGTCGGCGTTGCTGGCGCACTGTGGCTGCATATAATTCAGCCTCAGTGATGACGGCAATGGCATTTTTGTCTGAGTTGCCTAGAGAAAAGCCATGATGTAGAGGCGAGACCCCTAGCATTACTTTGGCTTTAGCATTTACAAATTCAGCCCAAGTTTCAATCAGCTCAGGTTTGATGCCGTAGTCTGCAAATAATTGTGAGATGGTTTCACGACGTCCCAAACCTTCGGCAGCAATTAAAATTCGGCCAGAATAATCAGCAATAAAACTCTGCAATTTATGCAGCGGTTGTTCTGCCCGCCGTTCAATATCAAGGGCGGGTAAGCCAGTTTTGGTCTTATTGATGCTCAGGGTTAGCCGTGTAAATTGATGGGTTGCACTAAAAAAGTCTTCCGTTTTAATGAGCAGTTTTTCTGGGGTCAATAAGGGACGTTCGGCATCGTGCGCCAGTGTGCGATAGCGCGATTGCGCTTCATGCCAGAACTGCTGAGCGCTTAAGTCAAGGTCGCCATGCAGGCAGAGTAAGCTAGAAGCTGGTAGATAATCAAGCAGGGTTGCCGTTTGTTCAAAAAATAGCGGGAGATACCATTCAATGCCACCGGAGGCGATTCCTTTGCTTACATCTTTATAAATTTTTGCGCGCTGTGGATCGCCTTCAAAGGTTTCGCGAAATTGAGATCGGAACTGTGCAACCCCGTTAGCATCCAGTGGAAATTCTCTTGCTGGTAATAATCTTATTTCTGGAACCGGGTAAAGGCTTCGCTGTGTATCAACATCGAACGTGCGTATGGTTTCAATTTCATTGCCAAATAAATCTAAACGATAGGGTAATGCCGAACCCATCGGAAACAGATCAACCAAGCCACCGCGCACGCTAAACTCTCCATGTCCCATCACTTGACTCACATGATGGTAACCAGCCTCTGCGCACTGCAAACGCAGTGCTTCAGTATCCAACGTTTGTCCTTTTTTGAGTAAAAAGGTATTGGCACTTAAATAGGCTTTTGGGCTTAAGCGGATTAACGCAGTCGCTAAAGGCACGATAATGACATCGCAAGCGTTTTGGCTAATTTGATATAACGTAGTAAGACGTTCTGAAATTAAATCTGGGTGTGGCGAAAACTGGTCGTAGGGTAGTGTTTCCCAGTCTGGCAATAAATGCACACTTAAGCTTGGCGCAAAAAAAGGTATTTCTTCGAGCAATCGCTGAGCATCGAAAGCATTGGCTGTTAGGATAACCAGCGGTGTATTCGGATTTTTTTTCTTTAGATTAAGGGCTAATTCAGCCAGCGCTAAACCGTCTTCACCATTAGTGGCAAGCTCAACACGGCTTGATTGGCCTAATTTAGGAATTGGCAGTGATGTTTGCGTCATAGGTGAAATTTTAATGCCATGGATAAGGTATTGCAGATTGTAATTAAGGAAGTAAGTTTGCGATTATAAAGTCGCCAGAATTTCCAGCTCAAAATATGCTGAAAAGATTAAGCGGTACCACCTACAGTCAGTGCGTCAATTTTAAGGGTAGGCTGACCCACGCCTACGGGTACGCTTTGACCTTCTTTACCGCAAGTGCCAACGCCGCTATCCAATGCCATATCGTTACCAATCATGGACACGCGTTTTAACACCTCGGGGCCATTTCCAATTAGAGTGGCACCCTTGACTGGATAGGTGATTTCCCCGTCCTCAATCATGTAGGCCTCGGCAGCACTAAATACAAATTTACCACTGGTAATGTCGACCTGGCCACCACCAAAGTTGGCCGCATATAAGCCTCTTTTTACTGACTTAATAATTTCTTCTGGTGGCACTGTGCCATTAAGCATGTACGTATTGGTCATACGCGGCATAGGAATATGAGCGTAACTTTCACGGCGTGCATTCCCTGTGACAGGCATGTTCATTAAGCGTGCATTAAGCGTGTCTTGTATATACCCACGTAAAATACCGTCCTCAATCAGTACCGTACGATTGGTAGGGTTGCCTTCATCGTCAACGCTGAGTGAGCCTCGGCGGTCTTGTATGGTGCCGTCATCTACAATAGTAATGCCTTTTGCCGCAACCTGTTGGCCAATCATATTGCTGAAAGCTGAGCTACCTTTTCGATTAAAATCACCTTCTAGACCATGACCTATCGCCTCATGGAGCAAGATGCCAGGCCATCCGGCACCCAAAACGACAGTCATACTGCCAGCCGGGGCAGGGCGCGCATCTAAATTAATGATGGCTTGATGAACTGCTTTTTTAGCGTAATCATGCAAGATTTCATCGGTAAAGTAGCTATAGTCAAAACGACCACCCCCGCCAGCTGAACCCTGTTCGCGACGACCGCCACTTTCGGCGATAACGTTTATTGATAAGCGGACTAAAGGACGCACATCTGCTGCCATAACCCCATCGTGGCGTGCAATCATAATCACTTCATATTCGCCTGCAATGGATGCGGTGACCTGTGAAATACGCGGGTCTAGTTTTCTTGCGATGGATTCTAATTTTTCGAGTAATTTGACTTTAGCCTCAGCTGATAAAGAGGCAATTGGATCATGCGGTAGGTAAAGTTGAGGTGAGGCACGCTGAATCACGCTGCCGGCAGTTTGTTCGCCACCTAAGCTAGCAATGGCTTTGGTAGCTTTTGCTGCTTCTTGTAATGCACTTAAAGTGATGTCATCGGAATAAGCGAATGCAGTTTTTTCACTGCTAACGGCACGGACACCCACGCCTTGATCGATAGAAAAGTTACCTGATTTTACTTGACCTTCTTCTAAGCCCCAGCTTTCGCTTCGGCTGTATTGAAAGTAAAGGTCGGCGTAGTCAATTTTATGCGACATCATGTCGCCGAGCACATTTTGCAGTTTGCCTATATCTAAACCTGCTGGAGCCAGTAAAGCCTGCGTTGCAGTATCAAAGTGGGTGCTACTAACTTTAGATTTCATGTAGAGAGAGATGCTTACTTTCCGTTAACTAACGACTTTAATGGTACGGTGTTTTAAGGCAGGAAGACTCTTGCGCAAGCTAGTTTGATATTGCGGATTCATGGTAGCAATAACTACGCCTGAACCTCTGGGTAATCGATCTAAAATCACACCCCAAGGGTCTACTATCATACTATTGCCATGGGTTTCGCGGCCAGATAAATGGTATCCGCCTTGCGCTGCCGCGATAACATAGCTTAAATTTTCAATGGCACGCGCCCGCACTAAGGTTTCCCAATGTGCTTTACCTGTAGTTTCTGTAAAGGCTGCAGGTATTACAATAATATTCACTTCCCCCATAGCGCGATATAGCTCAGGGAATCGTAAGTCATAACAGATTGATAAGCCAATTTTTCCGAATGGCGTATCCACTACTTGAATGTCATTGCCAGATTCAATCGTGTTTTCTTCGTGATAATGCTCATTACCTAAGTCTAGGCCAAACAAATGGATCTTGTCATAGCGTGCCACTTGCTTACCTTTGTCATCATAGACCAAGCAGCTGTTTCGGACTTTATTGGGAAAGTTGCTGACCATGGGGACCGATCCACCAATGAGCCAAATGCCATGTTCTTTGGCTATTTTGCTTAAAAAAGTTTGAATGGGACCTTTGCCTTCTTGTTCGCGTACGGCGACTTTATCAGTTTCCTTCATGCCCATAATGGCAAAGTACTCTGGCAAAACAACTAGCTTGGCACCTTGGTTGGCGGCCACTTCTATCAGGCGCTCAGCTTCACTTAAGTTAGCTGCAACGCTTGGCCCAGAGGCCATTTGGATAGCCGCTATTTTTATGAGCTCTTGGCTGTTTGTTAATTTGGCTTTGGTGGTTTTTATGCGTGAAGTAATGGCCATATTTAATCCAGAAGTTTTTTAGTAAACTTTAAAAGCAACTTTTCTATCACTTAAGCCACTTTGGCTTGAATGCGTATTGATAACAATCTATCCATGACAATTATATACCATGGGTTGCAGACATTTAATTTGGAAGGATGATTTTAGCGCTGTCATCACTATTTTCTGGGGTTTTTATTTCTTGTGGATTATCCCAAGTACCCACGATTTCATACTCTGTTGACGCTATTTTATTAAGGGGATCTTTAAGTATTTTTTGTGCCAAAAAGGCTACAGCACCTACCAAAGGACCTCCGGCCAAAGCGGCTAATGATAAGGTGTCGCTAATGCGCGGCATCACTTTAACTTTAAGGTGCTGAGTTTCTTTTTGTAGATTAGTTTCACCTTTTATAGTCACGTCAGCAGCTGGCCCTGCCATTTTGAAGTTATCGCTACGCAAAATGCCCTGGTCAATTTTTACCGATGCGCTAATTTTGTCAAACGCAAATCCATTGCTAAACAAATCTCTAAAGTCTAAAGTTAAGCGTCTTGGGAGGCTTTGTAAGCTTAGTAGTCCTAGCAGTCTGCCAACGCCAGGTTGCACTTTTAAGATTTGCCCTTTTTGTAGTTCAAATTGGAGCGATCCATTTAAATGTGTGGTGTCAAATTCATGTGGGCTTCCCGCCCAGTTGAGATGCCCTTTGACTTCCCCTTGCCCACCCTTAATTGTGTCGCCATACCCGAAGCGCTTAAGCGTATTTCCTAAATCTTTTATATCCCATTGCAAATTGATATTGGTATTTGGATTTTTGATCCAGTTATTCCACTGCCCATCAGCGTTAAGTGTACCTTCAGCACTGGCGAATTTTAGTTTTTGAATTTCCCAGTTTTCATTTTGTGGGTAAGCGAGGAGTTCCAGACTGCCAAAGTTCTTTTTATCAAATTCAAAGTTGTCTGCTGTAATGTCAAGCGCAGGATAGTCTTGAACTAGCCTTTTAAAATCTTTAGGCACGGAAGTGCTTGGCTCAAGATTCGGCACTATATCAGGAACAGTTAAATTGCTTAAATGGGCAATGATCTTGCCGTTTCTTTGATTTAACCACTGCACATCCCCGCTAATCTCATGGCTTTGTATGGCTGCCTGAAAGCCTTCTTTTCCTGGGATATTTACCAGTTTTAATTGATTGATACGCCGCCCCATAATATCGAGCACATTCACCTTGAGCGCTACTTTTTTAACGGGTAATGTCAATTCTTGTGAAGTCGATCCCTGAGCAGCGTTCAATACGTTGCGCCAAGCATCGGCATCTAAGTAATCTAAGTCGCCAGTAAGTTGCAGTCCGCTGACTGGGTATAAATCGCTGCCGGATATTGCTGGTGATGACTTGGTGACATTGAAGTTGACCGAGGCACGGTCTAGTTGCATTTTGCCGTTGATTAGGGTGCGACCGGCTTTTGCACTTAGTCTATTGCCAAGAACGACGCTAATCAATTCACTATTGGCTTCCTGTTTTCTAAATAGCCGCAACACTAATGGGTCATTCTGGGCTTTGGTGAATGGTGCTGGTAAGCGCGATGTGACACCCACTAAATCGGTGCGTAAACTCATAGAAATACTTGGTTTTTGAATGGTCATATCGCCAGCCCAATCGGCATTGCCAGATACGTAATTACCGTTTTTGCCGACGACATCCTTCAGTCCCATTACTTGCCTAAATAACTCATCGTTAAGCCTACCTTTAGCAGACACGTGAATTATTTTATCGTTGCCTGAGTTTAGGTTGAATGCAAGTGGAGCGCCAAATATAGTCGCTTTAATATTTTTAGCAATTAAGGTGCTCTCCGTAAACGCTAAGGCACCATTAAGTTGACTGATCATAGGCATATCAGGACTAGTCATGCTGGCATTGGCAATTTGATATAAACCTAAATATTGCGCTGACTCTAAGTTTTGCATCGGAATTTTTAAGCTTAGATTGAGTTTGCCTGTACCTGACGTGATTAAGTTGTCAGTAAAGCCAAGACTCACTTTGGCTACCGGACTGTTGTTCACGAACTTGACCAAATCAGGTGTGGCTCCTTTGAATTCACTGACGATATTAAGGATAGGATTCTTGGCATCTAATTGTGGAATTGTAATTTTACTTTGCACAATTTGATTACCCAAAATATGGCCGGCGGAGGCGTTTAGCTCCATACGGTTTCCTTCAAATAACATGTTCAGGCCAAGTGCTTCCACATTAGGCCAACCAGTGCCGTATTCAACAATCGCATCGCTGATTTTTGCCGTGACTCTGAATATTCCCAGTTTACTGTCGAGATTATTTTTGCTATCAATAAAGGGGAAGTCTGCTAAGCGTCCCTTGACGATGACGTTAATATTTTCAGCGTGGCCAGCTAGTATTGAGGTGTCTAGCCAATGTAGGGTATCTGCCCCTAGTATTTCTGGGTAATAGAGGGTGGCATATTTTAGATTGGCTTGACCAAATTGCCCTTTTAAATCAAGAAGCCCACCCTTATTGCCGTCCATGATGTAATCAGCGCTAACCGTGCCGGCAATATGAGGGTTGCTAAGATTTAGCTTGTCGACATGAACCGTCGTGATTTTATTTTTAATGGTCCAGGAAATGTCGCCGTTTAAATTGTCGGCGGGGATTATTCCACGCAATATTGGCTTTAAATTGAGCTGTGCATTTTGTGTTCTTAGTTTCAGTATGCCTGTGTTTTGGTTCGCCTTGATTGTGCCGCTAAGTCTAGTAAAGCCTGGTATATCATTGCCTGAATCAAGTTTTAGAGACTGTATGCTCAAGTCGTCAAATTTAGTATTTACTTGGTATTTTTTTGTGCCAGTGGCTGAACCTTCCCAATTAAAGCTTAAAGCGTTGAGTTGTCCGCTAGCGTCTAGTTTGGTAATTTGTTGTAAAACCTCTGTTGATAGTGGCAAGTAATCAAGATAGGTATTAATTAACGTGAGATCTATGTGGGCTAAATCCAAAGCTAATTTAATCTGGCCCTGAGCATCGGCTGTGTAAGTGGCCGCCGCATTTTGTAGACTTAAACCTTTATTAGTCTTAAAGGACAGGTCCTTAAAGCTGATGGTTTGTCCTAAATTGCCTTTATCTGGGCCTATGCCATAACTACTTAGTTTTAGTAGTTTGTTAGTATTAAGTTTCCCCCAGCTTAATTTACCTGTCAGCTGATTAAGAAGCACTGGGTCTGCATTGCTTTTAAGTTGCAGCTGTACTTGATCCAATGCAACATCGGCACCCACAGATTCCAGTTGGCTATTTGCAAAGTGAAACGTGATGGCGGTCGTGCCAACACCAGACTGCAAATTAACTGGGTAATCTACCCAAGGTTTAAAGGCGGTTAAATCAGCTTGTTGTAGTTGCACATTCACACTGCCATGCCACTGTTCGGGATGGCTAACATCGTTCCCAAATACATTGCCACTCAAGTTAATTGGATAATTACTTCCGGAAGAGGCTAGCGCACTCATAGTGAGTCGGTGATTTTTAAGTAGACTACGCCAAGGTGGACTAAATATTTCTAAATTAAGATGTTCTAAACTTAGCGCAGGTGCGTTGCGCATTTCGTCCAACCAAATGACCTTGGCGTTTACTACTTCTAATTTTGTTTGTCGCAATAGCCAGTTAGGTAGCTCGGGTTTAGACGCGCCACTTATGCTGATGCCAGCTACAAAAATCTCACCACTGCTGATACGCCTTATGGTTAGTTCTGGTGAGTTAATGAGTATTTGGTCTAGGTGAGGTTCAAGCAATGAGATGCTTAGCCAAGACAGTGATAGTTCAGTATTTTTTAGTTGTAGTGCGGGGCGATTTTGCGCATCAAAAATATCGATATTAGAGAGTGAGAAATGTGGATTAATGCCTTGCCAATTCGCTTTGATATTGCCAATTACAATTTTCTGCGGACTGGTCTGATTGACAAAATTGGCAATCGTATCCTTGTATTGATTGATGTTGGGCATCAACACAAATTGTACGACCAATGCCGTTACCAGTGTAATGCTGGCGACAATAGCAATACACCACAGTGCGGCGCGGTAAATCCAAAGGAGTGATTTTTTGACCATATTTGTTCGTGTATTTAATGCTGGTAATAGCGCGTTAAAATCCAATTTATACGCGTAAGACTTATTTTACTGCATATTGACCTTTACATAAGTTTTGCTTGGGCTTTTTACTTAGGAAATACACTAAAATACAAAGATATCTGAAGACTATGTGATGAATCATTTAGAATGACGATATTTTTTGGTAGTGTGATTTCTACTGTTGCTTGATTGGCCGCAGCATCCAAACACGTTGTGGCCTAAATTTCAGAAGGCCTCGGGTTTTGGTGACGCATCTTTATCGCCAGCAGTCTTTATTAATTTCGATGGTTTTCACTTGATTCAATTTAAACAACTTACGTTAGTCCGTGGCTTAAAAATCCTGATTCAGGGGGCTTCGATGCAACTTCATCCTGGCCATAAAGTGGGCTTGACCGGCGCTAACGGCGCTGGAAAATCTTCATTATTTGCTTTGCTACGTGGTGAAATGCAATTGGAGTCGGGTGATTTAGAAATGCCTTCAGCTTGGGTCATTGCGCATGTGGCGCAGGAGACCCCAGCCTTGTCAATGCCAGCTATTGAGTTTGTCTTGGATGGCGATGCTGAGCTACGCAATATTGAAACCGCATTAGCAAAAGCGGAAGCCAACCATCAAGGTGAATTGATTGCAGAATTGCATCATCGCTTATTGGATATTGAAGGCTACAGTGCAAAAGCCCGTGCTGCCGAGTTGTTAAGTGGGCTTGGGTTTAGTCAGGCTAATTTACAGCAAGCGGTGTCTACTTTTTCCGGTGGTTGGCGGGTCCGTCTAAATTTAGCGCGGGCCTTGATGTGCCGCTCTGACTTGTTGTTGCTTGATGAGCCAACCAATCACTTAGATTTAGATGCTGTGATTTGGCTGGAAGGCTGGTTGCAAAATTATCGCGGTACGTTAGTCCTGATTTCGCATGATAGAGATTTCTTAGATGCTATTGTGAATCATATTGCGCACATTGAGCAGCAAACGCTGACGCTATATCGTGGCGGTTACTCTGATTTTGAGCGGCAGCGCGCCGAGAAGCTAGCACTTCAACAAGCCATGTTCGAAAAGCAGCAACGTAAAGTCACCCATTTGCAAAGTTATATTGATCGTTTTCGTGTGCAAGCAACCAAAGCACGCCAAGCACAAAGCCGTATTAAGGCTTTGGAACGCATGGAGATGATCTCGGCTGCGCATATAGATTCACAATTTAACTTCGAGTTTAGGTCGCTAATAGCGGCACCTGATCCGTTGTTGGTGTTAGATAACATGCAGGTAGGTTATAACAATACACCCTTAATTAAGGATATCGCATTGGCCATCAGGCCTGGTGAACGCTTAGGTCTGCTAGGGCGAAACGGTGCGGGTAAAACCACTTTAATTAAATTGCTAGCGAATGAATTAATGCCATTAAGTGGCAAACGGGTGGAAGGCAAGGACTTAAATATTGGTTACTTTGCGCAGCATCAGTTAGAGCAATTGCGACCAGACGAGTCACCACTTCAGCATATGTTAAAGCTAGACCCACTGACGCGTGAGCAAGAACATATGAATTTTTTAGGTGGCTTTGATTTTAAGGGCGAGATGGCAAGGGCGCCTTGCGCGAATTTCTCTGGGGGTGAAAAGTCTCGCTTAGCGTTAGCTTTGCTGATCTGGACGCGACCTAATTTACTGCTACTGGATGAACCTACCAATCATCTAGATTTAGAAATGCGACATGCACTGACGCTGGCACTGCAGGATTATGAGGGCGGAGTGATTTTGGTATCGCATGACCGGGCTCTGTTACGCGCGACTTGCGATGAGTTTATTTTGGTGGCAGATGGCAAGGCTGAAGCTTTTGATGGTGACCTAGAAGACTATAGTCTGTGGCTGACTGCGCAAAGACTCAAAGACAAACAGGCGGCGCAGATGGAAGTGCCAGAAAAGTTGAATAAGAACGAACGCGCATTGAATAAAGCTGAAAAGCAAGCGCGTATTTTAGAGCGTCGCCCCTTAGTAAAAGAGCTGGAGCTGTTAGAGTTAAGCATTGATCGTTGGCAATGCGAGAAAAAAACATGTGACGAGCGTTTAAATGATGCTGAACTTTATGCGAGCAACGACAAAACAGAATTACAGCAGTTGCTGAAAAAACAGGCGGAACTGGCTAACAAAATTAAAGTAGGTGAAGAACGTTGGTTAGCGCTACATGAATTGTTAGACGCTATACCAGCCTTTGATTAAGGCGTTACTTGGATAAGATACCTTTTACTAACCAATTTATGAATTTAAATTTAGAAATACTGATTGCTCCCTGTAACCAATAGATTCATTAGGACACCATATGGAAATTCAATATTCAAAACGCATCAAACTCATGCACGCTTTGTGCCTAACAGACACCCTTAGTATGGATGAAGCTAGGTTAAATGCAGATTTGAATGATTACGATGCACTGGCTGCTGCTGATTATTTGAGTTGCTATATTACGTTCCGAGCCATACAAACTGCGGAGCGCTCTCCTCAAGCTGAGCGCGCAGACAATTTTGATATGTTGAGTGTGTATCAGGCTTACGCTTTGTTGGTATATGCCTTCTTAACCATGCCATTGGCGCAGGAAGATATTGCCCCTAATTTGCAAGCAGCACAAATCACAATTGCCAAAACGCTATTTGCTGGGTTATCAGATGGTGAGTTGATTGAAATTGTTGAAGCGGGTGTGAGTAAATTTCAATTAATTGGAGATGCGACCGCTGAGCATTGGAGCGAATTTAGAGAAAATCTTGATAAGTTGACAGTGGCCTTTGTGATTGCAGGAACCGATGAAGATAGTCCACACGATAAAGCGGAAATTCTACCTTTATTTGGTCAGCTATTAAGCCAGTTATGCGAAGCCTTTGACAATATTTAACTTCTCCGCATCCATAAGGATGCCTGACAGATAAAACCAAAGCCCATCAACCAATAAGAATTCGCTGAGTTCATACATGCGGTAGGCTCTTCCTGCTATTTTGTAGTGTGCAACAAATGCGACCGTTGCACTGTGTTCATTTGTTTTTGCAGTAGATTTAATTTGCAAAGCTAGCCATTGTGTGGATTCATCATCGGCAAGATTAAGTGCAGGTGGGCGCGTATTCTTGTGCCAAGTTTGCAGTAGGTATGGCTCCAAACCTAGAGCAAATGCGGTATAGCGTGAACGCATCAACGTTTCTGCAGTCGGCGCAGGTTGCCCTAGATGAAAGGGTTCACAGCAATCTGAATAAGGCTTGTCACTGCCACAAGGGCAGCAATTTTCAGTGGCGATGTTAGATGATTTCACGTGTTTCTAGAAATTCTATATCTGGATAGCGTTCCTGTGCCATTTGTAAATTGACGCGATTGGGTGCCAGATAAACATATTCACCAGCACCGTCTAAGGCCACATTAAAGCCATATTTATCAGCGATCGCTTTTAGATCATTATCTGTACCGCGTAACCAGCGTGCGGTATAACAATCGTAATTTTCAAAAACAATATCAACACCGTACTCATGTTCTAAGCGGTGGGCAACCACATCAAACTGCAAAATACCAACAGCGCCTAAAATCAAATCATTTGACAGTAGAGGTCTAAAAAGCTGAGATGCACCTTCTTCAGCCAATTGTTGTAGGCCTTTTTGTAATTGCTTCATTTTTAGTGGATTTTTTAAACGCGCACGGCGGAAGAATTCAGGTGCAAAAGAAGGAATGCCGGTGAATCTAAGTTCTTCACCTTCAGAGAAAGTGTCACCTACTTTAATCGTACCATGGTTGGGAATGCCAATAATATCACCGGAATAGGCCTCGTCCATGGTAGTGCGATCCTGTGCCATAAAGGTAATCGCATTGTTGACAGCCATTAATTTGCCAGTAGCCACTTGTTTGATTTTCATACCACGTTCAAAACGGCCAGAGCACACACGTAAGAATGCAATGCGATCCCGATGTTTGGGGTCCATGTTGGCTTGAATTTTAAATACAAAGCCAGAGAATTTATTTTCATCAGGTTCAATGACTCGACTAGAAGTGTTGCGTGCCAATGGCGCTGGTGACAGGTCAATCACAGCATCCAGCAAGGATTGAACGCCGAAGTTGTTGATGGCCGAACCGAAAAATACAGGCGTTTGCTTACCCCCCAAAAATCGTTCTTTATCAAAGCTATGCGATGCACCGCGAACGAGTTCTACATCCACACGTAGTTCATTGGCAACCCTGCCTAATAGTTCGTCTAAGCGAGGGTTATCTAAACCTTGTATGGTTTCTGAGGTGCCTTTATCTGCACGCGGATCAAAAAATGAAATGGTATCAGTATATAAATTATAAACGCCTCTAAATCCCTTACCCATGCCGATAGGCCAAGTCATGGGTGCGCACTCCATACCTAATGTAGTTTCAATTTCGTCTAACAATTCAATTGGTGGGCGGCTTTCACGATCTAGTTTGTTGATAAACGTAATAATAGGCGTGTCGCGCATACGGCAGACATTGAGCAGTTTGATGGTTTGTGCTTCAACGCCGTTGACCGCGTCAATTACCATGACTGCGGAGTCAACGGCAGTCAGTGTTCTATAGGTATCTTCCGAGAAGTCATCATGCCCAGGGGTGTCGAGCAGATTTACCATATGTTTGCGGTAGGGAAACTGCATTACTGAAGAGGTGACAGAGATCCCACGTTGCTTTTCCAGTTCCATCCAGTCTGAGGTCGCGTGGCGAGAAGCCTTGCGTCCACGAACTTCACCCGCCACTTGTATCGCGCCACCGAACCACAATAATTTTTCAGTTAATGTTGTTTTACCCGCATCTGGATGGGAAATAATGGCGAATGTACGACGACGTTTGATTTCACCCTGCAATGGGGTGGTGGGGAGGGATGACATGTTATGTAGGCACTGGGTAAAACGCCATTTTACATTAAGGTCACCATTGGTGGAACTGCTAACTAATGAGGGTATGTTTTACGGGAGTCTTTTGTGCTGTTGTTAAGTACGAATTTTAATTATTTACGCTTGATTGATTCGTTCTTTTGTTCGCGAGTGATTAGCACACTCATTGCAGCCAGTTCTTTTGATATAAGCTTTCAACCAAAATAATTCGTGAAAACCAAACGATATCGGTTGAAGACTTGAATGTTGCTGGAATGGTTAAGAATCATCATTTAGCAAAATCGGTCAGTGATGCCAGTTGGAGTGAGTTCACTCGAATGCTGGAATATAAAGCAGGGTGGTATGGTAGAAACCTAGCGAGTATTAATCGCTACTACCCCTCTAGCCAACTTTGTTCAGCTTGCGGTCACTATGGAGAGAAGAAGGCGTTAAACGTTAGATCATGGTTATGCGCTAAATGTGGCGCTGAACATGACCGCGACATTAACGCTGCAATCAATATCAATACCGCAGGGCTTGCGGAAATTGGGTTAAACCCGAAAGTCTGTCAGATATGAATGTTGCTGTAAGAACATTCAGGGCAGAAATCAACATCGTGAGGTGTTGGAATCTCCTTCCTTTAGGTGGGAGAGGATGTCAATAGCGAACAACTTCTTTCAGTTGATCTAATATGGCCGGGTTATCTAGGGTAGAAATGTCGGAAGTGATTTCCTCTCCCTTAGCAAGCGATCGTAATAATCTACGCATAATTTTGCCAGAGCGCGTTTTAGGTAGATTGTCACCAAAGCGAATTTCATCAGGCTTAGCGATAGGGCCAATCTCTTTGCCCACCCAGTCACGCAACTCAGCGATAATTTTTTTCGCAGCTTCACCTTCAGGGCGTGCGCCTTTAAGGACCACATAAGCGACTACAGACTCACCTTTTATATCGTGCGGCTTTCCTACTACGGCAGCCTCAGCTACCAATGGATTGGCTACTAATGCCGACTCAATTTCCATGGTGCCTAAGCGATGACCTGACACATTTAATACATCATCAATGCGACCCATAATGGTGAAATAGCCAGTGACGGCATCACGAATCGCGCCATCGCCGGCCAAATAAATTTTCCCACCTAAGTCTTCTGGGAAATAGCTGGTTTTATAGCGCTCTGGATCGTTATAAATAGTGCGGATCATGGACGGCCAAGGTTTTTTGATGACCAACAGCCCGCCGGTCCCCCAGGGCACGTCTTTGCCAGTTTCATCCACCACATCTATATCAATGCCAGGAAATGGAAGGGTGCATGAGCCTGGCACTAATGGTGTAGCGCCAGGCAATGGCGTAATTACGCAACCACCAGTCTCGGTTTGCCAAAAGGTGTCAATAATTGGACAACGACTGCCACCTACTTGCTCGTAGTACCACATCCATGCCTCAGGGTTAATTGGTTCGCCTACTGAGCCTAATAAACGTAAGCTAGATAAATCGTAGTTTTTCGGATGTGTGGTAGGTATTGTTTCTGCGGCCTTAATAAGCGAGCGTATGGCGGTAGGTGCGGTGTAAAAAATGGATACATTATGTTTAGCAATCATTTGCCAGAAACGACCGGCATCTGGGTAGGTTGGAATACCTTCAAACACGACTTGTGTCGCGCCAATCGCCAGTGGGCCATAAGTCACATAGGTGTGACCGGTAATCCAGCCCACATCAGCAGTACACCAAAAAACATCATCGTCGTGCATGTCAAACGCCCAGCGCATGGTGTTCATGGCGTGAAGTAAATAACCTGCAGAGGCATGTTGCACTCCTTTAGGTTTGCCAGTGCTTCCTGAGGTGTAAAGCAGAAATAGTGGGTGTTCAGCATTGACCATTACAGGCTCACACTGACTTGAAACGCTCTCAATCAAATCGTGCCACCATATGTCGTGCTGTTTACCGTTTGGATTCCAAGTAATATCTAGCCCAGTTTTTTTAAGCACGACTACGTGTTGTAAAGTTTCACAGCCCCCCATGGCAACGCCTTCATCTACCGCTTGTTTGAGTGGTAAGGTTTTGCCGCCACGATATTGACCGTCAGCGGTAATAACGGCAGATGCCCCGGCATCATTGATGCGTTCATGTAAGCTCTTAGCCGAAAAGCCACCAAACACCACTGAGTGAATTAGACCTAGTCGTACGCACGCTTGCATGGCAACAATAGCCTCTATCCCCATTGGTAAATAGATGATCACGCGGTCACCCAGTTTGAGGTTAAGTTTTTTTAGGCCATTAGCAAATTGGCAAACCAATGCGTGTAACTCTTTGTAAGTAACTTTTTTAACATCACCGCTATCGGCTTCAAAAATAATAGCGACTTTGTTAGGGATGGTATTAAGATGTTTATCTAAACAGTTGGCGGAGACATTAAGCTCACCATCTTCAAACCATCTGTAAAATGGTGCGTTGTCTTCATTTAGGGTTTTAGTGAAAGGTTTATTCCAGACTAATAGTTCTCGGGCAAGTTTTGCCCAAAAGCCTTGATAGTCAGCGCTAGCCTCAGCGCATAGCTGATGGTAGGCGGCCATGCCAGAAACATTGGCGGATTTAACAAACTCTGCACTGGGTGCAAAAACTCGATTTTCATGCATAACGGATTCAATTGACATGCAACTCCCCTAACGATGCTTAACGCATTTATAATTTGATCAGCTTATGTAATTAATTAAGCGGTGGCAACCTTAAAGTACACACTTAAAAAAATGATGCTAACACTTGATATGATTCTATCAGAAAACCACGCCCAGTCTAGTGATAGGGCTTATGTGCGCCATGCGGTAGCCTGCAGCCCATTTGTGACTAGGTTGTTCACGAAAGACGCCACTTTATTGAGTGATTTGCTAGTTAATCTGCATCTAGAGTATCAGTTAGCTGACATGGAATTCTTCATTACTCAGCAAAATATTGTTGATGAAATCTCATTAAAATCTGCTTTACGCCGTTTACGTCAGCAGGTGATGGCAAGAATTATCGTTAGAGACCTTAATCAGTTAGCAAGTTTAGATGAGGTTTTACGAACAGTTTCACACTTGGCGGAAATGGCAATCAATACCGCAATTCAGTTTCTAACAAGTTGGTTAGGCGCACAGTATGGTCAAGCTACTAATAGTGCAGGGCAGATTCAAGACTTAATTGTTGTCGGTATGGGGAAACTTGGAGGCTATGAGCTTAATGTGTCATCGGACATTGATTTGATTTTCGCCTACGAGGACGAAGGAGAGACCAACGGAAGTACGCGGATTAGCAACCAGGAGTTTTTTACACGCTTGGCAAAAAAGCTGATTGCGGCCATTGATGAAATTACTGAAGACGGTTTTGTGTTCAGGGTCGATATGCGCTTGCGACCATTTGGCGGTGAAGGCGCTTTAGTGAGTAACTTAGATGCGCTTGAAGATTACTATCAAAACAATGGTCGCGAGTGGGAACGCTACGCATGGATTAAAGGCCGTGTTATTGCCGGCAATAGTCAAAAAATAATCGCCGTACTCAAGCCATTTGTATTTAGGAAATATTTAGATTTTGGCGCCTTTGCGAGTATGCGTGATTTAAAAATACAAATTAAGCGTGATGTAAACAGCAAGGGCATGCAAGACAATATTAAGCTCGGTAGTGGGGGCATCCGTGAGATTGAATTTATCGCACAGGTATTTCAGTTAACACGAGGCGGGCAAGACCTTAGCTTACAAGTGAAACCTACCCTGACAGTATTAGCCGTATTAAAAAGCAAGGGCCTGTTATCAGAGAGTACGGTTGATGACCTTACCCAAGCCTATGTGTTTTTACGTAATTTAGAGCACCGTTTGATGTACGTAGAGGATGCACAAACACAGGAGCTGCCTAAGACAGACGCTGCGAAGGCTCGAATTGCCCTGGCGATGTGCTTTCAAGATCAGCCTGACGTAAGTGCATGGGAGCAGTTTTTAGCGCAGCTCAATCACTATCGCTCACAAGTGCAGCAATATTTTGACCAAACATTCAGTGATGCTAATGCCGATGCAGATGTTTTGGAGTTGGAGCAGTCTATTTGGAATGGAACTATTCCTGAGAACGAGGCGCTAGAAGCTTTAAGCGATATGGGTTTTACGCAGGTAAAGGAAACCTTGCGTCGACTGCAAATGCTACATCAAGCCAGTCGATATCGGCAGTTGCCAGAATTAAGTCGGCAGCGCTTTGATGCGCTGATGCCTTTGGTGATTTCGCAAGCGGCAACGGCTCAAAACGCAGATGAAACGCTGCTACGGGTTACAGATTTGCTTGAAACCATCTGCAGACGCGCCAGTTATTTAGCGTTACTAGCCGAGCATCCGCAAGCCATGCGTTTGGTGGTGAAGTTGTGTAGCAGTAGTCCGTGGTTGGCTAACTATTTAAATCAGCACCCCATATTGCTTGATGAGGTATTGACCATGAATGGGTTTGCTACGACAGCACAATCGCAACTAGCCTATGACCAACCTAATTTCACACTATTGCGTACCGAATTGTTACAACGCTTAGCTCTCGCTGAGGGTGACGTCGAACGGCAAATGGATATCATGCGTCACTTCAAGCATGCCAATGTTTTTCGCTGTGCAGCGCAAGATATTAACGGTCAATTAGCGTTGGAAACCCTTTCTGATTACTTAAGCGGGTTGGCAGAGTTGATTTTAAGTGTGAGCTTAGAAACTATCTGGCCACTAGTGCCGGGCAAGCATTTAGATACGCCAAAGTTTGCTGTGATTGGTTACGGAAAACTTGGTGGCAGAGAGTTGGGATACGCTTCGGATTTAGATGTTATTTTTCTTTACGATGATGATGCGCCACAGGCAGGCGAAGTGTATGCACGCTTTGCGCAGCGCATTAACAATTGGTTCAATAGCCTCACTTCAGCGGGGTTGTTATATGAAACCGATCTTCAGCTAAGGCCTGATGGTAATAGTGGTTTGTTAGTAAGCAGTGTGACTGCATTTAGAGATTACCAATTAAATAAGGCATGGGTGTGGGAGCATCAAGCCATTACCCGAGCAAGATTTGTGGCGGGTGATTGTCATATAGGCGTCGCCTTTGAGAGGATACGTATTGAGGTCATGACGCAGTCGCGAGACATGGATTCGCTAAGGTTAGAGGTGATGGGTATGCGTGCCAAGATGCGAGCTGCGCAACATCTCTCAGCGACGGAGTTTGATATTAAGCATAGCGTAGGTGGCATTATAGACGTGGAATTTTTGGTGCAATTTTTGGTGTTAGCACATGCGCAACAACACCCTCAACTCACGGATAATATTGGTAATATTGCTCTATTAAGAATGCTGGCGACGCTCAATGTCATTGACCCCGATTTAGCAGAAAAGAATGTCGTGGCCTATCGGGAATTTAGGCATATTCAGCACAGGCTTAAACTGCAAGGTGCCAGCCATTTGCGTGTAGCCTTATCTGAGGTAAGCAATTATGCTACATCGGTAAGCGCTTTATGGCAGCAAGTGTTTGGCATGCCTTGAGGGATTATTTTTCATATTTAGACGAAGTTCATGATGATTTGAACTCACTGGAAGTGTTAGCATGAATAGACTTAAATCTAAGCACGGCCATCAGATCGTGATTGGCTAAACTAAAAACTACGGTGTCGCTTTAATATATGAATTTACGATTACGACTCAATTTACTCATTACAGCCTTATTGTTACTTTTTTTATTGGCTGTGGGATATGTCATTATTAAAGGCACGAAATCCTCAATTCAAGAGGGGGTTGAGTCTGCAACGCGCGTGACGACGCAGTTGTTAGATACGGTGATTATTAGCTCAGTGCAGAACCCTGATTGGGGGTATACCCATGACGTGCTAAAACGATTTTTACAATCATTGGGGCATGTGCGTAGCAATGATATTAAGCTTTATAACATGCAAGGTGTTTTGCTGTACCAATCCCCCCCATCTAAATATCGCGCTAATCAAAATCCGCCACAATGGTTTATTAATTTGCTTGACCCACATGAAAAGCCGGTGGCGCGATTGGTTCGTTTTGGGCGTTTAGAAATTACGCCTCAGCCTTTGGGCGCTATTCGTGAAGCCTGGGGTAAAGTCAGTTATTTGTTTTGGTTAGGTATGGCCTTCTTTATTTTATTAAATGGTGTCGTGTACTGGACGCTGGGTCAATCCCTTAAGCCATTAGGCATGATCTTAAAAGCCATTAATAGAATAGAGAAGGGTGATCTGACGACGCGGTTACCTGTATTTCCTCTTCCAGAGTTTGAGCGGATTGGACATAGTTTAAACCGCATGACGGAATCGCTCACCGCTGAGCGGCAGTTGGAAGAAAATCGACAATTAACGCATCTAATTCAAGAGCATATCGAGGAGGAGCGCCGAAGTTTGGCGCGTGAATTGCATGATGAGTTAGGGCAGTATGTGACTGCAATTAAAACGTTTGCGGTTGGCATTACCAATAAGGCTAAGGCGAATATCAGTAGCCCTGGGATGCCTGATATTGAAGCAAATGCCAATGTGATTGTATCGGCAGCGAATCAAATTTATGACGGCATGCATAATATTGTGCGCCAGTTACGCCCCGGCGCTTTAGATAACTTAGGCTTAGCCGAGACGTTGAGAGATATGGTCAGTACGTATCAGGAACAAAATCCACACATTAAAATTAGCTTAGAGCTAACAGGTGATCTTTATAGTGCAGGAGAAACGATCAGTATTAATGTCTATCGTATCGTTCAAGAGTCGCTTAATAATGCACTTAAATATGCGCAAGCGAGCACCATAGACATTGCGCTTAGCAAATCAAGTGACGGAGAGTTACGGTTGTATATTCAAGACAATGGCATAGGCATGAATTTTGATATGGTAGATCAAAGCCAGCATTTTGGTTTACTAGGGATGCGTGAACGAGTACAAGCATTACATGGCAGTTTTAATGTACACTCGGCACCGAACCAAGGCACGACGATTGCAATCATTATTCCTAATCAATCTTTGCCTTAATAACTGCAAACTACAAATAGTTTGAACTTAGCGTCCATTAGCTTTGCCCTAGCTAATAATATGAAGAAATTACCCGGAGAAAAACAAGATGAGTCCAATTAAAGTCATGCTGGTCGATGACCACGCTGTAGTTCGCATGGGCTTTAAAATGTTACTAGAGATGGATGCTGATATTAAGGTCGTGGCCGAGGCGGAAAGTGGCGAGCATGGTATACAGCGCTACATGGAATTTAAACCCCATGTAGTCGTGATGGATATCACGATGCCTGGCATGGGGGGATTGGAAGCGATAGAACGTATTTTGGCTAAAGATGGCGCGGCTAAGATTTTGGTGTTGTCAGCGCATGAGGATTCTGTGCATCCCAAGCGAGTTTTAAATGCGGGCGCAATGGGGTATTTAACTAAGCGCAGTGCAGCGGAAGAGCTAATTAAAGCGATACGTACTGTGGCTTCCGGCAAAAAATATTTAGAAGCAAGTGTTGCACAGCAAATGGCAATCCAGCAGTTGTCTGGCAATCAAAATCCGGTAGATGTTCTGTCTCCGCGAGAGTTTGAGGTGTTTATGGCCTTAGCCAAAGGTAAAACTACCAATGAAATTGCTGAGAATTTATTCTTAAGTCCGCGTACTGTTGGTACGCATCTTTATAATATTAAGCAAAAACTGAATGCAAATAATTCAGCTGAAATTGCCCTGATTGCCATGCGTAGCGGCCTCATTGATCCTTAATTAATTAGCACATGACACTTAGTCCTGCAAAGACTTGGAAGAGGTTAACGTGTGGAACGCATGCTTATGATGCCACTTAAAACAATCAAACCTATTGCTGTATAAGCATCTAAGCTTAAATGCTCCTGCCACCAAATTGCAGCAATGACGCTGGCTAACACTACTGTGATATAGGCTAGGCTTGCGACCACCAATGTGTCTCCGGTGCGATAGGCGCGCGTCATCGCTAGTTGAGCGATGGTGGCAGATAGACCTAAACCTAACAGGATTGGTAAGTCGCGCCACGCTAGCGGCTGAAATTGAGCAAATAACATCCATAAGCCAGCACCAATAGTGGATAGTAAAGTAAAGTAAAAAACCGTACGCCAATCGGGCTCATTTAACTTACCTAGCTGCTTTACGTGCGCATAGGCCAATGCTGCCCCTAAGCCTGAAAGAAGACCCAAGCTTCCTGCAAGCCAATCTTTACTATTAAAATTGGGCTCAAGTAGCAATGTCACCCCGAAAAAACCTAGAACAAGGCCGAGCCATAATGTTTTTTTGGGTTTTTCATGCAGTAAAAAAGGGGTTAATAAGGCTAAAAATAAAGGCGACGTGTAGTTGAGTGTGATCGCCGTCGCTAAAGGTAAATGCGAGATCGCGTAGAAAAATAGTACAAGTGATGCAAAACCGACTAAGGCGCGCGACATTTGTTTAAACATAACGGGGGTAGCGATGGGTAATTTTCTGCTATAAATATATAGCCAAATTACCAACAGGCCAAATAGTGAGCGGTAAAAAACCAGTTCAGCACTACTGAATTTTTGCGCACCAACTTTGACTAAAGCCCCCATGATGGCAAAGCCTAAAGCCGCGACTAACATCCATAAACTTCCAAGTTTGGGTAAGGTGCGACCAGTGAATCTAAAATGAGTCAGACTAAGCAAGAATTTCATGCCTCAATATGTCACAAATATAGCTTAAATAGAAGTGCTATCCTGAATGCTAGCTATAATTAAGTGTTGATTTCATGCATTTTATGCAGTGGCGAGCAAGCCTAGACAGTTGCCAATTTAAGGGTTTTCGGCTACTCTCGCACCTAGTAGTCGATTAGAAATAACATATAAATTAAACACCTAATTAAACAACCCAGTAAACACCTAGGAGATTTGTACGATGAAAAATCCATTAGATTCTATTTCAGGCACAGTTGTTGCAGGTTTGGTGCTAACCTTGGCTTTATATTTAATCGTTAAGCACGTTTTGGTGGGAGCATAAATCATGGATTTTTTACCTGGAATTGCACGTTGGGCTCACCTTGTAGCAGGTATTACTTGGATAGGTCTCCTTTACTATTTTAATTTGGTACAAATGCCAGCGCTAAAAGACGCGGGTGCTGATGGTACAGCTGCAGGCATTACTAAGCATGTAGCACCACGGGCCTTATTTTGGTTTCGCTGGGCGGCGGTCGCTACCTGGGTAGCCGGCGCATGGTTGTTAGGTAAAGGTTTTGTTGATGCATTTTTATTACGCGATGCATATGCTGCAATTGGTGTAGGTGCATGGTTGGGTACGATTATGTTGTTTAATGTTTGGGTGTTAATTTGGCCAAACCAACAGAAAATACTAGGCATGAAGCCAGCTTCAGATGCTGAGAAAGCCGTCGCACGGCGTGTGGCGATGCTTGCATCGAGAACCAATATGATGCTTTCAATTCCAATGATCTTCTTTATGGCAAATGGTCTCTCACATCGAGCCATTATTGGGCTTTAGTTTTAAAGATAATCATTTTTTTAATCTAAAGTCATGCTTACGGCGGCATCAGCCGCCGTTTGCATTTTATTAAAGCCGAGTTTTAAACATAATTTAAGTGACAGAGTTTTACATGACCACACATTTGATGAACACCTATAACCGCCAGCCTGTAACCTTTGTAAAGGGTGAGGGGGTTTGGCTATGGGACGATAAGGGTGAAAAATACCTAGATGCACTAGCCGGTGTGGCGGTCAATGGGTTAGGTCATGGCCACCCAAGTTTAGTTAAAGCTATCAGCGATCAAGCAGCGAGACTAATCCATGTCTCCAACTACTACCATATTGCCGAACAGGAAGCATTGGCAGGCAAGTTATGTGAAGTTTCGGGGATGGATAAAGTGTTTTTTTGCAACTCAGGTTGCGAAGCTAACGAAGCGAGTATTAAGTTAGCGCGCCTATATGGGCACAACAAAGGTATTGATATTCCACAAATCATTGTGATGGAGCAATCATTCCATGGTCGGACGCTGGCGACATTGTCGGCGACTGGCAATAGCAAAGTGCAAGTTGGTTTTGAGCCGCTAGTGACTGGTTTTATACGCGTACCCTATGATGATATTGCAGCGGTTCGTGCAGTCGCAAGTAGTAATCCTAATGTTGTCGCAATTTTAGTTGAACCTGTGCAAGGCGAGGGTGGCATTAATATTCCCAAAGATAGTAGCGCTTACTTGGAAACGCTACGTGGTATTTGCGACGAGCATGATTGGTTGTTGATGGTAGATGAGGTGCAAACCGGCATTGGCAGGACAGGCACCTGGTTTGCTTTTCAGCACACATCAATTAAACCTGATGTAATGAGTTTGGCGAAGGGGCTAGCATCAGGGGTCCCTATTGGAGCCTGCGTTGCTCATGGCAAGGCGGCTAGTGTATTTACATACGGCAAACATGGCTCAACCTTCGGTGGCAATCCTTTAGCCTGTGCCGCGGGCTTAGCGACACTGAATACCATAGAAGCAGATGGTTTGCGTGAGAATGCAGAAAAAATAGGTAATTTAATTCGTGATGGTTTTATCTCTGAATTCAATGGTAATCGTGCTGTAGTGCAAGTACGTAATGCCGGTTTGATGATCGGGATTGAATTGGATCGGCCATGCGCTGACTTGGTGCAACTAGCTTTAGAGGCTAAGCTACTCATTAATGTGACTGCCGAAAAAGTGGTGCGCTTACTCCCCCCTTTAGTCATGAATGAAGCTGAAGCGCATGAATTGGTTAAACGCTTGTCTGCTTTGATTAAAGTGTTTTTAAGCCGCCACTAAGCATTACAATATCACTAACCCCAATACCTAAATAATTAACGCGACAAATATTATGGCAATAAAACATTTTTTACAGTTCAATGATCTCAACCGTGACGAGCTAGAGTACGTGTTTGATAGAGCCCGTTGGATTAAAAGTCAATTCAAAGCCTACAAGCCTTATTGGCCATTACAAGACCGAACCTTGGTGATGATTTTTGAAAAAGCCAGCACGCGCACGCGCTTGTCATTTGAAGCAGGTATGCAGCAATTGGGCGGGTCAGCCATTTACTTAAATACCCGAGATTCACAGTTAGGTCGTGGTGAGCCGGTAGAAGATGCTGCACAAGTCATCTCACGTATGAGTGACTTAGTTATGATTCGCACCTTTGAGCAGGAAATTATTGAGCGTTTCGCCGCTAATTCTCGTGTGCCTGTGATTAATGGCCTGACCAATGAATATCATCCTTGTCAAATTCTAGCTGATATCTTTACCTATATTGAACATCGTGGTTCCATACAGGGTAAGACGGTCGCATGGATAGGGGATAGCAATAATGTCTGTAATACCTGGTTGCAAGCCGCAGAGGTGTTAGATTTTAATGTGCATGTTTCTACGCCGCCGGGTTACGAAGTAGAGCCTGAGCGCGCCAATTTGTATGGCAATGACCATTTTGAGGTGTTTGCTGATCCTATGGAAGCTGCTAAGGGCGCACATTTAGTGACCACTGATGTCTGGACTAGCATGGGTTTTGAAGCTGAAAACGAAGAGCGCATGATTGACTTTGTGGATTGGCAAGTGGATGGCGATATGATGCGTGTGGCTGCCAAAGATGCGCTCTTTATGCATTGTTTACCGGCACATCGTGGTGAAGAAGTGGCAGCGGAAGTAATCGATGGACCTCACTCTGTGGTGTGGGATGAAGCTGAAAATAGATTACACGTCCAAAAAGCCTTAATGGAATATTTGCTACTGGGCCGAATTAAGTAAAAGTGCCAGATTAGTTTTTATCTAAAGTAATATGAGTTTAATTAGGAAATTTAAGTAATGAGTAATGTGAAAAAAGAAATTAAAAAAGTGGTATTAGCCTATTCTGGCGGTTTAGACACCTCAGTAATTTTGAAGTGGCTACAAGATGAATATAAATGTGAAATTGTGACTTTCACCGCTGACTTAGGTCAGGGTGAAGAGCTTGAGCCAGCGCGTGCAAAGGCTAAGGCTGCGGGCGTTAAAGAAATTTATATTGATGATGTACGTGAAGAATTTGTGCGTGACTTTGTGTTCCCAATGTTCCGTGCCAACACTGTTTATGAAGGTGAGTATTTATTAGGCACTTCAATTGCACGTCCATTAATTGCCAAGCGTTTAATTGAAATTGCAGCTGAAACTAATGCTGATGCGATTTCACATGGCGCGACTGGTAAGGGTAATGACCAAGTGCGTTTTGAGTTGGGCGCCTACGCTTTAAATCCAAATATACAAATTATTGCACCTTGGCGTGAGTGGGATTTACTATCACGTGAAAAGCTCATGTCTTATGCTGAGAAGCATGGCATTGAAGTGGATATGAAGCATAAACAAGGTGGCAGTCCTTACAGCATGGATGCCAACTTACTGCATATCAGCTATGAAGGTCGCCACTTAGAAAACCCAGCTGCAGAAGCGGAAGAATCCATGTGGCGCTGGACGGCCAGCCCTGAAAAAGCGCCGGATGCTGCTGAGTATTTGGATATTGAATATGTGAATGGTGATCCAGTGTCTCTTAACGGTGAAGCGATGCTTCCACATGAGCTACTTGCACATCTTAATAAAATCGGTGGTAAGCATGGGATTGGTCGATTAGATCTAGTTGAAAACCGTTACGTGGGCATGAAGTCACGTGGCTGCTATGAAACGCCTGGTGGCACCATTATGTTGAAAGCGCATAGAGCCATTGAGTCGATTACCTTGGACCGTGAAGTGGCCCATTTAAAGGATGATTTAATGCCACGCTATGCCAGCATGATTTACAACGGCTATTGGTGGAGTCCTGAACGTGTGGCGCTACAAACATTGATTGATCACACACAAACGGTTGTGAATGGCTGGGTGCGCGTTAAGTTGTATAAAGGCAATGTCATTGTCACAGGCCGAGACAGTAAAACTAACTCTTTATTTGACTCTACAATTGCAACTTTTGAGGATGATAAAGGCGCTTACGATCAAAAAGATGCTGCTGGTTTTATTAAGCTCAATGCTTTGCGTTTGCGCATAGCCGCTAATTTAAAGAAAAAACAGTAAGTCGTTTTGCATTAAAGCGGCACCTTACTGAAGTTGGATGAAGTTTCCAGCTCAGTTAAGGTGCTTTTTTTGTTTAAATGAAGAGAATCTTGCTAGGTTTTTTGCTTTTCACCAATATGACTTGCGCCACGTTTCTTGGCTAAGATCACTTGCTTCTGACGCTCCGTAAGACTAGCACGCTTTTCATCAGATATTTTTTCATAGCAATATGGGCAGGAAATGCCTGCGGTGTAATGAGGGCTTTGCATCTCTGCAGGGGATAAGGGGTGACGGCAAGCATAGCATTGGTCAAACTCACCGACCTCTAAGTTGTGTTTTACCGCCACGCGCTGGTCAAATACAAAGCATTCTCCCTGCCATAGGCTCTCGGCTTCTGGCACAGTTTCTAGATATTTTAGAATCCCGCCTTGTAAGTGAAATACCTCTTCAAACCCTTGGTCCATCATGTAAGAGGACGCTTTTTCACAGCGGATGCCGCCAGTACAGAACATCGCTACTTTTTTATGTTTGGTTTTATCGAAGTGTTTAGCCACGTATTCTGGAAATTCTCGGAATGTAGTGGTCTTAGGGTCAATTGCGCCCTTAAAAGTGCCAATGTCTACTTCGTAATCGTTACGTGTATCAATCAATATGACTTCAGGATCTGAAATAAGGGCATTCCAATCTTCAGGCTTGATGTAGGTGCCGACCAGTTTGGTTGGGCTTACGCCCGGCACACCCAACGTCACAATTTCTTTTTTTAGTTTGACCTTCATGCGATAAAACGGATGTTCAAAGGCATAGGATTCTTTATGCTCTAAATCAGCCAAGCGATTGGCAAATAACGGATCAGTACGTAAATAATCTAGTACGCGATGGATATCAGCGGCAAGGCCAGCAATAGTGCCGTTAATCCCTTCTTCAGCTAGCAATAATGTGCCTTTAATATGATTGCTATTACACGCCTCTAGGATTGGTGCTTGCAGCGTTTTGTAGTCAGGTAGGCTGACAAATTTATATAGTGCTGCAGTTAAATATTTTGGTGATAAATGATCTGGCATGGTAGTGACTGAATTTTTTAAAGGCGCTATTTTAGCACTCGCGCGCATTAAGCCGAAATGAGCAGAATCTCACCGTTGCCGTTACAGGCGGCATCTCCCACCCATCTTTGCACGCGTTGCGTGTGTAGACCTGAAAACTGGCTGTCAAGCTTGGAGAAACTTTGATACAGCAAGCTTAAAAATGGCAGAGTATGCATGCCGCAATCCTGCATAGTGGCGTGCAGCGCTGGCTTTTTAAGGAGTAACAGTGTGCCATGTTTCATATTAAAACCAGCATACATGCCCACATTGCCCATTACACCAATGGTGCCAGCAATCATACGGCTACCACAGTAGTCGCCGGCATTGCCTTCAATTAACATCAGTCCACGTCGCATCTGATCACCGGCACGGTCACCAGCATTTCCTTTCACCAACACCGTGCCACCATGCATCCCTTTGCGTTGTCCTGCAGAGGCGCCACCTAGAAATTCTCCGGTATTGCCATCGATAATCAGTAAGCCCTTAGCCATATTGCAAGCCGCAAATGCCGCCGTATTACCGTGGCAGTGAATTGTGCCGCCGTTTAAATTAAAGCCTAAGTAGGCGCCAACATCGCCGCTAATTTCAAGGCTGCCACTATTGATGTGTGCCCCTAGGTAATCAAGCTTACGGCTGCTGTCTTTAAAGTGGATTGTGTGTAATGCATCGGTGATGGGTGCGCCGCTAATTTCAAATACTGCATCTACACGAAGCTGGTTACGTCCATCACTTAACATTAGACTGGCGATATCTGGGATAGACTTTCCTGCCAAATTTTCTGGGGTAAGGGCAGCACAATTTAAACTATGCGTTAGCTCTTTTTTTAAGCGTAAAGTTAACGTGCTCATGCGTTTCCCGCTTGCATAATTTCTTGCAACTTAAAGTGATGTGGGCCTAATTTCCCGCCATAATTGCCGGCAGAAATGCGTTTTACCCCACTACTTTCACCGAGTTGGCATATGGCAGTGATCCCTACCCGCATGGCGTTGGCGATATCGTCAAAACATAATCCATCTATGACAATTTCCATGACGCTTTCAATCTCAGCTGAAAGTTCACTGTCAGTCACACCTTTAAGTGTGGGGCAGAATGCATCGTTGGTTGACGCGAACATGGTTTTATACTTGCTGCCGACCTTAGAGCCTGAGCGAACGACCCCCCCTGGAAATGGCATAATAACGTTGGGTATTTTTTTCATCGCTTCAATGGCAACCTCTGCCGCGGCCAATGCTAAAGATTGGGAGGTAGCTAGAATAAGAAAGTTTCCGCCACCAATAGCGCGCACCATCCCAGTGGTTTCTTCACATAAAAATTCGCCATCCATTACAGGCACGCGCCAATAGCGTTTATCTGTGATGAGTTTTGACGTTTGGAAGCCGTCTCCAAAAAAGCGTAAATTTTTACCTAGATTAATTTGATCTTCACTATTGATGCCGGCAAACGCGGCTGCGGTAGGGCAGGTGAGTACACATTGCCCCATGCGTGTTTCTAGTTGTTGCATGAGCACTTTGCTGCCCATCGCAAATAACAAGACACTAACACCCGGTCTGCCATCAGGGGTTTCTGTTTCGCCAAGTTCGCCCTCTATACCAGCCTCTACGCCACAACCAATCACAGAAGTGGCGAACCCCGTCATGGCGTTGGCGGCATGGTAGGCCCATTTTAGATTTTGTGCAGTGAGGATGACCCGTGTGGCCCGCATATTAAATGCTTCGGCAAAGGTGTCGTCAATTTGTATATTATTAATAATCATGAAGTTTAATAGCCAAACTTAGGCAGTAGGATCGCCGCTTTTGATTTTACCTACCCATTCTTCAATATTAATCGTGCCTTCTACCTCAGCTTGCTGCAGGTCTTTGGTCAGTAATACATCTTGCACTAAATCTAGGCGCTTCCAGCCGGCTAATGGTGTATCACAGTCCATGCGGGGTACGTAGCGCGAATCTCGCACTTTGGTCATTTGATGGATGTAACGTGGGCAATTCTGCCAAAACTCAGATAATTTCACGCGCACGATGTAATCCGCTTCTTTATATTCAGTCATCAGCGGATCGTCACGGGAAATGGTCGCAGTGCCTTGCACGCGCATGCGATGAGGCGTTGAGAAGGAGATGAATAACAAACCCACTTGTGGATTTTGGCTGATGTTTCCCATAGAGAAAAACATGCCATTACCATCATAACTAGGAAATGCCAACGTCGTCGAATCAAGCACTTTTACAAAGCCGACATCGCCCCCTTTGTAAGAAACCGTTGGGCGGCCTTGGTGATCAACTGAAGATAAAAAGAACATATCGACATGCTCGATAAAACCTTTGGCTTCATCATCAAACTCAGTGCGGCAGACCAGTTGTTCAACGCGGTCAGCCATATCCCTAGTACCAAATTCATCTTGAATACCACGGTGCTCTTTGCCATATAATCTAGTCATAGTTGCTCCCCTTTAGCTTGTTATTGGATGTTGCTTGCTTACAATAATCCTACCACGGCCATCTTGACTGATTTCAGTAGCATCAATCTTAAAATTGGCTAACTGCATGGTGTGGTAACGGTCAAAATATTGCTTTAAGTCTTGTTCTACACCGATGTCAAACTCAGGCTGGGCGGTATAAGTTGCTCCCCAGGTCACTTTAATGACCTTACCAGCTTTTACCACCAATTCTCCATCTTTAAACACGTAAGCCGGTTGGGAAAACATGGCCTCGCGGTCAGTTTGTTCGTTGTACACGGCAATGTCAGCACCAGCGCCAACGCCCAAATGACCACGATCATGCATACCGATAAGTTTGGCTGGACCAGCGCGGGTCATAATGGCAATTTCATAAAGACTATACTCGCGCGTTAAGCTTTTAAGATTACTCATGGCTTGCGCATCTAAATTAAGCTTAGCAAAAGCCTCATTGCGGAAGCTTTTATCCATCAACAAACGAATGAGATGTGGGTAGCTGGTAAACGGTGCCCCGTTAGGATGGTCAGTCGTTAAAAAGATGCGCCACGGGTCGTTGACTGAGAGGAATATTTCTAAACCAATCGCCCATTGCAGCGCGTTAACAAAATTCTGATCACGGTATTTAAAAGGTACGACACCGCAACCAGCATCGCACTCAATATCCATAATCACAGATTTTTTAGGATTAGCATGTTTGGCGTTGATTTGTTGCATCATGCTATCGCCAGAGGCTGTGACAGTTTGGCCAAAAAGAATCTGGCCGACATCAGCGCTGATATTTTTATGCTGGTTGATGGCTTGTGCAATTTCGGCTGCTGCCGATGAAAATTTACGGTCACCTTCTGTGCCATAGCTATGAAACTGGATATGCGTTAGGTGCATAGGCAGGCCATCGGCTGCTTCTATCGTTTTTAATGTAGTCTCAAAGTTGCCAGCGGCACCCAAGTTATTGCAATGCACATGCAAAGGCTTGGCGATACCTAAGTCATAAACGGCGCGGCTTAAACTTTTTAGAATGTCGCGTGCTGAAACCTGGTAAAAGCTGTGCGCTTCGTCTAAGTCGAGCTTGCGTTGATTAAACTTAAACGCACTAATGCCACCTGCATTGACCACTTTAATGCCAATGGCTTGCGTAGCGTGCAAGGTCCAAGCCACATAATCGTTAATGGCTTTCTGGTCTTTGCCTGCTGCTAACAATCTTAAGAAATAATCATCATTACCAAGCATGGCATAGCCGCCCTTATCTATCATGGGCGTATCCGCCATTTCTAGATGTGCCTGTCTAGCGTTGATTGGCATCATGGCGGGTTCAAAAGCTGCGGTGTATCCCATTTCTATGTAGCGAAAGCCAGTTTCAGTCGTGCTTGGCGTAGCATGGTGACTGCAATTAGGGCTACAGATATGCGCTTCTGGTTCGCTATAGCGGCGTGATTCCTGAAATTCTGGCAACATCATGCGAGCAATATTAATTTTTCCGCCACCGATATGGCTATGCATATCAATGGCACCGGCCATGACGACTTTTCCGCTCAGGTCAACACTCTGTGAGATTTTTTCAGTACTACTGGGCTTGGCAATAATACGCCCCCCACGAATATAAATATCCTGAACTACGCCGTCTTTGCCGTTGGTTGGATCGTACAGCTTGCCATTTTTAAGCTCGGTAATCATGCTAACAACGTCTCAATTTGCCTAAGCACGTCACTTAATGTGGGTAAGACCTGCTTACGCATCGCTTTAAGCGGTAAGGCCACAGAGCTATCCATACGGAACATGGTGCCAGATTGATCCAAGCCTGGAATGCCAACTGGAATAAATACATCTGGGGCTTGTGTGAACTGCATATCAGGATGGCCGATAACAATTGTCGGTGCCACGCTACTCGGTGGGGCGTAGGCATTAAAGGTGCTAATCCATAATAGCGCATCGCAATTGTTTAATTGTTGCTGGGTGGAGAAGTGATAAGTGTCGTAGCTGAATTCTCCACCGCGTTGGTGGACATTAAAGCGATTACGCGTTGGGTAACCGCTTAGCCAAGCGCTGGTATTGTTGATGCTGGAGTCTCCGTCGCCGGAGTTGAGTGGCAGTCCTGAGACTCGGGTGTTTTCATTAAGTGTGGCGATAAGCTGGGTAATGCTTTGCACCGTTAATTCTGCATGGGGGATTTTTAAACAGCCGACTGACCATACGATGACTGCATATTTAGCAGCTTTTATTTTTGCAAGTACGGCTATTAATGCAGTTACGCTCACCCCGGCAATTTCGTGAGCATCTAATTTTTTGTTGTGCGCTAGTGCATTTAAGGCGCTCATGATGGCTGGTAAGTCCACAGTTTCCGCCGTCACGATGGTGGGCGCATGGCCATCTGGCGAAGTACCAGCACTGGTATTGCCAGTTGCAGCTAAGAAAATCACCTCAGGGGTGGCTTTGTTAAATAAGTTATCAGCGTTCCATACTAACTTTTCGAAAAAACGCGGATGGCTAGTAACGATATCAGTACCGATGGCTACAATCAGATCTGCACGGTTTTTAACTTCAGTCAGCGTGGTGGTTTGCCAGCCACTATTTTGCATGGCTAAAGTGTTGCGAACTGTGGATTCACTATGCATATGATCAAGGGTAGCACCTGCTGTCTCGGCTAAAGCCATCACGCTACGCATGCCTTGTACCTCAGTACCTAAGCCGGAAAATAAAGGCTGGCTGCTGTGAAGTAGAATTTTACCGGCGGCTTTGACTGCCGCATTAAGATCACAATCCACCCCAAACATGCTGGGGCTCGTATTTGAAACGGCTTGCCTAAAGAAAATTTGGCTTTTTGGACAACCATTTTTAACTGAAATTGGCGTGGAATTGCCAACGAGCAGATCATCACAAAGTAAGCCACAGGCTGGGCAGGTGGCCGATATCAATTGAACTGAATCATCAAGAATTTTCATCGCTGTGGGATTTTGCCACATAGTGAAAGCTTTTATACAATCTTATTGCAAATAACTATCGCAAAATGTAGGTTTATTTTAAGTGCCAAAAATGGTACTTTATCGTTCTTTTCAATAAGTTAATTTAATGGAGTTGTTATGGCTGTTCAACGCACGCTTTCTATCATCAAACCTGATGCAGTAGCAAAAAATGTAATCGGTAAAATCTACACACGTTTTGAAAATGCAGGTTTAAAAATTGTAGCTGCAAGAATGGCACAATTAACACAAGCTGAAGCGGAAGGCTTTTACGCAGTTCACGCTGCACGCCCATTCTTTGGTGATTTAGTTAAATTCATGATTTCAGGTCCTGTGATGATTCAAGCCCTAGAAGGCGAAAATGCAGTGCAAGTGCACCGTGATTTAATGGGAGCAACTAACCCAAAAGAAGCCGCTGCTGGCACAATTCGTGCAGATTTCGCGGAAAGTATTGATGCTAATGCTGTACACGGTTCAGACTCAGCAGAAAATGCTGCAATTGAAATCGCTTACTTCTTCGGTAAGTAGTATTAGTTAATAAGGTAAAAAAACAATTTTGGTTAATCTACTCAACTTCAATCAACCACAACTGGCACAATGGTTTGCCGAACGCGGCGAGAAGCCGTTCCGTGCAAAGCAGTTAATGCGCTGGATGCATCATTTTGCAGTGCATGATTTTGAGCAGATGACCGATATTGCAAAAGTATTACGCGAAAAATTGTCGGCTGAGGCGACAATCACCTTACCTGCTGTACAGTCTGAGTTGGTTTCTAATGACGGTACGCGCAAATGGTTAATTGGAGCGGATGCTGCCAATAGTATAGAAACCGTATTTATCCCAGAAGATGAACGGGGCACGCTGTGCATTTCCTCGCAAGTAGGTTGCGCTTTGGAGTGCACATTTTGTTCTACTGGTCGTCAGGGTTTTAATCGCAACTTAAGTGTTGCAGAAATCATTGGACAGTTGGCAATTGCTAATCAATCCCTAAGACAAGAAAGTGGTTATGATCTATTGCCGATTTCTGACCGGATTATTAGTAATGTCGTGATGATGGGCATGGGAGAACCGCTGGCAAACTACGACAATGTAGTGACCGCCATGCAAATTATGTTAGATGATAGTGCTTACGGTTTAAGTCGCCGTCGTGTGACATTATCAACATCAGGCTTAGTGCCAGCGATGGATAGATTAAAAGAAGATTGTCCTGTCGCACTTGCGGTTAGTTTACACGCGCCAAACGACGCTTTACGTGATGTGTTGGTGCCAATTAATAAGAAATATCCTTTAAAAGAATTAATGGCGGCTTGTAATCGCTATTTAGAAAAAGCGCCGCGTGATTTTGTTACCTTTGAGTATGTGATGCTTGATGGCGTCAATGATACTGCCGAGCATGCTTATGAGTTACTGGCTTTGGTACAGAATGTTTCATGCAAGTTTAACTTAATTCCATTTAATCCATTTCCAAACAGTGGTTATGACACGTCTAAAGCCAGTCACATCCGTGTGTTTCGTGATATTTTAATGCAGGCTGGCTATGTGGTCACTGTCCGTAAAACCCGCGGTGAAGATATTGATGCTGCTTGCGGTCAGCTAGCGGGTAAAGTGCTAGATAAAACGCAACGCGTAGCTAAGCGCATTCCAATTGAGTTGTTGCAATGAAAGGTAGCGTAAGTTCATTGCGTAATAAAGCTTTACTAGGTGCTGAACGGTATTTAAATAAAACCTTACAATTAGTGCCATTATCGGTTTCTAGAGCTTATTAATTGGCAAACATACAGTTTAATAATGACGTGGTTGCGGCTAAAGTCACTTTGCAAAGCGGAAAATAACAATGGAAGATAAATTGGTAGTGAATGACTTGATACAGCAAGTGGAGCCCAGCACATTGGGTGGCAGGTTAGCTGTGGCCAGAGAAGCTAAACAACTTACGCAGCAAGATGTTTCTAATACTTTACGTCTAAGTCTTAAGCAAGTTGCCGACTTGGAAAATAGTGATTTTGCCGCTTTGCCAGAACCTATGGTAACGCGTGGTTTTATTCGCAATTATGCACGTTTGTTAGATTTGGATGCAGAACCGTTATTGGCGATCTACCGTGCCCAAGTGCCCGATAGGTTGCCTGACGCAATTCTCGTACAGTCATCTATGCACTTTGAGATGCCAACTAAAGGCAATCATTTATGGTTTAAGTATGTATTCGGTAGTGTTGTACTGTTGGTACTTGTCTTGTTATGGTTTGCTTACATGCCAAAGTATGAAAAACCGGCAGTGGAAAAGTTAAATGCAACTGAACATTTAGTGGTAGAGCAGTCTTTGCCAGAAATAGCTTTGCCTGCAGCAGAGCGTTTGGCTGGGTCTGATACAGAGGTCTTGAATTTGCCTAATGCAGATGTAGCGTCAATTGCTTCAAATTCAACAACACCAGCAGCCGTTCTCGCAGAACCTAAATCAGTTGTTAAATTAGAGGCGCCTGCCAAAGTTGAAGTTAAAGGGAATGTGCCGGCTAGTATGTCTAAAAAAGTTACTGTGACGTGTACTGACTCTAGCTGGATGCAGGCTAAAGATAAGTCAGGTAAGGTTGTTTTTGAGAAGAAGTTAGCTGCGGGCAGTACGGAAACTTTTGATGGTGAGATGCCATTGTCAATATGGATTGGTAATGCTAAAGGCACAAGTTTAACGTTCTTAGGCAAGCCAGTCGATTTGACTGCTTCTACGCAAAATAATGTTGCCCGACTAACTTTGGAATAAATGGTGAACATCGTTTCTGAGAGTAGTCCTTTAGTACACCTAAATCATCCCCGTAGGACATTGCAGGTGATGATTGGTCATGTGCCAGTGGGTGGAGGGGTGGGCGGTACACTCTGTGCGCCAGTGGTAGTGCAAAGCATGACCAATACTGATACAGCTGATGCGCAAGCCACGATTAAACAAGTGCATGAGTTATGGCAAGCGGGTAGCGAAGTGGTACGCATCACTGTCAACTCTCCTGAGGCTGCCGCTCAGGTCGCCAACGTGCGGCGCGGCTTAGATGCTTTAGGTTGTAATGTGCCCTTGGTTGGAGACTTTCATTACAACGGCCATAAACTATTAGCACAATATCCTGATTGCGCACAGGCCCTAGCTAAGTACCGTATTAATCCTGGCAATGTCGGTAAAGGCACTAAGCGGGATGAGCAGTTTGCTGCGATGATAGAAGCTGCGATTCATTACCAAAAATCTGTGCGTATTGGGGTTAATTGGGGCAGTCTTGATCAAGCCAAAATGGCGCAAATGATGGATGATAATGCTAAGCTGGCTGAGCCTCTGTCATCAGCTGCGCTCATGCGTGAAGCCTTAATTCAATCGGCACTGGAAAGTGCTGAACAAGCAGTCGCTTTAGGTCTAGCACCCAATCAAATTATTATTTCCTGCAAGGTCAGTAATGTGCAGGACTTAGTTAAGGTCTATAGCGACTTAGCGCAACGTAGCCAATACCCTTTGCATTTGGGTCTGACCGAAGCTGGTATGGGATCTAAAGGTATTGTCGCATCCACAGCAGCGCTCGCTTTACTGCTACAACAGGGGATAGGCAATACCATACGCGTCTCACTGACCCCAGAGCCTAATGAATCTCGTACTAAAGAAGTGATTGTGGCGCAAGAAATTTTACAAACGATGGGCATCCGTTCTTTTACCCCATTGGTGACGGCTTGCCCTGGATGCGGCCGCACGACCTCAACCTATTTTCAAGAGTTGGCAATGCAAATCCAAACCTACTTGCGCAATCAAATGCCGCTATGGCGTGATAATTACGCTGGGGTGGAAAATATGAATGTGGCTGTGATGGGTTGTGTCGTAAATGGTCCTGGTGAATCTAAGCTTGCGAATATTGGCATTAGCTTGCCTGGCACAGGAGAAACGCCAGTCGCACCAGTATTCGTTGACGGTGAAAAAACGGTAACACTTAAAGGTGATCATATTGCCCAAGAATTCCAAGCAATTGTCGAAGACTACGTCCAGACCCACTACGCGCTAGGCGGCAAGCTACATCAGGCCGCCGCTATCGTGAGCAACAAAACTATTCCAATCAAAGTAATCGCATAATGTCTGACCAAGAAAAACAAACTCAAATAGTCCAAAATACAAAAAAATCTGAAGCTAAAGTCTTGAAGCCGACTAAATTTCAAAGCGTAAAAGGTTTTTACGATATTTTGCCTGAGCACACAGCATTGTGGTTTAAGCTCGAAGATACAGCCCGTCGTGTGCTGGCGCAATACGGGTATAAAAATATACGTATGCCCTTGGTAGAACCCACCGATTTATTTGTGCGTTCCGTAGGAGAACATACCGATATTGTAGAAAAAGAAATGTACGCATGGGAAGATCATTTGAATGGTGATCATTTGGCCTTACGTCCAGAAGGCACGGCCGGTTGTGTGCGTGCAGTAGTTGAGCATAATTTAACTTATAACGGCCCTGTAAGGCTTTGGTATAGTGGCGCTATGTTTAGGCACGAGAATGTGCAAAAAGGTCGTCAGCGCCAGTTTCATCAAGTTGGTGTAGAGGCTTTTGGTTTTGATAGTCCGCAGGTGGATGCGGAACAAATTGTAATGTTGGCTAGGTTGTGGCGTGAGTTAGGTATCGTCGATGTTGCGTTGCAAATTAACAGCATAGGCGATGCGCATGAACGCGCGGCCTATCGAGGCACGTTGATTCAGTATTTTGAACAGCATTTAGAAGTTTTAGATGACGATGCTACGCGTCGTTTGTATACGAATCCTTTACGTATTTTAGATAGTAAAAATCCACGTATGCAAGCCTTGTGCGAATCTGCACCCAAGCTTATTGATAGTTTAGGGGAAGCAAGCCGCGCACATTTTGATGGATTATGTGCATTATTGGATGCAGCGGGTGTTGCTTATTTGATTAATGCGCGATTGGTGCGGGGTTTGGATTATTACAATCGTACGGTGTTTGAATGGGTGACCACTAAATTGGGCGCACAGGGCACGATTGCTGGAGGTGGCCGCTATGATGCTTTGGTTGAGCGTTTAGGCGGGGACGCAACGCCCGCCTGTGGTTTTGGTATAGGCTTGGAGCGAGTATTTTTATTGATGCAAGAATATGGGGTTAGCGCCACCGATGCTCCGCAGGTTTATTTGGTTAATGTGGGTGATTTAGCGGAACAACAAGCATTTAAGATTGCCGAACAATTGCGTAATGCCAATATTGAAGTGGTATTGCACGCTGGTGGCGGTAGTTTTAAATCACAAATGAAAAAAGCTGATAGAAGCCAAGCGCAGTTTGCCTTGATTTTGGGCGAGGATGAAGTGGCTCAGCAACAGGTGATTTTAAAGCCTATGCAGGCTAGCGGCGAGCAATTACTATGTAGTATTGATGAGGCGATTAAGCACTTGGTTACGCACCGTAGCCTGTAGACCATCTATAAAACTGAGTAGACCATGACCGTTAAATCAAGTGTTGATAGTATAAGTAGTGGCCAACCATTGCTCCAGCTTGAGCATCTAAGCGTAGCGTCCAAAAAGTTGCCCAGTCATTGCCTGGTCAATGATGTAAGTTTTAGTATAGAAGCCGGTAAAACAACCTGTGTCGTTGGTGAGTCGGGCAGTGGAAAAAGTTTAACGGCATTGTCAGTGATGGGGTTGTTGTCTAAGCAGTTGCAGCTAAGTAGCGGCAAAGTGCTATTTAATGATGCTGAGTTAGGCATACTTGATCTTGCGCATCTAGATTCGGAAAGTCTGCGCAAAATTCGAGGTGCCAAAATTGCCATGATTTTTCAAGAGCCGATGACGTCGCTTAATCCAGTGCTCACCATAGGTTATCAAATTGGTGAAAGCCTAACGACACATTTGGGATTAAAAGGCGCTGCCCTCAAAATCAGAATAGCCAGTTTATTAGAGATGGTCGGTATTCCAGTTGATCGTGCCAATAGTTATCCTGATGAGCTGTCCGGCGGGCAAAGGCAGCGCGTCATGATTGCCATGAGTATTGCTTGCGAGCCTCAATTGCTCATTGCAGATGAACCTACCACCGCGCTTGATGTAACCGTACAAGCCCAAATACTTAAACTGCTTGATTCGCTTAAAAATCGCATGAACATGGGTATGTTATTTATTACCCATGATTTTGGTGTAGTGGCTGACATTGCTGACAATGTGGTGGTGATGTTTAGAGGGAAAATTGTTGAGTCTGGCACTAAGTCGGACGTTTTAAATTATCCGCAGCATCCTTATACCAAAGCTTTGTTGGCCTGTGTGCCTGATGTCGATGGTGTAAAGCCTTTGCAACCAATTGATTATCGTTGGTTGGACGAGTTGTCTCCTGTAGGGGTGTTAGAGGAAGAGTTGCAATGACTGATACCGTTTTAGTCGCGAATAATTTAGTTAAAACCTATAGCCAGCGTAGCGGTAAATTTGGTTTTGGTACAACCTTGGTTAAAGCGTTGGATGATGTCAGTATCAGTTTGCGACGTGGAAGTACCTTAGCGGTGGTTGGGGAATCTGGCAGTGGTAAATCCACGTTGGCACGTTGTCTGTTACAATTGCAACCCTTGGATAGTGGAGAAGTGCTGTTTTCTGGACAAGATTTGTCTAAAATGAGCGGTAAAGAGCTCCGAGTGGCACGTAAGGATCTGCAAATGGTGTTTCAAGATCCGTTTGCTTCATTGAATCCACGCATGCGTGTGGGTCAAATTGTAGGTGAAGGGTTGCTGATTCACGCAATAGGTAATCAAGCGACTCAGCAACAGCAAGTGATTGCTATGCTAAAGCGGGTAGGGCTTAGTGAAGCCGATATGCAAAAATATCCGCATGAGTTTTCTGGCGGGCAAAGACAGCGTATCGGTATAGCGCGGGCTTTAGTGTTGCAACCCAAAGTAGTAGTGTGTGATGAACCTGTATCGGCACTAGATGTATCAATACAGGCGCAGATATTGTTATTATTAAAAGAATTGCAGCAGGAAATGGCACTAAGCTATGTCTTTATTAGCCATGATTTACGCGTGGTACGCCATATTGCCAACGATATCGTGGTGATGAACGCAGGTAAGGTAGTGGAGCAGGGGACGGTTGTGGATATTTACAGGCAACCGCAACATGAGTACACACGTAATTTATTGGCGGCAATTCCTGGTAAAAAAGCGGCATAGCTGCTGGGTTTAAAAAACCTCAAACATGTTTAAAAATCAACTTAGATAAGTAGAATTTAGGAAAAGAAATGGCATACGATTTAGAAGAGCAAGAGCAGTTAGACGAATTTAAGGCGTGGTGGAAACTCTACGGAAAAATGGTGATTAACGCTGCCTTAGCCGCACTATTGGCTTACGCCGTATTTCAAGGCTGGACCTATTACAAAAACAATCAAGCAGTGACTGCATCAACGCAGTATCAAGAGTTGTTAGTGACGGATGAAAAAGACTTAAAAGCGATTCAGGGTAAATCTGCCGCATTGATGGAAAAGTATAGTGCAACCCCGTACGCTGGACGTGCGGCTCTATTTGCAGCTAAAGCTAATTATCAAGCTGGTGATGCAAAAAGTGCAAAAGCACAACTGACCTGGACGGTTAGTCACGCACAGGAAACTTCAGTGGCGGCTTTGGCAAGCTTGCAATTAGCCAATATATTGGCAGAAGAAAAAGACTCTGACGGCGCACTAAAAGTGCTGGCGGCTAAACATGATGCAGGGTTTGATGGTTTATTTGCTGATCTAAAAGGTGATATTTTGGTGGGTATGGGGAAAACGACTGAGGCTAAGCTTGCTTATCAAGAAGCTTTGGCTAAGTTGGATCCACAAGGTAAATATCGTGCACTTACCAAGCAAAAGTTAGAGTCACTAGGTTAAATCATCATTGCTTAATCAATAAATCACTAGTTACTATTTGCAATTAACCATTGGTACTGTCATTCAGTTGGCGGCACCTAATCTGGCTGGAGTATAGTTTTTGTGTTCATAAAGTCTATCAAAAAGTATTTTAATCCACTTTTACTTTCGAGTTTACTGCTCTTGAACGCCTGTAGCAGTATTACCGATCTTAAAACCGATATTTCTGATCGTATTTTTGGCCATGAGGCTTCAGATCCACCAGAAGCGTTGACGGAAATTAAAGCCACTGCTAACGCTAATGTCTTATGGCAAGCCAAAGTAGGGGATGCAGGTGGTTATGCATTTACACCAGTAGTTGAAGCAGGTTATGCGTATGTAGCGTCTGCTAATGGCGATGTGGTGAAGTTTGATGCCATTACTGGTAAGCAATTGTGGCGCGTGAATGCTGGTGAAAATCTTTCTAGCGGGGTAGGTGTCGGTGGCAGCTTAGTCATGGTATGTACACAACGCGGCATGGTTTATGCTTTTGATCTGGCTGGTAAAATGCAGTGGAAGTCTAAGTTAAGTAGCGAAGCGCTAAGTCCACCTAAGTATTTTGATGGGTTGGTCATTGTGCGTACTGGGGATAGCCGTATTTTTGGTATTAATGCCAGTGATGGTAGTCGTAAATGGGTTTATGACCGCACTAGTCCAGCGCTCACCTTGCGAAGTTCTGCAGGTTTAGTGGTTGATGGTGGTGTGGTTTATGCGGGATTTGCCGGTGGTAAGCTAGTAGCTGTCCGCGCCGATAATGGTAAAGGCTTATGGGAAGCCTCCGTAGCACAACCTAAAGGCGTTACTGAGATTGAGCGTATAGCCGACATTACCAGCCTGCCAGTCGTTGATGGTCCATTGGTCTATGCGGTAGCGTATCAGGGTCGAGTGGCTGCAGTAGATAGAAATTCAGGCCGTGTCGTTTGGAATCGAGATATTTCAAGCCTAACTGGCTTAGATGCAGAAGATGCGCGCATTTTTGTTTCGCACGCGATTGGTTCCGTATATGCCTTGGATTATGCAACAGGCAAAACGTATTGGCGCCAAGCAGCACTTAAAAATCGTCAACTCTCAACACCAGTGCCTATGGGTAGCTTGGTTGCAGTTGGCGACGTAGAAGGCTATGTGCACTTTTTAAATCGTGAAGACGGCGCAATCGCGGCTAGAGTGAAAACTAATAGTAGTCAGATTATGCCGAAAATGACGTTGATTAACAGCAACACCCTGCTAGCACAAGCTCGCGATGGTGGCATTTACGCGATTCAAGTCAAATAGAAAAAACTCAGGCTTGGCCTGAGTGGTTCAAGAATTACTTAGCTATAGCAGCTTAAGTTCATATTAATGAGTTGAATTTATTTAACTTAAGCACTATTTAGAAGGCTCGTATGTTACCTACCATTGTTCTGGTTGGTCGACCCAATGTCGGCAAATCCACATTATTTAATCGCTTAACCAAAAGTCGTGATGCTTTAGTCGCTGACTTGCCTGGATTAACGCGTGATCGTCACTACGGACGTGGTGTTGGTGCAAGTCAACCTTACTTGGTTGTTGATACTGGTGGTTTTGAGCCAAATACAGATAGTGGTATTTTAAAAGCCATGGCAGTGCAAACACTATTAGCCATTGATGAAGCCGATGTCATTATATTTATCGTGGATGGTCGTCAAGGCGCAACCCCTCAAGATATGGAAGTGGCTAATCGTTTACGCCGTTGTAAATGCCCAGTATTGCTTGCGGTGAATAAAACTGAAGGCATGAATAAAGCGGTAGTGAGTGCAGAGTTTCATGAATTAGGCCTAGGCGATCCTCTCTCTATTTCATCTGCACACGGTGAAGGCGTTAAAGACATTATTGATTTGGCTTTGGAGAGTTTTCAAGAGGTTGAGCCAGAACCAGAAGAAGATTACAGCGCAGATCGTGTGCCTAAGGTCGCTATTGTTGGCCGTCCTAATGTAGGAAAGTCTACACTGGTCAATGCTTTGCTAGGTGAAGATCGAGTGATTGCTTTTGATGAACCTGGCACTACACGTGACTCTATATCAATTGATTTAGAAAAAAATGGTAAGCACTACACATTAATTGATACCGCTGGCGTGAGGAAGCGTGGGCGTGTATTAGAAGCGGTAGAAAAATTCTCGGTCATTAAAACCATACAGTCGATTGAAGAGGCTAATGTGGTAATCTTGGTGGTTGATGCGCAAGAGGGTATCACCGAACAAGATGCGCACGTGGCAGCCTACATCTTAGAGGCTGGTCGCGCACTCGTTGTGGCGATTAATAAGTGGGATGGCCTCAAAGAAGAAGAGCGAGATTGGGTTAAACGTGAAATTGATCGTAAGTTGATGTTCTTGGATTTTGCTGAATTCCACTATATTTCTGCGTTACGTAAGAAGGGTCTACCTGAGTTATTTACGTCAGTGGATGTGGCTTTTAAAGCTGCCTTTGCCAAACTTTCAACGCCACAACTTACCCGTGTGTTAATTGATGCAGTGCAGCAACATCAACCACCAATCAGTCGTGGTATCCGTCCAAAACTTCGTTATGCCCATCAGGGTGGGAGTAATCCACCTATTGTGGTGGTGCATGGTAACCATGTGGATGGTGTCAAAGATGCTTATACACGTTTCTTAGAAAAGACGTTCCGTAGAACCTTTCAGTTATCAGGCACACCGCTCCGTGTTCAATATAAACAAGGCAGCAATCCGTTTGCTGAAGATGATGATAAACGTAAGCCTGGTGAAGGTATTGTCAGTATGCGTCGCCGTAAAACCGCGCATAGAGCTGAATTGAAAGCCAAGAAGATTGTTGAAGACAAAGATAGAAGCGCAAAAAAACGCTAGTGTATAAACGCTAGCGTTGTGATTGTAAGGATGGCGCGCTTAATGCTCGCTATCTTTGTAAAGTCTTAGTACAAACTCTCCCAGAATTTCCACCATACGCGTTCATCAGCAGGGGCATTTTTACCTAAGAACGCACTGTCAGGGTAATTGGTTTTTAATACCCGTAGGGTGTCGGCTTTTAGATCATCTAAGCTCAGTAAGTCATAGGCACTGATCATAATAATCAAAGCTTCTTCTACACTAGGTGATTGTGGGTAAAATTCAATCACATATTTACCGCGATTGACGGCGGCTAAATAAGCTTGGCGTTTCATATAATAGCGCGCTACGTGTAACTCATGCTCTGCCAAGCTGTTAGCTAAATAGACCATACGTTGCGAGGCATCTTTTACATATTTACTGTTTGGGTAGCGGCTGACCAACTCTTTAAATGTGGCAAAAGAGTCACGAAGTGAGCGAGGGTCGCGGTCACTAATTTGTTGTTTACTTAGTTTCTCAATGACACCGCGGTCGTTAAAAACGGCTAAGCCTTTTAAGTAGTAAGCGTAGTCAACGTTAGGGTGATTTGGATGCAGTTTAATAAAACGATCTGCAGCAGCTACACATAATATAGGATCTTGTTTTTTATATTGCGCATAAGCGATTTCAAGTTGCGCCTGCGCTGCGAAGCGACCATTAGGATAGCGTGACTCAAGTTTGCCAAAATAAATAATAGCCTTGTCATATTCTTTATTAAGCATCTTGTCCGCACCTTCAGCATAGATGCGCTCAGCGGTCCAACCTTTAGTATCGTCCAGTTCGGAAGGTGGGCCAAAGATCGCACAACCATTGAGTAACAAAGCAAACATTAAAACTAAGATATACTTCATGCCAAAACCACCTTTAAGAATTAAGCACAATTATAACCGATGACAGACGCTACTCGTATATCTCTTACCATTCCCCATGATTTAGGCGGCTTACGCTTAGATGTTGCTCTACAACGTATGTTGCCAGAGCACTCACGCTCACGATTACAAGCTTGGATTAAAGAGGGGTTGGTAATGCTTGATGCTACGGCTACCACCTCTAAAACCAAGGTTTGGGGTGGAGAGCAGGTGGTGATGCAGGTGCAGGTTAAACCTGAAAGCTATGCCTTTACTGCAGAAAATATTCCTTTAGATATTGTTTACGAAGATGAGCACATTCTGGTGGTGAATAAGCCTGCCGGTATGGTGGTGCATCCTGCCGCAGGCAATTGGAGTGGCACCTTGCTTAATGCTTTATTATTTCATGCACCACATTTAAAAGATGTACCGCGCGCGGGCATCGTGCACCGATTGGATAAAGACACAAGTGGATTGTTGGTCGTGGCCAAAACTTTGGCCGCACAAACTAATCTAGTACGCCAATTGCAAGCACGTACTGTTAAGCGTGAATACCGTGCTATTGTTTGGGGTCAAATTTGGCGCAATGGAGTCATCGATCAGCCAATAGGCCGTGATCCACGCTCACGTACCAAAATGGCCATTAACCGATCTGGTAAGACCGCAGTCACCCGTTATGAGGTGCTTGAGCGTTTTTCAGTGCAAACATATATGCGTTGCAATTTAGAAACTGGGCGTACCCATCAAATTCGTGTTCATATGCAACACATAAAAGCACCTATTGTGGGTGATCCTGTATATGGCTTTCGTGGCATCGTGCCGATACGTGCCATGACCCAAACCCTTCGCGATGCGGTTGATGGATTTAAGCGACAAGCTTTGCATGCTATTAAACTTGGATTGCTACACCCAGAAACCGATGAGTTTGTGGAGTGGCAAATTGAGTTGGCGGATGACATGAAAGCATTGCTTGAAGCCATGCGTCATGAAGACGAGCGACCTGATGACGAAGAAGAGTTTGAGTTAAGTTTTGGTGGACTCAGAACAGAGCCCTATCTCGCCGACGAAGACGAAGATGATGAGTTTGACGATGATGAATACGCTGACGATGAAGGCGAACTTGAAGATGATGCTGATGTGGAACCAGACGAAGAAACGTAGCAAACATGCTTCAGCTAGACTTTATTCAGCCTAATTGGCCGGCGCCGGCCAATGTTAAATCTCTGCAAACTACACGTGTTGGTGGAATTAGTGTTGGGCCTTATTCCAGTCTAAATTTAGGTGCACATGTTGGTGATGACCGCCTTTTCGTGGATCACAACCGACAATTACTAGCACCTTACTTACCTAGCTCTCCAGTTTGGATTAATCAAGTGCATGGCATAGGGGTGATTAACGCCGCATCAAGCAAAAGTTTGCAAGATGCCGATGCTTCTTATAGTACGCTCGCTAATGTCGTGTGTGCCACCATGACTGCCGACTGTTTACCAGTTTTACTTTGCGATAATAAGGGCACTGTAGTGGCAGCAGTGCACGCAGGTTGGCGCGGCTTGTGTGATGGAGTCATTGAGGCTGCGGTACATCAAATGGCAGTGCCCACCAACGAAGTTTTAGCTTGGTTAGGCCCAGCTATTGGTCCTCAAGCTTTTGAAGTAGGGGGTGATGTGCGCGCGCAGTTTATTGCAGTAGACCCACATGCCAGTCTCGCTTTTAAACCGCATGCCGATAAATGGCTGTGTGATATCTATCTGTTGGCTAAGCAACGATTACAAAAACTTGGGGTAAGCCAAATTTATGGCGCTACCATCAATACAGAATTTTGCACCTACAGCGAAGCTGAGCGTTTCTATTCGTTTAGGCGTGATAACGTCACTGGTCGCATGGCTAGCTTAATCTGGCTAGAATCTGCGTAACTCCAACGAAGTTTTTTCACTCTTTACTTGGAACTCGTCGGTTTAATGTAGGGCTTCTAAACGAGTCTCTAGTGTCTATAATTGTTGTATATCCAGTCGCTTTGTCGGTGGTCTTGATATACGAAACGTGCGATGCTTCTTGTTTAGTCGCTGCTCGTAGTTGAAGTAACTTAATGCAACTTGGAGCATTAGCAGCATATTTACTTGAACATCTAACAGCTTGAGCATCTTCAATCTGTCCGTCCTGAGAAAAAGACCTTGCCATTTCTAGCGTCATACATTCGGTTGCCTCCCATGAAGACCCTGTACTAAATCCAAATAGCACAGCAGAGACCCCGACAGATGTAGAGCCCATACACGGTGCTGTTGGGAGGTTGGCTGGCGCCATAGCTGAAGCTACTGGAATTTTTGGAGCGGCATAGTTAGATGTAACGGTATTATTGCCAGAAGTGTTTCCGCTTGAAGATGCATTTCCACCTGCGGAGGTTGATGAGCCACCCTGTGATGTAGATGCGCCTGTAGTAGACGTAGAAGACCCTCCAGTACCACCTTGCGAGGTTGATGCACCAGTAGTTAAGTCCCCAACAGTTGATGTAGAAGCGCCAGTCGTCGAAGAGGACGTTCCACCCAACCCGCCAGCACCACCTAGTCCGCCATTAGCAGTAGTAGCTCCTGTTGTTAGTGAGGTATTGGGGCTGTCAGTTTGCGTAATAGCGCCAGTCGCACTTATTGTGACATCTGCGAAAGCATAAGCGCTAGCAAATACCAATGCCAATATGCTTGCTAGTGCAAGCGTACTTTTATTCATTGTGGAACCTTATTGTGAACTCTGGGAGAGGCTTGATGTGGCAACGAAGATTAAATCAAATTAAATTAGATATAATTTTAATTATAATGATTATATTGATAATAATTTATTAAAGATAGTATTAATTTAATATAGTTAAGCCATCTAATATCCAGTTAGATTTATAAGCCCATGTCGGCAGGTATTTTAGAGTCCAAGAAAGTATTGCGACCGTTAGCAACGGTTCGTTTGCAGACACTAAGTAACAATGTGGGCTTTATTTTCTATGGTGTGTTTTAGTATGACGGCGCTTAACTATAAAGCACACTTCGCATACTAAGGGTGCCTAAGTCAAACGACTCGGTCATAAAGCGCAACTGATCGCCGCTATGACGAACAGCGGCGATGTAAAGTAATGGCAGATAGTGCTCATCAGAGGGCACGGCTATTCTTGCGCAGGGACCAGCGCGTTCTATATGCATCAGCGCCTCGTCATCACCATTTTCTAAAGCTGATTTAACGTATTGATCAAAATCACGGGCCCAGTCAGCAGTTATTCCTTGCATATTGAGTCGCGCTAAATTATGCACAATATTGCCGCTACCGATCACCAATACACCGCGTTGACGTAGTTGTGATAATTCCCTAGCCAGTATGAAATGGGTGCGAAAATCTAAATTTAGATCTAAGCTTAACTGAAATACCGGTACATCAGCCTTTGGGAATAGGGATTGTAAAATACACCAAGCACCATGATCTAGACCCCAATCGACACTCGTATTTATCTTGCCTGCAGGAAATAAACTTTGGGTTAACATTGCGAATTCGGGTGCGCCAGGCGCGGCATACTGCTGTTCAAATAATTCAGTAGGAAAACCGCCAAAGTCATGCAGGGTTTTGGGATGCTTCGATACACATACTTGTGTACCCACAGTTTGCCAATGTGCGGAGATACATAAAATGGCTTTGGGTTGAGGCAAACTAGCACCTAGTGCTTGCCATGCTTCGCGGTAAGGGTTGCTGGTAATCGCTAGCATTGGGTTACCGTGACCAATAAATAGGGCGGGCATGCGGACTATAGGGTTATTGTTTGTTGAAGATTGAGTCATTTTTTGTAGCCTACAACGCGAATAAAGTGAATGGTTGGACATGATTAAATCCAGTATAAAGCGCGTCAGCCTTCTAGCTCGTTTATAATGCACACTTCCATTTTTTAAGTGTAACCTTTAATGCAATATTTGAGACATCCATGTTGAGCTTTACTGCAACTGCGACTTCACTTTCCACCTTAACTTGGATTGTGTTGGCGAGCCTGCTCGGTGGCGTGTTAAGCGTTTCGTTGGCGGCTATTTTTGCGCTCAGCGTACGCACAGCGTGGGTGCCCATGTTGGTGAGCTATGCCATAGGCGCTATGCTGGGTGCGGTTTTTCTCGAGATATTGCCGCATGCATTTAGTCTCACACAAAACGTAGAAACTGTATCTGCTACGTTGTTGCTGGGGTTATTGTTATTTTTTGTGTTGGAAAAGCTGGTCATATGGCGTCATTGCCATGGTGATCACTGCGAAGTGCATGCGATGCACAGCGAAGCAGATTGTCCAACGCCTCCAGTAAATGAAGCCACACATAAATACAAATTAGTCGCCACGGCACCATCTTCAGTGTTGCTAGGACATCACCACAGCCATTCACATGACAGTGGGCGTAGTGGCATGATGATTATGATAGGCGATACTTTTCATAATTTTATTGACGGTATTTTAATTGCTGCAGCTTTTACCGCGGATATCAAACTGGGAGTGGTGACAGCTTTGGCGATTATTGCCCACGAGATTCCGCAAGAAGTGGGTGATTTCTTAATTTTATTGCACTCAGGCTACAGCAAAAAACAGGCTTTGATTTTTAATTTGGTCTCAAGTCTTGCTACATTAGTCGGTGGCTTAATGGCTTATTTCGCCCTGCAGTATGTACAAAGCTGGATTCCTGTCATTTTGGGTTTAGCGGCCTCTAGTTTGCTGTATGTGGCCGTCGCCGATTTAATTCCTGGTTTACATAAGCGTACTGAATTAAAAGCAACTTTGCAGCAGGTGTTACTGATCACTCTTGGTGTCGTGACTATCTGGATCGCTCATAGCGTCTTCGACTAAGGCGCGCTTGGCTTGTTTAAATTTGCGGTGCTTGACACCAAGCAACCATAAGAAAAGAGCGCAGGGTAGTAGGCCGTAAAAAAGGAAGGTGAGTAATCCAGCTACTATCGATTTTTCGATGGTAGCCATTAAGGTCACTACATACATCCAAGCAATGGCAATAATATACATATTTAATTTTAAAGTTTCTTAGGTTTCTATGATCAATAAATCAACTAAAACAGCCGTACCTAAAGTCGGATTCGTTTCCTTAGGGTGTCCAAAAGCTGGTTCTGACGCAGAGCGTATTCTCACCCAATTGCGCGCTGAAGGCTATGAAATTTCAGGTAGCTACGAAGATGCAGACTTGGTTGTGGTCAATACCTGTGGCTTTATTGATAGTGCGGTGGAAGAATCGTTAGATGCCATCGGTGAAGCCATTAAGAAAAACGGTAAAGTTATCGTTACTGGTTGTTTGGGTGCAAAAAAAGGCGTAGTGGAAGCAGCGCATCCTAGCGTCCTAGCGGTTACTGGTCCACATGCGTTGGAAGAGGTGATGACTGCAGTGCATGCCAATCTACCTAAATTACATGAGCCGTTTATAGACCTAGTTCCACCACAAGGTATACGCCTGACACCCAATCACTATGCCTATTTGAAGATTTCAGAAGGATGTAATCACCGTTGCAGCTTTTGTATTATACCAAGTATGCGTGGTGATCTAGTCAGTCGTCCAATTGGTGAAGTGTTGAATGAAGCAGAGAATTTAGTCAACGCGGGGGTTTCTGAAATTTTAGTGATTTCGCAAGATACTTCTGCGTATGGTGTGGATGTTAAATATCGACCAGGATTTTGGAATGGCCGTCCGGTGAAAACGCGGATGACTGAGTTATGCGAGAGCCTGAGCGAACTCGGTGTCTGGGTGCGCTTGCATTACGTATATCCTTATCCGCATGTAGATGAAGTGATTCCCTTAATGGCTGAAGGTTTGATTTTGCCGTACTTAGATGTACCTTTTCAGCACGCCAGTCCGCGCATACTGAAAGCCATGAAGCGACCAGCTCATGCCGAAAATAATTTAGCGCGAATTAAAGCTTGGCGCGAAATATGCCCTGACATTACCGTCCGTAGTACTTTTATTGCAGGATTCCCTGGGGAAACCGAAGATGACTTTAAAATGCTGCTCGACTTTTTAGAGGAAGCACAATTGGATCGGGTTGGATGTTTCGCCTATTCAGCAGTAGATGGCGCTAAGGCCAATGAGTTGCCAGACCATGTGCCTGAATCATTAAAGCAAGAACGCTTAGCTAGATTTATGGAAGTGCAGGAACGTATTAGCGCGGCAAAACTGCAAGCCAAAATCGGTACTATGCAAACGGTTTTGGTTGATGAAGTTGTGACGGATGTAAATGGCAATATTGAAGCTATCGGTCGCACCAAGGCCGATGCGCCGGAAATTGATGGTGTGGTTTATCTAGAGGATGCTGAAGGATTAAGTCCAGGTGATTTTGTGGAAGTGCAAATCACCAAGGCCGATGGTCATGATTTATGGGGTGGTCCGCCACGCGACTAAGCTGAGTGAGCGTTACGCTCAATCAATTAAATAAGTCTGGTAGTACGGGGTTAGGGCGCTGGTTGTCAGCGCGTTCTTCTAGGAAATCAAAGGTTTGTGGGCAGCGTGTAGGTTTTCGCGCAGCTTTACGCTTTTTGCTTGGCATGGCTTCTGTGTTGATATACGGCGTTTGGCTGATGCGTACGTAACCTGATGAGGATAATTTTTGTGCAGTGGTTTCGAATAGGCTAAGCGGATTATCTATATTTTGTAGGGTCACAACCGCTTTACTCACTTTGAGTACGTTATACATTACGAATTTGCTAGCAGTTTGTTTGCCATAAATTTCGCCGGTGTAAATGTCCATCGTGTCTCCCAGCTCTATCACTATTGTTAAGTCTATATTAGCGCCATGTACATGCTTTAACAAGCTCTCATCTAACGATTCATTTATTTTCTGCGTAGGTTAATATGGGCTTTTATTAAATCGTTGGCTTGAAAGCGAAAGCGGCTACCATCAAAATCTTTCACCCACATATGCAGTAGGCCGCTAAAAAATAGGTGGGTATCCATCGCTAATGCCCGAGGAGTATGTGAGCCCGCAATTAATTGTTGGGCTTGTGCGCGCTCATATGCAATTTGTATTTTTTCAGTAATGCTAGAGCAATTATTGAGTATTTGTTGCAGTACCGTAGCAAACTCTTCTACATATTCACATTTAATCATCATGATTTCATACACTTGACGCATTTCTACGTTTTCATTCAAGTCATTGATTGTTTCGCATAAGCTTTTTTCAATTTGTGTAAGTGGATCATCTGCACCATCTAAGGTGAGTGTGTCGTCCATGCGGTCGATTAAGGGTAATAAAACTTGCTCTCGAATGGCATGGAAAATCTCGGTTTTATTTTTAAAGTGCCAATATACGGCGCCTCGCGTGACTGTTGCTTGTGTTGCAATATGCTCTAAAGTAGAGCGACTAACGCCACGCGCGAGAAATACTGTGCGCGCAGCATCAATAATCCTTTGACGAGTCAGTTCTGCGTCTTCTTTAGTTTTTCTTACCATTGTTTTTCCCCAAATAACTTATTAAAAATAGGTTATCGCGAGCGATTGGTTATTTTATTAAAAAGATATACATACATCCTTGTTTGTATATAATATATAGTCAAATTGAAATGCAAGCAAGCCCTTTTAATGGTATTAATAGTAAAATCTCAAATAAATTAGCCACTTAGCGCATTTGGCACATGGAGTAATCAATGAAAGTAAAAAATGGTATGCAACATCAGCGTGAAATTCGAACACAGGTTACGTTTAATTCGCTTGTAGCTAAGAGCGCAACTATTGTTTTACTTGCTGCTCTTGCGCTAATTGCTTGCGGAAAAAAAGACGACACGGCTTTGCAGGGTGCTATGCCAGCGATGCCAGTTGCTGTCATTGAATTAAAAGCGACGAGTGTGCCAATAAGTGCCGAATCAGTAGCGCAAACTGAAGGGGCAAAAGAAGTGGAGATTCGCCCACGTGTCGGTGGTATCTTGCTTAAAAAGTTATTCAATGAAGGTGAGCCAATTAAAGCCGGTCAAGCGATGTTCCAAATTGATCCGGTACCTTTCCAAATTGCCTTAGCCAATGCCAAAGCGCAATTTTCTCAACAAAAGGCGCGCACCGAGCAAGCGCAAAGGGAAGCTAAGCGTTTACAAGGCTTAATAGCTACACAATCAATTAGCCAGCGTGAGGCCGATAATGCAACTTCTGATTATGCGTTAGCGAGTGCCGGATTATTACAATATGAGGCGAGCGTACTTAATGCCGAGCTGAATTTGTCATACACCACAGTCATTTCACCTATTTCAGGTATTGCAGGGCGTTTTGAGTTTTCAGAGGGCGCCTTGGTGAATGCGAATAGCAGTTTACTGACTAAGGTGAGTCAAATTAGCCCAATCTGGGTGCGCTTTAGTTTATCTGACAGTGAAGCGGCACAATTGGGCGCACGTTTAACACAGACAAATGTTAAAGAGGTTGCGCTCATTTTAGCGGGTGGTGAAGAATATGCGCATAAGGGTAAATTGAATTTTGCAGCTAGCACCATAGATCCTCAGTTGGGTACACAGCAGTTGCGTGCAACTTTTGAAAATGCGGATAAACGTTTGTTGCCTGGGCAGTTTGTTCGTATTCGTGTGACTACGGGGCATCGAGATGGTGTTTTTGTAGTACCACAAACATCAGTATTAACTAATGATCAAGGAAAATTTGTCTTTGTCGTCAATGAAAAAAATGAGGCTACGATCAGGCCTGTTGTTGTAGGTAATTGGGTTGGTCAAGACTGGGTAGTATTAAGCGGGCTTAAAGCTGGTGAAAAAGTGGCCATAGACAATATTATCAAGTTGCGCCCAGGCGCATTGGTAAGTCCGCATGCCAAAGATCAGACGCCCGCTACAGCGTCGAAGTCAGCTAAGTAACCTATTTAAGCTAATTAAGCCCCAACATAAGCGTAAGCCTAATCGAGAAGCTACATGTCCAAATTTTTTATTACCAGGCCTATTTTTGCTAGTGTACTGTCCATCATTATTGTGTTGGCAGGTCTAGCAGCCGCGATGAAGTTGCCTATTGCACAATATCCGCAAATTGCGCCACCTACAGTTTTGGTGACGGCAACATACCCAGGCGCCAGTGCCGATACTTTATCTAAAACTGTCGCTGCCCCCATTGAAGAGCAGTTGAGTGGAGTCGAGGGCTTGGTCTACTTTAACTCTAGTGCCGACTCTAGCGGCACATTAACAATTACCGCTACGTTTGAGGTGGGTACTGATATTAATCAAGCCACATTTAACGTGAGTAACCGCGTTAATATTGCCTTGCCAAGATTACCAGAGGATGTGCGCCGTACTGGTTTAGTGGTGCAAAAACGTTCAAATGATATTTTATTGGTGGTAATGCTGACCGATAAGCAAAAAAAATACGATCCGTTATATTTAAGTAATTACGCCACACTCAATG
>Ga0118677_10001178_pt1 | contig 56172 bp, 46 predicted proteins | sample AliMusrvi5mmetaG_FD_86154 | JGI IMG/M metagenome (GOLD analysis project Ga0118677, IMG submission 86154)
AGTTCGAAAAGGTTCTGACTACGGAGCAACTTGCAAAGCTCAAAGAGGTACGAGCGGAACTGCGGGCCCAACAATCTGTTCAGACGATACCTAGGTCGGCAAATGATCCTGTAAAAGTTGAGCCTCTACCCATTCCTCCCACGGCCATAACAGATCCAAGCTCCAGTCCCCCTACTTGGTCGGTGCAACCTACAGCTGATTCCATTCTCACTAAATAGTGCTAAAATATTAATGATATCTATTATTGTGTCAGTCCAAAAATTCTACCGCCGTAGCCTGTCATCTCGAGATAGCCTTCAGCGGTAATCGGTTTTTTTCCCATCGTCCCCTCACCCCTGACTGCTCCCTCCCAATAGGGGAAAGGGGCAAGTACCAGCTCTTGATCCTGTAACTTAGGCCTGATGGAAAAAATCAGCTTGTCGTAAGGGATGGAGATGCTCCATGAGGCAGGATAGTGTCCTGCTGTATGAGGACTTTTCCAAACTCCTTCGGGGGTCATCACAAAGTCCTGCCCACTAAGAGAGCGTACAAATCCGTTCTTCAAACGGAGGGTGCCCGAGCGAAATGTTATTTTACCATCCTTGTCACGAACCTGAAAAATCATTAAGTCCTGGCCATTGCTCAAGTGTAAGCCAGTCCAATCCCAGCCCGACTGTCCTAGTTCAAGTTGATTGCTTGCCCATTCATGATCAAACCAGACAAGCCCATTTACATGATGAACTTTCCCGTCTACAGAGATAGAACCTGAGGAATTTAGACTCGTCATGGAATAGTAGTGAGATGCATGCCCAGGGGTCTCAGATTTGGGACTTACACCGTTTTTTCCATGGATTAGCGGATGGCTCTCATTATCAAGGATCAGATCCACGGCACGATCCTTTTCCTTGTCCCCGGCATACAAATGAAATTTGGCGGAGGGAAGCAGTTCAAGAATCCAGTCCTCAACCCAGGCAATCTTGCCTCCTTGACTCTCCGTATCACGAAAGCCGGACTCGCCGAATACCCCGCGGGAGGATCTTTGCGCAAATCGAAAGTTGCCAGCGGCGATGTCAGTCAAGGCAAAATGAGCGAATGGGATTTCATAAATACGAAACCGGGAGGCATCCTTAGGTTTGACTCCAGGACGAACCCCCTCACGAAAGAAGGTCAATTGGAAACCGAATTCCTTTCCTTTAGGATCGAGGAGGTTACCCGTGAAATACCACCACTCTGTCTTGAAATCACGATGCGGACCATGATCACGGGGAAATTCGTAATTCCACCCCGGTTTTGCTACCCGCCACTCGCCCAATGAAGTCTCTTGCTCGGAAGCCAGCATGGTAACAGGACCAAACTGGAATATCAAAGCAAGGCTGTTTAATAGACAAACGGCTCGTTGGGAGCAGGACATTCCTCTACCTTGCTTGCTTCTAAGATCGCCGTTCTGCGGCCACCTTCCATTGGGAACTTTGGTATACCTGTGATCTTAATCCATCCCATCTCGGAAACACCCACGGGTTTCGGATACTGAACGGTTACACCGACAGGTTTGGCGTCCGCAGCACAGCAAGTAATGAACATTCTGATCGCTTGAAACCTGTCCCCTCTAGGATTTCCCGTCGTCAAAGGGACGAACTGACCAACCAACTCAATCTGCTTGCCCTCAAAATCTTCACGATACGAAGGCATCTGAACGGCATAGAGCAGGTCAATTATCTCAGCTGGCATGGGTCCAGAGGTGCGAGTGCTGCTCCCCGTCCCACCTTGCTGGACTGAAGGGCCGAGACCCTGATCTTTTGCCACAAAAGAACTAGAGCTTGTCACCTGTGAATTCTGTACGTTCTGGTAAATGGGTAAAGAGCCGGACCTTGGCTTAGCAGCTGGGAGATTGTTAATATTACCAATAATGCCGCGGTTCTGGACGGTCGTGATCGTGAATCCAGTCCCGCGTCCAGTCATGATCATCATAAGAGGAATTAGGAGTAAGAGTGTCTTGATAAGTAGGGGTATAAGTGGCAGTGGATTATCACCATGGTCATGGACCGGATGATGATCGCGTTTCACTCGCCGATCATCTGCATCCTCCATCCGTTTTTTTGCCAAGTAGGCATCAATCTTGTCATGGTGGGAGGAAGTGTGATGCGGAACTGTAGCTTGGTTGGAACTTTCTCTATCACCATGACCGTCAAGTACGTGATCTCCATGGTCATGATCACAAGAGTGGTTGCATTCAGAAGGTGAGGACGAGCGCCTGAACATCCCACGGAACCCGAAGAGTGCCAGCAAAAGCAACAGCACACCCGCTGTTATAGTGAAGGGTTGGAGAGACGGGTGGAGGTATATCGAAAGCTGCCCTTCTGCAGCGATCCAGAGCACCAGGGCTCCCCAGAAAAGTAGCAGCAATGAGTCACGAAGAGCTCTGATGGTCGGGGACACTGTCATCACCATCCGAGATTTAAAGTTGCAAGGCGCCAGCAGAGAAGCCCAATAATAAGGAAGAGTCCAATCCCCAAGGCTAGAATGAATCGCTTCGAAAATGCTGCGCTATAAAGGAAAATCAACTTGAAATCTAACATCGGACCGAAGACGAGAAATGCAAGTTTCGCAGCCATTGGAAAGGTAGTGAGTGTAGCCGCGATAAAGGCATCCGTCGTGCTGCAGACCGAGAGCACGGTGGCAAGACCCATGAGTGAAGCAATTGCAAGTGGCGGATTGGAGGCCAATGGCAAGATAAGTTCCTGATTTACGGAGGTGCTGAAAAGTGAAGCGGCACCGGCCCCAACAACGAAAAAGACAGCGACATCCAGAAAGTCTCGAGTAGCGACGCCAGCAGCGTTCTGGAGGCGGTCGATCAAGGAGCGCTGTCCAGATTCATGATGCTCGTGCTCCGAGGCTGAAAAAATCAGTACCCCGTCCCGGAGAATATCTTCCGGCTTCAGATAGCTGACAACCCATCCAGCCAATACAGCCACCGAAAGACCGAGAACAAAACGTAAGATTGCCATCTCCCATGCTGCCTGCCCCCTGAAAGCAGCCAAAGTGCTAAGAATCACTAGGGGATTCACGATCGGTGCAGCAAGCATGTAAGTAATTCCGCATGAAACCGGAAGCCCCTTTCGCATCAATCGTCGAACAACTGGTACTATGCCGCATTCGCAGACGGGAAAGACAACTCCGAGAAGACCGCTAATCATTACTGCAGATCGGGGGTTGGCAGGAAGGAACCTCGTCATCAAATTCTGCGGGAGAAACTCTTCAAGGAGTCCCGAAAGGATCGCCCCACCCAAAAGGAACGGCATACCCTCGAGCAGAATGCTTAAAAAGGCATACTGAAAATCCGGCGGACTGAACTGGAAAGTGACCGTGGAAAGAAACACTTTGTTAGCATAGCACCAAGCAGCAGGAAGTCATCCGGCAGCTTTCATGATTTTTGAGTAGGATGATGGGAGAAATTATGACGATGAGTTTTGAGGTTTACTGGGCCTAACAATTAGGAAGTTGATGGTCCGAGTGTAAACAAATCGAACCACCCCTAAACCCAATCCATCCCCCTACTATAATGAACGGACAGCGTTCACGATGGCGTCAGCGGTAATGCCGAGTTCCTTCAAGATGGTAGATCCCGGGGCGCTTAGTCCAAAGCGATTAATGCCGATTGTCTTACCATCCAAACCGACATAACGATACCAAGGTTCTGAAACTCCAGCCTCGATGGAGACACGCCTGCGGCAGGAAACCGGCAAAATTTCCTCGCGGTAGGTTGCATCCTGTCGCTCGAAGCGTTCCATGCATGGGACGGAAACGACACGCGTCCCTTCTCCTAGAGTCGTTGCTGCCTGCAGGGCAAGTGCAAGCTCGCTGCCGCAGGAAAGAATGATCGTCTCTAATGGCTTGGTTTCCCCTCGAGCGATGTAAGCACCGCGAAAAACTCCATTCCGACGGGACTCAACGGGAATTTCCTTCAAATTGGGAACATTCTGGCGACTGAGTGCGAGCAATGTCGGGCCGTCAGTACGTTCCAGGGCGGCCGCAAAAGCACCGGCTGTCTCCTCCGGGTCGGCGGGGCGAATAACATCCAAATTGGGAATGGCGCGAAGTGCCGCAACTGTCTCGACCGGTTCATGAGTCGGCCCGTCCTCACCGACAGCGACGGAGTCATGCGTGAAGATATAGGTGGTGGCAAGCTTGGAGAGTGCAGCAACGCGAATCGATGGACGTCCGTAGTCGCTGAAAACAAGAAATGTGGCTCCGCAGGCACGAAAGATACCATCGTAAGCATAACCGTTCAGGATGGCACACATGGCATGCTCGCGAATTCCGAAATGAATATTTCGGCCTTCGTTGTTCTGGGCAGTGAAGTCACCCCCACCCTGAATGAGATTGAGCGTAGAACCAAAAAGGTCGGCGCTTCCACTTACAAGAAGAGGCATTGATTTAGCGATCGGTTGGAGAGCTATACTCCCAGCCTTGCGGGTGGCGATTGAGTCGGCAGGGGGAAACTCGGGTATAGCAGCCAAGAGATCGGGAATAGTCATCGTGAGACCGCTTTCAAGTAACGCTGCAAGTTCACGGTTTGAGGCGGACCATTCAGCAAAGTTTTTTTCCCAGATGATATAGTCCTGAGCACGCTTCTCCTTAAGCTTTGCAAAATAGTCGGTGACCTCTGGTGATATATAAAACTTCTCATCCGGAAGCCCTAGTCCCTTGCGCGCCTCGTCTGCAAATTTTACTCCTCCTTCACCATGGGCTTTGTTGGTACCCTCCACCTGCGGAATACCCATACCAATCATTGTGCGACACTTGATCATCTGAGGCTTACCCTTTGCCGTCTTGGCCCTCTCGTAGGCCCTCAGGATTTCTTCAAGATCATGCCCATTGATTTCCTGAACATCCCAGCCGTAGGCACGATATCTGGCGGCAACATCCTCGCTCTGGCTAACGGGAAGCATGGCGTCGAGGGTCACGTTGTTGTCGTCATGGAAAAGAATAAGGTTGTCGAGACCGAGATGACCTGCAAGCGAGGAAGCCTCTCCAGAAACCCCCTCTTGGAGGCAGCCGTCTCCGGCAAGAACAACGATGTGGTTGTCAAAAATGGTATGATCCGGCGTGTTGAAGTGTGCGGCAGCCATTTTCTGGGACATGGCGAAACCAACGGCATTGGCAACCCCCTGACCTAGGGGACCTGTAGTCGCTTCGACACCAGGAGTCTCGCCGAATTCGGGATGGCCGGGAGTGATACTGTGAAGTGAGCGGAACTTTTTGAGCTGATCAAGCGGGAGGTCAAACCCAGCGAGATGTAACCATGAGTATAGGAACATGCTACCGTGACCAGCCGAAAGAATGAATCGGTCTCGGTTCAGCCATCTTGGGTGAGAGGGATCAATGTTGAGAGCCTCCCCGAATAGTACGGCTCCGATTTCTGCGGAGCCGAGGGGCAGACCCAGATGTCCCGAGTTGCAGGCGCTGACGGCGTCGATGGCCAGTCCGCGAGCATCGCGGGCGGCGAGTTGGAGAGTTGAGGTGTTCATAAAGAGTGATCAGCACAAACGAGCTGAGGCTTCTTTGCAAGTCTTCAGGTGATCCCAAACCGCCCTCATCGTTCAGTCACCATCTGGGATGTGCCGGGAAAACAGTCAATCAGACGAGGGCTGTTGTTGAGTAAGGCAGTGAAATGCTCCTAATCCCCAGATCAGTTCGTTGCAGTCAACGGGACGTATCATCCGCGTCGGAAAAAGCCCAGCAAGGATGTCCGCCGCTTCCGCATCTGACTCCCCCCCGAAGGAGGGCATAATGACCGATTCGTTGGCGATATAGAAGTTGGCATGGCTGGCGGGCAGACGAAGTCCTTGCCTTTCGATTCGAGGAGGCATGGGAAGTTGGATCACCCTCAATGGGGTTCCATCGGAAAGCTTCATTGAGCTTAGTCGCTCGAAATTGGCCAAAAGAGGTGCGTGATTAGGGTCAACGCGGTTTGGTTCCAGAACGGTTACTACGGTATCTCGTGAAACAAAGCGTGTGATATCATCAATATGGCCATCTGTGTCATCCCCCTCGATTCCGTCGCCAAGCCATAATATCTGATCAGCTCCGAGATAGTCCCTCAGGACATTCTCAATCTGAGTACAACTCATGGAGGGATTGCGGTTGGGATTCAGGAGGCATGACTCCGTCGTGAGCAGAGCACCTGAACCGTTGGTATCGATCGAGCCTCCCTCGAGAATCAAACCAGGATGAAAAACAGGGAGTTGGAATTTTTCCGCAATTGCCGTGGGAACTGCGTCATCCCTATCAAATGGAGGGTATTTCCCTCCCCATGCATTGTAGCCGAAGTCGTTTATGGCCAGCCTAGGCGCATCTCCTCTTTTCACAAAAATCGGCCCGTGGTCGCGACACCATGGTTCGTTGGTCGGGATGCCAAAAAACTCGATTCTTTCCATGGGAGCAACTGGGGAAAGCAAACCCATTAGCTCCTTTTCCTGATCAGAACTTGAAACGTTGATCCTAAGGATTTCTGATTCAGCAAGGATAGATGCCATTCTGACTAGGGAAGGAAGAACCCTTTCATAGCTTTCAGGAAAACTCTGACCTTCTCTTCGGGGCCATGAAATCCATGTGGCTTCATGAGTCTCCCACTCAGCGGGCATGGAATACCCGAGTGAACGAGGCGTTGCGGCTGAGGCCGTCACGATCGGACTAGATGAAAAAGTCAAACCCCAAGGCTAGGAAGCCTGAAGTTTATCGATGAGCGCGGCTTTGGAAGTTAGACCTGTCTGTCGCTCCACAAGTAATCCGTTTTTAAAGATCATCAGGGTGGGAATGGCCGTCACTCGCTGGAGTCCGGCTACTCCGGGAGCTTCGTCAACATTGACTTTTGCTACCGTCACCTTGCCAGCCAACTCTGCCGCAATCTCTTCTATCACGGGTGCTATCATTCGACAGGGTCCGCACCAAGGAGCCCAGAAATCTACAAGCAGAACAGGTGAGGAAGCCACCGTCTGCGCGAAATTTGTGTCGTTGAGATCAAGAATGTTTGGAGATGACATGGTTACGTATTGTGTATCAGAAATCAGAGCCTGTTCTAGGAAAAGTAAGTCCAAACCTGTACCATAAGCGCGGCAAAGGAGAGTAGGGCGGCGGCAAAGACAAGAGGGAGGAAAAGACCATCCTTACCTGAAATTTCAACAGAATCCTGCTTCGCTCCTGAGAGGACTTCCTTCATCCGGTTTCCTTGGTCTGGGGATACAACCCCTTCCCGCTGAAGTTTTATGGTGGCGGGTGCCGAAGCTTGGGATCGTTGAATGGGAACTTGCCTAGGAGTGAAGTCACTTTTTACTACATTCAGAGGTCTAGGTACCGTTGAAGGCATCACTCCTTCCCGGGGAATGGGCATTGTTGAAACGGGGACAGAGGGTTGGGCCGTTGCCTCGTTTGTGCCCACCTCTGAAGGACTTACATGAGTATTAGGGGGGGCAGCAATCGCTCCAGGCGGTTTCAATGTCTCTGCGGAACCGACTGGAATCGGTTTAGGGGGAAGTTTGAGGGGTGGAAGCTTTACTGGACCGGGCGGAACCGGTGGAACCATACGGCTGTCTGGGGTATTGGGATTAGTCACGGAGCTGATTCGGTTTTTTCTAACCAATGTTTGGTTTACGATCCATTCATCCCTGTGTCAATCCTGTGGAAAAAACAAACAGCCTAGTTTTTCAGTTCGCAGCTGAAGCTGCGTGGGCGGTTCTGAGTGACTGGACCAGGTCAGTATAGTCCTGAAGGATGTGAATTGCCTCATTGCGCACAGGATCGGGAGATCCCGCAACGGGCTCTTCGTCAGAATCATCATCGGAGGTGGTCTTGCTTGCAGCTACCTTGGCAGGCTTCTTTTTCTCCGTAACCTTTGGCAATTCAGGCTTATTTACAGTATCAAGCGACACCTCAAGGGCAACGGGTGTTGGTTCGGGATGAGCCTTGCGTTCGGCATTGCGTTGATCTTTGCGCTTTTTTTCCTCAGCAATCTCACGTTTGCGGGCATCTTCGTTGAGTGAAAGATGATTCATCTCAATTTTTTGTCGGAAAATTTTCATATCCTCGTTGATGAACTGAAACTCTGGATCCTTTGCCACTCGCTCCTCTGACCTGGCGCGAATGGTGTTGATTACAGGTCCGACCAAGGAGAAGTTGTTGATCGGCTGGGGGTCGACTTCGTCGTAGGCAAGTGGATTAGGCAGGGAGCTTTCTCCTATCTCAGGTGTATCAGTCGTAGATGGAAGTACGATGTCCGAGAGTACTCCCCGGTGCTGGGTAGATCCGCCGGAAACACGGTAAAATTTCTGAATCGTAAGTTTTAGTGTCCCTGCGCTAGAATCCTGCTGATGGAAGAGGGGCATGAATTTGCCGACGTCGAGGAGGGTTTGTACCGTTCCTTTTCCAAAACTCCGCTCATCTCCCACCACGATCGCACGGCCGTAATCCTGTAGTGCCGCTGCGAAGATCTCACTTGCAGAGGCGCTGAGCCGATTGACTAGGACCACTACGGGGCCAGTGTAAAAAACCCCATTCTCGGAATCTTGTGAGACACTCACACGCCCAGTTGAATCCTTTGCCTGGACAACCGGTCCCGGACCGACAAATAGCCCGCTAAGGTTGATAGCCTCCTCAAGCGAACCACCGCCGTCTCTACGCAAATCAATGACAAGCCCCTCAATCCCCTCCTTTTTCATACGATCGAGAATAATGCGAACGTCTTTGGTTGTACTCTTAGCATCACCTTCACCACGGCGGTCCATCTCTGCATAGAATGAAGGAACAGTGAGCCAGCCCAGTCGCTGGTTTTTACCGCTAGCCTCCTTGGTTTCAATAATCTCACCCTTAGCTTCAGACTCCTTGAGTTTCACTTCGTCACGGGTGATCTGTACGACGGTTCGTTTGGATGGGTCCGTCGCGTTGGATGGGATGACCTGTAATCGAACAACGGTTCCCTTCCCACCTCGAATCTTCTCAACCACCTTGTCGAGCTTCATATCAACCACATCCTCAAAAGGGCCGTCGCCCTGTGCAACCGCTGCTATGCGATCGTTTGGCTTGAGGCGACCATCCTTGTCAGCCGGCCCCCCGGGAACTATCTCAACAACCCTTGCGTAGCCGTCATCTGGCCGAAGCACAGCTCCAACACCAACCAATGAAAGTTTCATCTGAATATTGAAGTTTTCCATGTCCGAGGGACTCATATATTCGGAATGTGGGTCGTAACTCTCCGAAAGCGCCACGAGGAAAGTCTTGATAACGTCTTCGTCGTTCTGCTCGACGATATCTTTGCGAAACTGTTCGTATCGCTTTGATACAACCTTCGCTGGTGGGTTAATAGAATGCTCGTTAAGTTTTTCCTGCAGAAGCTCAGCCTCAATTCGATCTTCCCAGAGTGCGTCAGCCTCCTCGATACTTGATGGCCACGGGGCTTTCTTGCGGTCGATCTGGACCGTTTTCTGGGTTACAAATGAATGGGGCGCGGCGGCGAGCACCTTGTTTTTTGCAACACGATCCTCCACACGCTGTCGGAATCTGGTAAATATTTCACGGGGTGCGGTAAGGTCCCCCCTTAGTATGTCTGATGCAAGCGAGGAGCTAAACCGATCATGAAACTCGTCTATATCGCCGGTCGTAAAGTAGAGATGATTATAGTCCAGTAATCGGTAATAGTTTTTCAGAACCCTCTCTGACATGCTCTCTGATGGCTCGGACTCCAACCGCGGGGGGTTCGTCTCAGAAAGTGAAAGTGGATGCAGATAGTGCCCCTGCTCAAGCATTCGTGCCACAGTCGCAGCGACTGGCCCCATGTCGGCAGGAGGCTTTTCTGCAGTGGTTTTGGAACTGTTCGTATCATCGGCACGAACTACCCCACCCACCCAGAAGAGAGTGGACAAAAAGGCTGATAAAAATGCCTTGGAAAAACGCCACGATCTTCTATTCATTCGATCCGTTAGTGTTGCAGAGATTCAGGGAAAAGGCAAACTTCATGAAATGAGTTTAAATTCGACATCATTCAGGCCCAAAATGTTCAAAGGAGGATCATGTGACACAAACGCATATCTTTTGGATTGCCCTGAAGGATGTATGCTTATAGACGCTCCAGAGGGGGCCTTAGAGGCGTTTAAACATGAGAAAATCGGACTCCTATTCCTTACCCATGGTCATTTTGACCATGTCCTGGATGCAGCCAAGCTTGCAAAGCAGCACAGGTGTCCCGTTGTGATGCATCCCACGACTGAGTTGATGTTGTCTGATAGGAACCTTCTTAAGAAATTCGGGATAGATCTTGAAGTCGAACCTGTCAAAGCTGATCGGCTCATTCTGGAGGGCGCCAGGCAATCGTTTCTGGGACAGGTTTTCGACATCTTTGAGGTTCCTGGGCACTGCCCTGGGAGTCTCTGCATATTTGATGCTGGCAGGCGAATACTCTATGGTGGAGACGTGCTCTTTGCCGGAGGTGTCGGCAGATGGGATCTGCCTGGCGGGAACCGTGACCAACTCCTATCGGGAATCAAAGGAAAGCTACTCTCCCTACCTGAAGATACAGTGGTTTATTCGGGACACGGACCCCATACGACAATAGGTCAGGAAAAGCTTCATAATCCCTATCTTCAAGATTAGGATAACCGAATTAACTTCTTCAGAAGAAGCGCTTATATGGTTTAGCTGACTAAGCAAAAACTCATGCACATCAAGGCACTCGACAGGGTTGCTCGTCATCGTTAAAAAAAGGAGATGCCATCATTTGCCTATGTAGCCTTGGATTCAAAGGGACAACAGGTGAGCGATTATCTGGATGCTCCCAGTCATTCTGACGCTGTTAACTCTCTCCGGGGCAAGGGGCTTTTCCCCACTAGCGTTCAAGAGCGGGATCGGATGGCACCCCCACTCTCGGAGGCCAGAGAGCCCAAAAAATCCGGCAGCATTAATCTGAGCATACCCTTTCTCCAAAGGAAAACCATCAAGGGAAAAACCCTGATGATCTTCACCCGTCAACTTGCTACTCTCATCGACGCTGGCCTACCCCTCCTCAGAGGGCTTTCCGTTCTTGCAAAGCAGGAGCCTGATCCCGTCCTCAGAAGAACCATCACCCAACTGGCTGACGGAGTTCAGGGAGGAGGCACCTTCAGTGAAGGCCTTGCAGGGCATCCGAGGATTTTTAACAGGCTATATGTTAATATGGTCAGAGCTGGCGAACTAGGCGGCGTGCTAGAGGTTGTTCTCAACCGTTTGGCAGAATTTCAAGAAAAAGCCCAGAAGGTCAAAGGCAAGGTTACCTCTGCTATGTATTATCCTGCCATCGTGCTGGTGATAGCAGTTGCGATTATGAGCTTCCTGCTAGTTTTTATCGTGCCCAAATTTGAGCAGATCTTCACTGACATGCTCGGTGGAAAACCACTTCCACTCCTGACCCAATTTGTTGTTGGAACCAGCAGAACAGTAAAAGACAACTTCTTATGGATCATCCTTGGAATAGGCGGCATTGTTGCAATCTTCCGCCAACTGGTCTCAACACCCCGCGGATCGTTGCTATTCGACCGTTTCCTGCTTTGGGCCCCACTCTTTGGAGATCTAAACAGAAAGAGCGCCATCTCACGTTTTACCCGAACCCTCGGAACCCTTGTTACCAGCGGTGTTCCGATCCTTTCAGCACTTAACATCACCAAGGAAACAGCAGGCAATGCGGTCATCGCCGCTGCCATCTCAAAAATCCATGACAGCGTGAAGGAGGGCGAGACTATCGTGCGTCCCATGGAAGCGAGCGGAGTATTTCCACCCATGGTCATGAGCATGGTTGATGTGGGTGAGGAAACCGGTCAACTCTCCGAAATGCTTCTAAAGGTCGCCGACCTCTACGATGACGAAGTCGACAACGCAGTCAGTGGACTCACATCCTTGATGGAACCAATTATGATCGTATTCTTGGCGGTTGTTGTCGGCACGATTGTGATCGCGCTCTTTCTTCCGCTTATCGGTATTATCAGCGGTCTTCAAACGGAGTGAGAAAGTTTTATAGCCATTCGGAGGAATCAAGAAAGGGGCCACAATCCAAAGCCTTCACGATGGTAGAGCTCATGGTAGTCATGGCTGTGATAAGCATTCTGGCTGGACTGGTGCTTGCCGCCGCTGGATATTTGCAAAAAAAAGGCGCACGTTCGCGAACTGAGGCTGAGATCGCGGCTCTTTCAGCAGCACTTGAAAATTACAAGGCGGACAATGGCGATTATCCTCTGAACACAAACTCCTCGTCCTCCAATAATTCCTGTATCGTGACCAATCTGATGCCGACGAACGGAACGATGGGGAAAATTTATTTTGAGTTCAAGACGAACTCACTTACCAATAGCGGCGCTTCTACCATCTACCTCGACCCATTCGGTAACGCCTACAACTACGTTTATTGGTCCAATGGCTTCACCAATGCCGTAGGATCCACCAACAACGGGGTCAACAACTACGACCTTTGGTCTACGGCTGGAGGATCGAAACGGGCGTCCAATACTTGGATCAAGAACTGGTAGATATACTCTTTTTGGTCGCAGCTTTCTTAAGCCTATCTTTTCAATCTATTCCGATCAAATTCAAACCATCCCATCCCTTTATGACTAACTGGGACCATGTTTCCAGTTGATCGTGCTGCAGGGATAACTCCTCTAGCGACATAAATCCTAGTTCCGCAATTGACTTTTCGTTGGCACTCACCTCCGGAGAAAACAACCGGCATTGGTGGACAACGCCAAGGTGAACGGCGCCCACTGGGTTTGAGTCGTCGTTGATAAGAGCCAATGGGCGTTCGACGAAGGAGCCCGAGATGGATAGTTCTTCTTGAAGTTCACGCATCATGGCCCGCTGGTAAGCAGCCGCATCAAAGGCCTCCCCTAATCCATCACCGTCATTAATGTGGCCGCCGATACCTACTGAGCCTTTCTTCAGCAATCGTGTCTCACCAGAACCGCTTCCGCGTCGATAATGAAGAAGGTTGGTTTCATAGGTCACCACTACGTATGGAATTAGTTGTTTTAGCGTCGGATCTTCTTCTGCCTCCGCTCGGGAAACGAAATAATGATTGCCTGACTTAAGGAATGCAGGCAGGTAGTGTCCAACATCGGGGTTTAGTCCTTGGAAGGAGCCCAACTCATTGAGTAGCGCGCGGCGGATTACAAGAACCTGTTCACTGGATGACATCAGTAAATGAAAAGTTGAAGTTCGGGGTATCAGATTTGTTAACGATGATGGATTCAATTCAGCAGATCCCGACGGATTAGCAAACCCGCATGAAAACTCTACAAATGAATCAGAGTCTTAGGATATGGCAAAAAAGAGATAACGGAAGCACGGAAGGTTCCTTCTACTTTCGCCAAAGCTGATCCAAATCTTCACCATTTATGGAGAACTCTTCCAAATCGAATGAAGCCTGAGCTAGTTATGGTCTTGGAGATACGGTGCTAGTTTTTCCTTAAGTGTGCTGCGTGCACGAAAAAGAAGACTTTTGACTGCCGGAACACTAATCCCGAGCACAAGCGCGATTTCATCATAGGGCATTTTTTCGTACCGCCTGAGAACTACTGCAAGGCGTTCCCTTTCTGGTAGTTCCCCCAAAGCCTTCTCGATGGCAATGTGAAGTTCCCTATCCAGAAGCTGACTATCCGGACCTGGCGAAGTATCTGGTGTCTCGCTGAGGAGAAATTCGTCTGCCGAGGACTGAGGAGAAATACGTGTCCTAATACGGCGGCGTGATTCATTGAAGACAAGTCGTCTTGTGATCGTTAGAAGCCAGGTTGTAAATCGCGCTTCTGGGCGCCAGCGAGGAGCTGATTTCCAAATATTGAGAAAAACCTTCTGCGCAATATCCTCTGCCTCCGCCCCTCCGATCATTCGAGCAACGGTGCCAATGACCATACCTTGATGACGTTCCACCAGTATGCGAAACGCCCTTTCATCACCCTTTGCGACGAGATGCATGAGTGTATCGTCGGACTCTGCGTCTTCTTCTGAAGTGGATGGATCACTCACATTATCGTTATCCTTCCTGCAATGGCATTCTATCGCAAGGGGTTGTGCACGTTCTCAGTAGGCGGTTTTAGCTACTGACAGACGTCCTATGGGCTCACCCTTGTCCATAAAGATGGTTTCAAATTCCGTAACAGGACGAACAATCCCGTCATCCCAAGGGACCTCGATCCAGCATCGTTGTGCTGCAATATTTCGTTTCATCGATTCAAAATAGCCAGGATGGTCAGTCATCAATCGAAGGACTCCATGGATTTTGAGTCTTGAGGCGGCACTTTCCAAAAATTCCGGAGTCACAAGGCGTCTCCCCCAATGCCGTCTCTTGGGCCACGGATCCGGGAAGGAAATGTGGAGTGTGTCGAGGAATTCTTCGGGAACAAGCTCCTCAAGCGATTCCCTCCCCCACCCCCGCCAGATTGCGGCATTTGCAAGACCAAGGCGCTTGATTTTTTTGTTGGTTCTAATCACCCGTTCGGAGAGGCCCTCTAATCCTACAAAAAAAACACGTGGGTGGAGGGCTGCGCATTCGCTAAGGAATTTACCCTTCGATGCGCCAAAGTCACACTCGACACGCTCATAACCAACCGATCGAGAAATAAGGTCTGCCCGTGCGGAATGGAGTCCAGCATTGGGAGTCATCCGGCCTGGTACCGGGATCACTTCCTTCCTCATTAAGGGGCCTCTTATGCCGCGTCTTTATCCTGTCGGCGACGTAGTAGGGCCGATCGGCGACCTTCCACAACGGAACGGTTGATTGTTACTCCAGAAATCTCGTTTTGATCAGGAGTATCATACATTACATCAAGCATGATTCTCTCGAAGATGGAGCGGAGTGCACGGGCACCTGTCCCTTTGCGGATTGCCTCAGCGGCCAAGGCGTGGACTGCGTCCTTGGTCACGGTCAGAGAGATGTCATCCATGGCCAGCAGCTTCGAAAACTGTTTTACCAAGGCATTTTTGGGTTCGGTCAGAATGCGGACAAGCTCTGCCTCGCTAAGTTGGTCGAGTGTTGCGATGACTGGAAGTCGGCCTATGAATTCGGGAATCATCCCAAAGGCGAGTAGATCTTCCGGTTCTACAGCGGCTAGCATACCCGATGCAGATGGAATCTGAGTTCCCGTCCCAGTACGAGCGTGAAAGCCTAGCGCTTTTCCACCGATCCGACGTTGGACGATCTTGTCAAGTCCGACAAATGCACCTCCACAGATGAAGAGGATATTCTGTGTGTTAAGCTGGATATATTCCTGGTGGGGGTGCTTGCGACCTCCCTGAGGTGGAACATTACATGTGGTTCCCTCGAGAATTTTGAGGAGGGCCTGCTGAACCCCTTCTCCAGAGACATCACGCGTGATGGAAACGTTGTCTGTCTTGCGACCGATCTTGTCGATCTCGTCTATATAAACGATTCCGAGTTCCGCCTTCTTTACATCGTAGTCGGCATTCTGAAGCAGTCGCAGAACGATATTCTCAACATCCTCACCGACGTAACCCGCTTCGGTCAACGTGGTGGCGTCGGCTATGCAGAATGGAACATCCAGAATCCTTGCAAGTGTTCGAGCCAAAAGTGTTTTTCCGGAGCCAGTAGAACCGATGAGCAGGATATTGCTCTTTTCAACTTCGACATCGGCAAGCCCCTCGGAAAGTAATCCCGAAGGAAACCCGCTCCTTTCTATGGAAATGCGTTTGTAGTGGTTGTGGACGGCAACAGAAAGCGTACGCTTTGCAAGATCCTGGCCGATGACATGCGCATCAAGTTCACGACGAATCTCCGAGGGTTTTGGAACCCGTTGAGGCTGATCTCCTAAGGCAGAAGAATCACTGCTCCTCTCCTTATCGAGGATTCCTTTGCATACCGTGATGCAACTGTCGCAGATATACACCCCAGGTCCGGCGATCAGTTTACGGACTTCGGCGTGACTCTTTCCGCAGAAAGAGCACATTGTTAGGTTGCTTGGTCGAGCCATCGGGATGCTTTATCTCGGAGGATCCTATTCTGCTACTTCCCTACCCCTCTCAGGCGGGTTCTTTAGTTCCTTGCGGGACTTAACAACCTCGTCGACTAGGCCGTAGGAACAAGCTTCTTCAGCTGTCATGTAGTAATCGCGATCGGCATCTTTTTCGACCTGCTCCACCGGTCTGCCGCAATGATCTGCCAGAATCCGGTTGAGTCGGCGTTTCAGCTTGTACATGAACTCCACGCTCCTTTCGACATCACTCGCAGTCCCCTGTGCACCTCCGGACACCTGGTGAATCATGATGTCCGAGTTGGGTAGGGCAAACCGTTTGCCCTTCGTCCCTGCACACAGAATAACAGCACCCATGCTGGCTGCCATACCCATGCAGTATGTGTTTACGTCACAAGTCACAAACTGCATCGTGTCGTAGATGGCAAGTCCTGCGGTTACCGATCCGCCCGGCGAATTGATATAGATGTGAATGTCCTTCTTGGCATCCTCCATCTGCAGGAAGAGGAGCTGTGCAATCACGAGATTAGCCACATGGTCGTCGATCCCCGTCCCGATGAAAATGATGCGATCCTTGAGAAGACGTGAGTAAATGTCGTAGCTTCGCTCCCCTCGACCCGTCTGCTCGACCACCATTGGTATAAGCATGGAAGCAGTGGGATTGTGAGAGCCCATTTTAGTGGTCATGTCCGCAATCTGGGCCATGGACGTGTTGTTTCTCATCTGTGTGTGTTGTTTCGAGAACCGGTTGTGGATCTTCTCCGTTAACCCTAGCATGGGAAACCACCACATCAAGGGCCTTGCCTAGTGCAATCTCCTCTTCGATGCCGGCCAATGCACGGTGCTTCTGAAGTTCCTTGAGCAGTTTCTGGGGCGTCATCTGGTATCTCTCCGCCATAGTCGTGATGCGCCAGGCGAGTTCGTCGCGAGAAACCCGGATGTTTTCCCTGCCAACAATTTCGCCGAGTATGAAGTTCAGTTTCACCTTGTCCCCAGCACTTTGCCTGGCGGCCCCTAGCAATTCTTCCTGATGCGAACGCAGCTCCTCTTCGGTGACGCCCCGGGTTTGGTTCTCGCGAATTATTTCCTTTAAAATGGCTGTGCTCTCCTGATTGACCATTGTGGAAGGTGGTTCGACTGTGACCATGGCAAGCAATTGTTTTACAACCTCTGCGCGGATAGAACGTTTATAATTATCGTTTGCGTTTAGGGTAAGACGTTCCTCAACCTGAGATCGGAGTGATTCAAGCGTCATTTCGGGGCTTAACTTAGAAGCAAAGGCATCGTCTAATGGGGGAAGATCACGCTCCTTGATCTCGTGAAGGGTTACTTTGTAGTTTACTTTGTAACCGCGAAGCTTTTCCTCGCCGAAAGCAGTCGGAAAAATCACTTGGCAATCTCGGATCTCTCCGGTCTGCATGCCGACGATGGCGGCAGCCAATCCGGGAATTGGTCGGTCTTCCTCAAGGCGAAGCCAGAAATTAGTCCGGCCTGCATAAGTAGGTTGCAGGTCAGGGTATGTCTCGACAAGCGACTTCCGTCGATCGAACCCTCGTAATCAAGAACCGCAAAATCCCCCATCGCCAGTTCTCGTCCCGTCACGGTCCTGAATTCCGCCACATCGGCGCGGAGACCGTCCATAAACTCTGTGATCTGGGACTCCCCTACGACCGGTTTTTCCACAGAGATATTGAGCCCTTTGAAATCTGGAAGGTCGACCCTCGGGCGCAGCACCACTGTGGCGGTAAAACTCAATGACCGGTCACTTTCAAGTTTGATCTCACGAACATTGGGACTCTGTACTGGCGAGAGTTTTTCTTGATTGATCGCCTCTCGAACAGCGGCATCCAGAAGTTTGCGAGTAACCTCCTGCTCAATATCATGGAAATATTTTTTTTCGACGATTGCGATAGGAGCCTTACCCTTGCGGAAACCCGGAAGATTGGCCTGACGTCGGTATTCAGTTCCAACGTCCTTCCACTCCTCGTGGAAACGCTCAGGTGGAAGTTCAATGTGCAAATCTACGATGCAGGTCTCTTTCTGTTCTTTTGTGACTTTCATGTGGGTCGGGAAGAAAAGCAGGATGGTGCAGTCTGGACAACATCCAAAGCATGAAGATCCCCCTTAAAGGTGAACACCACAACGGAGCCATTCACCTCTCTAGGAGTATTCCCGTGTTTGCGTGATCGGTCACAACTCTCTATAAAGAGCGCCTTCATGCGCTCCATCAGGTTATTTCTTTACGGCATACCAGTTGCGCTACTTTTGTTGTTTGCCGCATCTTTTATAAACGCCTCCTATCTCTCGGTTGCCAAAAAAAACGAGATGTCAATTGGAACACTTGGGGAACCATCGACTCTGAATCCAATTCAACAGGCTGACTCAGCCTCCAGCGAGGTCGCTGGACTGATGTTTAATGGGCTGCTGAAATACAGCCCTAACCTTGACATCATCGGGGATCTTGCGACCTCTTGGAAGCTCACCCAAGAAACCGTTTTCAGATTTAAGGATGCGGGTGAAGCAGCTAGGGCAGGTGATTTCCTCCAGCGCATCATTGCTGATCACACCTCATGGCAAGTCACCAAAATCCAAACAAAGGCTGAAAATCTGATTCTTACGCTAGCCCGTGCCGGCTATCGTGACTCTGAAGAGATTCTTTCGGCACTCCGGGATGGACAGTTCAGCCCAATTCCCATTTCTCCTGCATCGGGGGAAAAAAAGGCGGAGCCTTTCCTTGCAGAGCCTATCATTCATTTTTCTTTACGGAGGGATGTTAGATGGCATGACGGGGTTCCATTTACCTCAGCCGACGTTTCCTTCACTTACCGAGCGATAATCGATGAACGAGTGGCCTCACCAATTCGCTCCGACTTTGATTTCGTCGCTTCTGTTGATACTCCCGATCCCTATTCGGTTATTGTCCGATACAAGAAACCTTTTTCCCCTGCTCTTTCGAGTTGGATGGGGGCAATCCTCCCGTCCCATCTTCTTGATGGGGTGGATCCCTCTAAATGGGCGGATTTCTACAATCGTCACCCTGTAGGAACCGGCCCTTTTAAGTTCGGTGATTGGAAAACCAATGAGTTCATCCGGTTGGTTAAAAATAAAGACTACTTCCGAGGTTCTCCCTGGCTTGATTCCGTTGTATTCCGGGTCCTGCCGGATCCACTCACTCTCCAACTCGCTTTCCAAACCAGACAGGTTGATTTCTGGAATGTGGAACCTTGGGCAGTGAAGGAGCTTGAACACGATTCCCGTTATGACCTCTTCAGTTCTCCGAGCAGTGCCTACAACTACATCGGATGGAATCTGAAACGACAACTCTTCTCCGATCTACGGGTGCGCCAGGCACTCGCTGAAGCTGTAAACATACCGCAGATGATAAAATACATAATCTACGGGCGAGGCGTACAATCGACGGGTATCTTTACACCCCGAATGTGGTTTTTTGACCCGAATGTCCAACCCATACCTTATGATCCTCAGGCGGCCAAGATGAAGCTGGATGAGGCAGGTTGGAAGCCCGGCCCAGACGGTATAAGAGTCAAAGATGGGAAGCGCTTTGCTTTTACTATCATTACAAACAATGGCAACGATGTGAGGCGCGATATCGCCACTCTGGTTCAGGATGATCTCAAGAAAATCGGCATTGAGGTTAGGATTGAGATCTACGAATGGGCAGTTATGCTCAAGAACTTCGTAAACAAGGGAGAATTCGACGCCATCGTTCTTGGGTGGGGACTGGGAAATGACTTCGACCAATACCAAATCTGGCATTCGACCCAAACACACCCTGAGGAACTCAATTTTATTCATTATTCCAATCCCAAGGTGGATCGACTCCTTTCAGATCTCCGGCAGGAATACAGCCATCCAGAGATTATCAAACTGGCCGCAGAGCTACAGCAGACTATTTATGACGATCAGCCGTACCTTTTCCTGTTTGTCCCGGAGGCGACTTCCGTCATGTGGAAAGACAGCTACCGCATACGCCGTCCCGGCCAGAAACCTGGCGAGTGGATCGACTCGCCAGTCATTATGACAAAGGCAGGATGGCAGTATGACTTGGAGTGGTTCTACCGTCCGGAATATCCTCCGACGGGAAAAGATAATCGATGAAATCGCCACATTATAACTACTCAATAACGGTTTATATAAGACCCAAAAAAGCACACTGCGTTTTGGATGAAATTATGCTGATTAATTATTTGTCGCTCTTAGTTTACTGCATCTGATCCCGTGTCCTCATTCATTTTACGACGACTCGCCTTGAACTTGGTTCTTTTGTTTATCATTAGCATCATTTCGTTCTTCATCGTAACTCTAACGCCAGGCAGTCCGTATCCCTGGGGAGAACTCAATCAAAAGATATCCGCTACAGTGAAGGCAAACTTCCGTAAGAAGTTTCATCTAGATCGCCCACTCCCGGAACAATACGTGCTCATCATGCGAGACCTATTCACTGGCAAACTACGCAGCATCAAGGACGACCGTCCTGTAATGTCACGGATTCTCGAGCGTCTTCCGGCAACACTTGCCCTTAATGTCACGGCAATAGTCATTGCCCTTTCATTCGGAACCTTTGTGGGTGTCTATGCAGCCCGCAGAGCCGGTCATTGGGAGGATATGGCGAGTTCCTTTCTCGCACTGCTTTTCATCGCAATGCCCGGCTTCTGGGTTTCCTACCTGCTTGCCATCGTTTTGGTAAAGGGATTCGGAGTCCCAATCCTCGGAACCCAGAGTTATGGGATTGTGTTTCCAAACGACCTAGCAGCGGATCTCGACCGAATGTGGCATCTTCTCTTACCGGCGTTCATTCTTGCACTCGGAGGAATAGCCTCCCAGTCGCGTTATCTTCGGGCCACGATGATTGAGACGCTCCGGGAGGATTATATTCGGACAGCACGATCCAAGGGGCTCGCCGAGGAAGTCATTCTATACAAGCACGCATTACGTAACTCGATCCGCCCGATCATTGCCGGAATCGGCATGCTTCTCCCAGCGTTGATCGGGGGATCCGTTGTCATCGAGAGCATCTTTGCCTATCCGGGCATGGGACGGCTTGGATACGAGGCTGTACTCGAACGTGATTACCCAACTCTTGTGGCGTTGAATTTTGTGGTCTCCGCTCTGGTCTTAATGGGCAATCTCATTTCTGATCTTCTCTATGCTGCGATTGATCCCCGCGTGCGTCTGGAATAATACCATATACTCGAATTCGATGCCATGACCACGGAGATGCTTGCTAGTCAACTCGTAGAAAAGAGATCACAGACATCGCCTGGTGCTAGGTTATTACGCCGCTTTTTGAGAATGCCGCTCGCCGGTACATCAGTAGCCGTTATACTGATCTTTGTAGTACTTGCTGGCGGAACAGCCCTTCTCTCGACATTTGGTTACCAGTGGCCGTGTGATCCAAACATGACTCGTCTTGAATGGAAACTGCTGCCTCCTTCCCCCCAACACTGGCTTGGAACGGACAACCTCGGTCGCGATGTCCTCTCGAGAATGCTGCATGGGGCTTCAATTTCACTAACTGTCGGCCTCATCGCCGTTGCGGTGTCGCTTGGCATCGGTGTTTCCATCGGTGCGATATCTGGATACTTTGGAGGGATCATTGACCAGATCTTGATGCGTTCTGTGGATGCCCTGCTTTGCTTTCCCACTTTTTTCCTAATTCTAACAGCAGTTGCGTTGCTTGGTCCCAGCTTGCTCAACATTGTCGTGGTGATTGGTCTTGTAAGTTGGACAGGAACGGCACGCCTTGTGCGGGGGGAATTTCTTACTTTGCGTGAAACTGAATATGTCAAGGGAGCACGAGTTCTTGGGCAACAGTCATGGCGTATCATCACACGTCATATCCTACCTAATGCGGCAGCTCCCATTATTGTCACTGCCGTCATTGGAATCCCCGATGCAATCCTGACCGAGGCTAGCCTCAGCTTTCTTGGATTCGGCGTTCAACCTCCTCAGGCAACTTGGGGCAATATCATCTCTGACGGAAAAACATACCTCTTGGACGCTTGGTGGCTCATTCTCTTCCCAGGACTTGCAATCCTAATCGCCGCTTTCTCCCTTTATCAGGCGGGTGATGCACTACGAGAGGCTGCGGGGAGCAGAAGTTAAGCATTATTAGCCTTTCATCAGGAAATAAAACAAGCCCGTTCAAACTTCGGATACCTTTTAAAGGAAACTAAATTTTTTAAATAATAATTTATCCGCTCAACATTTTACAGACCATGCTCACCATTGCAAACCTCAGAATTGGTTTCTCCAATCCTTCAGGGATAACTCAAGCCCTCCGAGGTGTTTCATTTGATCTCGGCAAGGGAGAGACACTTGCGCTTGTAGGCGAAAGCGGAAGCGGCAAGAGTGTGACGGCATTGTCGATAACAAGACTTCTTCCCTCACCCCCTGCGGTTTATCAGGGCGGAAGCATTTACTTCGAGGGTCAGGATCTCCTTAAAATTACCGATGATGAGCTGCACCGCGTCCGAGGAGGAAGGATCGGCTATATCTTTCAGGAGCCCTCTACATCGTTGAATCCAGTCTATACCATTCGAAGCCAGATCGCAGAAATGATACGACTTCACCGACCAGAAGTTCGTGAGATTGATGCCGAGATCGTGCACTGGTTGGAGATTGTGGGGATTAACGATCCTTCGCGTCGCCTTAACGACTACCCACACCAGTTAAGTGGAGGCATGCAGCAGCGGGTAATGATTGCTATGGCACTATCGGGACGCCCCGATCTTCTAATCGCTGACGAACCAACCACGGCATTGGATGTGACTATTCAAGCTCAGATTCTCGGAAAACTTAAGGAACTACAGCGCGAACTGGGAATGGCTGTGCTTCTGATCACCCACAACTTCGCCATTATAAGAGGCTTGGCGCGCCATGTTGCTGTAATGTATCAGGGGCAAATCGTCGAATATGGAGAGACAGAGAAGATTCTGCGGGAACCGAGCCATCCCTACACGAAAGCTCTCATTGCCTGCATTCCTCGCCTGGGAGACCGTCGCAGGCGGCTCCCCACAATCGCCGATTTTCAAACTTCCAACTAGAAAGCCGATGATTAACCGATACAACGACCTTGCTGCAAACGAAAGGACCTATCTCGCTTGGATGAGGACCGCGCTTGCTCTAATCGCCTTCGGGTTCGTGCTGGAGAGATTTGACCTACTGTTAAAGACATTCCTCAAATCGTTAAACAATGATCAACAGCTTCATCTTTCACCTCTCGGGCGAGAGGCGGGAATGGCAATGATCGTTCTTGGCCTCCTTCTCATGCTGCTTTCCACTTTGAGATTCATTGTCACCACAAGGCTGATTCGGAGCGAGAGAACCGAGGACTACGGGATCCGGAGTGTCCTGATTCTAGGGTCAATCTTTATCCTACTTGGCATCTTTATTCTTCTCTATGTCAATCGTGTAATCTCAGGGATCTAGTCGCTAAAAACGAAGTGAGCGGCAAGCTTGCTAGGCGAATTCAAGATGCCAACCATGACAAGACATTTTCGGTTTCTTCTCCTTCATGCCAATCTTAGCCATAATTTCGGATGTTCACGGGAACATTGATGCACTCGAAGCTGTGCTTGCTGACGTTGACGCCAAAGCATCGGAAGTACTCTGCCTTGGCGATATGGTGGGATATGGTGCCGCCGCCTCTGAATGCGTAGAATTAATCAGTAAACAATGCGGGGCAATCGTGAAAGGCAACCATGAGGATCTTACTGTACGACTAGAACTAGACAATTATCCAGAAAGGGTAGCCGCCGGGATTCGGTATGCAAAGAACACCCTAAGCCAGAAACAAATCGATTGGCTCGAAAACCTCCCTCTTGTCCATGTTCATGAAACAAATGGCCTTTTTGTAACTCTCGTCCACGCCAGTCTTAAATCACCGGAAGAGTTTGCATATCTCTCAACGAATCAGGAGGCATTCCTGCATTTTCAGCATCAGACGACAATTCTTTGCTTTAACGGACACACCCATATCCCCTTGATAGTTTTGGACGAAGATGGATGCATCGGGTGGGACGCCCCCTCTCAAAGACCAGTCAGGCACAACAACAAGCGTCGGACAGTTGTAAATGTCGGCTCAGTCGGTCAACCACGCGATGGGGATCCTAGGGCTTGCTACGTTCTTTTCGATACGGACTCTAATGTGCTCACATTCCATCGAGTAACCTATGACATAAAAAGAGCACAAGAGCGAATCATAGAAGCAGGATTACCATTGGAAAACGCCTCACGGCTTGCCATGGGGCAGTAAACTAAGCAGCTGATCGCCAGCAATCCTAAAGTGAAAGTAGGAACCGTTCAAAAAACCGGGCCCCCTCCTCCAGATCCACGACCGAAATCCACTCGTCAGCAGTGTGCGCCTGATCAATTGAACCTGGGCCGAGTGCGACAGATGGGATTCCCCTATCTGAAAAGACAGCGGCATCGCAAAACCATGGGGCGCCGACTGGAGTGGCTCCCAAAGTTGAAAGGACTTCAATCAACGGATGTGATGGGTCCGTATCAAGGGGCTTAGATCCATAGTGGACAAATTTAGCACCTGGTGCGGCTGTTTGCAGAAGGTCAATGATACCTTCTGGCTTTTCACCCGGAATTAATCGGATATCGATGGTGGCCTCGCAGTGATCGGGAACAATGTTGCTCTTCGAACCTCCACGGATTGTCCCAACGCTAAGTGTCGAGTAGCCAAGAAGGGGATGCTTCGTTTTTGACAGTTCTGGGATCACTTTCTCTCGGATCGATTCAATAGCAGCGGTCATTAAATAAATAGCATTCTTTCCTCGTTCCGGAGCAGAGGCATGAACCGCGATACCGTTACAAGACATTGTTACCCAGAGCGATCCCTTATGGGAATGAACGGTCTTAAGATCGGTGGGTTCACCGGCAATTACAAAATCAAATTGCTCATCTGCGGCGAGAGCTTTGGCTCCGTGCTGGCCTGACTCCTCTCCCATGAGTCCTGCAAACCAGATTTCGTATCCTAGAGCCGGAATTCGATCCTTGATCCGCTGAAGCGCAAATATCATAGCCGCCATCGGGCCTTTTGTATCGCTGGCTCCCCGTCCCCAGATTTTACCATCATCAATTTTCCCCGAAAATGGCGCGATGCTCATTCCCGCAACACTAACTGTATCAGTATGAGGAGCCAGTAACAGCCGGGGCTTTCCTGGTCGGTCGCTCGGAAAGCAGGCCAAGACATTCGGCCTTCCTGGAAGAACCTCTCGGAGAGTCGCTTCGGCTCCCATGTTGACTAGGATTTCACGTAGATGAGAGGCAAGACGCGCCTCTCCAGGTTGATCAACACCGGGATCACCCTCGGGGTTAACACTTGGAATCTGGATCAACTCTGAAAGAAGCGCGACTGGGTCACTAAAATCCATAAGCATCAAGGAGAAGGCTGGGGAAGGGATCGATACCACTCGACAAATTTTGGAATTCCTTCGCGGATCGTTGTGCGAGGCGAGTAGCCAAGCATTTTGCGAGCCTTCGAGATGTCGGCAGATGTAAGGGGCATATCCCCTTTTTGTTCCGGTTGGCGATCAATGATCGCGTCTTTCCCCAAGGAACTTGCTATGTTGCTGATAAGTTCGGAAAGAGTGATCGTCTCACTTTCTCCGAGATTAAAAATTTCAAACGGAATCTTCTCATTTTCGAGAAATGAAAGGCCGCCCATCACTCCCTGCACGATATCGTCAATGTAGGTATAGTCACGGCGAGTGCTACCATCCCCAAACTGCTTGATAGGTCGACCGTGCTCAATGGCGTCAGTGAAACTATGAATTGCTAGATCGGGTCTCTGACCGGGGCCATAGACGGTAAAGAACCTAAGGCAGACTGCTCTCATATCGTGTAGATTGACGTAATTTCCGCAAAGTTGCTCCCCGGCAATCTTTGTCGCTGCATAAGGCGAAAGGGTCTGAAAAATCGGTTGGTCCTCACGGAATGGAACGGATTTTGATTGACCATAGACGGAGGAGCTGGATGCGAAGAGTACTTTTTGGCATCCAGCGAGACGGGCGCCCTCTAGGACATGGAACGTACCCGTGATGTTTGTATCGATGTAGAGCTTGGGATCAATGATCGAGGGGCGCACCCCCGCACGGGCGCCTAGGTGCAGCACTACGTCTGGCTTGAGGCGTTCAAACAGCCCTTTAACAGGTTCCCATTGACGTAAGTCGATCTCTGCAACCGTTACGTTCCCGACCAGAGAGGCGACGTTTGACCGCTTGATACAAGGATCATAGAAATTATTGAAATCGTCCAGAATCGTGACCTCATATCCCTTCCCCAGTAGGGTTGCAGCCACATGAGAACCGATAAATCCAGCTCCTCCTGTGACGATCATTTTCATCCGTTAAGGCTATCGGGCGTGGAAAAGCCTCAGCAAGGAGATTTGAGCCTCTTGGGAATCCATACTTTGAATAATCGGGAGCTTTTCCAAAAGAGCTCAGTACGTCATGATTTTCTGATGGCCCGCGGAAAAATTCTTAAAAACAGTGATCCATTTGCACTTCCAAAACGGACATGGGTGGAGATTGACCGTTCGGCGCTCCGCCACAACCTGCGGATCGTTCAGAAGTTGGCGGGAGGAGCTGGTGTAATGGCCGTGGTGAAAGCCAACGGGTATGGCCACGGCCTTAACGAGGTCGCGGCGACTCTATCTTCTGGGGTTGAGATTTTCGCTGTGGCTTCACTTGGCGAAGCCTTACTGCTCCGCAGAACCGAGAAAGTTAAACCTATACTTCTTCTGAGTGCGGCACTTCCTGTGGAGTACCCCGCTATAGCCCGGCACGGATTTATTCCGACCATCTCCTCCTTGGAAGAGGCGAAACTTTACGCGAAGGTCTCCCCAGCCCGTTCATTGATCCACTTTAAGATAGACACCGGAATGGGACGAATCGGATCCCTTCCAGAGGATGCCCGTTCGGCTCTTGCCGGAATACGCAGGCTTCCAGTGGTACTGCACAGCATTTCCACTCATCTTCCCTCAGCCGATTCCAACAGAGTCTCCACAAAGAAACAGCTGAAAGCTTTCAGCCATCTCATTTCCTCCATGGACGGCTTGGCTGAAAGAGTGCCTCTTCATGTTCTTAATTCTGCCGCAACTATGCTCTTCCCGTCCTACACCCATGAGATGGTTAGGGTCGGCCTAGCCCTCTACGGGGTTTCGCCAGTGGCCCGTTTTCAAAAATTATTCCGACCCGCCCTCTCATGGAAGGCATCTGTATCGCTTGTGCGTACCATCCCCAAAGGGCATTCCATAAGCTATGGTGGCACCTATGTAACTCCCTCTCAAATCCGCATGGCAGTAATCCCAGTAGGGTATGCCGATGGCTATCCGAGACATCTCTCAGGACGCGGCGCCTACACCTTGATTCGTGGAATCCGCTGCCCTGTCCTAGGGCGTGTGACGATGGACCAGATTATGGTTGATGTGTCAAAAGCCGGTAATGTTAAGGCCGGAGATGAAGCAGTACTGATTGGGCGACAGGAAAAACAAGAAATAACGGCTGCTGAGGTAGCCCACTGGGCCGACACCATTCCTTGGCATATTTTTTGTGGAATCACAGCCCGAGTTGCATATCAGTACAAATCATAGAAATGGGTTCTGGGTTACTCCATTTCTTTTAGTCGACTAGCGTGCACCTCCACTTGTTGATTTGCATGCATTGATAACAGTTTTCATAGGCACCACCTTCAAGAATTCGATATCGATTTACGTTTTCGTATTACCCCTGAACGCAAGACAATCATGCACAATCCTCTCCGAGGCAAAATGCTCGCTTGATCGAAGGGCTATATGGATTTCACCGATGGTGGAATGTCCCCGATTTGCAAGATCATCGGCAAGCGTGGCCGAGTCCTCTAGGATTCCCAAGAGTTGAAAATCCTGAGTCAGAACAATGGGCTTGGAGCCTGGAACAATTAGAATGCTGACAGGCCTAATGGAACTGAGGATCGGATCAAGAGATAGCTGTTCAGTCTGATCTACTATCTCGGCCTGAGCTCCTGCATGGCGCACTTCGAGCTGAATCATCCTGGCCCGAGCCTCAGGAGTCACGGAACCTATTGCGTGTGTGATTGCATCAAGCAGGGCATGTCGCACCTCGGAAAGTTCAGTAAGTTCCTGAAGTTTTTGTAGGTCCTCATTCTGATGGATTGCCTTGGCGAGTTGCGATATTTCCTTCAGATAGGCATTGCGTTGTGAATCAGGAACATAATACATCACCGCCAGATGGACAGGGAGACCATCGGGTGACCCGTAATCAATACCGGTAGGGCTCCATCCTACGGCGCATAGGAGTTCGCCTTCATAGTCGGACGTGGCATGAGGGCATGCCCAGCCAAGACCTATTCCGGTGTTGTGCAAGTTTTCCCTGTTCAATGCCTTTTCAGTAATACCGCTTTCATCAGAGATCTCTGGAATGGCCTCCAGCAAAGCGCCCAGAAATTCAAGGGCATCGCTCTTGTTGTTATCGGGAAGTTCGACGAGACGACCTTCCTGCAGGGCTGTAAGAAGTGCTTTCATGAAAGGAGGGACAAAGTCGTCTTAATCAATGCCATATTTTCTGGCAAACCAAGCATTCACCGAATGGGTAAGCGTAATATAGCAGAGCATCGTGACCCCAATGAATGCCCAGTATATAGCAGGGAGAGGTACCATTCCCATATAGGCGGCGACGGGAGGTATATAAGGAATCGCAGACCCAATACAGATGATTAAAAGCGTCGAAATGAGAAGGGCGGGGCTAGGAGCGCTTTGGATAAAGGGTATCTTCCGGGTTCGGATAACATGAACGATCAACGTCTGTGTAATAATCGACTCGACAAACCAACCAGAGTGAAAGAGAGAGGCCGCATAAGTATCGTCGGGCGCCACGTTTGGCCCTCCACCAAAACGGTGAAGCAGTTCGGTAGGTGCAGCGAGGTTCAAGTTACTGCATTTGAAGAAGAAGAGCATCAGGCAAAAGGTTGTGTAATCAAAGATTGAGCTGGTCGGCCCCACGAACATCATGAATTTCTGAACATTGCCAATGTTCCACTTCCGTGGCTTGAGGAGAAATTCCGAATCAACATTGTCATAGGGTATTCCAAGCTGAGAAAAGTCGTAGAGCAGGTTGTTCACCAAAACTTGGATTGGGGCCATCGGCAGAAACTTTAACAACAGGCTGCTACCCGTCATGCTAAACATGTTCCCGAAATTAGAACTCGCTCCCATCCGAATGTATTTGATGATATTTGCAAAGACCTTGCGTCCCTCGAGGATTCCATCCTCAAGAACCATGAGACTCCGTTCCAGAAGTATGATGTCTGCGGACTCTTTTGCCACATCGACGGCGGTGTCGACCGAGATTCCAACATCTGCAACACGCATTGAGAGAGCGTCGTTAATTCCATCCCCCATATATCCGACCACGTGACCGCGCTTTTGGAGGGCCACAATAATACTTTCCTTCTGAGACGGGGAGAGACGTGCAAAAACGCTTGTCCTTTCTGCTAGCTCACCCAGTTGGTCCTCCGTCAGGCCAATGAGTTGGTCGCCGGTAATAATGTCCCCAGCCTCCAGATGTACATCCTTGCAGATTTTGCGTGTGACTAAAGCATTGTCACCGGTCAATATTTTCGTCGTAACGCCATAGCTGGCTAGAGATGCAATCGCTTTTGAAGCCGATTCCTTCGGTGGATCCAGAAAAGCGATGTAGCCGAGAAGGATCAGGTCGCTCTCGTCAGCTATCGAGAAGACTCCCTTCTCACGGGGAAATTCGCGATACGCGATACCGAGAACACGGTATCCATCCCGACTGAGGGCTTCAAACTCTTCAAGCAGATCATTCTTGATAAGGTCGATCATCATGTAGACCTCCTCGTCAACCTGATAGTGGCTGCAACTCTTGAAAATATCCTCCACTGCACCCTTGCAGATAAGAACGTGGTCACCCTCGTAATCGACGACCACCGACATACGTTTTCGCTGAAAATCGAAGGGAATTTCATCCACCTTTTTACATCCACGGTCAACATCAAGATCGGTGTGCGCCAGGACGGAATTATCCAGCAGATTGCGCAACCCAGTCTGGTAATAGCTGTTCATGTAAGCGTACCGAAGGACATCCTCGCTCTGCCGTCCTGTCACATCGACATACTTCTCAAGGATTACACGATCCTGAGTGAGGGTGCCGGTCTTGTCCGTGCACAGGATGTCGATTGCTCCAAAGTTCTGGATCGCATGAAGCTTTTTCACGATCACCTTTTTTTTGGACATCGCGAGCGCCCCCTTGGCCAGATTTACTGCCACCATCATCGGAAGCATCTCGGGCGTAAGTCCAAGTGAAATTGCAAGGCCGAACATGAGCGCTCCGGTCCAGTCGTGCTTTGTCACTCCAATGATCAGGAAAACGATGCTTACCATGACGAGCATAAACCGGATCATCAGCCACGTGAATGCGGCAATACCGCGGTCGAAACTGGTAAGAACTGGAGCACTGCCAAGTTTCTCTGAAATAGACCCGAAATGGGTGCGAGTACCTGTATTAACAACCATTGCCTTGGCCGCTCCACTGACAACGTTGCTGCCCTGAAAGACGGCATTTGTCATTTCGATCACCGCCTTGGAGGGAGCTTCTGGAGTTTCGGGATGTTTTTCTACCGGCATTGATTCCCCTGTCAAGGAGGACTGGCTTACAAAGAAATCCTTGGCAGTGATCAACCTAAGATCGGCCGGAATGATAGACCCGGCCTGAAGCACCACAATGTCACCAGGGACGATTTCAGACATCGGGATTTCCCTCTCAGAGCCTCCCCGGATAACATGGCAGTTGGTCTGCACCATGGCATTGAGTTTCTCCACAGCCTTCCCTGACTTAGTTTCTTGGTAGTAGGAGAGCCCCACCGAAATCACAACCATCAGACCGACGATTGTGGCCGATGCAGGATCGCCAGTCGCCAGGGAAATTGAAGCGATTATTAGCAACTGGATCACAAGAGGATTCCTGCATCGCAATAGGATTTCCATCACGAATCCGTGTTTTTTTTTCTGACCAAGATCATTGGAGCCCCATTCCTCCCTCAATCCCTCAACTTCAGATTCTGCCAACCCCTCCTCACGACTTCTCATTGATGAGAGGGCATCCGCAGTCGGCTTGCAGCACACCTCCAGAAGCCGTTTTTCGTGTTCCGTCACCGACTCGGCCGCTGCCTGTTTAGCCTTACTGAGACCAGCAGGTGTGATTTTCCCAAAGAGGTTCTTGGTCATGGCAGCTTTACATCTCTGACATCAGCAACAAGGAACAGGCAAGCCCTTAATCCTATTGCAAACAAATCGTCACACAGTTCTGTTCTAGGTGGCCTTCATCAGGACTCTTATTGGTCTGCCCTCATTATGTGGGGAGATCAATTTGTGAGTTATCGCCTGACTCCACTGAAGGAAAGTCGATTGTTGTAAAAAAGCACTTGGATAATGACCCTACCGCTAGATCACCTTTAAGAAGCGAATCGGATGACTTGAGGCTGAAGTGACTGAAAAAAAACCTCTACTGATGATCGCTCAGATGATGTCGGTCCAAATTCGAGGTCCAAGTATAATCTAAGATCGATAGACTGGACTGATTCCATCTCCATCAAGTTTCAATACGGAGGATCTTAGATCAAAAAATCTAATATTTCAAATCACCAATAAGAGAGTTTGTTTTTTAAAGAAATAATATTCATTCCTCTCAAATAATCTCCGAAAAGGTCCAAGCCACGCTTCTCATTCTCACCGAACTCATAGCTGATCCATTTGGATAAGTAGCGGAGGGTAAATAAGGGATCGGAACTCTTCTCAGCTATCCCGTCAAGATTGGAAAGCCCCTGTTTCTTGGCTTTGCGAAGTTCCAAAGATAAATACTTTTTTTTAGTATATTCGTTATTAAATGCCCAGAGGGCATATACAAACGGAAGTCCTGTTTTTTTATACCATTCTCCGCCAAGATCTAAAAATTGAACCTTAGGATCCCGTAACTCCTTTCTGTAAACAATTGCCGGATCACCAATAACGAGTGTTGGGAGAGAGAAAGTCTCTGGAATGGGAATGGAATGTCGAAAATATATGTACTCTGGATGAATTCCATGGAATTCACCGAGTATGATCCTAAGAAGCGCATTGGATGTGTGAGAAGATGCATCTAATCTAACTCTGTCAATAGAAAGCAGTTCCCCCGTAAAGGCCAGAAAGACACTGTGGACATCCCCCCGCGAGGCTATGGCAACATCATCAACAACTTGTCCATTCGGGATCGATATAACATCAATTGATGATAATAAGGCTACATCGAAACAACCGGCGACATAAGCATCCCATAGTTTCGATGGAACCATCTCCGAAATAGGGAACGAAATGCCCTCAATCAGCGGGCGGGCATTGAGGTAAGGAACGCAGCCGATCCTTGGCAGCAATTCACCCATGGGCGCCCTTTAGGCTGGAACTGCTTCGCATGCTAAAGTTGAAGCCAATTTTCTTGAGCCAGTTGAAGCGATTCTCCGGTAGAACGTGTCCCTTTGCATAGGCTCCCTTCCCGCTTCTCGGATCGCTTTCTCAAGTGCGGTGATAGTCTGTTGCTGTGGTGTTCTGGCCCCAGCCATGTGAAAGATTTTTTCCTCCTGAATTGTACCGTGAAGGTCATCTACTCCGTAGTTAAGAGCGATTGAAGAAAGTGGAAGACCAAGACTAATCCAGTACCCTGTGATATGATCGAAGTTGTCAAGAATCAGGCGGGAAATGGCCAGATTTTTGATTTCATCCGTTGAGCAAGCGGGTCTTATGTGGGCTAGTTCCGTTGTCTCTGGAACAAAGGCGAAGGGGATGAATCCCGTAAATCCACCTGTCTCATCCTGAAGCTCACGAAGAAGAAGGAGGTGCTGAATTCGGTGGGCCGCAGTCTCTATGTGTCCGTATAGCATGGTGGCGGTACTCCTCTGGCCCATCTGATGCCATATCCTATGCACTTCAAGCCATTCACCGGCTGACTCTTTTCCTCGGCAAATCATGTCCCTCACACTCTGGTCAAAAATCTCCGCCCCTCCTCCAGTGAGGGCGTTTAAACCGACGTCTCTAAGGATTTCGAGAGTTTCCTTGATCGGCTTTCTGAAGACTCGTTCGGCCAAATGCCGGATTTCGATGGCGGTGAAAGCCTTAATATGGATTTCAGGGGCAGCCTCACGCATGGAGCCCAGAAGGTCCAGGTACCAAGACGCTTGAAGGGTCGGATGAAGCCCTCCTACCATATGAATTTCCGTAGCCCCAGCCTCCCAAGCTTCGCGAGTCTTTGCCGCAACGTCAGAAATGGCCATTTCAAAGGCATGATCATCACGCTTCTTGGCACTAAAAGCGCAGAACTGGCAATTCAGGATGCAGATGTTCGAATAATTGATGTAGCGATTAAAAACATACGTCGCAACGTTCCCGTTTTTCCGATTGCGGACAATATTGGCCATGAAACCGAGGCCGTTCAAATCCCTAGACGAGTATAGAGCAATACCATCCTCCTCGTTTAGGCGCTCAGACGTCTCAACCTTTTCCAGAATTGGAAGAAGTTTTGGATCCATCAGACGCCTATTCATTATACGATCCTACAACATCAACGCCCGGATAACCAGAATCGAATATCGGGCAATGATGACCAGAGAACCTATGATTCAATCAAGACTTTAAGAAAAAAGCGCCTGATCAGTTGCGCTGAAAAGGCGATGGGTAGAGAATCCTTGTTTCCTGATATCTTACGACCCTCATACTGCCTCATTCTGCCATATGCCATTCGACTTAAAGTCTGATTACCAACCCCAAGGTGATCAAGAGCAGGCCATCGAAAAACTGACCCACTCAATTAGAATGGGCAATCGCCATCAGACACTTCTGGGCGTAACCGGCTCGGGAAAGACCTTCACAGCCGCCAATATAATCAAGAATCTCGACCGTCCGACACTTGTTATGTCGCACAACAAAACTCTGGCAGCCCAGCTTTACTCGGAGTTTAAACAGTTCTTCCCCGATAACGCTGTTGAGTATTTCGTGAGCTATTTCGACTACTACCAACCCGAGGCCTACATACCACGATCAGACACCTATATCGAAAAGGACAGTTCGATTAACGAGGAGATTGAAAGACTGCGCCTCTCGACTACAAGTTCCCTGCTAACGCGGCGAGACGTGATCGTTGTTTCAAGCGTGTCCTGCATATATGGGCTGGCATCGCCCGAGGATTTCCAGCAGATGGTCATGACTCTCAAGAAGGGGGATCGGATAACACGCGAGGAGGCACTAAGGCGCATCGTGGAGATGCTATACGAGAGAAACGAGATCGAGTTTACACGTGGAAAATTCAGAGTGCGGGGCGATGTAGTTGAGATCTTTCCAGCCCAGAACGACGAGGAGGCGGTAAGGATCGAGTTTTTTGGGGACGAAGTGGACAGGATGTCCCTCTTCGATCCCCTCACCGGCCGATCAAGGGGAAACCTCACTCACTTGACACTTTTCCCCGCCAAACAGTTTGTGACACCGAAAGAAAAGATGCGAGCGGCGATGAATGGCATCAAAACAGAGATGCTGGAACGGGTGGCATGGTTCGAGTCAAACGGGAAGTACATTGAGGCTCAGCGCATAAAGATGCGAACCGAATATGATCTCGAGATGATGCAGGAGATGGGATACTGCAATGGCATCGAAAACTACTCGCGCCACCTGACAGGTCGTGAGGCAGGGTCACGTCCCTACACCCTGATGGATTTTCTGCCACAAGATACGCTCCTGATTGTAGATGAATCGCACGCCACTCTCCCTCAAATTGGTGGGATGTATGCCGGTGACCGTGCAAGAAAGATGACGCTTGTGGAATATGGATTTCGTCTTCCTAGCGCTCTAGATAATAGGCCTCTGAATTTCAGCGAATTCATCTCAATGGCCGGGCAGGGACTATACGTCAGTGCCACCCCCGGCAATCTCGAACTTCAAAACAGTTTTGTAGGCAACCAAGGCTTCATAAACGCCGACTCGCTTCCGACCAACCTACCCCCGTTGAGACCGAATGTTTCTGGAGAGGCTCTTGATGTGTCCAAGACGGGCACCCCTTTGATTGTGGAACAGATTATACGCCCTACTGGACTTCTGGATCCTCGCATCATGATCAAGCCGCTCGTCGGTCAAATCGACGAAACGATCGAGCTTTGTCGCCGCAGAGTGGAGGCCGGAGAGCGTGTTCTGATCACTACCCTAACCAAAAGGACCGCAGAGGATCTAGCCGACTACCTAAAGGAAATCGGACTGAAGGTACGCTACCTTCACAGCGACATCGACACGATAGAGCGGGTTGAGATACTGCGATCGTTGAGGGCCGGAGAATTCGACATTCTCATTGGAATCAATCTGTTGAGAGAAGGTCTTGATCTCCCCGAAGTAAGCCTTGTCTGCGTGCTCGATGCAGACAAGGAGGGATTTCTCCGCAGCCGAACCTCGCTTATCCAGACAGCAGGTCGAGCCGCTAGGCATGTAAATGGAGAGGTTGTTCTCTTTGCCGACAAAATCACCGGAAGTATACGCGAGCTACTTCAAGTTACAGAGGACAGGAGGCGACGTCAGTTGGAACACAATCGCGAACACGGCATCACCCCCCACAGTGTGAAACGCCCCGTCCAGGAAAGTCTACGGGTCATCCTTGCGAATGAAGACAGCGCAGAGGGTTTGCTGGAACACCCTCTTGATATCGCCAACCTGATCCAGGAATTAGAAACCGACATGAAGGCGGCCTCTGGTCGCCTAGAATATGAACGGGCGGCCCTGCTACGCGACCAGATCATGGAACTCAAGGCGGGGGGGCGCGTAACTAAATCGATGAACCGAAGCTCCAAAACTAAGAAAACAGCTTTGGCAAAAACAGGGCGAAAGGTCTGACTCTGATTTTTATGCTCTTTTCTGTTGGCTCTTTGAATTTGAAATCAACAATCAACCGACAACTATAATCCTCATGGTCATTCGCAAATCAAACGCTCCCCCCATCAGGATTTCCCAGAAGGACGCACGCATTCACTTCGTGACGGGAAGTGACGAAGCAGAGGTCAGGCGGGTCTCACAAGAACTCGCAGCGAGACTTATGCCACCAGATTCTGGAGAGTTTGGACTCGAAATCATCGAGTCCGCGGCTGATACCGTCGATTGTGCTGTTGATACGATTGAAAGGACACTCCAAGGAGTACTTACCCACCCCTTCCTCGGAGGAGGAAAGTTGGTCTGGATGAAAGGTGCGTCATTTTTCAAGGACTCGCCGCAAGGGCGATCCGAAACGGTTCATCTCTCCTTGGAAAAGCTTCTAATGACTCTAGAAGGGGGACTTGCCCCTGGGATTACTTTACTCATCAGTGCGCCTGAACCGGACAAGAGACAGGCCTTCTTCAAATCCCTCTCCTCCCTCGCAACCACAATCATATGCGACAAACCAGACTTTGGATTTAATGCCACCGAGCAGGATCTCGTCGATTGGGTGATCCATCACTGCCAAAGTAAAGGCGTGAGAATATCCCCATCTGCAGCAGACATTTTGACAAAACGCGTCGGACCTAACAGAGGCCAACTCGATACCGAGTTGGCAAAACTAACAACCTCGGCGGGAGATGGTGCAGTTCTTAGCGATCAACTTATCAAGGATCTGGTACCCTTTACGCGTTCAGGAGGCATCTTTGAACTCAGTGATGCTATCAGCAAACGCAATCTTCCAGAGTGCATTAACACCCTTCGTCAGCTTCGCTCACAGGGGGAAGGTGGCATGGGCATACTCCTTGCGGCCATTGTTCCGACCGTACGCAACTTGCTAATGGCAAAGGATCTGATGGATCGTCATCGCCTCAAACCACCCGCCCAGCCTCAATTTTTTGCCTCTGAACTCAAAAGGCTCGGCACAAAGGAAACCGCTCACCTCCCCAAAAAAAAAGACGGGACGCTCAATTCCTATGGGATCGGTTTGGCTGCAATGAATGTTGCAAGCTTCGAGCGGGACCAGCTTGTCTCTTCATTTCTGGCTTGCAGGGATACCAACGCCGCCCTCCTGAAGGGTTACGGTACGGAAGACACACTGCTGACCCAACTCATAGTGAGAATCGTTGGTCCAAAAGGAAGGGTCTGACGGGATTCCATTTAACCTTTGCTGATAGTACTCCGGTAACCACCTCGATTATATCTACTGATATGATAGTTATTCAGCGGCATTTTGCCCAGTATTCTCATCTTCAGCCTGTGGCGCATTACCAAGCATTTTAAGCTTCAACCGCTTTAGGACGAGATCGCGAGAGGTCTTGTCATTGCCTGGCATTATCCCCTGAAGTTCCTTTTGGACGGGATTGCTTAGCGGACTCACAAGGGACAAATATATGTTTTTTGAATCGACTGAATATGTAGAGAGCCCGAAAACCTTGATCAAATCCTGCAAGCGCTTGAGAGCGGCTTCCGACTGTTTGACTGCCATTGCTGATTTCAGATCTTCGTTCAGAGAATCAGTGAATTTTGTAGATACTGCTGATTGATCGTTCTCTGGAGCTTGATCCGGATCATGTCCGGAACCCAAATCACCACCCTTAAGCGCTTCAAGGCGCGCCATCTCAGCGTCAACCTTGGAAGTATCATCGTCTTTGGCTTCAACATCACGATCAATTGCGTTGGAAGGGATCTTCGCGGGAGGCGTAATTGATACGGAGGAATCATTCAAGGATTCTAACTTTGATCGCAGATAGTTTTCTTTTGCCTGGGGTGTCAGAAGCACCCTGTCCATTGCGTTGATCATATCGATCAGGTCCGGCCTTCGATTGATCAATTCCGCTTTCATTTTTTGAATCATCATCTCACGTTCAACTTCCTGCTCCTTGTCAGGAGGTAGCGCTTTTTTGATTTTTGGCAAAGGCGGTGAACCAGCGGAGGGCAATGCAATATTTGCATGAAGACTAGCCGTAGCCATTAAGGCCAAAATGAAGTTCTTCCTCATTCTTAATTTTCAAAATCCTGATTTAAACATTCAGGTTGTGCAAATTGATAGAGCAAAACTTTTTGCTCAGGCTCGATTTTGAAAATAAAATAGCGAGTGGATAAAGAGGGTAATAATTACTATTTATGGAAAGACTAACATCTTTCATCCAAGATTCTGAACTAATTTGTCAAAATCACAGCTGAAAGATTTTTCGGGTATGCCAGTCGGTCATTCTTCAGACTTACGAAAATAAAGTACCTTCAACGGGTCCGAGTAGGAATAACTTCCCAAAATATTCTTTTCTCTCATCAAGACCCACGGAACGGATATGTTGGCACCATTTTTAGTGAAAAAGACGTCATCGGCAATATAGACGGCTGAGTGGATCACCTGATTGTGCACATTCACAAAAAGCGCTAGGTCTCCGATGATACTCGGGATTCCAATGGGATAATAATGATTACTAATATATTTGCTAGCGAAAGCCTCGTCACTCATTCGGGCATCAGGTTTATCAGCAAAAAAATTGAGCGATGTCCAATGACAATCGGGCAACTTTCCCTGAGTGGAAACCGAGGATAACGGCGTAGTGAATAAAACCTCCCGTACAAGAGGGGGGAGAAGAAAAAGGGCGCTGATAATGCCCCCTTCGGGAAGCTGCTTTTCCGCCTCGAGAATGGGAGCAATATCCTTATGGTGAGTTGTACCCGTGGAACTCCAGTAGTATGTGATCTTGGAAAGATCGCTGTCGGGACCAACCCTTAACTTTAACTGAACCGAATTTTGAGCGGTTAATTTCTTTATAAATTCTTTGCGACCTGAAGCATCAGCTATATGTCCAAGAACAATTTCGGGATCGCTGAAATAGTTGTAACCATTCCGCTTATAAATGAGCTTCGCAAAAAGCTTCTCTATGTCAGAATTATTAGTTCCGTGAATAGCCGGTAGCCTTTTGGAATCTTCATCAGTAACATAGAAAGGATTTACCTGAAAACGATTTGAAGGGTTCGCAGCCAGGACTGCGTAAAGGCGCGAACGAACCTCGGCGGTAATGGAAAGCAGAGTTTCTTCATCGGGACGGATCATTATGTTTCCTGAAGAATCGCTGATTCTCTTGGAAAGAAGCTTATCTGCCTGTTCGGCCGTCAATCCCGATGATATGAGCAATTGGTTCAACGTGGGCTCAGTGATCGCTCCAAAATTCCATAGCGGCGCCCCAGACTGGATAGTGCCAAAGCTGAGATACTCGTCTGGTTGATCAATTTTAATGTCCCATTCCATAAGATCTCCCCAATCACCCGGGCAAATCTTACCCTTCGTAGGACCTGATCGATCTCTCATTTTGAGATCAATGAAATGAGTGAGAAACGCCGTCAGAAAGATCAGCGTGACTATAACTGCAGCGGCAACAACCGATCTGTGGTAAATAAAGCTGGAACTTTGTCTACTATGCTGGATTGTCGGCATTAATGGTGAAACACCTCTTAATCAGATTGGTTTCACAGAATGAAGCGACCGTCCTTCGTCTATGTCGATGAAGTCGAACATGGTCTGAATATCATTGCGGCTCTCTAAACCCGCCTCTTTTTTTCGCCGTTCAAGCGTGGGCGAAGCATCATCACGCCATCCCCGCTTTGTCATAAATGCGTTCCAGATCTCAATCTGCTCATCGCTTGGAACCAAACCTCGCTCCATCACCCAGTTCCAAGCTTGCTCATCTGAAAGTCCTGTTTTAACGGCAGCGGCAAACTCATCGTAATTCACTCCCAGAAACGAACAGCAGCGAAGGTCAAAACCTTTTCCGAGATTCGGCACGTAATCCTCAGCTAGCTTTCCTTGGGCATGGATGCGTATTTTTTCGACCATGCGTAGAAAGTAAACAAGGCCGTGGATGCTATCATAAGGAGAACGCAGATATTTCATGATTAGTCATGTTTAACAGGAAACTGTGGTGATTGAAAACTTCCGATGAGAAATAGTACGGCAGCTATGCAGATGCATGAGTCTGCAACATTGAAGGACGGCCAGTGGTATGATCCGATCTGAAAATCCAGAAAATCAACCACATGACCGAGGCGAAGGCGATCGGATACATTTCCGATAATTCCAGCCATCAAAAGAATCCACCCGGCCTGCATGAACGGTGCATCAAAGGATTTTTTCAGCACCAACAGGATAACAAACGCGAGCATCGAGAGGACAACAAAGAAAGTGTTACTGTCGTGCAACATGCCGAAGGCTGCTCCCGTGTTATGAAGATGAGTGAGACTGAAAAAACCCGGAATAATAGGCTCGTCCTCCTGCAATGGTATGTACCTGAGAACAAGCGCCTTACTCCACTGATCCAACAGGGCCAGCAACAGGATCAGGATAAAAGACAAAGCATCCTTCATGAAGAAGCCTATGAAAGATCCAAATCTCCAGCTTCGACTGCTTTTACGGCTTCGAAACATCTTCCACATAGGGTTGGATGCTCCTCATGAGAGCCGACCTCAGGGCGATGACGCCAGCACCGCTCACATTTTGACGACGTCGTCTTTCCTATGGAAATATTCTTTGGTCCCATCGCAATGCTGAGATCGCTTAGAATTAGGAGTTCTTCTAATTCAGAGGACACAGCGGTGAGTATTACAGGATCTTCAGTCGTAACATGAACCGAGGCTTCAAGCGGGGTAGCGACAAGACCATCCCTCTGTGCTTTCTCAATCACCTGAGAAACCTCCCCACGCAATTGGAGAAGCGACTCAAAGTTCATCAGCACCTCCTGATTTGGGAGTGATTCCTCAGGGAAAAGCTGCAAGTGAACCGAGCTGTTCGGTTCAAGATAGCTCCAGGCTTCCTCAGCTGTAAAAGCCAGAATAGGTGCGAGGAGTCTGACAAGGTCGCGAAAGACCTTTGCCATAACAAACTGGGTTGCACGACGACGGCTAGAGGAGGCCTGATCGCAATAGAGGCGGTCTTTGGTTACATCGACATAAATGCTGCTTAACTCGACGGCGCAGAAATGGTTGATTGATTGATATACTTTTTGAAACGCAAGCTCGGCGTATGACGCGCGGCAGGTGTTCACAGTCTCCTGAAGGCGAGCTAGAATCCAATTGTCGACAGTCGTAAGATCCGCAACGGAATCCGTTTCGTTATAGTCCGCTAGGTTCGCGAGGAGGATACGCAAGGTGTTTCTTATCCTTCGGTAGCTATCCGTAAGGCGGGCAAAGATCTCCTCGGAAAAAGGAACATCATCCGTAAATTGGATGCTACTCGCCCAGAGCCGAACAATGTCAGCTCCGTAGGTTTTTACGAAGTGATCGGCCTCAGTCGGTTTATGATAGGTACCCGCTCCCTGATTCGACTTGGATATCTTCTGACGTGTGTCTACATCGACCACAAACCCGTGTGTAAGAACCGTCTTGTAGGGGGCGCAGTTATTAAGAGCCACCGAAGTCATCAATGAGGATTGGAACCATCCTCGATGTTGATCTGTCGCCTCTAAATACAAATCAGCAGGAAAATGCAGTTCTGGACGGACACGAAGGACCGATTCATGACTGACTCCGCTGTCGATCCAGACATCAAGGGTGTCATTCCTGCGGACGGATCCTAAAGGAACTCCGGCAAGCTGGCACCAAGCTTCGTCATCTAAGGAGAACCAAGCATTCGATCCGCGTTCAGCAACTACGTCCGCTACCCTTGCGATAACACTGGAATCGAGGATCGGGTGACCTTCCGTCGTGTAAAACACCGGGAGAGGCACACCCCAACTCCGTTGCCGTGAAATGCACCAGTCTGGCCTTGACTCGACGGTGCCACGAATGCGGTTTCGACCCCAATGGGGGATCCAATTCGTCAATTCGATCTCTTTGAGTGCCGTTTGACGAATCGCATCGATACGGATGAAAAACTGCTCAACTGCACGGAAGATGATAGGGGTCTTTGAACGCCAACAGTGGGGATAACTGTGTTGATAATCCCTTCGTCCGATTAGTTGTCCTAGCTCATCAAGGATGCGGATAATATCCTCGTTGGCATCAAATACATTCTTCCCCACCAGCGAGGATACACCACAATCCTCTGTGAAAAGGCCGTGATCGTCGACAGGGGATAGCAGCTCGAGTCCCTTGCTTCGGCCCAGTTGATAGTCGTCATCTCCATGACCAGGAGCTATGTGAACACACCCGCTACCGGTTTCGAGAGTCACAAATCCGGCCTCATAAAGTGTTGCTGTTCGATTAAGGAAAGGGTGCCGTACCACAAGTCCCTGCAGAGAGGATCCCCTTCTTGACTCCCCAAACCCGGAGTATTCAAGCCCTGTTTCGTTCCTGAATTTATCGGCTAGTCCCTCGGCAACGATGAGACGTTCACTTTCGTTTTCCAGAAGCACATAATTAAATTCACCATTGACCGCTATGGCCTGATTCGCTGGAAGGGTCCACGGGGTCGTCGTCCAGATCGCCACCGCCAATGGTTTGTCAGTAGGAAGGCCCATACGTAGCGCCTCGGGTGACAGTACCGGAAATCTGACGAAGATCGCTGGGGAAGTCTTTTCAAGATACTCGACTTCGGCCTCAGCCAATGCGGTCTGAGCGCCCGTGCTCCAAAGAACAGGCTTCTTGCTACGGTAGACAAGTCCAGAATCCACCATGCGACCGAAAGACCTTATAATTCCAGCCTCGTAGGACGGATCAAGAGTGAGATAAGGATGATTCCAGTCGCCGAAAACTCCGAGTCGTCGGAACTGCGTGCGTTGAATATCAATGAACTTCCTAGCATATTCCTCGGATTTCTGGCGAACCTGCAGTGGTGTGAGTCCGACGGAGGATTTGACCACGCGAAACTCGATGGGAAGGCCATGACAGTCCCAACCGGGAATGAAGGGAGCCTGGAATCCGGCCATCGTTTTTGATTTGACGACTAGGTCCTTGAGAACCTTGTTAAGTGCTGTCCCCATGTGAACATCGCCGTTTGCAAAGGGAGGTCCGTCGTGAAGGATAAATTTTTGTGCACCTTCGCGAACTTTCTGTATGGAAGCATACAGATCCATTTTTTCCCATCTGGCCAACAGTTCGGGTTCCCGCTGCGCGAGACCTGCTTTCATAGGAAAGCTAGTTTTGGGCAGAAGCACGGTCTCTCGGTAGCGTGACATATTAATAGGGGTTCGGTGTCAGAAGGTTATAAAACGAAGAAAAAAACATCGTCACCGCCCCCTGTTGGGGCAGTTCTTCAGTCAACTATTTCCATCCCTTACGTTGTTGATCCAAAAGTGCTGGTATTAACCCTCGTAAGTGTCATCTAGCCAACCGAGAAGACTAGAGATGGTTTCCTCAGTCTCATCACCCATGTTTGATATACGGAAGGTCTGGCCTTTGATCTTTCCATAACCGCCGTCGATAATGCAGGAGTGTTTGGCTTTCAAGCGCCCGATCCAGCCTGCAATATCGATACCTTTATTGTTTTTCACGCAAGTAAGGCCGAGGGAGCGGTAACCTTCAGGAGCAAAAAATTCCCATCCTCGGGCCTTCACCCACTCGGCAACTAGAGCATTGGTCTTGGCGTGGCGCTCATAACGGTGCGCAATCCCTTCAGCCGCAATGTCCTCAAGCTTCGATCGCAACGCGAAGATATGGGAAATTACCGGTGTGCTAGGGGTCATGTCTCCCTCGTGGTTTTTTTGAAACTCAAGAAAGTCAAAATAATAGCCGCGCCCAATGACTTCTGAAGCCCTCTTCATTGCCTTCTCGGATACGGAAAAAAGGGCCATTCCGGGAGGAAGCGCTAGTGCCTTCTGGCTGCCCGTGAGCATAACATCAATGCCAAGCTCGTCCATCGGAACCGGGAGAACCGAGAAAGAAGAAACCGTGTCAACTACCAGAAGAATCTCTGGAAACAGCTTCATTACATCGGCCAGCTCCCTAATGGGATTCATACAACCGGTGGAAGTCTCGTTGTGTATCAGGGTCACCACATCAATGTCTCCCTTCTCAAGGCGATCCCGCAGTAAATCTGGAGTGATGGGCTTACCCCATTCGACCTGAAGTTTGTCTGCCTCATAGCCGCAACGTTTAGAAACGTCGTTCCATTTGTCGGAAAAGGCACCCGTCATACAGTTGAGAACTTTCCCCTTAACAAGGTTGCGAAGGGATCCCTCCATAACTCCCCATGCAGATGAGGTGGAGATAAAGACGGGACGCTTGGTGCCGAAGAGTTCCTGAAGACCCGGTTGGACAGAGGCATAGAGTTTTTTGAACTCATTTCCCCGATGACCAATCATCGGACTGCAGAACGCCTGAAACGTTTTTTCGGAAACCTCCACGGGTCCCGGACTGAAAAGTTTTATGTGTTGATTCATGAGACCTTAAATTTTGCCAGATCCGCTCAGTTTTCCCAGAGAAAGTTTTCCAACCTCAACTTCGCAAGACGGGCCTTGGCCTCCCCTGCTCTTGGTCCGCCCTCTCCCATGAGTTGGGTATAGAGTGTAACGGCATCGCTCCACTGTTGACGACTTTCCAGCAGACGTGCCGCCTCGAACGCTGCCTTGTCATGCCAAAGTTGTTCGGGCTCAAGGGATCGAGGATTTTTGAAAGCCTCATAATAAGCTGCCAAAGCCGCATCCCCCTGCCCGAGTTTCTCAAGGATTAGCGCGCTTTTGCAAAGCGCCTGGTTACGCCAACGGAGAGGCATAGCCGGATCAGAAGCTAGGTGGCGCCAAGTTTTGAGAGCATCCTGTTCCTTAGACGAATCTTTGGAACCCAACTGATGCAATGTGTCAGCCTTAGCCATGAGTGCAGCAGCCCTTAACTCTGTATCCGGCCCTTGAAGTGAAAGGATCTTTTCATAGATTGCCAGAGCTTCCAAAGGGAGATTTTGGGCGTTTTTTAAAGCTCCTTCCTGAAGTCTAGCCTGCCAGACAAGTTGATCGTTGGCACCCGTTTCGGCGACACGCTCAAGTAACATCAGCGAGTCGTCCATCGAGGACGGATCCATTGATCTCGCAGCAGAGTCCGCTGCAAGAAACAGGGCTCGACGTCCAAAATCACTCCCTGAATGGGATAGAGCAAGTTGCTCAAATTCAACTCGGGCACCTTGTACATCACCTGAATTGAGTAATGCCTCACCCAGTTTCAGCCTTACCTCGGAAGAAAAGGTCGAGTCAGGATGAGCCTTGAGAAATGACCGGGCAGCCGTGATTACCGCGGGATAATCCGATTTTCTACCAGTATCTTTGAGGAAGACCTCAAGGTACTCCGCTCGTTCCGGATCGGAGGAATTCTCACGAATTGAAGTTGCAAGGTTTTTGCTCGCGGCATCACCTTTCCCCGATTTCATGTCCAGCTCGGCGGAAGCTAGACGAGCCCTAGCCTTAAGTTCAGGATCTGATGCCATTCCTGCAATGTCGGCAAGCATCGGCGCGCCAGTCGGGATGTTTCTTCTCACCAGATCAAGGGCGATTTGGAATTTCATCTCCTGAGAGGGTGCGCCCGAATTCAAAGCAACGATGCTCTGTGCAGCTTGGGAGAAATCCAACCCCCCCCTGTCGCGGGTTGCGATAAGGACAGTCTTGTTAAAAAGTGCATCTTGTGCCAATTCCGGATCAAGGGATGAGGCCAGCTGGAACGCGACGATGGCATCATCTGGAAAACCTGACTCGGCGGCCGCAAGACCCCTGATATAGGCGAGCTTAGCGCGCAGTTTATCCGGGATCGCAGGACGGTCGGCCGCCCACGCCATCGCGTCGGCAGCCTTTCCACTCTGAAGTCTCGAGGCACTGAGTAAGAGTCTGGCCTGATCTGCCAGGGGATCTCCGGGATGGTTCCGTATAAAGGCATCCAGAAGCGATTGACCTGCTTCTGGATGCCTCAACCGTAATTCTCCTTTCGCCCTGTAAAATTCAGCGAGTCGTGCACGTGCAGGCTTTGAGGGATCATCGGCCCATTTTTTTAGAGTAGTGGTATCTGGCGTCTCAGAATCAGCATGCAATTGGTCGAGCAGTCGAAACTGTTCTTCAAGGAGAGGATCCTCATCGACGCCATCGAGATGTTTTTCAAGAAGGTCAATTCCGAACTGCGGGGTCTTCGAAAGGCAAAGAACCTCACCAATCAACGCGGCGGAGGCATACCAGGGATCAGTCTGGGGTACTGTGGCAAAGAGTTTTCGGGCTGAAGGAACCGAGCCGGACCGCCAGGCGGCGAGAGCTCTGAGATATGCCGCCACAGACTTCCCGTACTCGTCGGTCGGGGCGAAGGAATGAAGGAGTTGGATACAGTCGGAACTCTTTCCTAGGGCGAGTAGATCCGCGCATCTCTCCTGAACGGCATCCCCATAAACTGCAGAGGAGGGAGATATTTTTTCCAGAACCGTCAAGGCAGAAGCCGGGTCGTCGGCTCCTCTGAGGGAGCGGGCTAGGCTCAGAATGATCTGGTCTGGAGTGACTGCAGGAATTTGCGCTCCTGAATTGAGTAGGAGCTCAAAACATGTCTTCGCATCAGCGTATTCCTGATCTCCCAGAAGTGCCATAGCCTTCCAATAGATTAAAGAGGGGTCCTTCTCAATCGCAACGCTGGCCAGAACAGAAAGGGCCTCTGAGGGTCTCCCTCCAGTGACCAATAGAATCACCAATCTACGGGTCAAATCACGTCGTTTATCAGGGTCATTTTCCTGTTGGATTTGGGTCCTGAGAACCGAGGCGGAAATTTGTGGCAGACTCTCTGAGGATGCCAGGTTGGCAAGGTCGCTAGTAGAGTTAGAGGCAAGGCCTTTTCCTACAGTCTGCCCATTGCAATGGGAAGGAAGGAGCGATCCATCCAGGAGCAGGATCAGCGGCGCAAGATACGTCGCAGCCAGCTTCCTGTATAACTGGAGGGATGCTCCGCTATCTGATCCACATTTCCGCAGACCACAAGGCATCCTCCCTTCTCTCCACCCTCCGGGCCCATGTCGATAATCCAGTCCGCGCATTTGATAACTTCGAGATTGTGTTCGATAACGATGAGGGTATTTCCGCCGTCGCGCAACCTTAGGAGCACTTCGAGCAGTTTCTGAATGTCGGCAAAATGAAGTCCTGTCGTCGGTTCGTCCAGCAGGTAAAGTGTTTGCCCCGAGGCCTTACGTGACAGTTCAGAAGCAAGTTTCATCCGCTGGGCTTCCCCTCCCGAAAGAGTGATGGCAGACTGTCCCAGTTTCAGATAGCCCAAACCAACATCCTGCAACATACTTAATTTGCCGTGAATGGCAGGTATCGCACGAAAAAATTTGGAGGCGTCATCGATACTCAATTCAAGAACGTCGGCGATATTTTTCCCCTTGTAGGAAATTTCCAACGTCTCACGGTTGAAACGGCGACCTCTGCAGAGTTCGCATTCGACAAAAACATCGGCCAGAAAATGCATCTCAATACGGATCATTCCATCACCCTGGCATTGCTCGCAACGCCCCCCCTTCACATTGCAGGAGAAACGAGAGGCACCGTAACCCCGGACTCGAGCGGCCGGGAGTCCGCTGAAGAGATCACGGATCGGACCAAATACACCCGAGTAGGTGGCGGGATTTGATCGTGGTGTCCTTCCAATAGGACTTTGATCTATAACCACCACTTTATCGAAAGCGTCCTCCCCGAGTATTCGCCCATGGGCGCCAGGAGTTTCTTTGGCACCATGGAAGCGGCGAGCCAAGGAGCGATGTAGGATATCGTTGACTAGAGTCGATTTACCGCTACCGGATACTCCTGTTACTACGCTGAACAACCCAACTGGGAAACCTACGGTCAGGTTCTTGAGATTGTTTTCAGAGGCATCGGTTACCGTCAACCAGCCGTTACCCGGATAGGGGTTCATCGGAGGTCGAAGCCGAATCCGAGGGACTGTTATACTTATCTTACCGGAAAGGAACTGCCCAGTTAGGGAATCCGGGTTAGAAAGGATTTCGGCTGGGGTGCCTGATGCAACAATCTCCCCTCCCTTTGGTCCGGCACCAGGCCCCATGTCGAGGATGTGATCTGCTGACAGGATTGTCTCCTCGTCGTGTTCAACCACGACAACGGAATTTCCCAGATCCCGGAGTCCGCGCAAAGTCCCGAGCAGGCGTTCGTTGTCCCGTTGATGGAGACCGATGGTCGGCTCGTCAAGAACGTAAAGTACGCCAGCGAGTCCCGAACCAATCTGTGTCGCCAACCGGATTCGCTGGACTTCTCCTCCCGAAAGAGTACCACTTTCACGATTTAGTGTCAGGTAGCCAAGCCCGACTTTGACGAGAAATCCCAACCTGGCCCCTATCTCTCGGAGCAATTCCCCGGCAATCCTTTTTTCTGTAGGAGTAAGCATCAGAGCGGAGAGTACTTCCAATGCACTCTCCGCAGGCAAAGAGCAGAACTCCTGGATATTCCATTCACGCGCGAACGGTTTAGACGAAACCAGCTTAACTCCCAGAATCTCCGATCTTAGACGCGCTCCTTTGCAGGTTCCGCAAGGCTTGCGAGAAAAATAGGACTTAAGTCGATTTTTCTTAAGTTCGCTTGCGGAATGCAGCATCTGCCGCTGGACGATGGAGACTAGTCCCTCGAACGGCTTTGCCGGATTTCTATCTTTACCGCCAAAGTTCAGTTTAGTGTCGCCGGTTCCGTAAAAAAGCTTCTCCTTGAACTGAACCGGCAGTTCTCGGAATGGAACTTCCCGTTCGGCTCCTGTCTCCCTGCAGAGTTCATCGAGAACATGACGGTAATACGCTCCCATCCGCTTGTCTGGCGTTTTCCATGGCCGGATCGCACCTTTCTCGAGCGTCAGATCCTCGTCTATCATCAGAGCGGGGTCGCAGAAAGCTTCGGTTCCAATCCCCTGGCATGCAGGGCAGGCACCAAGGTGGCTGTTGAAGGAAAAATGACGAGGCGTCAGTGACGGCATCGTGAATCCTGTCTCTGGATTGCAATAATCGGTTGAGAAAGGTTGTTCCTCCCATTGATCGGAAAGCGAATCGGGCGATTGGTGAAGGACCAGCACAAAATTGTTCCCCCACCTAAGCGATGTCTCGAGGGAGTCAAGAAGCCGTTCCCGAATACCCTCAACACTGCCCTCGTGACGTAGGGCAAGACGGTCTACAACGGCCTCGATGGTATGCCTTTTTGTCTTAGTTAGCTTTATTGGTTCGGGACTGCCGAGATCAACAATTCTACCGTCGATTCGAAGACGCACAAATCCTTCTCGTCTTGATCTGTCGATCACGTCCCGAAATTCCCCGGTCTCATTCCGAACAAGTGGGGCAAGCAACATCAACCGGGTCCCCACGGGCCATCTGAGGATCTCGCCGGCGATCTGCTGAGGAGTTTGCCGTTTGACCGGCGCCCCGGATTCTGGATCGTGAGGAATCCCAAGTGCCGAATAAAGCACTCGGAGGTAGTCATAGATCTCAGTCGTAGTCGCTATAGTGGAGCGCGGGTTCGGAGGGGCAATCCTCTGCTCAATGGCAATGGCAGGAGAAAGCCCCCAGATATGGTCAACCTCGGGCTTCTGCATCCTGTCCAGAAACTGCCTTGCATAAGCGGAGAGACTCTCTACATAGCGACGTTGTCCCTCTGCGAATAGCGTGTCAAAGGCAAGTGATGATTTTCCCGAACCACTCGGTCCAGTAATGACTACGAGCGCATTGCGCGGGATCTCGACATCAAGATTGCGAAGATTGTGCTGCCTCGCTCCCTTGATCTGAATGAATCCTGCCTCCGTCATTTGCGTAGTTTAAACAGGGAAACCGATTCTATTTCGGCCGTTTGGGGAAACATGTCGACTGGCGAAACACTGATTAGCTTGTATTTTGCAGTAAGCCTTCTTGCATCACGGGCTAGTGTGGCAGGATTGCAGGAGACATAGACGATCTTTGCAGGAAGCCTACCCAAGATGGTTTCGGTCACCTCATCAGCAAGACCCTCTGAAGGAGGATCCAGAAGTAGCACCGTTCTTTCGGGAGGCCCCTCGTAGAGAGCAGTTGGGAGTTTTTGTTCGACGGTCCCTGCAAGATACTCCTCGTTGGAAGCCGCTTGGCGAGTTGCCATCGCCACTGAGGCAATCGAACGCTCAATGCCGACAACCCTCTCGAAGAAAGATCCGAGTTCATGGGCAAAAAAACCACCGCCGCAGTAGGCATCCACGAGCAGTTTGTTAATCGATACATCCTCACCGAGTGGACTTACGGCATCACTCACGCACCTCTTTAGAATATCTGCGACGGCATTGTTTACCTGACGGAAACCACCATAGCGTTTTCTCTCGCCAATCAGGTAGTTGCCGTCATTAGGACGCGATTTGAGTAGATCTCTGAATCCTTCCTGAACCTCAGCTGAAGCAATGAGACATGTTTCGACAGGAACGACGTTGTTAGACCCTTGCGCAAAAAATCCGACAACTCCACCCTTTACATGAACGGTAATACGGTTGCGGTATCCAAAGTGGTCGGGGGACGGGATCATGGGTGCCACGGGAGGATCTACAAGCCCACCAAGCCTGCGGAGCGCCTCCCTAAGCTGGTTCTCCTTTATTCGGAGTTGATGGGCGTAATCGATGTGCTGGTAGCTGCAGCCTCCGCACTTAAGGAATACAGGGCACGGCGGTTGTATTCGATGCGGGGAGGAATCTAACACATCCAGAAGACCCGCCTCGATGAGTCGGGGTTTTATCTTATGGATACGAACCAGTACTGTTTCACCATCAATCGCTCCAGAAACAAAACAAGCGATCCCATCAACTCTTCCAACTCCCCTGCCCCCAAAAGCGATGTCACGGATCTTGAGAGTAATCTCCTGTCCAGGTTTCATTTTTTTAACTGGAACACTCTCGGTGCTGTTTTCCTGCTTAGTCATTCCCTAGGATCGTCCAAACTTCAGCCCCATAAAAAGCACCAAATCTAAGATGAAATCGCAGACCAAGTCGGAATCTGACACACGTTTCATGGGTTTGGCGATTAGGGAGGCAATGCGTTCATTGGGGCGGACGGTGCCAAATCCCGCCGTAGGTGCAGTGCTCGTAAAAAACGGGCGAATCATAGCAAAAGGATTTCATCGGGCGGCGGGACTTCCCCATGCAGAAATCGAGGCGATGAAGAAGGCTGGTTTTAATCCGCGGACTCCAAATTTAATTTCCGATGCAATAAAAGGCTGCACCCTTTACGTGACGCTTGAACCCTGTTCCAGCCAGGGACGTACTCCTCCCTGCACAAGTTCGATCATAGCTTCAGGCATCAAGAGGGTTGTGTATGGAGCCAAAGATCCTGATAAAAGACATCGAGGACGTGCATCCAAGATTCTCAAAAAAAATGGCATCAAGGTCACAGAAGGAATTCTTGCTAGCCAATGCGCAGATTTGAACAAATATTGGAACCACCTAGCCAGAACAGGGATGCCATGGGTTGTCGCCAAGGCGGCCGTGTCTCTAGATGGAAGGATTGACTCTGCTCCACTCAGGCGGTGGATCACGTCCAACTCCAGTCGCAGGGAGGCTATGCGCCTCCGGGCCTCCGTTCAAGCGATCCTCGTTGGTGGAGGGACAGTACGCACCGATGATCCCTCCCTCACGATACGAGGAATTAGAACTGAGAAGAACCATCCTCAGCCTTGGAGGGTTGTCTGGTCACGCAGTGGAAAAGTACCTCCATACTCAAAGATTCTCAACGATTGCCACCGTGATCGAACCCTTATTTTCACTGGCATGCCGCTCCGTAAAGTTCTCAAGCAGCTTGCGAAAATGGGCGTCTCAATCGTCCTTATCGAGGGTGGAGGCCGAACTCTCGCCGAGGCATTCAGATGCAATGTCGTCAATGAAGTCCGCATCTTCATTGCACCTGTCGTTCAGGGAGGGAACGTCGCAGTAATAAGCGGCAATATCATCCCCACATTTCTGAAAAACGTAACCTATACCAAGATCGGCTCGGACGTCATGGTCTCAGGCATGGTTATCGAGCCTTCCTAGAATGGGTGTCCTTAGGCGGTTTTGAGTGAATGCCCATTACGTTTAAACCGAAACAACGTATGAAACTCAACCCAACTTCCTTTTGAAAAGTTCGAGAGTGAGCTCCCATCCGATTCTAGTAGCAGCTGCATCATAACGGGTTCCTTCGTCACGAGCAAAGGCGTGGGCGGCATTGAATTCGTGCCATTGGAAACTACGGTCCCCCTTGGTGAGAGCATCGTAGATTTTACGACGCCCATCAGTCGGAACATGTGGATCCTGACGCCCCCAGATGAGTAGGAGTTCAGCAGAGATAGCCCCACTTCGGGCTAAGGTATCGTCGCATTTTCCCTTTCCTAGTGTGCCAGAGTGAATGTCGGTCGGGTACCAGCAGGCCGAGGCGGTAACGCGAGGATCTAGTGCAGCACGAAAAGATAAATGCCCGCCCAGACAGAAACCTAGCGTGGCAATGCCACTCCAGGGATATCCGCCAGGTCGGCTCATGGCGTAATCAAGGAGAACCAACGCATCTGAATCGAACGCCGCAAGAGGCTTCTCAGTTTTTAGAAAGTTACCTCTGTCGGTTCCTTCCCTATTATAGCTGAGTACAGTGCCCGGAGTTTCATATTCGTGATAAACTTCTGGCACAAGAACCTCAAATCCCTCGCTGGCCAGACGACCTGCCAAGCGCTCTATCGGACCTGTCATCTGGAATATCTCCGAGTATAAGATCACGGTGGGATAAGAACCCTCTCTCGGTTGGAATAGGTGAACCCTCATCGCGCCTGTCGGAGTGGGTAGATCTAGAGAGCAAGGTTCTTTGAGTGTCATGCGTTTATCATCATAGTGAATTATGTTTGAAATAGCGATGAACTCCTGACCTAGGATTTCTTACAGAAATCGCTTGCTCACTAGCTGAAACACCCGATCGTATCGATATCAATAATCAATCCTAGTGCGATCCTTCTTGAAAGAATCCCTTATCCTAGAGATCTGAGGGAATCTTATCGTTCTGGAAGTCGTAGGATTCAGCAAACCCGTCCATAGTCGGCAACGCTGCACGAAATTCTTCTTCGGTGCGTGCGCGGATGCTTACAAAATCAATAGCATTCTTTTCCAAACAATAGACAGAAGCCTCCCTTTCAGCGCACTTGTTGCAAGTGAAATGAAAGCTCACCGCATCCTCGCCTGATTGGGTCTTTAAAGTGTTAACGTAGGAACCTTTATAATTGGGCAATCTCTCGTTGTGGAATTTATCAATGAAATGCTTAAGTGCGTCATCATTAGCGACAATCCCAGTAGATCGCGGATGGGATCGTGCATAAGCAATAACATCACTCGAATCCCAGGATTCTGCTTTGGGATAGAAGACAAAGGGGAGCCCCTGAGACAAACCGCAAAGCCATCCCCCCTCAGCATTCCGCATCCTCCATCTACAACATGAGCATTTAACATGCCTGTTCGTGACGAGTTGGCTAAAAAGGGTTACTGAGACGAGTATTTGAAATTCATGGGGAGCATTGAGTAACGCGATTGATCGCCTGTGAGTCCATTAATAACACGCCCAGACGACTAACTACCTAATCCAAGTCGTGACTAAGCTTCTTTAAAAGTGACCTTCGCCCTGTTCTTAAAGATTAGTCGACTACTCCATTACTCATTACCGGCTTATTTCATAAAAATGCGTCAAATCAGCTACAGCAATGCTTCGGGGGCTAGATTTGTATCATCACGCTGCTTGCGATACCAGACCGATGCAGGGATGTTCCCTCTTGTTCAGAGCACGACGCATCTTTGAAAGTGCGATATTCTGAAGTTGGCGGATCCGCTCGCGAGTGACACCGAACTTCACTCCCACCTCTTCCAATGTTATGGGTTCTGAGCCGTCGAGGCCGAAACGAGAGTTGATAATCCTTTTCTCACGATCATCAAGCTCCTCAAGAAGATCACCCACCTCTTCCTGCATATTCTTATCACGGAGTTGCTCGAAGGGATCGGAGGCCGTGGAGTCGCCAACCAACTCTCCGAATTCTGTAGAGTCTTCCTCGCCGACAGGGGCATCAAGGGAGGTAGGCCTTATCGCTGCCTGCTTGAGTTGAGTTACTTTCACTGCGGACATGCCTACCTCCTCGGCTATCTCCTCGTCAGAAACATCGCGCCCAAGTTCGTCACTCATCCCCGCACCAACCCGGCGAATTTTGGCGATCTTGTCGACAAGATGTACGGGGAGGCGAATGGTCTTCCCCTGATTGGCAAGCGCCCGTTTGATGGACTGCTTGATCCACCATGAACCGTAGGTTGACAGCTTTCCACCCTTGGACGGGTCAAACCGTTCCACCGCCTTTACTAGGCCAATGTTCCCCTCGGAAATGAGATCGAGCAAAGGCATTCCTAAATTGGCATAGTCGCGTGCGATCTTGACGACCAAACGGAGGTTGGCTCGGATCATGGTGGCCTTTGCTACTTTGTTGCCTTTTTTGATTTTTGCGGCCAGCGCCACCTCCTCCTCACGCGTGATGAGCGGATACTTTGATATCTGTCTCAAGTAGAGTTGGAAGCCTGGATCTGAATCTTCGTATGACATATGGAGTTGATTGTTTTCCTTCTGTGTATGAGACAAGGTGTCTACTCCAAGCGTTCGAAATCTTTTCGCCCCTTGTAAACTTAGATCAGAATATTCTATCAACGCATGATGCGTTCCATCATCTCGGCCATTGTTTTAGCAGCATTAAAGCCGAGCTTAGATGTTATCCTGAATTAAAACTTTAAGAACCGGCCGACGATCATACTGTCAGTCATCGTCTTTCAGACTGCCCTTCTGAGTTCGCGGGATACACCAAAAAGGAATTATGCTGTTTATTTACCCTGCATCTCAGCAGCATAACCGTCACAAGCGCACATAGTCCCATAGAGGAGAGAGAATAGTTTGAGGGCTCCGGGACCTCATGAATCGAAAGTCCTTCGCCTTGGGCTGAATATGAGCCAGCTCTTGCATCGAAACGCTCCATTACCGCAGGAGTAGCCAGACTGCTGATTTTTAATTCCAAAGCCGTATCACTATTGGTAAAAGTAAAAGTCAAACCTTCATAGTTGGTTGAGCCGTCAAGAGCGAGATCAGCACCACCGAGGAAAGAACCACCAAGCTTCAGCTTCCTGAGGCCTCCGCCAGTCACTTTGCTTGCGGAAAAAAGCTCATAGGCTCCTGGATTTGTCCAAACTCCTGAAAGCTTGATCAAATTATTGATTCCGTAGACCGAAAGTACTTTGGAGGACATGATTGTCGAATATGGGTTCTCAATCTCGATTAATGAATTTCCAGTTAGGGAGAGCGAACCAACTGACATGGTTCCACTTCCTACGGTGTCGACAAATTCGGCTTGCTTACCTTTTGGGGACCCTAGTTTCAGAAAACCTTCCCCCAGAGAGCTTGCCTCGAGAGTTCCAAGGCTTACTGTCGTGCCTCCGGAAAACGTGTTGCTACCTGTTAGGACTGTTGTACCCGCACCTAGTTGATTAAGCGAACCATGACCGGAGATTGCCGAAGAAACTTCACAGGTATTAGCCTGATTGAAATTGACAATGCCCTTGCCTCTTCCGAACCCAATAGTTGGAACGGAGATCGTTCCAACGGTGTCAGCTCCACCAAATGAACCGAAATTCAGCGTCCCGATCGACTTAGTAGAATTCGCGATAGACATACCGGTTGCAACCAACTTCCCTCCCTCGGACACCGTCAATGCGCCGCTTCCATCATTGCCGACAGTCAATGTTCCTGTATTACTCCAAATGGAGTTTGAACCTGTCACTCTCACTGTGTTGTTCGATGAGCTATTCGAAGAGCCAATAACTCCGTTGACGTCCAATAACATCCCTCCCCCCGAAACAACCATCCGGTTATCCGCCCCTGCGTAACCTACAAATACGTCCCCTATATTTTCTAAAACCGTATTTTCCCCGCTGATATTGAGCAGGTTTTTTGAGGCTTTGGAGGAATACCCAACATAGGTGTTGCTCAGGTTGGTGGAACCGGAAGAAATACTTATCGATACACTTGAGGAGTTGCTCCCGACATAGAGGTTACCTAAGTTTTTGTAAACTGGCTGAGAACCGCCAACCATTTCAACGCTGTAAGATCCCACTGTCGGATTGCTGGATGCTCTAGAACCCAGCAGATATCCACTGGAAGCAGACTTGAAAACCTGCGAGAGGTTCAAGGATTTAGTGCCTGGCACTGGTATCCCCCACCCCAAAGAGGGATCGGGTCCGGCAGTGTAG
>Ga0118677_10001179_pt1 | contig 56170 bp, 53 predicted proteins | sample AliMusrvi5mmetaG_FD_86154 | JGI IMG/M metagenome (GOLD analysis project Ga0118677, IMG submission 86154)
GCGCTCCCAGAAGGAACGCCAAGCTCCAGCTTGGCAAGGTGATTTGTGGAGGAATTGTTGGTGATTTTCGTGGACAATTCATTTCGGTTTTGGTGGATTCATTATTGGAAATCACCTAAGTTCGACTCGGATATGGCGTCCGCGCTGGGTGGTTTCGGCAACCTCAATGGCGAGCGTTTCCGGGCCGGTGGAGCCGGACTTGACATAGCGTCCGACTGCCTCGGAAACATGTTGCCGCCCAGGTTCCCCCTCCAAGGCGACTAACCCATGTTTGGTGGGGGCGGCATCGCCGTCGGGCCAGATGGAACCCACCAACCGGCGTCGACCCTTTATGTCAATATCTGTCTTCAAATAGCCATTTTCGCCATCGGGGGTTTCCGCCTTCCACTGCAAATCGCCATGGCGGTAGGTGAAATTAAGCAAACGGTGTCCATTGACGAACAGTTTGGCTTTGGTTTTGCCCGCGTCCCCGGTGAGCAGGAGCAAACGCCCGTCTTCGGTTTGATAAGCGCCTGTCCAAGGGAATAAGTTGTTGCGGGTAGTCAGGTCAATGTCGGAGCGTAGCTTCGCCCATTCCACAGGGAAACCTTGGCGGGCCGACCAATCGGGCAAGGCGTGCGGAATATCCTCAAGCCGAGTAGTCCGAAACAGCCGTAGCAACTGCGATATCAACGGTTTCTGCGTAAACAGCGCAGACAGGAAGGCTTGGTTTTCCGCCTTGGCAATGCCCACCCCCTTGGCGGCAATCTGGATGGAGCCGGAGTCGCGCTTGATCAGCAAGGTGCGTTCGCGCTTCGTCAAACCGGGGAAGACTTCCTCCGAAACTGCCAAGGAAGGCGAGTGTTGGTAGAGTTCGCGCAGGCTGAAATCTTGCCTCATGGCGATGATGAAGCGGCTAGCCACCGTGTCTTCCTGCCAAAAATAGTCTTTAGGCACTTGGAATTGCTGGTATGCCTTAAACGCCTTGCGCTCGCGGACACCGTAGAGTCCAATCTCGCGCAACGGCCCGCTTGATGCGCGGATTGTCTGCCCCGGCTTGAGCAGCCCCAGCCGGGCCAACATGGCTTGGTCCACTTCGACGGTGTCTTTGGTTGCCAAATAAAAGGTCGAGATGCCTGTGGCCTCGTGGGTCTGCATGCCAGGTTGGCTGGGGTCCACCCCCAAATCTGCGCACAGGCAGTCTAGGGCGCAGACGCTGGGGCGCATCTGCGCCTTGTACCCTTCACGCCGGGCGATGAGGATGGCTCGGTGGGTGGGCAGCACGAAAATGCCAGGATGGCCGTAATAGACAGCGATCACCTTTTTGCCTTGCCGCACAAAATGCAGCATCGCTTCCGCCATTTGCATATAAGTGGTGTAGCGGACTTTGCTGTTATCGTACAGCACATAGAGGTCGTAGGCATCGGGGCGGATCGACTTCAGCCATACGACCGTGGCCGGGTCCGATACACAGAAGAACACGGCATCGGCAGCGCGGATCAACTCCTCATCGCCTAAGAGGAAGCCTACCGACTCGATGCCTGATCCGATGATGGTCAACTCGCCCGGTTGCGCTGGCCCGGCAGAGGGCGATGCCTCCCTGATCTGCCCACCCGTGGCGGCGATGTCACGGGCCAATGCCTCCCAGGCTTGGGTGTGCTGTTGTTGGCTGGGATATGCGGTCAAATCATTCAATGCCTTCCAGTGGTGGGTGTGCTGTTGTTGGTTGGGGTATGCGTCGCTCAAATCATTCATAACACGTGTTCCTTATGACTGGGTTTGGGTGAAGGCGAGGAAGGCCAAATCGCCGATGCCCCCGAGCGCGGCTTGCCCACCTTGGCCGAGGGTAGCGGTGGTAAAGTTGACGCCATCGGAGGAGGAGCTTAGGGTTAGCGTGTCCTGGTTCACATAGCCCACCACCAAGATGCCCAGGGCATCGACGTTGAGGCTCATGCTGCTGACCAGTTGGTTGTTAGGCAAGGTTACTGTGTTGCCGAAGCTTGTCCCATCGGTCGAGGAGGAAAGGAATATGCAAATGCCTAAGTCTGCCCCGCCGCTGTAGGAGTAAGCCAAATAGAGCTTGCCATTGAACACGCCTAGGGCAGGGGCGAGAGAGATGCACATGCCATTGGCATAATTGCCATCGGTCATGCATGGATATGACAATTCAACGGGGTTGGAGAAGGTTTTTCCGTCGCCGGAAGAACTGATAAAGACATAATCGTTTGTTCCGGTGCAGGCCATATACAGCAGTTTGTCGAACACGGCCAGCACCGGGCCTACGTAGCTACTGCAAGTGCACCAAGCGACCGGTACGCTAAACGTGATGCCATCTTTAGACGAACACAGGTAGATTTGGTTGTCCGTTCCTGCCTAACGGCACCATTGCTTCTTCATCGTTGCGAAAACCTTCGGCTAAATCGCAGCCCAATTGTTGGGCGATCAATCTTTTTGCACACATAAGAAGCCAAAAGCATGATGTTTTTGTGACATCCTGTATAAGCTAAGCTAAATTTACGGGTTCGTATATAGGAAAAAATCTGATTTTTTAACGAAAAAATTTTGTCGTTCATGCAAATCTTTGGGCCTTGGTCATCGTTAAGCCCACCCAATGTGGAGTGCGGCGACGAGTCGCCGCACTCCACAAACTCACCCGTCGGGCTGAACGATGACCAAGGCCAATCTTTGTGAAGTTTACGAAGAATTGCTAATATATTGCATTCTACAAATAAATAGATGTATCTTTCTAAATACAAAGAATAAATCCATAAATATGGAAACTAAAGCTCCATTTTTGATTTAAAATCAATTTATTTACAACAAAACCGAGAGAGCATGATGTCATATTTTGAAGAAATCGGCCTTGATGAGATACGGGAAATCGAGGACCGAAGCTACGCCATCATTGAAAAACTACGTGATCGCGTTTTTGAGCCTGACAGGACAAAGCGTTTGGGTTTACGGTTCAATATAGGAACAACTGCGGAGATGATTGGACGGACTACAACCGCAATTCGAGATGCTGAAAAAGCTGGCAGACTCCCCTTGCCCTCGCTTGATGAGCGTAAACGCAGGCTAGGTTACACTTTGGACGAAATCAACGAGATGCGTAAACTTTTCGGAACATTGCCCTGGCGTAAAGAGACCGATGACCCATTGATTTTGGCCATTCAGAATTTCAAAGGTGGCGTTGGTAAATCAACAGTGACTTGTCATACAGCACAATACCTCGCACTTAAGGGTTATCGCGTATGTGTGATTGATTGTGACTCTCAGGCTACCACTACGACCTTGTTTGGCATTAATCCCGACCTTGACCTAGACGATAAAGACACCCTTTATCCTTACTTGCTACACGGTGGTGAAACCTCACTCCATTACGCACTTTTAAAAACGTACTGGCCTGGAATTACGCTCATTCCATCCAATCTGACGCTTTACAATGCTGAGTACGAATTAGCTTCCAAAGTTCACGGTAACCCTAGTATGTTCTCCCGCCTTCGAGAAGGGATTGACACCATCAAAAATGAATTTGATGTGATTATTTTGGATCCCCCCCCGGCTCTTGGGATGATCTCACTTAGCGTTTTGCGTGCAGCGAATGCACTCATTATTCCTGTCCCACCCTCCACTGTTGATTTCAGTTCGACCGCACATTTTTTCACCATGTTACGCGAAGCACTGGAAGTTCTTGAAAAATTTGGGATGTTGGGGAAATATAAATTCCTTAAGGTTTTGGCAAGTAAGGTCAACGATAATAAATCTGCACATACCGAAATTGCTAATATGATGCATATGGTTTACGAAAACCGAATGCTTGATTCAAAACTCAAGGACTCAGCGGAGATTGATAATGCCAACGCACAACTCATGACCGTCTACGAATTGCCGTCCCCCCAAACATCAAGGGAAACCTATAACCGATGTATGGCCTATCTGAATTCGGTCAATCGTGAAATCGAATTGCTAATCCGGAAAACTTGGCCAAGCCACCATGAATCCCTGCGAAAAGAAGGTGTCATGTGAATGTGGGGCCTTGGTCATCGTTTAGCCCACCTGATTTGGAGTGCGGCGACTCGTCGCCGCTTTCCGAACTATGCGGCGACGAATCGCTGCACTCCACAAACCCACGCGTCGGGCTGAACAATGACCAAGGCCGAATGTGGTAACTGAATTCAAACGCAAAAATTAATACTGAGGTAAGCTCGCAATGACAAATCGTAACAAACGACTGTTTGGCGAAATAGTAAAAGATGTTCAGAACGATGAAAATTCACCCACTCAACGACGGACAGTGCCGTCCCATCTTCTAGATCGCACCAATCGTCTCAGCGAGATCAATAGTGGTGATATTATTGAAAAAGTACATCGCCTAGTCAATCCAGAGCAATGTCGCATGTGGGAAGGCCATAACCGGCGTTATGATCTTCTGAACGAACAGCGTTGTGATGATTTAATTAAGGGATTCAAATCTCAGGGTAAACAAGAATTACCGGCAATTGTCCGAGCATTGAAGGATGATCAAAATTACGATTACGAAGTCATCTGCGGTGCCCGTAGGCACTGGACTGTTGATTGGCTTAGAAATCACAACTACCCACAATTCAAATTCTTAATCGAAGTACGCGAGCTTACCGATGAAGAAGCCTTCCGGTTAAGCGACATTGAAAACCGGGACAAGGAAGATATCAGCGACTATGAAAGAGCGTTGGACTATAAATTAGCTCTTGAGAGATATTACAAAAAGCAAAAAGACATGGCCGAACGGCTAGTTATGACCGAAACGCGGTTAAGTAGATATCTTGACCTTGCCAGCATGCCGCAAGAGATCGTTGCATGCTATGCCGATCCAACTCACATCAAAATAAGCCATTGGGTTGAGCTAAAGAAACTGTATCAATCACCGAAAACTCGTGGCGATCTCATGGATATCGCTTCTGAAATTGCGCAGAATCAAAATAAAGCCAAGGATGAAAGCGGCACTATTTTTGACAGTCAGCAAGTCTTTCGGCAACTCATGAAAGCAGCGAATCAACGCCGCCGTAATCGCACTCACTACTTAGGTGAGTACTATACATCAAGCGGTAACAAGCTGCTGACCATCCAACGGAACGGCAGACAGGGCTTTCTGATTCACATTCTTGCAAACTCTGGAGCCGACACTGATGAAATTATATCCGTATGCAACCAATCTATTAGGGAACATATCAAGAATTAGTTCAATTACAGCGTTTTTAACGTCCATTGATTACTTCGTTTATGTTTTTAAATAGCTGGCGGCAAAGGGTTGCCGCCCTACAGCCTTCAAAAGCAAAAATTGCGGAACCGCAATAACGTTGTAAACGATTGATATTAAAAGTAAATATCAGAGTTAAGTAAATTTAAAGATGCTTGACTGTAGTCATGGGTCGTCCTGCTTAGCAAGATTGTTCAGCCAATTTGCAACACCTAGCCGCATTCGTCATTCCGGCCGGGATGCCGGAATCCAGGGCCATGGACGGTAACTTGGCCGTTATGCAACAGTGTTTGATTTAGATGATGGGCCAGCCCTTAGGTGATATCCAATAAAGAACATCCCATCCAAAGGCCAAGCTGGGGCTTGGCGCTCCCAGAAGGAACGCCAAGCCCCAGCTTGGCAACCCGCCGTGTTCTTGCCATACTGGCGGCCATGTCATCCCCTGCCTAACCCTATATGAACACCAAGAAGAAAGTCTACCTATCATCCACATTCATTGACCTCATCGACCATCGCGAGGCGGTGAAGACGGCACTGGAGCGCGCCCAGTTCGATATCGAATGCATGGAGAAATACCCGGCCTTTGACGAACGCCCGAAGGACAAATGCCTCTCGGATGTCGCCGAATGCGACTATTACGTGTTGATTTTGGCTTGGCGGTATGGCTATCAACCTGACGATGACAACCCCGACAACCTGTCCATCACTCGGATGGAATACGAGGAGGCCGTCCGTTTGGGCAAGAAGCCGTTAGTGTTTCTGTCGGCTAAGAAACATCCTTGGAGTTTTGATTTAGCTGATCCTGACTGCCGTATGCCTGAATCAGCCATTGCCAAATTCCGTGCCAAGGTGGAGCTTGAGCATGGAATTGCTTATTTTACCACTCCTGAAGACCTTTCCAGCCAAGTGCAATCTGCATTGCGGAATTTGGAACAAAAGGGCAAACCGAAAGCCGCCCTGACCAATGCCTTAGTGCGCGAAAATTACCTGGCTTGGTTGCGGCTCTGCTGCGAAAGCGTCGAACTGCTGGGGCTGGACCTCAAGGAAAGCCAGAATGTCCGCCTAGGCCAAGTCTACGTGCCAGCCGTCACCGCCCCGAAAGCCGAAACAGCCGACCGGGGCAAACCGGAAGCCCTGCGCGAGGAACGCCACGCACTGCTGTTGCACCGCCTGGGCGATGAATCCCTCTACCTACCCGGCGCACCCGGCGCGGGCAAGACCACGTTTTGCCGCTGGTTGGCCTTGGTGGTGGCCAGCGGTGCGATACCCGCCCATCCTGTGGGTGTAACCGAGGAATTTGAGGAAAAATTGCCGGATGGGCTGCGCGGGCGGTTTCCGCTGCTGTGGCGCTTGCGCGAATGGGCCGGTCACGAGGAATGCTTGCGCGGCAACGGTCACTGGACCCGCACCGAATTGGAAGACAGCTTAAACCTATGGCTAGAAAAAACCAAACCGGGTGGGCTGACTTGGGCCGCTTTCCACGATGAACTCCAGGCGGGCCGCGCCTTGCTGATTCTCGACGGAGTGGACGAAGTGCCGGACTCCTTACCACTAGGGCATCTGCCCCGCCGCAACCTAGTGACCGGGCTGGCCGACGCGCTGCCCGAGTGGCTGAAACGGGGCAACCGGGTGTTGTTGACCAGCCGCCCCTATGGATTGTGCAATGACGACCGCCGCCGGGTTGGCTTGCCGGTGGCGGAATTGGCGGAACTGCCCGGCCCTTTGCAAGACACCTTCGTCCGCCGCTGGTACGCCGCCGCCGACCCGGCCCAGGCGGCAGAAAAAGCCAGCGGATTGCTCGTCCATTTGCAAGAACGCGAAGACCTTGCCGAATTGCGCCGCAACCCGATGCTGCTGACCGCGCTGTGTGTGATGTACGACCAAGGCAAGCGCCTGCCGCAGGATTTCTACCGGCTCTACGATGCCGTCGTCGGCCAAGTGCTGTACAAACGCTATTTGACCGAAAATGAGCGCGACCGGGCGCGGTTTCGTCTTGAAGCGATAGCGTTGGGGATGCACCAAGGCAGAGGCAAAGCCCTACGCGATATACTCGCCGCCGAAGTGGACACCGATGAAATCGACAGCCACCTTGCCGACTATCGGCGGGACGACACCTCCACCGAAGTTGGGGCTACCGATGCCGCACTGGTAAGGGAAGACCTGTTATCCAACTCAGGCCTATTATTGCCCCGGTCAGACCGCCGTGCGGCTTTTTATCATCTAAGCTTCCAAGAATTCCTCGCCGCCGTCAGGGTAAAACGCATAGGCAAGACGTTGCCTGATGAGGTTCTAGCAAGCCGCGCCAGTACCCCGGCTTGGCGGCGCACCTTGACTTTTCTATTCTGCACGATTGCCGACAAGGACTCCCGCAAAGCGGCTTTCGAAGCCTTGGAACCTTTGCTGACTAATCTACAACCAGAACAATTGGCAAAAGACCCGAACCCCGCTTTATTGCTCGCCGATTGCCTGGAAGTGGCCCATGGGTGGGAGTCGAACCTGGAGCGATTTGCCGCGCCGCTACGGCAAGCCTGCGATCATGCGCTGGAACATCTGAATCCGCCGGAACGGGCGCATTTGTGGCGGGCACTAGGGAAATTGGGATGGGATAATCGTCCTGGGGTGGATGTAATGTCAAACCGACTCGGCCTTCAAGACCGAGTCGGTTTGGGCAAGCTTCCCGACATAGCTTGGGTGGAGATACCCGCTGGGCCTTTTCTGTACGGCGAAAAAAAGCAAACGAAAACCATCCCGGCCTTTAAAATCGCCCGTTATCCCGTCACTAACGCCCAATACCAGTGCTTCATTGACGATGGCGGCTATGCCGACGGACGCTGGTGGGTAGGCTTGGCAGGGCATCCCGCATCAGAACGGGGCTTCTGGAACACACCCAACCATCCGCGCGAAACCGTGTCGTGGTATGAGGCAGTGGCCTACACGCGATGGCTGACGGCGAAACTGCACGAATATGGTCTGCTACCCGAAGCAATGACCGTGCGTCTGCCGACCGAACAGGAATGGGAGAAGGCTGCGCGTGGTGACGATGGCAGGGAATACCCTTGGGGGGACGGTTTCCAATCGGGCCATGCCAATATCAACGAGACGTGGGGCAATGTGGGGACTTTCGATCTAGGGCAAACCACCGCTGTTGGGATTTATCCGAAAGACACCTTGCCTTACGGCCTGCTGGATATGGCAGGCAATGTCTGGCAGTGGTGCTTGAATGAATATCGACAGCCGGAACGAACAGGCACGGAAGGTGATGAACGGCGTGTGCTGCGCGGCGGGTCCTGGTACGACGACCAAGGCTACGCCCGTTGCGCCTACCGCGACTACAGCGATCCTGACATCCGTAACGCCAACAACGGCTTTCGGGTGGTGTGTTGTGTCTCGCCCCCATCCTGAACCGCTGGCCACTGACGCTCTGATCTCTGTTGCTCTGTTTTGCTGTTCACTGGCTTTTGCTGTTGTCTTTGCCGCGTAGCGGCTCGCGATTTTTTTTTGGGGGGGGTAGACCGACTCGGTTTTTAAAACCGAGTCGGTCTTAGCGAATCACCAAGCGGGAAAACATCTTTTTCCGCAAACCCCAAGTGTCGGCATAACGGACATGGTTTACCCATCCCTTGATGCTGGCATCGAATTCGGCAAAGCTGATTCGCCCCGCATGGTAGGCTTCCAGCCGCTCACCCAGATGCCGGGTGGCACAGCGCACTTTGCGCGCCTTGACGGTGCTGTGAGTGGGGTATACTACGAACCCCAGCCAAGGAATGCCTGCTTTTACCGGGACAACTTGGGCAGACTCGCCGTGGATAGTCAGCCGCAAACGCGCCAGACGTTCGACAATGGCGCGTTTCCACGCCCATAACTCTTGCTTGCTGTCACTGAACAGGGCGAAGTCGTCCACATAGCGCAAATAGGCCGGACAATGCAGCTCGCGGGTGACAAACTGGTCGAAGGAGTGGAGGTAGCAGTTCGACCAAAATTGGGAGGTCAGATTGCCAATGGGCAGTCCGCGCGGACGGCAAGCGGCGAGCAAGTCATCGCCGGGGAAGTATACCATCGTGTACTCCTCGTCGAGTATGCCATCGCCACTCGCCAGCACCCGGCCCACCAATGCCATGATATCATCTTCTGGAATGACTCTTGTCAGAGTGGCGCTCAGTATCTCGTGGTCGATGGACGGGAAATGCTTGACTATATCAAGCCGACCTGCTGGTTTGGCTAATGCCGAAGGCGGAGAAGTTTCCGCGTGCGTTTCGCTTCACCGTGACCCAGCGCCTGATGGATGCCGCATTGGATTTGCAGGAGGCCTTGTTCGAGGCGCAAAGCCTGCGCGAAGCAGCACGCCTGGAGGCACTGCGCAATGCCGATGTGGCACTGAACCGGGTGCGGCTGTATTTGCGGCTGGCGTACCAATGGCATTGGCTGAATGCCGGGCAATACGAACATGTGAGCACCCTAGTGGCAGAAATAGGCAAGCTGCTCGGCGGCTGGATCAAACAGTCATCAAGGTAATTGACGTGATGCACCGTATTCACAAACCCGGATTGCGCCGCAAGCGGCTCCATCCGGGCTACGGCCTAAACATCTGCGTAAAATCAGTCAGTCATATAAGTAAGGTAAGGCGGGGTGAATCGGGGCTTGCGCCTGGGAGACACCCCTGTTTAGTATAGGCCCGACGGCGCACACCCTCGTGGGTGGTCCGTGCGGACGGGACAGGCCTGCGCCATCCTCAGCGCCTTCGGCTCGGCCCGCCAACCGTGGTCGGTGGGCATTTCCGCAATGCCGTTTTGATATCCGCCCGTCCCGGCACTGCGGGACTGGGCGCGAAGGCCTGCACGATGTGGGCGAGACACAACACACCACCCGAAAGCCGTTGTTGTTGTTACGGTTGTCAGGATCGTTGTTGTTGCGGTAGGCGCAACGGGCGTTGTCTTGGTTGTTGTTCCAGGACCCGCCGCGCAGCACACGCCGGATCGTACCAGGCTGCCCCGCTGACAATGCCAGCCATGACAGCATAACAATACCGGATGGAATTTGCCAACCATTCCAGAGATTATGGCGAAAAAAAAATCGCGAGCCGCTGCGCGGCACAAAAAAGACAACAGCAAAAGCCAGTGAACAGCAAAACAGAGCAACAGAGATCAGCGGTTCAGTGTTCAGCGGTTCAGGATGGGGGCGAGACACAACACACCACCCGAAAGCCGTTGACGTCGTCACGGTCGTCAGGATCGTGGTCGTAGCGGTAGGCGCAACGGGCGCTGCCTTGGTTGTGGCTCCAGGACCCGCCGCGCAGCACACGCCGGCCGGCAGACTCGGCATTTTCCCGACCATCCCTGCCATCGTAGGGGTAGGGTTGATAAAGGCTGCCGGTCCATTCCCATACGTTGCCACTTAAATCGGCGATACCCTCTGGGCTGTCGCCACCGGGGAAAACGCCCACCGGGCTCGTGCCGCGCAGATGGCTTTCAAAGGTGTTGCAGCGTGTCGAATCGAACAGGCCACCCCAAGGGTAAACCCGGGGCTTCCCACTGTCCGGCAAGCCCCGCGCCGCAGCCTCCCACTCGGCCTCGGTCGGGAGCCTATAGGGTTGCCCGGCTTGCGCTGTCAACCACGCGCAATAAGCCCGCGCCTCATGCCAACAGACACCCACTAACGGCTGGGTTGGGGCATTGTAGGCGGGGTCGTCCCAATAGCGGGGCTGGGTCTGCCGACCCGGCGGATACCATTGTTCCAACTGGGCCTCAAAATTAGCATCGGAGGCGGTGCGGAGGAACTCCCAATACTCCAGGTTCGTGGACGTAATGCGGCCTAGTCTTTGCCATTCCTGAATTTGCGCCGGGTTGTCGCGTATATATTGGCGATTTTCCCGTTGCTGCTGCTTCGGACCCTCCGTCGTACCCTCGCCCCGCCGCCAGCGTTTCGCCTCTGCGGTTTCCCACCACTGTTCGTCGTCGTAACCACCCGCATCTTGGAAGCAACGCCACTCGGCATTGGTGATTGGAAATTGGGCTAGGCTGAAGCCGGTTATTTGCACGGCATGGGCGGGTGCTTCATCGTCGTACAAACGTTCGTCGCTGCCGATGGTATAAACGCCAGCCTTGATTGGCACCAGCGGCGGCTTTAGATAAACGCCCTGCGGCCCTTGACACTGTTGGAAGCGCGGGTCGCCCAACTCGCCCAGCGCGTGGGCGGCGGCGATGCGGGCGCGCAGGTCCGCCGCCGGGTCGCGGCTTCTAGCTAGCAATTGTTGCCGGAGTTGCTGGCTAGGGTTGGCAGCGTCCCTGCAATCTAGATTCCGGCAGTCCATGCCGGAATGACGGCTTAATTCAAGCGCGTTGACTTGTGCCGCACAGCGTCCGGCCAGCGGCAGGTTTACCTTGGCCAGATCGCCAATGAAGGCATCGGGCTGGTCTAACATTTCGGTAGCCAGCAGGAAAGTCTCCTCCCAACCGGTGGCGGGGGCTGGGGGCAGCGGGTCGGAATCGGCGAGGGCTTGCAGGGTCTCGTGCAGGCTGGGCGACATCTCGTTTGCCCCCCATGCGGTTTTCGCCAGCCCAGTGTCCGGCGCGGCGGCGATGGCCCTGGCGGCAAAATACTCTTGAAACAACTGGTGGACAAACAGCACATCCCGGCCATCGATATCCAGCACTTGCAAGGCCACACCCGCCTCCAGTGCGTCTTCCGGCCGCCCCCCGCCTAACCATTGCAGCGCCTCTTTCCGTTTGACGCGAATCCGTGCTTCGTGCGCCGCGCCGCGCTTTTCTTGGAGTCTATGGGCAAAGCCGGACAAGGCCGGAAACAGCGGGCTGTCCTCGGCCAGTTCGTACCCTTGCATCTGCTCGCGACGCACGATCCGCTCATGGTCCCAGGGGTCAAGCCACAGGCCGGGGCGGAACAATGGGTTGTCCGCCTCCACCTCGCGGATCAAAGCCTGCCGCACGAAACCAGTGAACAGCGCGGCGCGGCCCTGCGGTGCCGCGCCGTCGGCACCGGCCTGGGCCAGCAACAATTTGAGGTAAAACGGCGAGCGGAACAGGTCAAGTTGGGGGGTGCCGCGCAATGCCTGCCACAGTGCCGGACCCTGTCCGGGATTGTAGAGCGTCAGAAATTCCTCGACCTGCGCGTCGTCAAGCCGTTCGATGCGCACATGGGGGACGGAAAAACCGGGCGTGGACAGCGAAGCGCTGTAGTCCAGGCTGCGGCAGGAGAACACCGCACGAACACCAGGGGCGGTGACCGCCAAGTCGGCCAGGTAGCGACGCCAACCGGCGATGGCATTGCGGTAGCCCTCCGCATCGGCGTGGGGCATTTCGTTCACCGCATCCAGCAGCAGGATCAACCGCCCGCTACGCAGCAACTCGGCGACTGTTGGCAAATGCCGGTCGGGATTGCGCAAAGCCCATTCTTGTTCCAGCCATTCCTGCGGCGCGGGCAAGGGCAAGCCTTCACGCGCGGGCCGGTAGCGGTTCAGCGGCAGGAACAGGCTCAAGCACGCTTCGCCGGGCTTGCGCAAAGACTCAACGGCCAGGTCAAGTTCCAAGCGGCGCAGCAGGGTGCTTTTACCGCAACCGGGCGGACCCAGCAAAACCAGCGCCGGTTCGCCGACTTCGGACAGCAGCTTGCGCAAGTCGTCGTAACTCTGTTGCGCCTGCCAGCGCACACCTTGCGCCTCCGGCCCTTGGTCCACCAACAGGGTCAGCCGGGTGAAACGGCGGTTAAGTTCGTAGCGCGGCTGCGACCACTCGGCGATGCGGGCCAGCCGATAGTCCTCCAGATGACGGGGCGGGTGTGCCTTGACCGCCTGGATGGCTTTTTCGTCCAGTTCGGGCAGGGCGGCATCGGCGAGGATTGCCGTGCGGAGGGCGGCTAGGGTTGCACCGGACCCATCGGGTGGCTTGTCAGGTCTAGACGGTTGCCCGGATTTAATGCCAGTGATTCCCCACGCCAAGTTTTCCAATCCTGAATCAGTCAATCCATCGCGTAAATCGACCCAAGTAAAGGCTTGAAGAAACAATGGTAATTTGGGTATTGCCGGGGCACCGGGTAGCAATACGGGGATTACCGGCAGTCCCCGCCTGACGAACTCATTTAAACATGCCCACATTTCTGGCTCTTCCCAAGGTCCAAGGCCCGTCTTGCCAATCAAAACGGCAGCCGCACCTATCGTTTCAATGACCGTTTCCAGCGCTTTTTGCCAAGGACGCCCCGGCACAAGTTGCTCTTCATCCAGCCATACCCGCAAGTTTCGCGAGTTTAACTTTTCGGCCAATTCGCGGACTATTGGTTTGTCTTGGCTATTGTGACTGAGAAAAACGTCAAATGAATCACATGGGTTGGTTTTCTGTTTCTCATTCATGGGCGTTCTCGGGGGTTGCAGCCATGGGCGTTAGCGCCTTGCGGATTTCGGCTATCACCTAACGCGCCGGTTGACATGAAAGTACGCTGACCAAGTAGGGTACGCTGTGCGTACCATTGTACGCACTTGAAGGTACGCACAGCGTACCCTACTTGGTATGGCTTTAATCGTCGGGGGTGCAAACAAATTTGCATGGACGTTGGGCTATAATGCTCAGCGTCAAGCGATGCAACAAACGGAGGCCGGTCATGTCAGACAAATCTACAGCAATCATTTCCGCCAACCCTACATTTTCCATGAGCCAGTCCATGCAAAACCCTTTACAGGCCGACGAGATGGCCCATGTCATTCAGCTTTCGGTGGCCCCGGTCTTTCTGCTTTCCGGCATCGGGGCCTTGCTGTCGGTGTTGAGCGCCCGCGTCGGCCGCATCGTCGACCGCTCCCGGCATATCAAGGAAAAACAGGCGGATCCGTCCGCGCCGTCCCATCCGGATATCCAGGGCGAACTTGACCTGCTCTCGCGCCGCGCCCACTGGGCGAATTGGGCAATCAGCCTATGCACCACCTGTGCGCTGCTTATTTGCACACTGATCGTCCTGCTGTTCGTCGGTGCTTTCCTTAGCTTGGATTGTTCCACCGCCACCGCATTGCTTTTCATTGCCGCGCTGTCAGCCCTCATCCTTGGCTTGCTCTGTTTCCTGAAAGAGATTCATCTGGCCATCGCCAGCTTGCGATTTCGGTGATTGGAGTGGATTCATTATTGGAAATCACCTTACTTGGGCTTGTGGGCCTCGGCCACCCGGTCCTTCAACGCCTTGCCGGGGGTGAATTTAGGCGAAGTCGATGCGGCGATCTCGATGGCCTCGCCCGTCTGCGGGTTGCGGCCGGCCCGTGCCGCCCGGTGCTGGGCCTCGAATATCCCGAACCCCGTCAGTTGCAGCTTCTCGCCTTGGGCAAGTGTGGCGCCTATGATGTCCAGCAAGGCATCCAGGGTTTCGGTGACAGCGGCCTTGGTTTGGTCGGTTTGGTCGGCAATGGCAGTGATCAGTTCGGCTTTATTCATCGTGGCAATACGCAATAGGGTTTGGAATGGATTGGAGGCTTAGAGTGGCGCACAGTTTACCACCGCTTTCGCCTTTGGAAAAGCAAGCCGATTGTCCAGCAGCAATTCTCATTATGGGCTAAATTGATGGTTGTGACTCGTCATTCCGGCATCCCGACCGGAATGACGGCGGCGATGAGCGTGGACGGCGGCCAGCTAGGTGCGCTTTCCGCCGTCGCGCCGGACTTTCAGGCTAGACTAGCGGTTTAATAGTCGCCATAACCGCCGCCACCCTTGTCCACCGCATCGGCGATAATCTGACCGATGGCCTCGTCGGAATTTGCCGATTAGGTAAATTAATGTTTATAGTAAGGGGCAGCACAGGTAGGCGATTTTAATTTTGGTCCTTCAAACATTAAAGAGCATCTCAACCATGTCCATTTCAGCCATCAATGCCAGAAATAAGATAAAGGGCATAATCAGGAACATACAGTTAGGCGATGTCGTCTCCGAAGTCGAATTGGAAACGGCTGCAGGAATGGTAACCTCGGTGATAACCACTAGCTCTTTAAGACTCATGGATTTGCAAATCGGTGCCGAGGCGATTGCCGTGGTCAAGGCCACGGAAGTCTTGTTGGTGAAATCATGAAGATCAAGACCGGCCCGGTTTAAAAAACCGGGCCAGTCTTAGCCGTCAAGCCGGTTCCCACACGATGCGCGGTCCGGCCTGATTGGGATTGCCCTCAATTCGGATCAGCTTCGCCGCGCCTTCCCTGCGCGGTGAGTGGATTTCCCTTTCGTTGTATACTCGCGCCGTTCCGGGGGTCAAGGTGGATGAATCATGCAACCTCACCTTGCCCGGCGTCGCTTCCGTCGCGGGCTCCACAATCTCCCAGCCATCCATGGTCGTTTCCCCTGCGACTTGGCCGTAAATGGCCCAAGAACTGCCGTGGTCATGAGGCTGTGTCCTCCTCGCCTCATGGAACACATGGCCTAAGATGGCAAAACCAAGGTCAGGGTCTTGGTAAAGTAGCCGGCGCTGGGGCTGGTCGTCACCTAAATGCTCGTCGGCGAATCTCTGGTCTTTGACGACATCCTCCAATAGTGTGCGTACTCTCTCCCGCCCCAAAGGGCCAGGGTCGGCCAGTAAAATGTCGTGGACTTGGCGTGAAAATGCTGCAAGTGTATGGGTCATGTTTTCCTCTTTTCCTCATATGGTGAAAGATCATCTCCCATGCGGTGACAATGCTGTTGATGCAGGTTTCGCTCGTCGTTCCGGCAGGGATTGCCGGAACCCAGAGGCCATGGAGGGCAGTCTACATTCACCTCCCTGTGTTCTGGATACCGGCAATCCCTGCCGGTATGACGGCTGAGTCAACAGCATTACCATGCTTGGAGGGTTATCAAGCCGATGCAGCGCGAAGTAATTCGGCTTCCTCAGCAGCAACAGACGGCGCTTCCCGGTGGGCGGACGTACCCTTGGGTACGCCAGTGTTCGGGTTGGCCGGACGCTTCAGCCCTAAGACTTCGCGCAGGGTCGCCCCTTCGTATTCCTTGCGGACTGTCGGACAAAGACTTGATGGCTTATTGGACGTAGTTCGATTCCTTGGCCTTTTCCAACAAACCCGTGCGTTGCCACTGCTGGTCGAGGGTGCCTGGGTTGTAGTCCTTGGCACCGCCGATCTGCTCGGCGAGAGATTGGAACCGCGCAGCCTCTTCAATGAACAGGATTAACTGGGCGGTTTTAGTGATGCCCTTGCCCCAGATGTTCGCGCCGCCGTTGGATTCCAGAATGCCTGTCGGCGGTGCCCAATCGGGATGTTGGTCAAGGCGTTCGCGTATGACATCAAGGACGGTGCGGGTGCGGTCGAGGTGGTTGGGGATGACGCGGGTCAGCAGATGGCGTTGTGCCGCCACATAGCGGATGGGGAAATCCTCGTGCGCCAACGACCAAGCAGCCAGATAGGGGCTGTGGACGTGGACGAAGGTATCCGCATCCAAGCGTTCTTCATGCAGCACCAAATCGCTGCGCTCGGAAAAGCTAGACAGTTTGATGCTGGTGCCACCGGCATTTTTCTCCCAGGGTCTAGGGAAATTGATCGCCAACAACAAGTCGTGGCCCGGAATGCGATGAATTATGTTGAAGGTGAACGTGGCTGACAGCGTGCCGGTTTCTTTGAGAAAATTATAGGCATTGATGGCTTCTTCCTTGGCTGCGTCAACATAAGTGACAATTTCGACTAGAGATGCGTCAATAGACATGGGTGGTCTCCGTAATGTGTGGGAATCGGGTTAAATCTTCATGGGTCCGCTGAGTTTGCGGCTCTAGAAACACTCATTGCAGACTTGATGCCAACGACGGAGAAACCCTTAATTCAACAGCACTGGAGTTGAGGTTGATAACCGCCGCAACCAGTGTCACCTTCAGTTTTGCTTGATGACCAACAGCACAACAGCAGAGGTGTTGCGTTTACAGCATTTCGGCTTTGGTCATCGTTCAGCCCATTGGGTGAAAAACCGAGTCGGTCTTGGAGACTGCACCCGAATATACGACCCACCGTCGAGACCGACTCGGTTTGGACGCTCCCCTGTCCGTTTGGTCGATACGCCGGTCAGGCCAAACTGAGAATTCTTGCATAGGCGGGCTGAACGATGGCCAAGGTCAGTATTTCATTGGTTAATGCGTAAGCATATCCTGTAAGAAGGATGGTAAAAGTTATTTATATATAATGTTTTATTCTTTTCTATAACTTTAAAGTTAGCTATAGTTAATCCCCTTTCACTCGGAAATATTTAAGTTCTGTAGGTCGGGTTAGGCTCTTGCGCCGTAACCCGATAGAAAACGTAGGCGTGGCGTTTTTGTCGCATCTTAATTAAACATCAGGTCATTTATTCCAAGGATAATTTGGAGCATGCCAAAGATATCAACAACTGTATTTTCAATTTTACTGGCATTTTCCGCTTGGCCGTCGCAAGCTAGGGACACTGTCACTCTGTTAAATGTTTCCTATGATGTGACGCGGGAACTCTATAATGAGTACAACCCTCTGTTTGTAAAATATTGGCAAGGCAGTACGGGTGAAGCTGTCGCCATCAACCAATCCCATGGAGGTTCCTCCAAGCAGGCAAGGGCCGTCATTGATGGGCTGGATGCCGACGTGGTGACAATGAACCAACAAACCGACATTGACGCGCTTGCAGAAAAAGGCGGTTTGGTTAATAAAGACTGGCGTTCGCATTTCCCCGACGCTAGTTCCCCTTATCGTTCAACCATCGTGTTTCTAGTCAGAAAGGGCAATCCAAAAAACATCAAGGATTGGGACGATTTGATCCGCTCCGATGTGAGCCCTATCATCCCCAATCCAAAGACCTCGGGGAATGGCCGTTACAGTTACCTAGGGGCATGGGGCTACGCCAAGGAAAAGTTCGGGGCCGAGGATAAGACGCGGGATTTCGTCGGCAAGTTATTCAAGCGGGTCCCGGTTCTGGACACTGGAGGGCGCGGCGCGACGACCACATTTGTGGAGCGGGGCATCGGCGATGTGCTGCTGACCTTTGAAAATGAGGTCTATTTGATCGCCAAGAAACTGAATCCAAGCGATTTTGATGTTGTCATCCCGTCTGTTAGCATTGAATCCGATGCACCGGTTGCCGTGGTCGATAAAGTGGTGGACAAAAGGGGTACGCGCAAAGAGGCCGAGGCGTATCTGCAATACTTATGGTCTGATGAAGCGCAACGGCTGATTGCCAAGCATTATTTTCGCCCCTCCTCGCAAAAGGCATTGCTAGAAAACCGCGCCAACTTTCCCAACTTGAAACTGTTGACCATTGAGCAAGTGGGGGGCGATTGGGCAAGCGTCCAGAAAGCCCATTTCAATGATGGCGGCATCTTCGACCAAATTTATGCGCAATAGAAGGCTGGCCCCATGAATACAAAATGGCTTAATGCGATTGCGCTGGTTCTGGTGGTTGTGGCGGTTGCGTTAGTGGGATTCAAAAACATCAAGCGGGAAAAGTCCCGCCCACTTCTCAACGTTTCCTATGATCCCACCCGCGAACTGTATAACGAAATCAATGCCAAGTTCATCGCCAAGTATGAGGAAGAAACTGGCAGTTGGGTGGGTGTAGAGCAAACCCACGGCGGTTCGACACGCCAGGCTAGGGCCGTGGCGGACGGCGCTCTGGCGGCAGATGTGGTGACGCTTGCCCTTCCTTCGGATATCGAAATACTCGTCAAACATGGGCTAGTCGCCAACGACTGGCAAAAAAGGTTTCCCAACGATTCAGAGCCTTACTTCTCGACCATTGTTTTCGTCGTTCGCAAGGCCAACCCGAAGCACATCAAGGATTGGCCCGATTTGATCGGGCCGGACATCGCGGTTATCACGCCGAATCCAAAGACTTCCGGCAATGGCAAACTCAGTTTGCTGGCTGCTTGGGGTTCGGTTATCCACAATGGCGGTAACGAAAGCCAAGCCCTTGACTTTGTTAAGAAGATCTATCAACATGTGCCTGTGTTAGGACAAGGCGCCCGCGATTCGACCACGACGTTTACCTTGGAAGGGGTGGGCGATGTGCATCTGACCTGGGAAAACGAGGCACTGCGTGAAACGAAGGAGGCAAAGGGTGAATTGGAAATCGTCTACCCCCCGGTGAGCATTCGGGCCGAGCCAAGCGTCACTTGGGTCGATTCCAATGTGGCACTGCACAAATCCAGTCAAGCAGCCAAAGCTTACTTGGACTACCTGTTTACCGACCAAGCCCAAGAAATCCTTGCCCAGCATGGCTACCGGCCAATCAACGCAAAGATTCTGCTAAAGCACCAAGATATTTTGCCGAATATCACTCTTTTCCCTGTGACGCTCATTGCCAAAGACTGGAGCGACGCCCAGGCAAAGTTTTTCGGCGACAATGGGTTTTTCGATATTATCAGACAGACGCAATAGACTTTATCGGAAACCTTCCGCTGATGCAGCAATGGTGCACCCTCTGACTGGGTTTCCGATAAAGTCTAATGGGCCTTGGTCATGGGTGAGTCCGTAGCCCGGATGGAGCCGCTTGCGGCGTAATCCGGGTTTTATGGTCGGCATCTCCCGGATTGCGCCGCAAGCGGCTCCATCCGGGCTACGACACTTTATACCAACCGGAGCAAGCCGCTACTGCGGTCTTACCCGTCTGGTGAGATAGTTTGATTTGGCTTCGTCAATCTCACTGTGGCAATGATCGCTGACAACACGACCATGGTAACGGTTCCGATATCGAACCATGTCAGTTTCGCGATGGGTTGAAAGGTCAGGAATTCTTTTACTGAATGGATTTGCGCAACCCAATAACCCGAAACCACTGCCACAATAGAAGACCCTACAACCACTCGCAAAGTCGCCGAGTTGGTGAATAGAGGTTCGTCCTCGTCGGGTAAATAGCGAAGCAGAAACACTATAGCTGCGTTGAGAGCAAGGAATACCATCGCGCTCTCCAACCGAAAACGGTCTTGCCAGACAGCCGGTTCAACATAGCCAGAATGGATACTCGCGAACTGCAAATAAAGTATCAAAGGGAGTCCACTCACGCCCAAAGTGCGGTGTAAAAAACCCGTGAGAATGCCCGCCAGAGGTCCGAGGCTCCATGACACACTCAAGGAAGGTTCCTGCGTTGTGGGGGACTTAAACTTTAGGGCGACGAATAGAATCGCTGCCGCCAGCGCTAATATGATTGTCCAGCGATTTTTCGTTTCGGGCGTGAAATAACTTCGCGCCCATGAACAGCGTGTAGCCTCAAATCCGATAAACGCACCAAAGAGGAGAGGAGCTACACCGAATCCAACAATCTCATTAAAGTGGAAATTAGCCCACGATGCGGGACGAAGGAAAATAGCGGTGGCGAAAAAAAGGTTAACCCAGAAACCAAGTCTCGCATAAAGTAACACGTCAGTCTTACGTTGATGAAGAGCGAGAAACAGAATTGAGGCGACGATGACAAAGCCAAAGCCGATTACGCCTTGAACGAAGCAGCCAAAGACTAAAATCGTTGCCCAAAGTGTTGTTTTCTCACTAGGTAAGTGGTTATCGGCATTCTTCATTATGGTGTCTCTCGGAAAAAGTGCGAGTGTGCGCCTAACGAGAAGATTTGGGGCTTAGGAACCAGCCAAAACGCTGTACGTACATCCACATCATCTATCAGTTGTGATAATCAGCAAAATAATTGCCGGTAGGTGCGGCACTTTAGGCCACGATTTTTGTGGGCTGAAGTCCGCTCCTACAGCATTTACCTCAAACCGATAGGTGGAAAGGTGCAGATCTAAGCCGCCGCCTTCAATTTAGACAAAGCCGCATCAAACGGCCGTGCGTCTATCCACTGGCTGACATTGACCGGGTTAGGCAAGAATTTCCAACGATAAAGAAAATCGGTGAAATCCTGCAAGCCCTTGATGTTTTGCTCGGACAAATCCGTGTCTAGCCGCTGGTGGGCGTTTTCCCCATATGCCGTCACTACCCAATACTCGCTGCTATTGGTTTCCTTGGCTAGGAAGCGACGAGTTTCGTCCGGGTGGGTCCGTGCCCATTCCTGCGCCCTCAATACGTTATCGACAATCAGCACCGCCGAATCAAAGTGGTTTTCGATCAAGTTAAGATCGACCGTCAAGGTGCGAGGAGTGCCATTGTTGGCACGGATCAACGGATCGGGATGGATGCCTGTGTCGATCACCGTCACCAGGCCAAACTGGCTGGCCGCTTGCGCCGCATGGGCGCCTTTCAGGAAGATCGCATCGACCTCGCCTCGAATCAGCGCGACCAGTTCAGTGTTATGCCCTCCGCTGCGCCGACCGCCGAACAATTGGGTTCCAGCCACGCGCTGAGCTGGCTCGTCACTATGGCCCGCGCCGATAACCAGATCGACGATCTCCACATCTTCCACGTTCAAACCCTCGGTTTTAAGGGCGTTCTCCAAACCCCGAATCGCCTGCGCCCTGGAAAAGTCGATTTGTACGTTTTCCCATTTCGGCAAGCCGACCTTGCGTCCCTTTAAATCCTTGACTTGTTTGATTCCGCTTTCCGGCAGACTCAAAATCCGTTGGGTTTCATCGGACCATGACAACCCCAATAGACGCGTTTCGCGGCCTACCGAGCGCGCCCAAATGGCGGGGATGTTGCCGCCGTGGCGCACGGAGTTTTCCAAGGTATGGTCGAAATGAGATTCCCTCACTGCTTTGTCATTCGACTCGCGCAATGACTTGATGACTGTGCCTTGAGCGTTGAAGCTCTCCTCCAGCCAGCCTTTTTGTACCGCGATTCCCAACCCGGTCGGGACGGGGCAGCGGGTATACCACAGGGTTTCTAGTTTGTTACTCATGATTTGCGCCTATTCGGATGGGTATCGTTTGAAGCTCAATGCTTCGTTTGATGGGATTGGCTTTGCCACTCGTCGCTGCCGATCTTGGGTTAACGTAAGCGTTCACTCCCCCGCTTTTTCCTGGGAGCGCGGTCATCTTGGCCACCATTTCAGCGGGCGAGACTCCCGCGCTCCCAGGGGGGAGTGAACGCTTACGGGTTAACGGGTTGACCAGATAGTCATAAGGCATGTCTTATGCCACTATCAACGTTTGCGGTGTCCGTGCCAAACATCCGTCGTCAATGGGTGCGATTAAACGTGATGCAAACTAAGTTGGGCGGTGTTTGAAATTACGTCTGGAGTGCAAGGCTTGCCTTGCCCACGCATGCCATCGCAAGGCAAGCCTTGCACTCCGGCATCGCTTAATCACACCTGTCGTCAATACCTCAGCAATGACCGATGAGGTGTTGCATCCCATCGTTAGCACTCCAAAAATTTGACTCTCTGGCAACAACCAAGAAGCAAAGATGCTTTGAATTCAACAACCCCACCACCGTCAGCTTTTTTGAGGTTCTCTGTTGGCGCGTGTCGAGCCGCCCGGCTGTTTGGCGTTTACGCAATGGAATTGCTTAATATTGAAGGGTTTTTTCCGTAAAACGCACTTTCCACGCACCCGATAAAAAATTGGCATGGTTTCTGACACTGCGACATTAAATAACTGATGTTACGCACGGTTGCAGATACCCACGGCGGCAAAGGGTTGCCGCCTACGGCTCCGGCTTCTTGGTTGGGAAGCAGAGCTTCTCGTAACGCATTCCCAAGCGGAGCTTCACTGCCATTAAGTTAAGCAAAAACTCGTCGTTCCGGCAGGGATCGCCGGAACCTAGGCTCCATGGATGGCATGGATTGTTGGCATCCCTGCAATCTGGATTCCGGCGGTCCATGCCGGAATGACGGCTTAACTTAATGGTATTGAAGCGGAGCTTGGGAACCCTTGGCTTGGAAGCTCCTGCTTCCGGGCTGCCATGAAAGTGCTGACTCATCACCGTGGTAGGTCGGCAAACCTTTGCCGACATGTGTGTGCCATCAGTTAAATAACATAAGTTGTATGCGTAATGTCACGGGGCAGACCCTGGTATGCGTTAAAAAATACTAACCCTTAAATTGTAGAGTTTTCTGATGATTAGGACTAACCCAAAAAAGAAAGCCAAGCGTAAACTATTGGATCAATCTTTGGTTTCGGCGTGGGGCGGGGCAGTGGCTTATTTGTGCCTAACGGCTGGAACGGCCTTTGCCGAAGATGCCAGTGACCCCGCAGCAGCGGTCAAAACGAACGCCACTCCTAAGGTGACCGCTACTTCGGGTGATGGGTCATCCACTTCAGGCAAGAATACTGCCGCAAAGGCCAAGGCCAAATCGCGCCGTGCTAAAACGCCGACGCCGGCAACTACCTCGCAAACCGCAGCCCAGGCAACCCAGGAGGAGGACGGCTTTGCCGCTTATGACTGGGACGGAGACGGCAGCATCACCCGGGAGGAATGGTCGCGTGGGCCGAAGCCGAAGGCTACCGCAGCGGCGGGTGTGCCTGGGGCAGCGGCAGCGACCGGTTTGGCTACGCCTGATTACGCAGCTCAGGAAAGGGCAGCCGAGTTGGCGGAGTCCAACCCTAAACAGTTAGGCGATGTGACGGTGACCGCCCAAAAACGCAAAGAGTCGGCGCAAAGGGTTCCCACCGCCATCACCGTTCTAAGTGGGCAAAGGATCATCGACCAAGGCATAGGCCGGTCAGCCAGCGAAGTGCTGAACTATGTGCCCAACGCCTCGGCCGGCACTCAATTCAATGGCCGTCCACGCTGGTGGATACGCGGCGTCGGCACCGGGCAGCAGCAATTGGACCTCACCAACCCAATTGGCTTCTATCAAGACCAAGTCTATATCAGCAACTCCACATCCACCGGCTTCCCCTTGTTCGACCTGCAACGGGTGGAAGTGTTGCGTGGGCCGCAAGGCACTTTGTGGGGTAAAAACACCACTGGCGGTGCCATCGACTTGGTGTCGCGCAAACCCAGCTTATCGGACAATCAGGAAGGCTATATTAAACTCGGCTATGGCACCTTTAACGATGACATTGTCGAAGGTGCTTATGGTCACCGTCTAACCGACACCATCGCTGCACGTGCGGCTTTCCATTATGAGCACCGGGACGGGCGTTTCAATACTCAAGACCCCGTCACCCATATGTTGAACGGCCAAACCCAAGGCGGCTTGGACGATGCGATGTTCCGTGTGTCTTTCTTAGACCAGATTACGCCCGACCTGGAAGCACTGTTCAATGTGCATTACCGCAATTATGACACCCAAGGCGGCGTGACTACGCTGAACTTGGGCGCGGTAAACCCGGTGACGGGCGTGTTATTCAAAGACCCTCTTACCGGCTACACCGTTATCCCCAAACAAGACCCCAACGTGATCAGCACGGCAAGGCGTGTGGTGCTTACCAACAACCAGGTTAGCCAAAAAGGTGCTTTGCTGAACTTGACGCAGAAACTGAATGGCTACACTGCGACAGGCATCACCGGCTACGAAGATTGGAGTTCGGCGACCTACGGCAGTAGCGCCCAAAGCCCACAAAGTTCATGGCAGGTTTCCCAAGAGTTCCGACTGGCTTCGCCCCGTGAGGATCGCTGGAACTGGATCACAGGTCTGCATTATTTCTATGAAAAAATTCTCTCGGATACAACCACTTCGACCTTGCCTTGCGGAGTCGGCCTGACCACCACCCAGATTGCTGCACTGCCCAACGGCAACGGCTGCTTATCCGGCACGGCGGGCCAACAGGCTTATTCCAACGCCAATTACAACCACTCAGACGAGAGTATCGCGCTGTTTACCAGTCATACGTTCAATATCACCGATGAGTTCCTGACCACGGCGGGCCTGCGCTACACCCACGAAACCAAAAATGTGACCTTGAACCGTCAACAGGCCGTGGCCCCGGCTAATGGCACGCTCAACTATAACGATGCGGGGAATAGTGGCGGTGTGCAAGGCAACGGCGCGGTCAGCAGCAACCCGTTGTTTTTCGATGCCACCAACTGGTGGCAATCAGTCAATCCCGCCTATCTTCCCAAACAAGTTGTGCTGACACCGAATACGGTGAACAGCAACGGCACGGCCACCAACTTCGTTGGCAATAAGAGTGTGAATTGGGACATGATTACCTATGATATCACTCCGCAATACCGGTTCAACGACACCGATATGGTGTTTTTCAAACAGGCTAGGGGGATGAAATCTGGCGGCTTCAACACCTCGGCCTCTACGCTGGCCGCATTGAATGCCATCATCAAGCCGGAGACGCTTATTTCTTATGAGTTGGGCCTGAAAACCGGATGGTTTAAGGGGCGCTTGAAAGCCAATGCCACGCTGTTTTATTACGACTACAAGAACGACCAGTTGAATATCACGGCGGTTCCTAATCCACAGGTTCCGACTACCCCGACGGGATACATTTACAACGTCAGTGCTGCCCATTCCCAAGGCGCGGAGTTTGAACTCGAGGGCTTGCCTCATCCCGATTTGCATCTCATCGGCAACATTGGCTTGTTGGATACGCGCTTCGACGATGTCAGCAACATCAACCAAACCGGCGTACCCTTGGCTAACCAAATCCGAGTCGGCAACGAAATGGTACGTTCCCCCCATTTCACCAGTTTCCTGCAAGCTGACTACAAGATCCCCTATACCTTGCCGTTCGATACGCATTTATTGGCCAGCATGGACTGGAGATACACCTCGTCGCAATATTATTACGTCAACTTCCAAGACCAAGGGCACACTGACAGGGGGCTTATGCAAGGCGGTTATTCCATCCTCAACTCACGGATAACCGTGGCTAGCAATGACGAAAAATACAGCCTCACCGGCTACATCAACAATGCCTTGGATACCGTTTACCTGAATCATAGCACAACCGGTACGCCGGCCAATTTTAACACGGGCAATCAAATCTATGGCATGCCGCGCACCTTCGGTTTGCAGTTGAACGCCCGCTTTTGGTAGGCCGTTGATTATTATTTACCATCAACACAATGAGGAAAAAACATGACAATTGAATTTTTGTGGCAATTACCCACCAGCGGCGACGGGCGTTATGGCGATGCCAGTCAAACCCGTCGGGGCGAGCGTTCCCATAGTTTACATTCGCCCTTTACCGACGGGGTCAGCGACCCGCGTGGCAACCGTTTCAATTTTCTTGACCATTTGCATCAGATTGCCCGTGCGGCGGACCTCTCAGGCTTTGACGGCATCCAAATTCAAAACGATTTGGAAGGCGACGAATCTTGGATTGTCGCAGGTTATCTGGCGCGCAGTTCAAGCCGGTTGAAACTGCTCACCGAGTTTGAGGCATCGCGGGGTTCTGCGGTTTACGCCGCTAAAAACGCCGTCAGTTTCCAGCGCTTCACCAATGGTCGATTTGCTTGGCAGATCAGCCCAGGGGGTGACTCAGCCCTTCGTCGGCAACATGGCGATTTTGTGCCTGACAGCGATGTACTATCTCGCATAGGGGAGTTTATCGAAGTGGCCAGGGGCGTCCTCACCCAGTCGCCGTTCAGCTTCAAGGGACACTTTTTTGAAGTGTTGGACGGGGGCTTTAAAGGGCCTTTAGCCAACAAACCTGTCCCGCTGGTCTATCTGTCTGGCAATACCCCTGCGGCTTACCGACTGTCGGCGCAATGGGCGGATGTGCATGTATTGGATGCCGCCCCGGCAGAAGAGCTAAAGGAAAGCATCGCCGCACTCCAAGCTCTAGCCGGCGAACACGGGCGCAAACTCTCGTTCGGTTTGCGCATTGATGCCCTCGCCCGCGAAACCGAAGATGAAGCCGTGCATGATGCACAACGATTCTTAGCCCAGTCGGGTCGGGCCGTGGGTACTAGCAATCCAGTGGTCGGGCCTAATCTGTGGGAAGGCTTCGCCACCCCGCAGACGGGTGCAGCCGCCTCGCTGGTGGGCAGTTACGGGCAGGTGGCGGAACGGCTGGTCAAGTATGCCGATATTGGCATATCCAGCTTTGTACTCGCAGCCATCCCGCATTTTGAAGAAGCCTACCGGATCGGCGAGCAGGTGCTACCCGTCGTCCGTTCACGCATTGCGATTGTGCAAGCAAAAGCCGCTTGAGAAATTTTGTATTTTTAGCAGGAGTTAAACATATGACTATCGACATATTTTGGAGAATCCCCACCCACGGCGAACCCAGTTCCCATCGCAGCCGCAAGCCTTGGCGCGGTGACTGGTTTCCCGGTAATGACAACTTGACCAAACCCGGCCTAGGGGGAGGCGAAGACGGCACGACTTATATTGATTATTTGGCGGAAATCGCCCGTGCTGCGGAGATTTCCGGGTTTCAAGGCGGATTGATCCCTTCCTTTCCCAGCACCGACGAACCTTGGGTGATCTCAGCCTTTTTGGCCAGGGAGACCAAGACCTTCCGTTTTATGATTCCTTTCCAACCCGGCTTTCTCAATCCAGTGGTCGCGGCCCGTAAGACGGCCAGTTTGCAGCGCGCCACCGGGGGTAGGGCTTTGTACAACATCATCACCGGCGGCGGTGGGCCGCAGCAATTGTGGTGGGGCGATTCCGTCCCGCATGACGACCGTTACACTCGCACCACCGAATTTTTGGACGTGGTGCGCGGCGTATGGCGCGGCGGACCCTTCTCTTACCAAGGCAAGTTCTATCAAGTGGAAGAGGCCGGCCTGCCTGATCCGCTTTCACAGGAGGACTTCCCGGAGATTTATTTCTCTGGGTCTTCCGACGCGGCCTTGGCATCGGCATCCAAGCATGCGGATTACTATTTATCCTGGCTGGAGCCTTTCGATGCCTTGCGTGACAAATTCAAGCGGGTGAAAGACCGGACCGATGCGCTAGGCCGCAAGATCAAAACCGCCGTGCGCGTTGACATACTGGCCCGCCCCACCGAGGAAGAAGCTTGGGAAGAAATACGCAAGGGTTTTGCGAATGTCGATCCGGCTGCCTTGGCCCGCTTCCAAGGCACAGGGGAACCGAGCGAGTCCGTGGGCGCAGCCCGTCAGCGTGATTTCAGGCCCACCACCATCAACAGCTATAAAGATTTGATCACCGAACCCAACATCTTTTCGGGCTTCAGCCTGTTACGGGGTGGGCAGACCCAAGGCATCGTCGGCAGCTACGAGCAAGTGGCCGAGCGCTTGGATGATTTGGTTCAACTCGGTGCCGATTCATTCATCTTGGCCAGCACACCCCATTTGGAGGAAGCCTACCGCGTCGGTGAAGAAGTCCTTCCCCTAGTGCGTGGACGCCCGTCGGGTTCTGCTGTGTTGAGGGCGGTGGGTTAATAATTGATGTTACGCAGCGTCTTTGCCTCCCCCTTTGCAAAAGGGGGACTGAGGGGGATTTGTAGAACAGGGCCACGCAATCCGGTATTCAGAAAATCCCCCCTAACCCCCCTTTTGCAAAGGGGGGAACGATTTCCACGCACAGTCGGGCGGGATTTGTAATCCCGTCCGTAACGTTTCGTGGTTAGACAGGCATGGTTGCACACACAAAACGCAAGCGACGGGGTTGCAAACCCCGTCGCGCTTCGCTCAACTATAACTTTGCAGGTAAACAACATGTCAGTCCCAGTCACAAACCTTCCCACATTGACACCGGAAATCCGGGCGTTTGTGGAAAAAACCACCGAAGATGCCAAGTTGGCGTTCAAAGTATTCCGTGAAACCGGCACCACCACTGCCCAAGGCACCGTAGGCTTCGTCGAGCGGGTGCCCAACGAGGAAAAGTTGGTGATCGTCAATTACCCAGGGCCGTTCAACCCCGGCAAAGAAGTCACCCCAACCGTGGTTGGCTTCGACGGAACCGTTTATCTAGGCAAAGGCAACGGCGGGGCGGGCCGTTATTTGAAACTATTCCAGCAGCATGCGGATGTCACGACCATTTCCCATGTGCATAGCCCGCATCTAGGCGCTTGGGCGCAGACCCATCGCAGCTTGCCCATCCATTATGTCCCGGTGATCCGCTTCAAGCTGTTCAAGGAAATCCCGGTTTACATCGACCGTAGGCAGCAGGAGGTGGATTTCATCCTCGACCGTATTCAAGAAAACCCACACACCCAAGCCATCCTCGAAGCCAATGGCGGTTCGACGGTGTGGGGCAAGAAAGGCCTGCGCGAACTGGCCGAATATATTTTGATCTTGGAAGAAGGGGCACGGCTGCAAATCCTCGCCGAGTCTATAGGCGGGTCTAGGGATTTGGGTCCGGGTGTTTGGAAACAGCAGTGGAACATGGGCGGTTTGTACCAGCAAGCTTTGGAATTAGGGTTGGTGCCGCCGACTGACAGATAACCACAGCGTTTTCAACCTCTAATAATTACTTGATAGCGAATGGGGTAGCGCAGGACATGTGGCTTAAATGAAGGGACAAGTGCATATCCGCTATTTAGTGATATGTTAAAGATGAAAACGCTGTATACAAAGCTGTAGCCGGGATGGCGTAGGGTAGGAGGTAAAATAGAATCCGTCATTCCGGCAGGGATTGCCGGACAAATCGGCAGGACAGCCGATTTGCACGGCTTCGCCGCCCGAAGGGTTCGGGGACATGGATGTCCCGAATACATCCAGAAGCCATGGAGGGCAACTCGTCGCTGAGCAAGTGTTTGGTTCTGGTAATTTCCAGCCCACAGTTTCACATCCCTGTGGACTGGATTCCGGCAATCCCTGCCGGAATGACGGGCCTCCAACATTTGTGTATAACGGCGAGAGTTGGAGCTTGGCTGGTTCCCAAGCTCCTGCTTGGGAACCCATGACTTACAAGCTCCAGCTTGCTTTGTTGATTGTTGCTCGGGAAGCTGGAGCTTCAAAGACCGCATTCCCAAGCTGGAGCTTGGGAACGAGCAGAAACAAGGAAGCCGTTTTCGGCCCTATCCTTATGCGAGAATTAATAGTGATGACCCGACCAAAATGAGTGCCACCCCCCCTCAAAACACCAACACCAACCTAGACCTAGACTTAAGCAAGCTTAACCTCAAAGCCATGCCGCGTGTGCTGGGGCGGTTGACACGCTTGAGCTTTCGCTATCCTTGGCAATGGTTTTTTGCGCTGTCTTGCGCCATCGCCTCCGCTATGTTCAATTTAATCACCCCGCGTTTGCTGGGACGGGCGGTGGACCAAGCCCACCATTTGCTAATCGACGGTCACACCCACCCGGAAGAAACCCGAACAGCCTTTTTGCAACTGACACCCACTTTATTTGGGGAAGCCACTCAACAAGCTTTCCAACTCATCATCGACGGCCATGCCCATTCCACCAGCCCCCGTGCGGCCTTGCTCGCCACCGCCTTGATGATTGTCGTCGCCTGTGCCTTGCGCGGCACGTTGACGGGCTTACAAGGGTATTGGGGGGAGGTCGTCGCCCAGCGGGTGGGTTACGATTTGCGTCTGGCCTTTTTTGAAAAACTCCAGCGGCTGAGCTTTGGCTTCCACGATGTAAATCATTCCGGCGATCTAATTTCGCGGGGAATGTTGGATTTAGAGGGGGTCCGTGCCTTTCTTGAATCCGGCTTTTTGCGGGCCGTGGTCTTGCTGCTATTGGTAAGCTTCGGTGCATGGCGGCTGTTAGGCATGGATATGAATCTGGGCCTCATTGCCCTCAGTTTTGTGCCTTTCGTGGCTTGGAGGGCCACTCGCATGGGCTTATTGTTGCGTTTGAGTTGGCAGCGCTTGCAACAACTCATGTCCGATCTGACCTTGACCATGGAGGAAAACCTCCAAGGTGTCCGGGTTGTCCGTGCCTTCGCCTGCAAAAACTTGGAGTTGGCAAAATTCGACCAGACCGCACAAGCGGCTTTACGCTTGGCTAATCGCCGCATCACCATCCGCATGGGTTCGATGAGCATGATGAATTTCGCCTTTTACACCGCCATGGGGTTAGTGCTGTGGATAGGAGGTCAAAGGGTTAGTCAAGGTGTCATGACAGTGGGTATGTTGACTGAGTTTTTAACCTTCATGACCCTGTTGCAGCAGCCGATCCGCCAAGTGGGCATGATTGTCAATTCCAGTTCGAGGGCGGCATCGGCGGGAACGCGGCTGTATGAAGTGCTGGATGCAGTGCCGTCCATACAGGACGATCCAAACGCACGGGACTGGGTGCCGGGTGAAGGCGTGTTGCGCTTTGAGGCTGTGGATTTTGCCTATGACAGCAGCCCTGGCGGAAGAAAAATACTCTCCGGCATCAGCTTTGAGGTGGGTCCAGGGAAAACCTTGGGCATCGTCGGCCCCCCCGGCAGTGGCAAATCGACCTTGGCCCATTTGATCCCGCGTTTTTACGATGTCACGGGGGGCAGGATTACCCTAGACGGGCAGGACATTCGCTCTATGACGCTGGATTCCCTACGCCGCGCAGTGGGCTTGGTGCAGCAGGAGATTTTCCTATTCGATGTCTCGGTGCATGACAATGTAGCCTATGCCGAACCTTGGGCCGAAGAACAGCGTGTAGTGGAGGCTGCCTCCATCGCGCAGATTCACGACCATGTTGCCGGACTGCCTGATGGCTATGCCACTCGCGTCGGCGAGCGTGGCGTGGCCTTATCTGGGGGACAGCGCCAACGCATGTCCATTGCCCGTGGATTGCTGGCGGGTAGGGCCATCATGGTATTGGATGATTCCACCGCCGCCATCGATACGACCACCGAACAACGGGTGCGATCCTCGTTGCGCACAGCGGTACGCAACCGAGGCACTATCATCATAGCTCACCGGCTCAGCTCGCTGCTGCATGCCGACGAAATCCTGGTCTTGGACGAGGGCAGGATCATCCAAAGGGGAACCCATGCCGATCTGTTGCAGCAAGGGGGTGTCTACGCCGACCTATGGGCACTGCAAAGCCTGCCCGTTGCCAAAACCACGCCGACAAGAAAGGCTAAGAAAAACCCCGAATTGGAGGTGGCCTGATGAACACATTAAGAAAGAAAAAGAGAGTCTCACGCAAAGGCGCAAAGACGCCAAGAAAAGCTCTCTTCTTTGCGCCTTTGCGAGCTTTGCTTGGGATATCTTTTCCCGTCAACGATGGTGAATCGGTTATTCTAACGCGAAATATCCCTGCGCGGACGGATTTGTGTATAAAACGAGCGGCTACCATGGAACTTGACCGATGAACGCGATGCGAGGTGATGGCGGTGGCGGTCATGGGGGAGGCTTTGGAGTCGGTCGTCACCACGATTTTGGCGATGATGCCCTGACGCGTTTTGATACGGGTGTCGTGCGCCGCTTGTTTGGCTTTGTCCGCCCTTACCGCCGCATATTGGCGGGGGCTTTGCTTGCCGTTGCCTTGGCGACCGCTGTCCAAGTCAGCATTCCTTTGACGGTTCGCTACGCAGTGGACAGCACGGTTGGCCATTCTGAATTTCCCTTGTATGCCGTGATGACCGGATTTGCTTTGCTGATTGCGCTCAACGGGGTGTTGGGCTATTTGCAAGAATCCATTTCAGCGCGTTTGGCACAACGGGTCATTTTCGATTTGCGCCGCGCCATGTTTGCCCATTTGCAGGACGTGTCGCTGTCTTTCCTCGATCAAACCCAAGTCGGGCGGCTAATGGCCCGTTTGCAAAGCGATGTGAATGCCTTGCAGGAATTCATGGAAAACTCGGTTTCGGCCATCGGCGATTTCTTCCTGCTACTGGGTATCATTGCCGTTTTGCTGTGGATGGATTTGCGGCTCGGTCTGTTGACCTTGAGCGTTTTGCCCGTCCTAGTGTTGGTCCGCGCCGTTTGGATTCCTTGGGCGAGGCCAAAATTCCGCCGTGCCAGGGAAGCTTCCTCCAGCGCCAACGCGGCCTTGGCTGAAAATATCAACGGCATCCGCACCGTGCAGGAAAACCGGCGTGAAGCCGTCAATTTTGACCGTTACCGGGTAAGGGCGCGGGAGAATCTGGATGCCCAAATCGCATCGTCCCAAGCCTCTCAAATTATGGTCCCCGCTGTCGATATTTTGACCGGGGTTGCCATGGGCATCGTCGTCATCGTCGGTGGTGACAAAGTGCTGACGGGCGAGTTGGGAGTGGGTGTCATGGTGGCCTACATCTTCTATGTCCAGCGATTTTTCGACCCCATCCGCACCCTGTCCATGCAGTACACCACGATGCAAAGTGCCATGGCCGCAGGGCATCGCATCTTTGATGTGCTGGACGTGCCGGTGGCGATTCGTGACAAACCCGCTGCCATCAAACTGAAAGATCAAGAGCCGTCCATCGAATTCCGTCAAGTGACCTTTGGCTATCGGCCTGGGCAGCCCGTATTGCATGATGTCTCACTGTGGGTGGAGCCTTACCAGACCGTGGCGCTGGTCGGTCCCACCGGCTCTGGCAAGACTAGCATCACCGCACTGACCCACCGGTTTTATGATGTATGGCAAGGTGCGGTGTTGGTGGGCGGTGTGGATGTGCGCGATGTGACGCAGGACTCGCTGGGACACACCATCAGCATGGTTTTGCAGGAACCCTTCCTGTTTAGCGGCACGATTTTCGACAACATCCGCTACGGCGTTCCCGATGCCAGTCGGGAAGACGTGGTCACAGCAGCCAAAGCGGTCAGCGCCCATGGCTTCATAGAACGCATGCCCGCAGGCTACGACACTTTGTTAGGCCAACGGGGAAGGAACCTGTCCATAGGCCAACGGCAATTGCTCAGTTTCGCCCGTGCACTGCTGGCCGATCCGAAAATTCTCATTCTGGATGAAGCCACTGCCAACATCGACAGCTTCACCGAACGCGATATTCAGCAAGCGTTGAAGAAATTGTTGAAAGGCCGCACTAGCCTAGTGATCGCCCACCGTCTGGCGACGATACGCGATGCGGATTTGATTGTGGTCCTTGACCATGGACGCATTGTAGAACAAGGCAGCCATGCGCAACTGCTCGTCAAGGGCGGTCTTTATGCCCGGTTACATGCCAGTAGCCACGGTTCTTTTGACGAATTACCCTAGGAGATTTTATGACTAAGCAAACTTCCCGCACCCCGTCCCATGACATTGAACCAGTTTTCATCTCGCGCTGGTCAACAAAAGCCGTGGGCAAACCCGCCGACAAATCGGCATTGCCTGAACTTCTACAATCCGCCAACCAGCCATCGGACCGATTGCCCTTGTCCTCCCTTGTATCCGATGGACGCTTTGCCTTTGCCTGGGCGGAATGAGAAATCCCCTACCCATTACTTTTTTACCTTAACTACATATTTATCATAGGAGTGTCGCCATGTCAGATCACGTTTACAAAATTGTCAACATTGTAGGTTCATCCAAAAACAGTAGCGATGAAGCCATCCAAAACGCCATCGCCAAGCTGGCCGAGAGCGGCAAGCGGCTTGATTGGTTTGAAGTCGTCGAAACCCGTGGTCATATTTCCGAGGGGAAGATTGGTCATTTTCAGGTGGTGTTGAAAATAGGCTATCGCTTGGAAAGCTTGACCTGATCGAAACTTTGACCGGGGCGCACTCAAAATTGTGCGCCCCTATGCAAACCCAATAGGCCCAGAGCATGAGCGAATCTAATCCCAAATTGATTGAAAAATACCCCGCACTGTTGCGTGTCCTGCATTGGTCCGCCGCCACCGTATTTACCTTTCTGTTCATCACCGGACCCATCATGGTGGATTTGGGCAAGGATGACCCTCTGCGGCGCGATTTGTTCAACTTGCACAAATCAGTGGGGGTGATCGCCATCATCCTGCTTGCCCTTCGCTTGACGGTGCGCCTGCGTTCCGCGCTGCCGCCTTTACCATCTAACCTGCAAGGCTGGGAAATAAAATTAGCGTACTGGGGCCACTGTGTGCTTTACGCATTGATGGTTGTCACACCCTTAGTCGGCTGGGCGGATTCCAATCTGCATGGCCGGCCCGTTAAACTATTTGGGCTACCATTGGTGAAGCTGTTCCCCACTGTTGAGGGCATAGGCAATGCGCCTGGCTATGTCCACACCGTACTGGCTTACACCTTGTTAGGTTTGGTCGCCATCCATGTTGCCGCCGTCATCAAGCATCGCTATTTTGACCGTGCCGATGTGCTGCAACGCATTATTTAAAGGATTATAGGCTAAGGGTTTGTGGAGTGCGGCGACTCGTCGCCGCTGATGTTGAAAACGCTGTGAGATATTAACAATCATGCCATCAATACTTGAAACCATCGCAGCCTACAATGGCTGGTTTTACTGGGCTTTGCTGTCCGCCGTGTTTGCCGCGCTCACCGCCATTTTTGCGAAACTTGGGCTAGTGGGTGTCGATTCTGATTTCGCCACACTGTTGCGCACCTTTGTCATCGTGGTGGTGTTGGGTGCCTTGGTCGGCGTGATGGGGAAGTGGACCAATCCGCTGAATTTATCGCCGAAAACTCTGGGGTTTCTAGTCTTGTCCGGTTTGGCAACCGGGGCTTCCTGGATTTGCTATTTTCGCGCCCTGAGTATCGGCGAGGCATCCAAAGTCGCCCCGGTCGATAAACTCAGCCTAGTCCTTGTGGCCATTTTCGCTGTGATATTCCTCGGCGAACGGCCTAGTGCCAGGGAATGGCTGGGCATCTCCCTAGTCGGTGCTGGCGTGGTCATCTTAGGTTTTAAGCGCTGAACACATTACCCTAAAAATGGCAGTTGATTGTCCCCAAAGCCCGTTCGCCCTGAGCTGCGAGCCTGTCGAGCAGTCGAAGGGTGAACGGACTTTGAGGCCGCACCCAATTGGTGAATACAGAGAAACCCGTTCATGCTCCGACTTCGCTCAGCACGAACGGTTTTTTCTACATTCCAACTGCCGTTTTTAGGATTACATATCCCATAGCATCATCGCCGCCCGCGCCACTTGGATTTTTTCCTTTTCCTCCAATTGCAACAGGTTCTTGAACACCGCCTTTGTTTGGGAGTCGTTCGCCTTCTCGGCGACTTCTTTGTAAAGGTTTACCAAGGTATCGTCGAAATCCAACGCAATTTGGATAATCTCATCGGAAGTTGGATTTTCCGGCAGATGAAATTTATTCATTGCCGCTTCCACATCCAAACCGGGGGAGTATTCCAGCCAAGCCTCAAGGATGCCACGCCGTGATTCCTTCTCGAAGCGGGCTAGGGACTCTTCCATGTGATGCTCATGCCGACTCAAAAAATCAAGCAACATTTTCACCCGCTCCAATTGGGCGTGTTCGTTGAGATCGTCATAGAGTTCTTTAAGTTTACCGTGTAAATGTTTGCCGAAATCGACAAATTCCCTGACTTGTTTGCAGCAGCTAGGCATAAAAATTCCAATATGGTTCAGGATTCATACTTTTTCCTCTCGTGTGCAGTGGCGGGTCTGGCGCTGATTATACGGATTTCATCTTTTCCTATTGCCCTGAATCCGCATTTTTTTCGACCCCAGTCGGTGTTCCATATTTCAAGTTTAACCCGAATCGGGCCGATAAGGCTTCTATTCTGCAATGGGTATCTACTACGTATTTGGCAAGATCATGTCCGGCCATGTCGTCTAATATCTTTTGGGTACGGTATTTTTCAAGCAATAGTTCGTTGTCATTAATAAGGCTCCTCCGAAAATAACTCCAATGGAGTGACAATTTCCGGCGTTGGCAGGTTCAACCGGGCGTTTATCACTCGAATGTGTTTACGTTTTTTTAGTGACCTCAATATGCAGACTGATGCTATCGCGCTCATCAAACAGATAGCTGGGAATCGTGGTGTCTAAATATACCGTTGATTTCATGTCAATCTCATTCGATATTCATAATTTCAGTGGCTGGTTAGGCTAGATGTTTGTTCAGCAAATCGGAGCATTGCCCTTAGCGCTTTATTGACTGCTTCTGAATTCTGAAAAGCGGCGGCAACATCAGGGTCTAGGACGACGACATTTGTGCTTTCAATGTACTGCCGGTAATATTTTCCCCGCACTGCCTTAGAAAAATCAAATTCGTATTCGGGTAGCAAATCATCTTCAAGTTCTTCAGGATTCATACTTTTGCCGGTTTCTTGTTGCTTTGACCTGATTCCAAGTGAATTTCATGCGATTCGCGTAATATAGAAGTGTCGGTCTAGCTTGTAGGATGCGCCGAGGAACGAGGCGCATCGGTCACGTTTGCATCCCATACGCGATAAGTTGATAGCTATTGCGGTATACGGCCCTTGGAGTAGGGCGGGTTAGGTGCGCATACCACCCAACTTTACGCTTGGGTTGACTCTGAGCGCACCGTAACCCGCCAACCGGCCCCGTGTCGGGTTACGGCGCACACAGGCTTAGCCATAACCGGGCAGAATCTTTATATGTGCGCCTAACCCGACCTACGGGCTTCGCGTTATTGTAACGGGCGGATTCCGCGATGAGGGGCTAATACACATGATCCAGAAGCCCCGTCTCCAGTAATTGTTTTGTTATAGTCGCACAATAATTCGGCCATTTCACCGTAATGTTCAAGATTTATATTAGCGGAACCGAAGAAAATAACATCACCCTGCTGGCATTTTTCTCTGACTTTAGACTCCAGCTTTTCAAAAAATTGATTTTTCAATTTTTCTTTTTCTTTTTCTTTGCTTCCTTTTTTTGCTTCATCATACTTATTATGGATAGCATCCAGTTCAGGGGCCGTCTTGGTAATTTCAAAAGCATTGCAAACATAATCTTCTGCCTTGGCAATTTGAAAAGTAGCCAATACGGCGATTACGATAGGCAAAAGCAAACCATTCAACACAAAATAAGCTTTATCTGATAGTTGATTGTTCATTTTAGATATGTTGTGCTATGGCTCCAGAAGGAGAGTGTTCCCATTGACCAGCATAATATGAGGCAAAATGGGCCGTTTTGTCCAGTGTAAAAATACAAGTAATGATTTTATTTTCTCGTTCCCAAGCTCCGGCTCTCATCGTTATACACAAGGGCCTTAAAGGGCGCAATACGCGGAGTACCGCTATTGCGCCCTTGTTCCTACGGGGTGGTTCTTGGGGTGACTATCCGTCAGATATGCGATCTGCCAGCCGATCTTTATTCTCATCTAGAAGGCCACTACTGGTGCGACATCGGCTTTCGAGTGGTTGCTTGCGGCTGAGTATTAATTTTCTTGTTCCCATTCCGCACACTGAGAGGGAACCCTGTTGCCCCACTCTTAGGGTAGAAAATAGACCAATGAGCGTAAAAACTTTTGTCGAAGTCGAGATCAAATCTCCCCATCCTGACCAGGATTTGATTGATATCATCCGGTGCTTTGCAGAGGAAACGCTTGGTTTTCAGTATCTTGAAGAACAATCACAGATTTATGCCACGGCGGTTGGAGAAGCGTCCTGCGCCGTGCTAAAAGAAAACAATCTTTACCACCCTGCTATTGCCATCACTAAAAAAAGAGGCAACACTTTCTACATTGCGAATATCGTTCCCCGCGATGCCCCACAAATCCCGTTAGTCGATTACAATGCGCTTTCAAGAGAATTTGCCGGTGGCCTAAGGAAATATGCTAGACTAAACAGTCTGGCAATCACCGTGACCAGCACATCGGATACTGTGCGCCTACAAGACCTAATACCCGGCACTACTTTAAGAACCTTGTTTGAGCGTTATCTTAACCTCCATCCAACCAGTTACCACCCGTGTGACATAAGAAGACTGGATCAGTTTATTTGCGGCATCTCAAGATATTCCCGCAAACGGATTGATCTCGATTTGCTCAAGGTGTGGCTGATTGAGGAAAAGTCTTGGTCAAGCAATGATGCCGAATGGTGTGTGCGGAGGATTGAGACTGGGTTGGCGGTGCTGGAAGTTTACAAAGGATCATAACAAAGCCGACCGGGGTTTGTAACCCTGATAGAAACGTTTGAGGGTAGCTGTTAGGGCCGCTATTGCGCCCTTGTCCTGCGGGTGCCATTGTTGCTGCGGTGGTTACGGGAGCGGGGGTAGCCCTGTGGGCAGACGGCTTTATCGTCTGATCATACGTTAAATATTTCGTACGTCAATATTGACGTATGAATAATAACCAATGCGGCGACTCGTCGCCGCATTCCAAAATTCAGACTCCCAAAAAATCCCGCTTGCCGACAGGCACGCCATTGTGGCGAAGGATGGCGTAGGCGGTGGTGACATGGAAAAACACATTCGGTAGGCCATAGTCGAAGAAGTAATCTAGGCCCAGCCAAGTCACGGTCTGGTCGCGCCGTGTGACTTCAATGGTGCGTTCTTCGGCACCGTCCAGTTGCGCGGCATCAATGGTTTCCAGATAGGCGATGGCAGCCGAGATTCGCGCTTTAATCGCTTCGACGGTCACTTCCTCATGACCCAGCACAGGCGGCTCCTGGCCTGCCAAGCGGGCGACAACCCCGGTGGCAGTGTCGGTGGCGATCTTGATCTGGCGATAAAACGGATGCATGTCGGGATATAGGCGGGCATTCAGCAGCACACCCACATCGAAATTCGCCGCCTCGGCATGGGCGACGCCTTTTTCAAAGAAAGCCCCCAAGCTGTTGAGGGTGCGGATGAAGACGGGGACGGAAGCACGGTAAAAAAACGAGGACATGGGATTTCCTGAATAAGCCGTTAAAATGGATGGTAACTTGCAAGTTGCGCAGATGCTTGATTAAGGCAATGTACCAACCCGCAGATTTACATCCCTGTAATCTGGATTCCGGCAATCCCTGCCGGAATGACGTACCCCAATACTTGTGTTTAACGACAATATAGGGGGCTTGGAAACCAGTGCAAATAATAAATCTAAGCCGCCTTAGCCAGTTTGGCTTGTAAATGTTGGTTGGCCGGACGTTTCAAGCCCAAATTCTCGCGTAGGGTCTTGCCCTCGTATTCGGTGCGGAAGATGCCGCGCTTTTGCAGTTCAGGCACGACCAAGTTGATGAAATCTTCCAAGGAATCAGGCAAGAAAGTGGGTTTCAGGTTAAAGCCATCCGCCGCGCCATTGACAAACCAGTCTTCAATCTGGTCGGCAATGTCTACCGGCGTGCCCACTACGATGCGATGGCCTTGGACGATGCTAAAGCGCAGGATCAGTTCCCGGATGCTGAGGTTTTCCCGACGGGCGAGGGCAACGGCCTGCCGCCACCGGCCTATGCCGTTCGACGGTTCGGGCAGGTTTTCCGGCAACGGGCCATCCAGCGGGTGTTCGGATAGGTCGATGCCAAATAGATTCCGCCTGCCGGATAGGTCGTAAGACTCCCGGTAAGACTGGTATTTTTCCTCGGCTTCCTGGCGCGAGGAACCGATGTGGTAAAACAGGCCGGGGATGACGCGGACATCATCAGTTTCTCGCCCATATTTGGCTGCACGATCCTTCACATCCTTGTAATAGGCTTGAGCCTCTTCGATGGTTTGCGCAGCGGCGTAGATCAACTCCGCATGTTGCGCCGCGAATTCGCGCCCGGTGTCGGAGTTGCCTGCTTGGAAAAACACCGGATAGCCTTGAATGGGCCGTGCGATGTCGAGCAGGGTGTCCACGCTAAAATGCTTGCCATGGTGATGGATCGGGTGGACGCTGCCCGAATCGAGGAACTGGCCGGTGTCTTTATTAGGGTGGTCGAAGGCCCCGTCGTCCCAAGTATCCCACAGTAACTTGGATACTTCGATGAATTCCGCCGCTCGCTCGTAGCGCCCGGAATGATCCAACGGATTGTCCACCCCGAAGCTTTTTGCCGCGCCTTCTGACAGTGACGAGACAATGTTCCAGCCGATGCGACCGCCGGTCAAATGGTCTAGCGAGGCAAAGCGGCGGGCGACGTTGTAAGGTTCGTTGAAATTGGTGTTCACTGTCGCCACTAGCCCAATGTGCCGGGTGACGTGCGCCAAAGCCGCTGTCAAGGTCAACGGTTCAAAGCCGCCGCCGCGTGGTTGCCGCCCAATCCGCTCGATGTCATCGCCGCCATTGCCGACGAAATCGGCAAAGAAGGCGATATCGAACTTGCCCCGCTCCAGCAACTTCACGGTATCCGCCCACTGGTTAAAGTCGGGGTTGCCACCGGCCTGCGTTTCGGGCCGTCGCCACGCATTGGCATGGGTTCCGTAGAGTTGCACAAAGGTCGATAGAATAAGTTGCCGTTTTTTTTTGCTCATAATTTCCTCCAGCCGTACTCAGGTTTGCTCGTTCCCAAGCTCCTGCTTGGGAATGGGTTTTTTTGAAGCTCCAGCTCCCCGAAGAACGGCCAAGCAGGAGCTTGCAAGACAAGGGTTCCCAAGCCGGAGCTTGGGAACCAGTTCGAATAACTGCTTAGAGCTTAATAATTGCTTATAGCTTAGGCAGCTTTGAGGTAGCTCTCCAAACGCCTACGGGCTTCCTCCAATGGACGGTGGTCAATCCAGGCATCGAAATCGAAATCCCGGTCTAGGATGCCGTAGGTCAGTTGAAAGTTTTTTTGTTGGCGGAAAAGCTCCACCCGCTCGCTGGATAAATCCGGTGCCAGCGTCAGGTGAAAGCCGTCGCGGTAGGCTGCCTGCAAACCTTCTCGGCTGGCACCGATTTCTTTTTGCAACAGGTCATAGACGTTGTTCAGGTTCGTCTTGGCCCACTCGGCAGCATGCAGCGTTTGGTAAAGGAAGCGCACCAGCAGGTCAAAATGGTTTTCTAGAAAATCCTCATGCACGGTGATCGGACGGGGTGTGCCGTTGTTGACACGGAAGCGTCGTTCGGGCAGCTTGTCCAAGTCAATGCCAACTACCAAGCCCCGCTGACGCGCACCGTCAGCGGCGGAAGCGCCTTTCACATAAAGACCGTCCACTTCTCCATTCAGCAAAGGCTCCAGCCCTTCCCAAAATCCACCCAGATTTGCACCATTGCCATCGCGGTCGGTTTGGGCCTGGCCGTCGCCGACTTCCACCAAATGCACATCGTCCAAAGTCAGACCGACCGAGTTCAACGCGCCTTTGTAGCCATGCAAGCTGCCATAACGTGCGATGCTACGACCCCGGCGATTCTCGGCTATATCAATGGCTTTTATGGATGGCAGGGCCAGACGCTTGCCCTTCAAATCCTTGGGGGAGCGAATGTCGGAATCCGGGCGGACGATGATGGACTGGCCCTCGTCGATCCAAGTAAGGCCGATCAAACGGGTCTTCGCGCCTTGGGCCTTGGCCGGAATCGCGAACAGGTTGCCGCCTTCGCGGATCAGGTTGGTTAGTTGGTGGTCGTAGTGGTTGTGGCGTTGTTCTTCGTTGCCGGTTTCTTGCAGAGTGCGCAGGGTGATGCCGTCGGGCTTGATCTCATTGTCCAGCCAGCCGAGTTGATAGGCCAAGCCAGTCGCCGTAGGCACACCGCCCCTAGCATTGCCCGCGCAACGGGTAAACCAAATGGTGTCGATGTCAGTGTTGTTTGCATTGTCAGTTTGAACGGTCATGATTTTTCCTAAAGGGTTGTCAATTCATTGATACGATTGTTTTGCTCGTTCCCAAGCTCCTGCTTGGGAATGGGGTTTTTGAAGCTCCAGCTTCCCGAAGAACGGCCAAGCAGGAGCTTGCAAGGCAAGGGTTCCCAAGCCGGAGCCCTCGTCATACACAAGTGTTTAAGGCTCGTCATTTCGGCATCCCTGCCGAAATGACGGCTTTTCTGGCTTGCCCGGTCTTGTGTATGGCGAGAGCCGGAGCCTTGGAACCAGTTTTCGACTTCCTTCGGGAAGTTGTTATTGACCAAATCCTTAAGCGGCTTTTTGGTAGCTTTCCAACCGCCTACGCGCTTCTTCCAATGGACGATGGTCAATCCAAGCATCGAAATTGAAATCCCGGTCGAGGATGCCGTAGGTCAGTTGGAAGTTCTTCTGCTGGCGGAAAAGCTCCACGCGCTCGCTGGACAAGTCCGGTGCCAGCGTCAGGTGGAATCCGTCGCGGTAGGCCGTTGCCACGCCTTCACTGCTGGCACGGGCTTCACCCTGCAAAATTTCATGCACACCGGCTAGGTTGGTTTTGGCCCACTCGGCGGCGCGCAGTGTTTGATAGAGGAAACGCACCAGCAAGTCGAAGTGATTTTCAATCAAGTCTTCATGGACGGTGATTGGACGGGGTGTGCCGTTATTGACGCGGAAGCGGCGCTCGGGCAGTTTGTCGATGTCAATGCCAACCACGGCCCCATGCTGGCGGGCCGCATCCACCGAGGATGCGCCTTTGACATAGATGGCATCCACTTCCCCTTTGATTAAAGGCTCCAGCCCGCCCCACAGGCTGCCTAGGTTTTCCCGTGCATTGCCCGCAGTTGGCCGCTCACTGCTGACCTCAACGAGATGCACATCGTCCAAAGTCAACCCGGCCGAGGCCAGCACACCTTTGTAGCCGGCCAAACTCATGCCCCTGGCGATGCTGCGCCCACGCCGGTTCTCAGCCAGATCGGCAGTGCGGTAGGCTGGCAGCGCCAATCGTTTGCCCTTCAATTGAGCGGGAGAACGAATGGGCGAATCCGGGCGGACAAGAACAGCTTGAGCCTCGTCTATCCAAGTCAGGCCCACCAATCGTGTCGGTGCGCCTTGGGCCTTGGCCGGGATGGCCAATAGGTTGCCACCTTCGCGGACTAGGGTGGTCAATTGGTGGTCGTAGTGATGACGGGCCAGATCGCCGCCCACTTCTTGCAGCGTCTTGATCTGGATGCCATCAGGCTTGAACTCGGAGTCCAGCCAGCCTAGCTTGTAGGCCAAGCCGGTGGCAGTGGGAACCGGGCAGCGGGTGAACCAAATGGTGTCTACATTATTAGCGGGTGTGGTCATGATGTTTCCAAATAGTCGGTTTATGGCGAGTTCTAAATTAAAATTGCATTGTCTGTGCCATGCTTTCCGGTAGTGAAAAAGCCTTATGATTTGGCTGTTTCGTTTGGGTATTGCGCTTTGAAAACTAGGTTTGCCTTATCGTCAACAGGTATTCAGCATATTGCGCCTTGGGCAACAACGCGCATTGTTGAATTTCAGGCACCCAATCAGCAGTCTTGTTGGCAGACGAGCATATGAACTCCCGCCCGGCAATTCTCATAAAGACCGAATCGGGTTTTACTGGTGCAATTCATGGCAACCCGGCTTTTAAAACCGAGTCGGTCTAACCGTATTCTTTGGCTCGGTATGTGCTTTCGTATTGGCTTGTCTGTGACTTGCCACTAAACAACCACCCATGAATGCGATATCAACCGCCAAAAAACTTCCCATCCCAGCCGATGCCCTAGGCTTATTGGCAGTTCCTTTGGCAATGCTTGCGCTATGGGTTCTAGTCACTCGTGCACAGTGGGTTCCTGAACAATTGCTGGTTTCGCCAACAAAGGTCATCGAAGCAGTAGGCGAATTATGGGAAGCCGGGGAGCTCCAAGGGCATTTGCAAAATAGCCTGCGGCGTCTGTTTCTGGGATTTTTCAGCGGGGCGATATTTGGTTTGATTTTTGGCGTATTGATGGGGCTATTCAAATCCATGGAGGATTATTGCGCACCGCTTTTCAATGCTTTCCGCCAAATACCTAGCATTGCGTTCATCCCGATGCTGATCCTGATATTCGGCATTGATGAAACCTTCAAGATCATCATCGTTGCGAAAGCGGCATTTTTTCCCGTCGCCTTGGGGGGCTACGATAGTGTTAGAGGCATCCCGAAAAACTATTTCGAAGTGGCGAAAGTTTATCAATGCCCACTATGGCCACTGATAAAACAAGTGGTCATCCCTGCCACCGTCCCGCAAATTCTGACGGGCCTGCGCCTGAGCCTTAGCCGTTCGTGGATGGTATTGGTGGCCGCCGAACTCATGGCGGCCGATTCTGGAATTGGACAGATGATGGAATGGGGACGACAAATGTTTCGCATGGATATTGTCGTCGTTGGCGTGTTTATCACCGGGCTAATCGGCTTCGCATTGGACTACGGGTTCAAGTGGCTGGAAAGCCGGATGGCGCGGTGGAAAATGGGATAAGGTGGATTGATGGGATTAGTATTTTTAAAACGGTTAAAAGGGCTGGTTTTGCCGTTAGTGCTGCTGATGGTGTGGGAAATTGCATCACGGCAAGGCCGTGCGTATGCATTGACTTTCATACCGATAGAAAAAATCGGCCGTAGTTTGATTGAAACCATCCTGAGCGGTGAATTGCTCACCAATCTATTGGCAAGCCTAGGCACTGCTTCGACCGGTTTATTGATCGGTGGAACCGTCGGTTTGGGCCTAGGATCTCTAATGGGGCTTTACCCCCGCGTCGACAAGATCATAGGCCCTGTGTTTCATAGCTTTCGGCAGGTTCCCTTGCTGGGCTGGATTCCACTGATAGGCTTGTGGTTCGGCAACGGGTGTTTGGCTAAGACCTTGGTTGTCTGCCTCGCTTCGTTTTACCCAATGGTGCTAAACAGCTATGCAGGAATACGCAACGTCGAAAACAATCATTTGGAAGTGGGCAGGGTTTTAGGAGCCAGCCGTTGGCAAACTTACCGGTACATATTGATTCCAGGCGCTCTGCCTTTCATTTTCATTGGAATTTACCATGCCTTGGCTTTTTCTTGGATATCAACAGTGGGCAGCGAACTGCTATTCACGGCTGGGCCGGGGTTGGGGGGGATGATGCAAACCGCGCAAATGGCGGCCAAAATGGATATCGTGATCATCTGCGTCGCCAGCATTGGCGTCGTCGGGCTGTTGATGAATGTTTCCCTCGCTAAACTCAGCGGCCATCTGCTGCGTTGGCGATCCACCCGTTAAGGAGAAATATGGGCAATCTTATCCATCCTGACTTCAAACGTTCCGCAAAATCCTTATCCGGCGAGTTGAGCATCCAATCGCTCCATAAACAATACCGGCTGGAAAGAAATTACCTGAACGTACTGGAAAATATCAACTTAACGATTCTTCCAGGCGAATTCGTCAGCATCGTCGGCCCTAGCGGTTGCGGAAAATCCACTATCCTTCGATTGGTCGTGGGTCTTGACTCCGACTTTCAAGGCAGGATTTTGCTAGACGGCAAACCCATTACGTCAACCAGCACAGATCGTGGAATCGTCTTTCAAGACCACCGTTTGTTTCCGTGGATGACGGTGTGGGAAAACATCGCCTTCGCCTTGGTCAATAGCGATCTGCCGTCAGCGGAAAAGCGCGATATCGTCTCCTTGAATATCAAGCGGGTGAATTTAACCGGCTTTGCAAACGCCTATCCACATCAATTGTCCGGGGGCATGGCCCAACGCGCGGCCATTGCCCGCGCCTTGGTCAACGAGCCAAAAATTCTGTTGCTCGACGAGCCATTGGGTGCATTGGATGCCTTGACCCGCCTCTATTTGCAAGCGGAGTTGCAGCGCATTTGGATACAGCACCGCAGCACGATGATCATGGTGACCCATGACGTGGAGGAGGCATTGTTTTTAGGCGACCGAGTCGTCGTCATGCAGGCCAACCCCGGACGCATCAAGCGGGTGGTGCCGGTGCCGCTGGAACATCCACGTGACCGGTCATCCCCCCTTTTCCATCGCCTTAAGGATGAGATATTGGCCGATCTCATCGACACCGACTCTACGGCAGAAGCCAAGAGAGCCAAGTCCTTGGCATTGCGGTCTGACCTAGGCTGAGAGACCCAACATGAACAATACCCATCCTTTATTGCGTTGCCTGGCTATCTACTGGGAAATGCCTAAACGTTTTTTCCTGACCGTGTTCCTTTTCACTCTGGTCAATTTGAGCCTTTCCGGCCAGCAATGGCTGGTAGGCCGTGCTGTGCATGATGTGGAGCGCGGCGTGGCCGTGGTGAAGTTGGCGGATGGAAGCCTTGATTTAACCGTCGCATGGCATTGGCTGGCGATCCTAACCGGCGTCGCATTGGCGCGTGGCATAGTGCAATACGCCGCTGGCTTATTGGCGTTGATCATCGGGCAGGAACTGCTGTCCATCCTGCGCGAACGCATCCTCGCGCAAGTGCAGCGCTTGGACCTTGGCTTCCATTGGCAGCATGGCGTGGGCGAGATGGTGACCCGCACTACCCGGGACGCCGACAAGGTACGCGACGCATTGGTAAGCTTCTGGCGGCAAGTGTTTGACACCGGTTTGGTGATTGTCGCCTCCATCGGTTTATTGTGCTGGTATAACCTGCAACTTGGCCTCGTGCCGCTGGCCTTGATGCTGCTGGGCATTTACATTTTCGTGGCGCAAACGGAACGGCTAGTGGTTTTGGACCGCTCTGTGGGTGCAGCTTACGACAGGGTCAACCAAGACTTGTCTGAAGGCATCAACGGGGTGCGTGTCATCAAGGCTTTTGCCATCGAGCCGGCCCGCGTCGACCGGTTCAGCGAACAGGTGGAGATTTTTGCCGAGCAGGCCCGCTTAGCCTTGGCTTATTCCGCTTCCCGAATTCCTTTCCCCCAGATGGTCGTTTCCTTGGGGCATGTCTGGGTGTTGTTCTACGGAGCTGAATTGGTGGCCGCAGGTAAGATCAACCTGGGTGAATTGGTGGCCTCATTATTGGTGGCGACGACTTTGGTTTTCCGCGTCGAGGGCATCGGCCGGGTCATGCAGACCTTCGCCGATGCCCGTTCTTCGGCAGGAAGGATATGGGAGTTGCTTGATGCGCAGCCGGCTTTCGTCAGCGGACAGCGGCCCTTGCCCAAGGAGCCTTTGGGCTTGAAGCTGACCGATGTCAGCGTGGCGACTCCCGGCGGCGGTAGCCATATCCTGCATGGCTGTTCTTTAACCATCCAACCAGGTGAAGTGGTGGCACTAGTGGGTGTCACTGGCTCAGGCAAAAGCACGCTTGCCAGCCTGTTCGCCCGCTTGCTGGATGTGGATGAAGGGATGCTGGCGGTTGGTTCGGACAAGACTGGCTGGCGCGACGTGCGTAGAGTCAACATAAGCGAATTGCGCAAACGCGTCCATGTAGCCCCGCAGGAGAGTTTTCTATTCTCGGACAGCTTGGCGGCTAATTTAAGGCTGGCAAAGCCCGATGCCAGCGAAGGGGAACTTCGCGAAGCCTTGCGCCTTGCCGCGGCAGAGGAAGTGTTGGAAGGCTTGCCGCACGGGCTGGACACACGTTTCGGAGACCGTGGCGTCACCCTGTCGGGAGGTCAACGGCAGCGGGTCAGTCTAGCCCGCGCCCTATTGGGCAAGCCCGACATCCTTATCTTGGACGATGCCACCAGTGCTCTTGATGCGGTGACCGAGCGGAGTATCTTAAACAACATCCGCAGGTTGAAGCGGACCGACGGTCATGGCACGACGCTCATCATCATCGCCAGTAAACTGTCCACTATTTTACTGGCCGACCATGTGTTGATGCTGGCCAATGGTCGCATCGCCGCCGAAGGCACCCATGAAGCCTTGGCGGTCAAAAACGCAGAATACCGAGATTTATTAGGTTTGGATAATGTTTAAAAATGGCTGAAAATCTACGCACAAAAGTCCTTAGTGACATTGAAATGGAGGAGGTCTTCGCCAAGAAGTCCCTCAACCGCAGCATGTTCTCGCGCCTAGTCCCCCTGCTGAAGCCTGTGCGCAAGCGGGTGATTGCGGTGATCGGCATTGAACTTTTGCTAGTGGCCGCGATTTTTTTGCGCCCCTTGCTGATTCGCCAATTGATCGACCGGGGCTTGGTTCGCGAGGGGGTCGGCTGGAGTGTTGATTACGGCTATGTGCAATGGCTGGCGGTGGCGATGGCCCTCACTTGGGCCGCGCGGTTTCTGTTGGCGGGGCTGTCGCAATATTTGGCAGGGTCCGCCGCCATCCGCATCCTCAACGCCTTGCGTGTGCGCGTGTTCACCCATGTACAAAGCTTAAGCGTCCGCTATTTTGACCGCACCAAGGCGGGCCGCATCATCTCCCGCGCAGACCGCGACGTAGACAGCTTGGAGGCACTGCTCATCCAAGGTCCGCCGGAATTGTTGTCGGCCCTGTTGCGTAGCGTAGTGTCCGGCGTCCTGATGTGGAGGATTTCCCCCTTGCTATTTTTGAGTTTGGCCAGTGTCGTACCCTTTTTGCTGGCAGGCACTTGGGCCTTTAAGCGCATATCCCAACGCAATTGGGCCATCGTGGCGGAGAACCGCAGCCGTTTCACTGCGCATCTGGTGGAAACCGTGTCCGGTGTGCGCCTGCTGCAACAAACCGTTCAGGAAGAACCTAATCGGATTCGCTACCGGGGGCTGGTGAACGAGTTCAACTGGTCTTTAGTGCGGGGCAATGCCCGTTCGGGCTGGTTCGCACCGTTTACCGGACTGCTCACCACGGTCGGCATGGCCTTGTTGCTGCTGGTTGGTGCTCGAGGCATTGCGCTAGGTGAGATTAGCTTCGGTCAGATGACTGAGAGCCTGTTCTATGTGTTTTTGTTTTTGGGTCCGTTGCAGGAATTGAACGACTTGTTCGAGCGCTACGCCACCGGGGCCGCTTCGGCGCAGCGCATTTTCTTGCTGCTCGACACCGAGGCTGAAATTGTTGACCGTGAAGATGCCATACACCTGCCTTCCGTGCGCGGCGAGGTTTCTTTCCAAAAAGTCCGCTTTGCTTACGATCCCAATGCCGCCAAACCGGTGATCCGCGATTTGGATCTGCACGTGCCGGCCGGCCAAGTGCTCGCCATCGTCGGACCCACCGGCCACGGAAAAAGTACGCTGGTACAATTATTGACCCGGTTCTACGAGACGCACCATGGCTCGATAAGCATCGACGGTTTGGATGTGCGTGAGTTTGCCCAGCGCAATCTGCGCCGCCATGTCGGCGTGGTATTGCAGGACAATGTGTTATTCAGCGGCAGCATCTTGGACAATTTGCGGCTGGCTGCACCGAAGGCCAGCGACGAAGAACTTATTGCAGCAGCCCGTGAACTGGGTGCGGATGAGGTTCTAGAGCGCCTGCCCCACGACTACCAAACGGAAGTTGGCCCGTTGGGTGCGCACCTGAGTCACGGACAAAGGCAGTTGGTGTGCTTGGTTCGGGCCTATCTGGCCGATCCAGGCATCTTGGTGTTGGACGAGGCCACCTCGGCGGTCGATATTCATACCGAACGCCGCATCCAAAAAGCCTTGCGCCGGCTTTGTCAAGGCCGCACGGCCATCATCATCGCCCACCGCTTGGCTACCATCCGTGACGCGGATCGGATCGCCGTGATTAAGCACGGTGCCTTGGTGGAAATAGGCCACCACCGAGTGCTCATCAAAGCGGGTGGAGATTATGCCAAGCTTTACCGCGCCTATGAAGAAAGCCTGTTCGGCGAATATGCCTTGGCGAAGGCGAGCTAAATAGAACTGCAACCGCTATAACCGCAGCTCGGCTGGACATCGTTATCGCCCTATCGTTTACAGCCCACAATGTTTCGCTCTTAACGTTGCGTCGTTGCGCCGTTGCGTGAGAAAGAATCTTTGCCAGACTCCATAGCGGTACGGCGAGGAAGCAAAAAGAAGTTCTCACGCAACGGCGCAACGACGCAACGTAAAAGCGGTCGTGAGGAGTATAACGTTTCAAATTGAAAGTTTGGTGGCGTTGGCACTATGGGCTAGTTTTTCGTCGCCATATCCAGTATTGGATTACTACCGATTATTACTTTGTAGGATGCGCCGCTTGAAACCGTATGGGTGCATACATAACTAAAACACTACCGTCGTTTATGATTAAAAACAGCCAAAACCCAGTATTAACAGCCCTACTGCTATCCCTAGGCATCTTTCTATCCAATCCAGCATTTTCATTTGAAAAACCCGAAGCCGTCAGGATTGCCAGCATCGCCTCCAATCAGGCCGGCAAGAGCATCATCAGCGGTGGTCAGTCCGCCGTGATCTCGGCCAAAGGCTGGCTGGAGGATGATTTGAACAAAATCGGCGTAAAGTTAGAATGGTTCCCAGTGCCTACCAATGTCGGTGGCCCGTTATTCAACGAGGCATTGGCCAACCGCAGCGCCGACTTTGCCAACTACGGGGACTTTCCGGCGCTGATTGCCAAAGCAGGCGGAATTGTTCGTCCGCAAAGAATTTGCCGACAAATATCCAGAAGTGACGCAAATCGTCGCCAATGCCTATGTCAAAGCGGCTTATTGGCAGGCACAAGAGGAAAACCGCAATGAGGTGATACGCTTCGCCACGCTGTTGGGAACCCCGGAAAATGTTGTGCTGCGCGATTACGAGGGAGACGCGGATAGTTGGAAAGACCGCTTTTCCCCCTTGTTCGACCCGCTGACCATTGAACATTACCGCGATGCGGCGGAATTTACCCGTGCGCAGAATCTGATCGGCAAAACCGTTGATATAAACGGCTTGATCGATACCCGTTTCTTAGATGCCGCGTTGAAGGAATTGCATTTGGAGAATTATTGGGTTCCAAGAATAAAATAAAACGTCCCTAGCGGTACGTTTTATTTTATCTCTTTTCACTTGAAGGATAGGAAGGGGAAGGGCAATCGGCCTTGGTCATCGTTCAGCCCGATGGGTGAGTTTGTGGAGTGCGGCGACTTGTCGCCGCTTTCCGAGCCATGCGGCGACAAGTCGCCGCACTCCACATTGGGTGGGCTGAACGATGACCAAGGCCGGGCAATCCAAGTGGGCGACAGTGTTGCCCTGCAAACAACTAAAACGCAAGCTGTTGCAGGGTAAGCACATTATGCCATCAGTTCCGGGTGCGATTAACCCATCATTCCGCACCACCCTCTTGTGGAACGCCGACAGTCTTGTCAGCATTAACGAGGCGGGGAAAGCCGGTTTCCATTTTAATCACCTCTTCAGTTCCCGACTGGGAATAGCCATTAAAGTGATGGCACATCTTTTGTATATCTAATAAATGAAAGATTGGTAGTAAGCGTTCACTCCCCTGCTTTTTCCTGGGAGTGCGGCCATCTTGGCCGCCCTCAGCGGGCGAGACGCCCACACTCCCAGGGGGTGAGCCACGGCCATTAAGTTAAGATGCATTAAGCGTGAAATCAGCCTTTGACGGAACGCCAAGCCCCAGCTTGGCGCGGTACACCCTGATGCCAAGCTGGGGCTTGGCGTTCCGATTAAACGCTTAACTTAATGGCAGTTAAGGGGTGAACACTTACGATTGGTATGCCTATGAGTTATTGGCGGCCTTACTTAGATTGAATGAACAGATTTGCACCCAAGCGGAGGATTTCAGTTTTTTATGAATAAACCTTTAACGGCTTTACAGTCTAAGGGAGAGTCCCCGGTAGCGAAGAAATCTGCCCTCATCATTCCGATGAAGTTTATCGCCTACAAAACAGGAAGGTCATTCCTGCCGACAACCGAGGCCGATTTAAGCTTGGCCGGTTTCAGGTCCGAAGGGAAGACCGGAGAGCGGGGCTGGCTGGATTATTTGCTGATCGGCCTGTTAACCCTATCGGCTCATTTTTATATCCTGCAACGCTTTCATGACGGGGCCAGAAATGAACCGCCCGTCACCCCGGTCAAGGTTCCTCCGATGGTGCAGGTGACGCTGATACCCCCGCCTGTGCCTAAGCCCATTGTGCAGCCGCCCCCGCCACCTCCACCGCCAGTACCGAAGAAAGTGGAGGTCAAGAAGCCGGAACCCAAGAAAGTGGAACCGCCCAAACCGGTCAAGAAAGAAGTCGTGGCGATCAAACCACAAGTTGCCAAGCCTAAACCGCCACCCAAGCCAGTGGTCAGGCGAGTGGAACCCATAGAGGAGCCAACGCCTCCCGAACCCGAAGAGGAGGAGGAAGATCCACGTCCGGCGCCTGTCAAAGCTGCACCACCGCCACCGCGGCCCGCCCCAGTTGCGGAAAAGGTCAGCGGTCCCAGTGCCAGCGCGGGGTATTTGCACAACCCTGAACCGGCCTACCCGGAAATAGCAGAAGAAGAGGGATGGGAAGGACGGGTGATACTGAAGGTTCATGTGTTAGCCAACGGCAGGCCAGACAGCGTATCCGTGATTAAGTCCAGCGGACACGATGTGTTGGATCAAGCCGCCATCCGAACGGTCAAGGGTTCTTGGCACTTCGCCCCGGCCATGCGAGGGGATACTCCGACCGACGGTTGGGTGTCGGTCCCCATTAATTTCAACCTGCCAGGATGATGGCAGGTTTGCGGTTTCCACCATTTTCCAATCGAATGAACTGAGGTTACATCATGCCGAGCTTATCCACCGCCGCCATCGTCGATGGCACTCTTTGGACATTGGGCGCGTTTTCCGTCATCACCTGGGGGTTGATCCTTATCAAAGGCATCCAGCACTTGCGGGTGGCGCACTATAACCATAAATTTAATAAAGTTTTCTGGCGCGCCACGGATATCAAGGCCGCATCGGAGTTGTCGGGGTATTCTGGCCCTGCTGCGCGGGTGGCGTCTATCGGATTCGGCACATTGCGCGATGCTGACGGAGGGACGACGATCCACGATTTGGAGCATACCGGCGACCGCCAGGAACTGCTTGACCGCCGCTTGCGCCAACAGATGCAAAAAGAACGCGGGGCCTTGGAAAGCGGACTGTCCGTGCTGGCCACCATCGGCAGCACCGCACCCTTTGTCGGTCTGTTCGGCACGGTGTGGGGGATCATGCATGCCTTGCAGGACATCAGCAAAAGTGGCTCGGCTAGCCTTGATGTGGTGGCGGGCCCCATCGGCGAAGCCCTCGTTGCCACCGCCCTCGGCATCGCGGTCGCTGTGCCTGCCGTGATCGCCTACAATTTCTTCGTGCGCCGCAACAAAGTCATCTGGGCCTTCCTCGACGACTTCGCCACGGATTTCGTCCATCTTGCCTTGAAGACATCCTTCATCATCAAACGCCCTGCCGCACGGTATGTGGATGATCCAGGGGTCGCCCCGCCGCAAGGCAAAAACCCCGTTGCCGAACTTCACCGCGACCCTGCCCATGCGAAGGGGGCGCACGCCTAATGGCCTTCCAGACGCAAAACGACGACGATGGCGTGATGAGCGAGATCAATGTGACCCCGCTAGTCGATGTGATGTTGGTGCTGTTGATCGTGTTTATCGTCACAGCGCCCCTATTGACCAACGCAGTGCATGTGAATTTGCCCAAAACGGCGCAGACCGCCCCCCCGGAGGAAAAGAAGGCGGTTGACGTGAGTGTTGATGCACAAGGCAAGGTTTATATCGACAAGCTCGAAATCAGTGTACAAGGGCTGGAAACCGAGTTGAAGACACGCAAAACCTCCGACCCCGAGCTTGCCCTGCATCTGCATGCCGACGAAGGGGTGAATTACGGCATTGTGGCCAAGGTGATGTCGGGCATTGAGCGCGCCGGTGTCACTAAGTTGTCGGTGCTAACCATTGCACAGTGAGGTCTAGCTCATCGTTTTACACAAGTTTGGGCAAGCCGGAAAAGCCGTCATTTCGGCATGGATGCCGAAATCCATGCCATGGACGGTAGCCAATCGGTTGCGCAAATGCTTGATAAAGTCACTTGCCGACCAGTAGTTTCATATCCTTAGGATATAGGGGCATCTGTTTCGCCCCCGTGTTGCCATCCTTGGACGCTGGATTTCGGCATCCATGCCGAAATGACGGGCTTCGGTCTACACTTGTGTAATCGCGCGAGAGCTTTAAAATCAATGAAACCATTTAAAAAAAAGAGGAAAGATTAATGAGTATTGTCGGAATATCGGGAAGTTTGAGCAATCCGTCCAGAACCACCGCATTGGTGGAACTGATTGCCGGGAAAACTGCCTCTGCTGCTTTTTCAAAAAAAGCCATCATCACCGTAGGTGACATAGCACCCAGCCTAGGGCTCGCCCTCAATCCGAAACTACTGCCTGCCGAAGTCAGCTTGGCTTATGAGAAGCTTGCGTCAGCCGATGTGATCATCGTTGGGACGCCGGTTTACAAGGGTTCTTACACCGGGCTAGTGAAGCACTTTTTCGATTTGCTGGACCCTAAGGTTCTCAGCGGCAAAGTGGCCGTCCTTGCTGCAACTGGCGGAAGCGACCACCACAGTTTGGTTTTGGAGCATCAATTGCGCCCGTTGCTCAGTTTTTTCGGTTTGCACACCGTGCCGACGACGGTGTATGTCAAGGATTCAGACTTTGTCAAAGAGGAAGGCGGCAGTTATCGGCTTAACAACCCGGATGTCAGCCAACGCATTGACACCATCGTCGAACAAACGCTGTGGCTGCTCAGTCGCAACACGGTGCAATCGATTGCCGCTTGACCTGGATGACTGATGTGACGCAGTCCGCGTAGGGCGGAATAGCCGGTACTCCGGCGTATTCCGCCGTATGGATGGCGCGATACGCGGCAAAGCAGCTATTGCGCCGAATGATTCAAAATCCGATATAATAAGTGATGTTTCGCAGATGTGCAGGTCGTAGCCCGGATGGAGCCGCTTGCGGCGCAATCCGGGTTATGGCCTAGGTTCTCCCGGATTGCGCCGCAAGCGGCTCCATCCGGGCTACCAAACTGAGATTCAACGGCAGGGTGCGTAACATCATATAATAACTATCGTAGACAGTTTCGACATGCGGCGCAATACGCGGCGGAGCCGCTATTGCTGCCTACGAAACCGCCTTACCGTGTTGGAAATAGGAGACCACCTATGCGTTATCCCCTAGTGCTCCATACCGATGACGGCATTCGTTTTGGTGTTACCGTACCCGACTTGCCCGGCTGCTTTTCGGCAGGCGACACCTTCGACGATGCTTTGTCCAGCGTGGTGGAAGCGATCAATTTGCACCTCGAAGACATGGCTGAAGACGGCGAGGACATTCAAGCCCCCCGCCCGATTGCCGAACACCGGCTGAATGCAGACTTTGACGGCGGCGTTTGGGCATTAGTGGACGTGGATGTCACCCGTTTTGACGGTCATTGCGAAAAAGTCAACATTACCCTGCCGCACCGCTTGCTGACGAAAATCGACGACTATACCCGCGCCCATGGGACAACCCGTAGCGGTTTCTTGGCGGACGCGGCACGGCAGGCAATGCGGTGAAATTGAGCCCTGACTTATAACCGATGTTGGGGTTCGTTACTCACCCCAACCTACGCGGGCTTGGCATCAAGGAAATAACATGTTTCTGTAATAACTGCCGCAATACTCAGAATTGATTGCAAAGCATGAAATGCTAGCTCTCGATTTTCTTCTTGAAAATCGGTTAATTGATCTTTGAATGCATCAACTATATTACTTTTCTTCTGTATCAGAGTTGTTTGTTTATATCTCTTTATTAAAATATCTACTACTTCATTTTTATTCTTTCTGCTTGGTAAGGTTGATACAGCGTTTTTAATGTCGATTGATTACTTTGTTTATCTTTGGCGGCAAGGGGTTGCCGCCCTACGACCCTTGTTACGCAGTAGGTCGGCATCCCTTTGCCGACATGGATGTACATTAAGT
>Ga0118677_10001181_pt1 | contig 56145 bp, 49 predicted proteins | sample AliMusrvi5mmetaG_FD_86154 | JGI IMG/M metagenome (GOLD analysis project Ga0118677, IMG submission 86154)
ATTCTCACATGCCCCAGCTTGCCTCTTTGCCCTTTGCCGACCGCCTCAATAACGTCGAAACCTCCGCCATCCGTGAGTTGTTCAAGCTGCTGGGCAAGCCCGGCATCATCAGCTTTGCGGGCGGCTTTCCTGACCCGGCGATGTTTGATGTGGAGGGCATCCGCGAAGCCGCCAGCCAGGCTTTGAGCGAAGAGCCTGGCGCAGCCCTGCAGTACGGCGCGACCGAAGGCTACTTGCCGCTGCGCGAGCAGCTCGCCGCTTTCATGGCGACCAAGGGTGCCCCCGTAGCTGCCAGCGAGCTGATCGTCACCACCGGCAGCCAGCAGGCGCTGGATCTGCTGGGCAAGACCATGATCAGCCCCGGCGACAAGGTGGTTGTCGAAGGCCCGACCTTTTTGGCCACCATCCAGTGCTTCCGCCTGTATGGCGCACAACTCATCAGCGCACCGGTGGACGGGGATGGCGTGGACACCGACAAGCTGGAGCAGCTGATTGCCGAGCACCAGCCCAAGATGGTGTACCTGATTCCCACCTTTGGCAACCCGAGTGGTGCACTGCTGAGCCTGGAGCGGCGAAAACGCATCCTGGAATTGGCCGTGAAATACCAGACCCTGATCGTGGAAGACGACCCCTACGGCGACCTCTACTTTGGCGAGGCACCTCCACCCAGTCTGCTGGCTCTCAGTCCGCAGGTTCCTGGCAGCCGCGACCTGCTGGCCCATTGCGGCTCTTTGAGCAAGGTGCTCAGCCCCGGTTTGCGCGTGGGCTGGATGATTGCCCCACCCGAGCTGCTGGCCCGGGCCACCATGTGCAAGCAGTTCAGCGATGCCCACACCAGCACCTTTGCCCAGGCCACCGCCGCGCAATACCTCAAGGCCGGACGCATGCCCGCCACCTTGGCCCATGTGCGCCAGGTCTATGCCGAGCGCGCCCTGGCCATGGGCAATGCCTTGCGCCGTGAGTTGGGGGAGGGAATTGAATTTGTGCAGCCGCAGGGCGGCCTGTTTGTCTGGGCGCGCCTCACCGGTGCCGGTGGCCAGTGCGGCGACGGCGCCGAGTTTGCCAAGCGCGCCATCGCCCAGGGCGTGGCCTTTGTGCCGGGCGCGCCCTTTTATGCCACCGACCCCGATCCGTCCACCTTGCGCCTGAGCTTTGCCACGGCCGACGTGGCGCGCATCGAAGAGGGCGTGGCGCGCCTGGCCAAGGCGCTGTAAACACCATGAAAAAGCATATCAAGATCGATTTTGTGTCCGACGTTTCCTGCCCCTGGTGCGCCATCGGCCTGCAGTCCCTGCAAACCGCGCTGCAGAGGCTGGACGGTGACTTGGAGGTCAGTCTGAACTTTCAGCCCTTTGAGCTGAACCCGCAGATGGTGGCCGAGGGCGAGGACATCACCGAGCACCTGCACAAAAAATACGGCTCCACACCGGAACAGGCCGCAGCCGCCCGCGAGAACATCCGTGCGCGGGGTGAGGCCCTGGGTTTTACCTTCAACATGGACAAGCGCGCTCGCATTTACAACACCTTTAACGCGCACCGTTTGCTGCACTGGGCAGAAAGTCAAGGTAAGCAGCTCGAGCTCAAAAAAGCGCTACTCACCGCTTATTTCACCGATGGCGAAAATCCCAGCGATGCCGCCTTGTTGGTGCGCGTGGCCGCGTCGGTGGGACTGGATGCGGATAGGGCGCAGGCGATTCTGGACAGCAACGAATTCGCCGACGAGGTGAGGGCGCAGCAACGCTTTTACCAACAGAGCGGAATCAACTCGGTGCCGGCCATCATTTTGAACGACCAGCACCTGATCTCCGGCGGCCAGCCGCCCGAAGTATTCGAGCAGGCGCTGCGGCAGATCGCCGGAATATAAGCCCCCACGTTCGCGCACTGCGTGTCGCTCTCTGGACGTGCCGATGCCAGAGGCATGCGGCTCTTTGATCTGTCCCGGTCTGCGCAGGCAGACCCGGAGCCGCAGCCCTCAGGGGGCTAAGCTGGCTTGGGGCTGCCCTGCGCCAGCTTGATCAGCGAAGCACTGTCAGCAGCCGGTCCAGGCCGCCGCTGTTGATTGCTACATGGGCCTGCGCACGGACCGCTGGTTTGGCGTGGTAGGCCACCGACAGGCCGGCCACACCCATCATCGGCAGGTCATTGGCGCCGTCGCCCATGGCGATGGTTTGTGCCGGCTCAAAGCCCAAGAGCGTCGTCACTTCCAGCAGGGTGCGGCGCTTCTCGGCACCGTCACAAATATCGCCCCAGGGCTGGTCCACCATGCGTCCGGTCAGGACGCCACAGGAAGGCCCGCTTTCCACTTCCAGCACATTGGAGCGGGCAAAGTCTATGCCCAGGCGTTCACGGATGCGGTCGGTAAAAAAGGTGAAACCGCCGGACACCAGCAGCACCTTGAGGCCTGCCGCCTTGGCAGCAGCCACCAGTTCGGCGGCACCCGGATTGAGCTGCAGACGCCGCGTGTAGACCTCTTCCAAATGCGCCACGGTCACGCCCTTGAGCAGGGCCACGCGCTGGCGCAGGCTTTGCTTGTAGTCGGCAATCTCGCCGCGCATGGCGGCCTCGGTGATGGCAGCCACCTCGGCCTTGCGTCCGGCAGCGTCGGCGATTTCATCCACGCACTCGATGTTGATCAGCGTGGAGTCCATGTCAAAGGCGATGAGCTTGAAATCTTTCAGGCGCAGCGGAGGGGTGAAGCCCTGGAGGACCAGGCCGGGTTCGATTTCAGTAGTGTGTGGCATGCAGTTTGTCGTGCGTTTGGTCACGCGATTTTATTTCAGGGTGTGCAGCGGAATGTCCCGGGCCACGGCCAGCGCATTGAGTTGCTTGCGCGTCTTGCCCGCCAGAAATGCGGCAATCGTGGTGTGTGCTGCGGCTGTGAACAGGGTTTGGACGCTGGAGTCCGCCAGCCCGGCCGCGTCGGCCAGTGGCGCTGCAAAATGCGGCTCCAGCGCGGCCATCGCCACGCGACCGTCCTTGCAGGCATAGACGCGGTAACCGGCGTGTCCTCCACCCACGGCGGCTTGCGGCGCGGTCAGTCCCCACGCACGGGGCAGGCCCAGATAGGCTGCGGCGTCCGACAAGGACACTTCCAGGCGCACGCTCTTGCCCTTTTGCAACTGCTGCAAACGTGTCTGCAGCACGGCCTCGCTCACCATCAGCGAGCCGCCCATGTCGGCATACAGGCTGGCGGGTAGGTCCAGGCCGGTTACCAAATCGTTTTCCGCCATATAGGTCAGGTCGTGGCCGGGTTCTTCGGCCCGGGCTCCTGCTGCGCCAAAGATGGCGACCATGGACAGCTGCGGATAGGCCTTGTGCAAGGCCTTCCAGCCCAGGCCCAATTTTTCCAGGGCCGAGGGGCGAAACGAGGTGATCAGCACATCGGCCTTGCTCAGTTCACGCTGCAGCAACTTGCGCCCGGCATCGGCCTTCAGATCGGCCGTGAGGATTTTCATGCCTTGGTGCATGCGGTCGTAGGCCAAACGGGCATAAATCGCCATCGGGTCGCTGGACGAGCCCGGGGCTGCCGCGGGATGGGCCATTGGCTCCAGCTTGATGCAGGTGGCGCCCATGGCCTGGCAGCGCATCAGGGCGGCAGGGCCGGGCAGGTTCAGCGCCAGGCTGAGAATGCGTACACCCTTGAGCGGGCGGATGGGGGCTTTGGCGGCGGCGGATGGCATGGGCATTCCTGAGACTGTGGAGTTTGTTTTGCAGTGGATGATAGAGGCAATAATGCAGGCTTCATTTGCTGGCGCCCAGCCGAAGAGGTTTCATTGAAAACGCCACACGTCGCACTCGACCTGTTTCCCGAAATGCCGGCAGTTGCCGCAGACAAACCCAGGCGCGCCAAACGCGCGACACTGCCTGTTGGCGTGGCGCCAGACGCCATTATTTTGGAGGCCATGGCCCAGCAACTGGAGGCACAGGGGGACTTTCGCGTGCTGCGCCGACTCAAACCTCTTTTGCAATGGCCGGGTCTGCCATCGGGCGCGGTCACCCGCGTGGTAGTGCTCGACACCGAGACCACCGGTCTGGACCAAGGCAAAGAAAAGATTATTGAGTTGGCCCTGCTGCGCGTGGATATCGACAATGCCAGCGGCCTGCCGGTAGGTGAGGTGCAGGTCTACGACGGGCTGGAAGATCCGGGCCGTACGATCCCGCCCGAGGTGGTGGCGCTGACTGGCATCCGAGATGCCGACGTCAAGGGTCAGACGCTGGACGCGTCGCGCGTGGCGGAGCTGCTCATTGGCGTGGATCTGGTCATTGCCCACAATGCCGGCTTTGACCGACCCTTTGTCGAACAACGTTTCGCGCAGTTTGCCGAGCTGAATTGGGCTTGTTCCTTTGCGGATATAGCCTGGAAGGCGCAGGGCTTGGGCTCCGCCAAACTGGAGAGTCTGGCGCAGGCCAAGGGCTGGTTTTACGATGCACACCGGGCCGAAATGGACTGCCACGCGCTGCTGGCGGTGTTGGCGCAGAAGTTACCGAACGCCAGCCATACCGGCCTGGCCGAGCTGTTGCAGGCGGGCAGGCGGCCCAGCTACCTGCTGCAGGCGAGCAACGCTCCGTTTGAGGCCAAGGACAAGCTCAAGGCCCGCGGCTACCGCTGGAATGCCGAGCAACGCGTGTGGCAAACCCGCCTCGGCAGCGATGTCGAACGCACTGCCGAATGCGATTGGCTGCGGGAAAACGTCTACGGCCAGCGCCTGGCCACAGTGCAGGTCGAAGTGCAGGATGCTCGCGTGCGCTATTCCAATCGCCCTGGGCTGCTCACGCAGCAGCCACTGTGACGCAGGGCCGCAGCATGCAGCTTGTCGGCGTTCAGCTGGGGCAGGCGCGCAAGGTGCTGATCGGTGGCCGCGCCGTGATGACGGCCATTCGCAAGACCGAGGTGAGCGGCCCGGTGGCGGTGCGGCCGCTGGGGCTGGAGGGCGACGAGCAGGTGGACCTCAGCGTGCATGGCGGACTGGAAAAAGCCGTCTATGCCTACCCGTCGGAGCATTACGGCTTCTGGCTTGCGCAGCGCGCACAGGCCGGTGTGGCCGGCATCGACGAGCAGCTGCCCTGGGGAGCCATGGGTGAAAATCTGACGCTCTCCGGTTTGCTGGAAACCGATGTTTGGGTCGGTGATGTGTTGGCGTTTGCCAATTGCACGCTGCGCGTGGCGCAGCCGCGTGAACCTTGCTTCAAGTTCAACGCCGCCATGGGCTTCAACCAGGCGGTCAAGGCCATGGCGCAAAGCGGCTATTGCGGCTTTTACCTCTCGGTCGACCAAGTGGGTAGCGTGCAGGCCGGGGAGGCGTTTGAGCTGCACCCGGGTCCGCGCAGGGTCAGCATCCCGGAGCGCTTTAACGCCAAGATGTTCAAGCATATGCGTTAAGTTCGGCTCCAGCTGCGCTATGCTGGGTGACATAAACAAGGTATTCGAGGAGTCTCCATGGCAACAAAAACGGCCGAACAGGAAATTGAGGAGCGGAGCAGGCTCGCAGGCAGCAACCAGTTTGAGCTGCTGCTATTCCGTTTGGGGGAGTCCAAAAACACCGGTCACCGCGAGCTGTTTGGCATCAATGTGTTCAAGGTGCGCGAGGTGCTGGTGATGCCGCACATCACCGAACTGGCCCAATCCCATGAGCACCTGTTGGGCGTGGCTAATATTCGTGGCCAGATTATTCCGGTGATCGACCTGCCCGCCGTGGTCGGCTGCAATCCCAGCAAGGGCCGCACCATCCTGATGGTGACCGAGTTTGGGCGCACCGTGCAGGCGTTTGCGGTGGAAGAGGTCAATGAAATAGTGCGCCTGGAATGGAACCAGGTCTTACCCGCAGACGCCAGCCAGGCCGGCACCTTGATCACCAGCATCGCCCGCCTGGACGGTGCCCGCGCCGACACGCGCCTGGCCCAGGTGTTGGATGTGGAGCAGATACTCAAGAATGTCATGCCCAGCACGGTGCAGGAAATCAACCGCGAGGCGGTGGGCCCTGAGGTCATCCTGCCGGAAGGAACCTGTTTGCTGGTGGCCGACGATTCGGCGGTGGCCCGATCCGTGATTGAGTTGGGCCTCAAGGCCATGGGCGTACCCTACATCATGACCAAATCCGGCAAGGAGGCCTGGGACAAGCTGCGTGAGATTGCCGCAGAGACCAAGGCACAGGGTAAACACGTCAAGGACAGGATTGCGCTGGTGCTGACCGATGTGGAAATGCCCGAGATGGACGGCTTCACGCTGACCCGCAACATCAAGGCCGACCGGCGCTTTGACGGCATCCCGGTGGTCATCCACAGCTCGCTCACCGGCAGCACCAATGAGAATTTGGTCAAGAGCGTGGGCGCCGACGCCTACGTGGCCAAGTTCATGCCGCGCGAATTCGCTGCGGCCATCCGCGGTGTGTTGGAAAAGGTCAAGACTTAGGCCTCCAAGCTTCTCACTGCGTTAATGACAGGGTCTGCGCTGCCTGCCTCAGCAATTCGCGCGCCGCCTGCAAGCCCGGCCCCACGTGGGAGTCGATACGCCGAATATAGGGGCAGGTGAGGGCGGCCATCGCCACCTGATCCGGCCCCAGGATGGGGAACGAGATATCCACCACGCCAAAGGACTGCTGGCTGTCGCGCTCCAGATACCCTTTGGCGCGTATGTGGGTCAAGGTGGTTCGCAGCTTGGCCTCGGTAATCGGCACTTCGCCATCTAGCGCGGTATGTTCGGCGCGCATGCGGGCTGCATCGTCCGCCCCGCTGAAGGCCAGCAGCACATGGCCGGATGCGGTGTCCAGCAGACCCACGCGGGCCCCCCGATGCAGCGAAAAGCTCCAGCCGCGCGGGCTGTTGATCTGGGACGTAATCAGCACATTGCCCCGGTCGTAGACACCCAGATGGCAGCTTTGTTCGGCCTGGCGCGCAAAGGCGTCCATGACCGGCAGGGCTTGGTTGATGAGCCGGTTCAGCGGCGGATGGATGTTGGCCAATGCAAATAACTTTAAGCTGAGTGCGTAGCGGTCGCCAGACAGCGAACGGGTGACGTACTGGCGCGCCACCAGGCGCTCCAACATGCGGTAAATCTCGCTGGCGCTGCGGTCCATTTCCTTGACGATCTCGGCGCGGGTCAGACCCTGCGGCTGCTGCGCCAGCAGTTCCAGAATGTCCAGACCCTTGTCGAGTGCGGGTGCACGGTAGCGTTCATCTGGGCCGGACAGTACAGCACTCTCAGAGAGCGTGGACGGGGTCTTTTTTTTGAGTTTGGAGGGCATGGGTTAATTGGACTTGTAGCGGTCTTTTTGAATGTGCTAAATGGTGTTCTCAGGGAAAACGCTAGGCTTTTTCCGGTGTTCGCCTCGCTATGATTCGGCTTCATATATGAATCAAGTATTCATAAATGAATTATTTAACCGGAGTCTAGCGCATGCGTCAAGGTCGATTGCAAGGTAAAACAGTGTTGATTACGGCGGCCGCACAGGGCATGGGTAGAGCTTGTGCCCTGGCCTGCGCTGCCGAGGGCGCCAAGGTGATTGCTACCGACATTGACGCCTCTGGGCTGGCCAGTCTGGCCCAGGAAGCTGCTGCTATCCAGACCGAGCTGCTCGATGTGCGCGATGCCACGGCGGTGCGTTTGCTGGCTGCACGCAGCCCGGCGCTGGATGTGCTTTTCAACTGCGCCGGTATCGTCGCCCATGGCACGGTGCTGGACTGTTCCGAGGACGACTGGGATCGCAGTTTTGACATCAATGTGAAAAGCATGTACCGCATGTGCCAGGCCTTTTTGCCCGGCATGCTGGAACACGCCCAATCAAATGGCGGCAGCGTCTCCATCATCAACATGGCCTCCATGGCGTCCAGCATCAAGGGCTTCGTCAACCGCTGCGCCTATGGTGCCACCAAGGCGGCCGTGATCGGGCTGACCAAGTCGATTGCGGCGGATTACGTCAAGCAAGGTCTTCGCTGCAATGCGCTATGCCCCGGCACGGTGGATACGCCGAGCTTGCGCGGTCGCATTGCCAGCGCTGCCGATCCGGTGCAGGCCGAGAAGGACTTTATTGCGCGCCAGCCGGTGGGCCGCCTCGCTACGGTGGACGACATCACGCCGCTGGTGATTTACTTGGCCAGCGACGAGTCGCAGTTTGTCACGGGGCAGGCGCTCTTGGTCGACGGCGGCGTCACCATTTAAAGTCCAGTCTATATAGCCACAGACCCATAGTGACCGCGCTTATTGCCGTCAAGAACCTGAGCAAGTCCTTCCCCGGCGTGAAGGCCTTGCAGAAGGTGCAGTTTGACCTGCAGGCTGGTGAGGTGCATGCGCTGATGGGTGAAAACGGCGCCGGCAAATCGACCTTGATGAAAATTCTGGCCGGGGTCTACACAAGGGATGAGGGCGAGATGCTGTTGGACGGCGTGCCGGTGGAAATCGCCAGCCCGGCCCATGCCCAGTCGCTGGCGATTGGCATCATCCACCAGGAGCTGTATCTGATGCCGCATTTGACGGCGGCGCAGAACATCTTTCTGGGGCGCGAGCCCAAAGGAAAAGTCGGCCTGTTTCTCGATGAGGACCAATTGAACAGCGACACGCAGGCGCTGTTTGACCGCATGAACCTGCACATGCCGCCCGATACCCGCATTGGCAACCTGACGGTGGCGCGCCAGCAGATGGTGGAAATTGCCAAGGCCCTGTCCTTTAAATCGCGTGTGCTGATCATGGACGAGCCCACGGCCGCGCTGAACAATGCCGAGATCGGGGAGCTGTTCCGCATCATCCGCCAGCTGCGCGAAGAGGGCGTGGGTATCGTTTATATCTCGCACAAGATGGACGAGATCCAGCGCATTGCCGATCGCATTACGGTGATGCGTGACGGCCGCTATATCAACACCGTGCCCGCGCAAACACCCATGGCCGAGATCATTGCCATGATGGTGGGGCGCACGCTCGAAAGCAATGAAAAAAGCATACCCAATACGTCTGCCAACGAGGTGCTGCTGGACGTGCGTGGCTTGAATCGGGGTCGTGCCATACGCGATGTGAGCTTTACCCTGCGGCGCGGCGAAATCCTCGGTTTTGCCGGGCTGATGGGGGCCGGGCGCACCGAGGTGGCGCGCGCCGTTTTTGGCGCCGATGCGATTGACTCCGGTGAGGTGCGGGTGCGCGGCCAGTTGCTGACGCTCAAGACCCCGCGCGATGCGGTGCAGGCCGGCATCGGCTATTTGTCGGAGGACCGCAAGCATTTCGGGCTGGCAACAGGCATGGATGTGGAGTCCAACATCACCCTGCCCAGCCTGCGCCGCTGGCTGAAGTGGGGCGTGTTTTTAAACCAGTCGGCCATCCACGCGATTGGCCAGGAGATGGTGGACAAGCTGCGCATCAAGACGCCCTCGCTCACCCAGGTGGCGCGCCTGCTGTCGGGCGGCAACCAGCAGAAGGTGGTGATTGCCAAGTGGCTGGTCCAGGACTGCGAGGTGCTGATTTTTGACGAACCCACGCGCGGCATCGACGTCGGTGCCAAGAGCGAAATCTACAAGCTGGTGAACGACCTGGCCGCTGCGGGCAAGGCCATCATCGTGATTTCCAGCGAGTTGCCCGAGGTGCTGCACCTGAGCCACCGCATTCTGGTGATGTGCGAGGGCCGCATCACCGGCAATGTGTCCGCGCTGGACGCCACGCAGGAAAGCCTGATGGCCCTGGCCACCCGGCGCGAAGTCCAGGCCATTCCACTTCACTGACGCAATCACAAAGCAAAAAACCATGTCGCAAGATACAGAAAAAAAAGGCTTGTGGGCGCGTCTCTCCGGCGGCCAGGCCAAGCAAAAGCTCTTGGCCTTTGCCAGCCTGATTGCGCTGATTTTGATCTTCACGGCGCTCAAGCCGGAAGCCTTCATGACGCAGGACAACATCATCGGCATCCTGCAATCCACCACGGTGATCGGCGTGCTGGCCATTGCCAGCACCTTCATCATCATCACCTCGGGCATCGATTTGTCGGTAGGGGTGCTGATGACTTTTTGCGCCGTGATGGGTGGCGTGTTCCTGGTCAATTGGCACTGGCCCCTGCCGCTGGGCGTGCTGGGTGCGGTGGTCGTGGGCGCGCTGACCGGTTGCGTTTCTGGGCTGACCATCACGCGCCTGAAGGTGCCACCCTTTATCGCCACGCTGGGCATGATGATGCTGCTCAAGGGCCTGTCGCTGATCATCACTTCTGCCCGTCCGATTTATTTCAACGATATCGAGGGCTTTGACCAGATCGCCTTGGGCTCGCTGATCGGCGACTTCGTCCCGGCACTACAGATTCCCAACGGCGTGTTGATCATGTTTGTCATGGCGGGCATCTGCGCCGTCATCCTCAACCGCACGGCCTTGGGCCGCTACACCTTTGCCCTGGGCAGCAACGAAGAGGCTGTGCGCCTGTCGGGCGTGGATGTGAATCGTTGGAAGGTCATCATTTACAGCCTGGGTGGCGGTATCTGCGGTGTCGCCGGTCTGCTGATCGCCTCGCGCCTGAATTCGGCGCAACCGGCTTTGGGCCAGGGCTATGAGCTCGATGCGATTGCGGCGGTGGTGATTGGCGGAACCTCGCTGTCCGGTGGCGTCGGCACCATCCTGGGCACCATCATCGGCGCCTTCATCATGAGCGTGCTGATCAACGGCCTGCGCATTATGTCGGTGGCACAGGAGTGGCAAATGGTGCTCACCGGTCTGATCATCATCCTGGCCGTCTACACCGACAACTTGCGGCGCGAAAAAAAGTAGCCCGCCATGTTGTTCATATATTTCCATCCCCCTTGAAGGAGAGCCACGCACGACCTTTCACCGCACCCATGTTGAAGTTTTGCAAGCCGAGTTTGATTCCATTTTTTGTTGACCGATTTAATAAACAGGAGACACCGATGAACATGAAGAGAAAACTGCTGGTACTGAGCGCCGGCCTGGCATTGGCCGGAATGAGCACCTTCGCCAGCGCACAGGAGATTTACATTCCGCTGATTTCCAAGGGCTTTCAGCACCAGTTCTGGCAGGCGGTGAAGCAGGGCGCGGACCAGGCCGCCAAGGACCTTAAGGTGAAGGTGAGCTTTGAAGGCCCGGAGACCGAACAACAGGTAGACAAGCAGATCGACATGCTGGCCGCAGCCCTGGCCAAGAATCCCAAGGCCATCGGCTTTGCCGCACTCGACAGCAAGGCCGCCATTCCGCTGCTCAAAAAAGCCCAGGCCGCGCACATTCCGGTGATAGCCTTTGACTCAGGCGTGGACAGCGACATCGTGTTGACCACCGCACAGACCGACAGCAAGGCGGCCGCTGCCTTGGCTGCCGACAAGATGGCTGAAAAAATCGGTGGCAAGGGCGAAGTCGCCGTCATCGGCCATGACCAGACCAGCACCACCGGCACCAATCGCCGCGACGGTTTTGTCGACCAGATCAAGGCCAAGTACCCCAACATCAAGGTGGTGGACATCCAGTATGGCGGCGGTGATCACCTGAAATCGGCTGAAATTGCCAAGACCCTGATGCAGGCGCACCCGCAGCTCAAGGGCATCTTCGGCACCAACGAAGGTTCGGCCATTGGCGCAGGGCTTGGCTTGAAGGAAGCCAAAAAGAGCGGCGTGGTGATCATTGGCTTTGACTCGGGCAAGGCACAAAAAGACATGATCAAGGACGGCACCATTGCCGGCGCGATCACGCAAAATCCGGTCGGCATTGGCTACAAGACGGTGGAAGCCGCGGTCAAGGCGCTCAAGGGCGAGAAGCTGCCCAAGATCATCGACACCGGTTTCTACTACTACGACAAGGCCAATATGGCGGACCCGAAGATCGCTGCTGTTTTGTACGATTGATGTGTGCGTGAATGCGGCCCTGCGAAGGGCCAAAAGGGCAGGCCGGGTGGCTTGCCCTTTGTGTATATGTGGATGTTTAAAGGAAGAAAAAAGTGAAATTGTTGCGCTACGGAAACCCGGGACAGGAAAAGCCCGGTGTATTGGACAGCCAGGGCCGCGTGCGCGACCTCTCAGACCTGATTCCGGATGTCTCCGGTGCCGTCCTGTTGCCCCATAGCCTGGAGCGCCTGCGCGGCGTGGACATCAACAGCCTGCCCATCGTGCCGGGCATGCCGCAAAAGGATTTACGCCTGGGCGCTTGCGTTGGCAAGATCGGCAAGTTCATCTGCATAGGCCTGAACTACGCCGACCATGCCGCCGAGTCCGGCCTAGCGGTGCCGCCCGAGCCGGTGGTGTTCAACAAATGGACCAGCGCCGTGGTGGGTCCGGACGATACCGTGGAGATTCCGCGTGGCTCACTCAAAACCGACTGGGAAGTGGAACTCGGCGTGGTAATCGGTAAGGGCGGGCGCTACATTGAAGAGGCCGATGCGCTCTCGCATGTGGCCGGCTATTGTGTGGTCAACGATGTGTCCGAGCGCGAATACCAGCTCGAACGCTCTGGTACCTGGGACAAGGGCAAGGGTTGCGACACCTTCGGCCCGACCGGCCCCTGGTTGGTGACGGCCGACGAAGTGCCCGATAGCAACGCGCTGAAGATGTGGCTGGAGGTGGATGGCAAACGCTACCAGAACGGCAGCACCTCCACCATGGTCTACAAGGTTCCGTTTTTGATCAGCTACTTGAGCCGCTTTATGAGCCTGCAGAGCGGCGATGTAATTTCCACCGGTACCCCGCCCGGCGTCGGCATGGGACAAAAGCCGCCGGTGTATTTGCGCGCCGGTCAGGTGATTCATCTCGGCATTGAAGGCCTGGGCACACAAACCCAGACTACGGTGCAGGCGTAGGGCCCGCCATGACAGCCATTACCTCCCTGCGCGTGGTCGACGTGCGCTTTCCCACGTCCCAGCATCTGGACGGCTCTGACGCCATGAATCCGGATCCGGATTATTCGGCCTCCTATGTGATTCTGGGCACGGATGCGCCGGGCCTGGATGGCCATGGATTGACCTTCACGATCGGGCGCGGCAACGAAATTTGCTGCGCCGCCATCAAGGCCCTGGAGCCGCTGGTGGTGGGCCTGGACATGGCCTGGGTTGCCGCGGACATGGGCCGCTTTTGGCGCCACATCACCTCCGACAGCCAGTTGCGCTGGATAGGCCCGGACAAGGGCGCAATCCATTTGGCCACCGGTGCCGTCGTCAATGCGGTGTGGGATCTGTGGGCCAAGATGGAAGGCGTGCCGGTGTGGAAGCTGGTGTCTCGCATGACCCCCGAAGAGATTGTCCGGCTGATCGACTTCCGCTACATCACCGACTGCATCACGCCCGAGCAAGCTTTAGCCATGTTGCAGGCGCAAGACGCTGGCAAGGCCGAGCGCCTGGCCACGCTGGAGCGTGAGGGCTATCCCTGCTACACCACCTCGGCCGGCTGGCTGGGCTATGACGATGACAAGCTGCGTCGCCTGTGCCAGGAGGCAATTGATGCCGGCTTCAACCATGTGAAGATGAAGGTGGGGCGCGACAAGGCCGATGACATCCGCCGCCTCACCATTGCCCGCGAGGTGCTGGGGCCGGATCGCCAGCTGATGATCGACGCCAACCAGGTCTGGGAAGTGAGCCAGGCGGTGGAGTGGGTCAATGACCTGGCCTTTTGCAAACCCTGGTTCATCGAGGAACCCACCAGTCCCGATGACATTGAGGGCCACCGCGTAATCCGCGAGGGCGTGAAACCGGTCAAGGTGGCGACCGGCGAGATGTGCCAAAACCGCATAATCTTCAAGCAGCTCATCATGCGCGGCGCCATCGACGTGGTGCAGATCGACTCCTGCCGTCTGGGCGGCGTGAACGAAATCCTGGCCGTGATGTTGATGGCTGCCAAATACCAGTTGCCGGTCTGCCCGCACGCCGGTGGCGTGGGCCTGTGCGAGTATGTGCAGCACCTCTCCATGATCGACTACCTGTGCATTGCCGGTACGCGTGAGGGCCGCGTGATCGAATATGTAGATCATTTGCACGAGCACTTCATAGCTCCCTGCGTCATTCAGAACGCCGCCTATATGCCACCCACGCTGCCCGGCTTCTCGATTGAGATGAAGCCGCAGTCGCTGATCGACTACGAATTCAAGCGAGCATGAAGATCGACACGCACCAGCATTACTGGCGTTACGCCGCGGAAGATTTTCCGTGGATCAGCAGCAGCATGCCCGCGCTGCAAAAAGACTGTCTGCCGGGCGATGTCTTGCCCGCGCTGCAGGCGGCCGGTGTGGACGGCGTGCTGGCGGTTCAGGCGCGCAGCTGTGGCGATGAAACCGACTACTTGCTGGCGCTCGCTCAAACCCATCCGCACATTCTGGGCGTGGTGGGGTGGACCGATTTGTGTGCTGCCAACTTGGGCGAGACACTGGACCGCTATGCCGAGCAGCCGCTGCTCAAGGGTTTCAGGCACATTCTGCAGGACGAGCCGCAGCTTCCAGCGTTCATTCGTAGCCCAAATTTCAGCCTTGGTGTGACCGCGCTGCAAAAGCGCGGCCTGGTTTATGACCTGCTGGTGTTTGACCGGCAGATCTCCAGCGTGCTGGACTTTTGCGCCCGCCATGGCAATTACTGGCTGGTGCTGGACCATGTGGGCAAGCCTTGCATCCGGGATTGGGCCAACAAAAGCGAAGTACCGGGTCGGTGGCTGGCCAGCTTGCGCGCACTGGCCTCCATGCCGCATGTGGTGTGCAAGCTCTCGGGACTGGTCACCGAGGCGGACTGGGAGCTCGGCAATGGCCCGCTACCGCAGGACACGAACATCGTGCTCGAATGTTTTGACCGCGCGCTGGACCTGTTCGGCCCGAAGCGAATTCTTTACGGCTCTGATTGGCCTGTCTGCCAGCTCGCAGCACCCTACGACGCAGTGCATGGTGTGGCGCAGCGCTGGGCCCATACCCGATTGACCGATGAAGAACAAAACGCCTTTTGGGCCGGCAACGCCTCGCGCTGCTACGACCTGAAGCTTACCAACGCCGTTTGAGGCCAGAAAGCAGCATGGATTTACATCTCAAAGACAAGGTCGTCATCGTCACCGGCGGTGCCAGTGGCATTGGCGCGGCCATCTCGCTTGCATTGGCCGATGAGGGAGCCGTTCCGGTGGTGTTCGGCAAGAGCCCGCTGACACCCGAATTTGAAGCCGCGATAAAAGCCTTGCAGCCCCGTTTTATGTTTGTGCAGATTGAACTGTCGGACGATGCGGCTTGCGGTGCCGCCGTGGCTGCTGTGCTGGCGCAATTCGGGAAACTCGACGGCCTGGTGAACAACGCCGGCATCAATGATGGCATCGGGCTGGAGGCCGGTCGCGATGCCTTTGTGGGCTCGCTGAGTCGCAACCTGATCCACTACTACAGCATGGCGCATTACTGCGTGCCGCATCTCAAAGTCAGCAAAGGCTCCATCGTCAATGTCTCGTCTAAGACCGCCGTTACCGGTCAAGGCAATACCAGCGGTTATACCGCGTCCAAAGGGGCGCAGCTCTCGCTGACGCGCGAATGGGCGGCCTCGCTGCTGGAAGACGGGGTGCGGGTGAATGCCGTAATTCCGGCCGAGGTGATGACGCCGCTCTATGCACGCTGGATCAACACGTTTGACGATCCGCAGGCCAAGCTCGATGACATCACACGCAAGATTCCGCTGGGCAAGCGCATGACGACGGCGAAGGAGCTGGCGGCCATGACGGTATTCCTGTTGTCGGACCGTTCATCCCACACCACCGGTCAATGGGTCTTCGTTGATGGCGGCTATACCCATCTGGACCGGGCCTTGTCCTGACCCCTGCAGGAGAGAATGATGCGTTATGCCCTAGCTTTAGACCTGGTGGGCGATCCGCAGAAAATCGCTGCCTATGAACAGGCACACCAGAAAATTTGGCCGGCAGTGCGCGACCACCTGCTCAGCCAAGGTGTTTTGGATATGGAAATCTACCGCCTGGGCACGCGACTCTGCATGCTGATGGAAGTCGACCCATCGGTTTACAGTGCAGAGCGCATGGCGTCAGCGGCATTGAGCAACCCGGCCATTGTGCAATGGGAGGCGCTGATGGGAAGCTACCAGTTGCCCACGCCCTGGACGGCTGCCGGCGACAAATGGACCCCGATGCATCGCATCTTCAGCCTGCGCCTGCAAGCTCCTTAACGCCAGTGCCGGTGCCCCCGGTAGCCGCCACCCCAATAGCCAAAGCCAAAGTCCAGCATCACGGGCGGATAGTAGTAAGGGGGCGGGTAGTAGGCAGGGTAGACCGGTTGCATGGTAGGCGCGGGTGCTGAGTCCGGGTACACCGGGATATCGGCGGGGTAGGTTTGCGGGATGTCGTTGCTGCTGGCGGGCCCAATCTGCAAGGCCAGGGTGGGGCCGGGATCATGCGGCAGTTGCGCCGAATACTGTTTGCCAGCAAATTCATACACGACGTTGTAGGCCACCGCACGGTTTTCATAGACGGTTTGGGTGCTGCACTGTTGCACCGTGCGCAGCTCGGGCTCAGCAGAGCCTTCGATGCGGTCACCAACGACGGAGCCGCCCACGGCACCCAGCACGGTGGCTGCGGCGCGTCCGGCACCGTGTCCTCCGGCGGCATTTCCCAGTGCGCCGCCGACAATCGCACCGACCACGGCACCAGCGCCCGACTTGGACTGCTGCACCGCCACTTGCTGATCGCTACAGACCTGGTGCGGCACCGCCACCTGCTGCAGGATTGGCGTAGCAGAAATCACGCGCGCGATATCGACCGCCAACACAGAGCCACAGCCGCCAGCGGCTAGAAGAATGACAAGCGCTTTTTTCATGATGAGATTCCCTTCAAGGGTCTATCCGACGGGATAGTCATCTTCCTGTAACGCTGCAGGCCAGCCTGCTGGCTGACCTACTTTACATCTGGTTTCAGTTGTCCCAGTCGCCGCCGCCGCCCGAGTCGGACGAGCCCGCATCATCCCAACTGGTATCGCTGACGCCAAAGTTCTGGCCGCCCATATCGGCATTGCTATTGGCGATGGGTTCATAGCTGTTGGCAGCGCCGTTATCAGTAGTGCGTGAGCCCGCATCATGGTTGCCCATCAGGTTGCGCCCGATCGCCTCGGCCGCCATCACACCGGCACCCACCGCCAGTCCGGTGGCAACGCCACCCATAATCCTGCCGCCAATGCCGCTTCCAGGGGCTTGGCCGTAGCCAGGCTGGCCAACCATGGGCTGCTGTCCGTAGCCGCCTGGCATAGCGGGCTGCATATTGCCATTGCCAAAGCCTTGCGGACCACTCAAGCCGCCGCCATAACCTGGGTTTTGCTCATAAACCTGTACCGGCTTGCGACGGAAGATGAAATAGGCAGCGCCAATGACGCCCGCTGCCAACAGGGCCGGCAGCAGCCAGGAGCCAGAAGACTTAGGTGGCGGCGCTGGGCTGTAGCTGGCTATCGCAGTGGCCGGCACCTGCACCACACGGGCGGCAAGCTGCCTTTCCAGGGCTTGCACAGCCTCTGGCTTGGCAAAAGGAAGTCCGGGTGCCAACGCCTGTGCTGCGCCCAGTGCCTCACGTGCCTTGGGCAGATTGCCCTGGCGGGAGTAGAGCTCGGCCTGCACAAAGTGTGCCTTGGCGCTCTTGGGATGGGCCACCAGCACCTGCTGGACCATTACCTGGGCCTGGTCCAGTTTGCCGGCCTGGGCCGTGCTGTAGATTTGGGCCATGGTCGGCTCCTGCTGGGCCGAGGCCCAACCGACACTCAGCAAGCTGACCAGCAGCAAGCAGCGCAGGGCGGATTGAAACAGAGACATAAAACGCATAAGGGACGCCTCGCAAAAGAAAAAAGAACGATCACATGATGGGGCCGCCCTGAGGCAATTTCAAGTCAAGCCAGGTTTCGCCAGCGTAAAGCTGGCAGGAGACTTTGGCAGGGCGAAGTGCAGAATTTTTTTGTCATGGTCTGCGGCAGCTTGGCATCACATTCAAAGGGCATCGCGCTTCGAAGCTACCCCAATGGCATTGCGGAGCCATCTGCATGCTCTCAGAGCTGGTTGGCTGCTGCTCTGTTATGTGGCGCAGACCGCTGTCCTGATCGCGCGCTCAGGACATCAAAAGTCATGATTTCGTCCGCAATAGTCTTAACGGACTATTGTGAGTTTTGGAGGCCTAAATAGACTTGGTCTATCCACTTTACAAGCGCTAAGACACCATGAAATCTTCTCTGTACAACACACTGGTCATGGCACTTTTATCGGGCATCGCCAGCGCCAGTTTTGCCGGTTCGACGACCAAGGCAGAAACCGAATTCTTCAATTTCACCGACATACACCATGCTGTTGGCTGGTTTGGGTCTGCTGGGTGCCGTGGCGCGCCGCCGCAAGCCATCTGCCTGAGGGCCCGATGCACTGGCGCCTGCTGAAGTCACAATCTGGCAACACACTTCGCGTCGAACGGCCGTCCAATCGCTGCATCCCAGGGCAATCTGTGCCTGGCAACCAGCGAGAGTACCGAGATGACCGACTTTTTCAGGAACGTGCACAGCGTCATGGGCCTGCCCATTGATGCGATGTCCATGAACGAGGCTGTGAGCCGTTTGCAGCGGGCCCGCATCAGCCGTCAAAAATGTTTTTTTTCGACGCCCAATCTCAATTTTGTGATGGCCAGCCAGAAGCAGCCGGCCTTTCGCGAGTCGGTTTGCATGAGCGATCTCAGCCTGGCCGATGGCATGCCCCTGGTGTGGGTGGCAAAGCTGCTGAGTATTCCCATTCGTGAGCGCGTCAGCGGTTCCGACCTGTTTGATCGCCTGCGCCACCAGACCGAGTGCCTGTGGCGGGTGTTCTTTTTTGGCGGACCCAAGGGCGTTGGGCAAAGCGCGTGTCTGGCCATTGGCAATCAGGCAGCCGGCGTACTACCCACCGGCTACATCTACCCCGGCTTCGTCAACAACGATGAGATGAGCCGTGAGGACCTGATGCAATGCATCAACCAAAGCGAATCGGACATGGTGGTCGTGGCGCTCGGTGCTGCCAAGGGACAGGACTGGATTTGCCGCAACCACCACAGCATAGACGCACCGGTGATAGGGCATTTGGGTGCGGTTATCAACTTTGTTGCCGGCAATGTCAAACGCGCTCCACGCTGGATGCAAGCGACCGGTCTGGAATGGGTTTGGCGCGCCAAGGAGGAACGCTCTTTGATACAGCGCTACCTGCGCGACGGCCTGTCCTTTTTGCATGTGTTGGCCACGCGCGTGCTGCCGCTGGCATGGCATCAGGCCCGCCACCCGCCCGCAAGCGCTGATTTGCGCCTGGCATCGGCGCAGTTCCTACGTCAGGGCAGCGTCAACCTGATTCAGCTGCGTGGCGCCTGGAATGCCAGCAACCTGAAATCCGTGCGCGACATCTTTACCCTTGCGGAACAGGGATATGGCGACGTCGTGCTGAATATGGCCGAAGTGCGCAGCATTGACAGCGCCTTTGTGGGGCTGCTGCTGCTGCTGGATCAAGCATTGTCAACACGCCATCAGAGTTTGCGCCTAAGCGCCACTCCCAAGTCCATCCGCCGTTACTTGCAGCTTTCCAGCGTGCCCCATTTGGTGGTGGAATGAAGGCCTCCAAGGTACAAACGCTGCGCGGATTGGCCTGCTGCCTTCTGCTCCTCTATCACGTCATCGGTGCCACCGCATCCCAGGGCTTGCGCGTGCAGGACGGCTGGCTGCGCCAGTTTACCGAGGCTCTGGTGGTGGTGCGCATGCCGGTGTTTGGGCTGATCGCCGGTGCCATGCATGGCTTAAGCAGCAAACGGGCTTGGGCCCTAGTGCAACACAAGGCGGCGCGGCTGCTGTTGCCCATGCTCAGCGTGGGAACCCTGTTTGCCCTGGTGCAATACGCCATTCCGGGCAGCAACTTCCACACCCAGGATCTGTGGCTGCTGCACATCGTGCCGGTAGCGCATTACTGGTTTCTGGAATCGCTGTTTCTTATTTTTTGTTTGATGGCGCTGATGGAATCGGTGTTGCCGGTGCGCAGTTTTTGGATCTGGTTTGGCTACTTTTCGGCAAGCGTCCTGACTTATCTGGCGCATCCGGGCTTTATCTGGTTCAGCGTGTTGGGTGCCGGCTATTTGTTGCCCTATTTTTTACTCGGGCTGGGCATGACCAGGCTGCAGTGGGACACGCATCAGCAGCGCCACACGACGGGCGTGCTGTGCACCGCCCTGGGTGCCGCTCTGGTGTGTTGGCTGATGCTGCGGCAGTCTGTGCTGGAACGTTTCTCGGCCCCCGTGCTGCTGGCAGGTTTGCTGCTGTCCGCTGGGCTGTGGTCCTTGGGCTGGCGCAATGCACTGCTGGCACGCATTGGTGACTACTCCTTTGTCATCTTCCTGTTTCACACCTTCTTCACCTCGGCCACCCGCATGGCCTTGCAGGCACTGGTACCCGGTTCGCAATGGCTGGTGCTGGTCGTCAGCCTGCCTCTAGGTGTGCTGGCGCCCATAGGTCTACAGTGGCTGATTAGTCGATCGCAAATCTGCAGCGGTCTGTTATTGGGCACGCCGCAGCCACATAGGGCTTGCGCATGAACGCGGCACTCCAGTCTTGGATGGCCGACACCGGCTTGGAGGCCTTGAGCGACTGGCCCCGGCCTCTGGCCTATGCGCTGGCGGCCCTGCTGTGCGCGCTTCTGGGTAGTTCTGAGGCCCTGGCCCAGCGCACGCCGCGCAACATGCGCCAGCTCTGGTTGCGCCTCTGCCCCTTTTATTTGTTGGTGGCGGCCAGCGCTGTGGTGCACGGCGATGTGCTGTGGGTGCAGTGGGCAAGGGCTTTCGCTCACGCGCACGACGCCTACGATCAGCGCCGGGTCTTTCAGCTGGCAAGCCTGTTGCTGTTGGGCTTGCTGGCTGCGTCCTATGGCAAGCACTATCGGTCCCAAGCGCAGGCGACCCGGGCCAGCGCCTCGCGCAGCCTGCTGCTTGCAGGCGCTGGCGGCACCCTGTTGGTCTTTCTGTTGCGCTATGTGTCGTTTCACTACACCGACCTCGTCATCAATGCGCAGTGGCTGGATCACAGCGTGGCCAGTTGGCTGGAACTGGCGTCGCTGGGCCTGGTTGGCTTGGCTAGCACGGTGGAATTACTTCGGAGCTATGGCCATGTTTAAGAATATCCGGGCGGACCTTGCGGCCCATGGTGGGGACTGGGGCGCACAAGGTTTTTGGGCCCTTTTGGTATACCGCTTCGGGCGCTGGCGCTATAGCGTGCGCCCGGCCCTGTTGCGCAAGCCCTTGTCGCTGCTCTACAAGTTTCTCTACAAATTTATCCAGATCATCACCGGCATTGAGCTGCCCTGCGAGGTGCCTATAGGCGCGGGCTTTGTCATCGAGCACGCGGGCGGCATTGTGGTCAGCGGCTTTGCCCGCTTTGGTGCCCACTGCCGCATCCGCAACGGTGTCGTCATCGGCTTGTCAAGGGTGGAAGATCCCTGTGCGCCCCAGTTTGGCGACCATGTGGACATAGGCGCGGGCGCCAAGGTGCTGGGGAACATCCGCATCGGCGATAACGTGCTGATCGGCGCCAATGCCGTGGTCATCACCGATGTGCCGTCCAACAGCATTGCCGTGGGCGTGCCGGCCGTGATCAAGCCGCGCAAGCCACGCTGATTTCACATTCCCACCACAGTTGAGAAAGGCCTTCCACTTACCATTTCTGTATCGATCCGCTGCCATGCAAGGGGCGCTACCCACCACAAGGTAAGACCATGGAACTCCTACTCACCGCTGCACTCACACTTGCCGGCCTTCTGGCCAGCGGCGCGGCCATCCTGCTGGCTATCCCGGCCTTCAGCCTGTTGCTGCTGACCCTGGCTGCAGGCCGCCTCAAGGAGCACCCTCCAACGGGCCAAGTGGGCCAGGCAGTGCCGGTGCGGGTGGCCATTCTGGTGCCCGCGCACAACGAATCCATTCATGTGCTGCCGACCCTGCGTTGCCTGCAAGCCCAGTTGCAAGCGGGCGACAGGCTGTTGCTGATCGCCGACAACTGCAGCGATGACACCGCCGCACTGGCGCGCGCCAGCGGTGCCGAAGTGCTGGAGCGCCAGCACGCCAGCCTGCGCGGCAAGGGCTATGCACTGGCCTTTGGTGTGGACGCCTTGCGCTCTGCTGCGCCCGATGTGCTGATCGTGGTGGATGCCGATTGCACGGTAAGCGAGGGTGGCATTCAGGCCCTGGCGCAGCGCTGCATGCAAACCCAATGTCCGGTGCAGATGCTGGATCTGATGTTGGCCCCCGCGGGCTCCGGCCTGCGCACCCGCATGCTGGCATTTGCCTGGCTGGTAAAAAACCAGGTGCGCCCCCTGGGCAGCTATCGTCTGGGTCGCGCCTGCCATCTGATGGGCACTGGCATGGCCTTGCCCTGGGACCTGGCGGCCACCGCGCGTCTGGCCAGCGGCCACATCGCCGAAGACATGAAGCTCGGCGTGGACCTAGCCATTGCCGGGCGGCCGACGCAGTTTCTGGCTGACGCACAGGTGTCCAGCGAGTTCCCACTGGATGCGGCCGTGGCCCGCACCCAGAAGGCGCGCTGGGAACATGGTCACCTCCAGACCTTGATTGAGGAGCTGCCCCGTCTGCTGGGTGCATTTGTACGCCGGCCGCGTGTGGCCACTCTGGCACTGGCGCTGGACCTGGTGATCCCGCCGCTGGCGCTGTATTTTTTGAGCGTGGCCGTCAGCCTGCCACTGCTGGGCGCGGGCAGCTATTTCGCTACCGGCCTGTTGCCTGCCTTGTGGATTGCACTGACCGCTGCCGTGGCCCTGTTTTTCGCCATCACCCTGGCCTGGTTGCACCACGCCCGGCATGTGCTGAGCCTGCGTGAGTTGCTCAGCGTGCCGCTGTATGCCGCCTGGAAGCTGCCGGTGTATGTTGCCTACTTTTTGAACCGCAAATCGGGCTGGACCCGGACCGCGCGCAAGGTTTGAAGTTCCATGTCAACCGCCGCACTCCCCACCGTTCCAGCATCTTCCGCCCGCAGCCTGCGTCTGAGCATAGGCTGGCAGCGCCACAAACGCGCCGGACTGATGGCTGCGCTGTTCTTGCTGTTGATCGGCATTCCGATGGCCCTGTTGACGGTCAAGAGCAGCTATACGGCCGAGGCCGTCTTTCAGGTGGCTCCTGCCTATCAAAAGACCATGTCCGCCGACAAGGACCTGGAGCTGCAATCCAACTCGCAATACCGCGAGTTTGTGAACCATTTGTCGCGCTCCATACTGCGCTATGACGTACTGGAACACGCGCTCGACGCACTGGCCGCCAAGGGCATAGATCCCAAGCTTCCATCGGAAGACAAACGCAAGTGGATCGAGCGCCAGCAAAAGACCATCTATATTTTTGCCATTCCAGACACCTACATGGTGCGGGTAGGGACCAACTCCAGCCAGAAGCTCCACCTGCACGACATCGTCAACGCGATCATGGACTCCTTTCTGGAAACCACGCATAACGAGCAGATTTATGGTGCTGACGATCGCGGACGCGTGCTGGCCGAGCGCGCCAAGGTCTTGAATGCTGAGATCACCGAATATGAAAGCCGTCGCGCCAACCTGGCCGGCTTTCTGGGCCTCACCACCTTTGGTGAAAACACCACCAATCCGTTTGACGTGACCTTGGCGCTGGCCCGCGAAAAGCTGGCACTCGCCGCCGTTGAACGCAGCCGCGCCCAGGCCACACTGGCCGCTTTTGAACATCAGAAGGAAGTCCCTTCCAGCGCCGGGCGTTCGGTGCTGGAGATGCGTCTGCAGGACAACGGTTTGCAGGCCATGCGCAATGAGGTGATCAAGCGCAACGAAGAGCTGTACCGGGTGCTGGCCGGACTGCAGGATGGGCACCCGGCCAAGAAGCCGGCGTTGGACGAAATGGCCGAGCTCAAGCGGCGTCTGCAAGCCAGCGAATCGGACTTTGACAAGTCCGCCCTGGGCAACACCCGGGCACGATTGGTCGCCACACTGGAGGAGTCCCAACAGGTCGAGCGTGAGCTGACTGAGCGCGTCGGTCAGCTGCAGGGCCAGGCATCGGAATTTGCCAGCAGCTTTCGCGAAGCCATGCGCTTTAGCGGCGAAATTAAAAAACGCGAACAGGAACTCGGCGATATGCGCTCGCGGGTCAATTACCTGCAGACCGAAAGCAACGCGCTGGGCTTTACACGCCTGATCACGCCGGCCCTGCCAGCCATCACGCCCCAGGGCATAGGCAAGACCAAGGTGTTGCTGGGGCTGATGCTCGCTAGCCTGGCGCTGATCCTGCTGATTCCGATGGGATTGGACTATTTTGACAAGCGCGTGATTACCGTTGGCGATGCCGAGAAGGCCATGCGCATTCGCAGCGCAGCCTGGCTGGTAGATGCGCAGGACGCCTCCACCCACATTCTGAGCGATGACCAGTTCCGTCGCTTTGCCTCCACGCTGCGGCGCAACCAGGCGCGCGGCGCGCGCAATGTGTACAGCTTTTCGTCCGTCAAGGTCGGTGGCGGCACCACCTCGATCGTGCTGGAATTGGCACGCACCCTTGTGGAGTTGGGAACGCGCACGCTGGTGATTGATGCCGATTCCCTGACCAGCCATTCGGCAATGTCCTCGGATTTGCCCGGATTGACCGATCTGCTGATTGGCCGGGCCCAGGCCATGGAGGTGGTCAATCTGCAGCGCCATTTCGGCATGCGCCTGAATGTGGTTCCCTACGGACAAAGTATCGACAGCGGTATCAAGCGTCTGGACGTGTTCATGTCCGCGCTGGAAACCTGGAGCCGCCAGTTCGACATGGTGCTGATCGACCTGCCGCCGCTGCTGCCCTCGGCCGATGCCGAGCTGCTGATCGACGCCATCGGTCAGGTGTTCCTGGTGGTGGAAGCCGAAGTGTTGAACAAGGCCGATGTGGTGCGGGCCAGGGTGCAGCTGGAGCGCATGGACCCGGATGCAGTCGGGCTGGTTGTCAACAAGGTGCCCATGGACAGTGGCGGCGAATCCATCAAGAGCCAGCTGGTGGAAACCATCACCGGCGACAAGTTCAATACCTTTATGAGCAGCTCGGGCATGAGCCTGCGCTGGAACCTGTTTTTACTCAGACTGCAGCAATTCAGGCAGGGGCGCCATCGCGGCTAGGGACGCTAATTCAGCACGCGGCGAAAGCCGTGACTGGCTTGCGGCGCAGCGGCTGGCATGCCGGGGCTGTCGGACTCGGGCTTACGCGATTTCATGCCCTCGCCCCAGCCCAGCAGCAAAAACAACAGGGGCTCGGTCTGCGCACCCATATAGACAGAGGCAAAGGCAATAAAGCACATCAGATAAATGCCGGCAAAGCTGAAGCCCAAGGGCGCCGTGCCTACGGGCGACTTGAGACCAAACACCACCTGCGAGACGATGGCATAGACAAAAATGATGGCAAACAGCAAGGGAGCCAGCACCCCATGTTGCAAGGCCATCAAAAAGAATGCGTTGTCGATCGACTCCATGCCCTTGATGGTGGGCACCGTGGTCAGGCCCCAGCCGGTCCACATGCGTTCCACCAAAAATTCCGTGTAACGCTCCACCATCACCTTGCGGTACAGCATGGTCTGCGCCTCTTCCGCCATCACCTGGCCTTCGCCGGGTGTGATGTAGGCGTCCAGTGCCAGCTTGCCGCCTATGCCGCCGACCACAAATAGCAGGCAGACAATGATCAGCGCCTGCTTGCGGTTTTTCAGATTGCCCGCCGCCACCAGCACGGCAGCGGCGATGCCACCGATCCACGGGCCGCGCGAAATGGTCATGATGGCCATGATGACCAGCACGATGGAAATCTGTGTCGCAAAGGAAAATGGGAAGGGCTTGAGCCAGCCCTGGATTTTCCCTAGCCAGCCCTGCTGTGCGTCCTTCCAGGCACCCACCCAGCTCAGCCAACGGTGCATTCGATACACCGCCACCACCAGGATGCAGGCCAGGATAGGATGCTCAAAGGTGCCGGCCGTGCGGGCCAGACCATAGCGGATGGAGAGTCCGCTAAAGGCATCTGGAAACAGGGGCGACATGATCTTGAAGATCGGATTCACCCAGAATTTGGCCTCGTACAAAAACATCGGAAAAAAAGTCAGGAAGATCAGCACAAACATCTTGGCCGTCTTGATGTCCATGCGCCGGCTGTGGATGATGTAGTGGCCCATCAGGTAGGGGCCGATCAGGCAGCTCAGCATGTAGAAGGCGTAGTTCTGTGCGTCCTTGTAGCCGCGGCTGCTGAAGTCTGCCGCCACGCGCAGCAGCACATACAGGGCCAGCAGTATTTCCAGCCGTCCAAAGCGTATCAGGTGGCCCTTTTCCTTGAACAGCGCGACCATGATGGGTACGATGGCAGCCTGCGAAAAGGTGCGAATCGGCACCAGCGGTATGTGCGCCGTGAAGGCAAACGGAATGTACAGAAAGATGGGTATCCAGACCTTCAGAAACACCGCCTCCAGTCCATCGCGTTGGACACAATAGGCCGCCACGAACAGCGCCACAAACACCACATAGGCCGTCATTCAGGCCTGACAGTGAAAGCCGAATTCCATGTGATTGACCCCTGCCGCATGCGAGTAGCGCACCGAATCTGCCAGTGCGTTGATGATGTGCAGGCCAAAGCCTCCCTCGCGGCTCAGGTCCATGGGATCGAGCGGCTCCAGCGGCACAGCGCCCGGATCAAAGTACGGCCCCAGTGCTTCCAGCAGCAACCAGACCATGCTGTCCTGCTGGCGAATTTGCAGCTCCAACGCCGAGTTGATGATTTCGCTGCTGGAGTGGCGCACGGTGTTGGTAAAGCTTTCTACCGCCACCAACACCATCTTGTCGGTCAGCTCCGCTGACAACTGCAGCTCCTGCGCAAAGTGCTCAACAAAGCCCCGCAGCTCGGAAATGCGGTCCAGTGCACGCGGCAAACGCAGGCGGCTGTGCAGGGCGCCGTCTTCCGGCACCTTGGCCACCACCAGCGTCAGGTCATCGGCCAGAGGCTGCTCGCCGACAAAACGCAGCACCGAGGCATAGACCAGTTCCACCAGCGCATTGGCACCCCATTGGGCCTGGTGATAGGGCGCCAGTTCCAGCAGCAAGCGGTCTTCGCCATAGGCCTCGCCATGGATGTTCTTGGCCTCGGACAGACCGTCGGAATAGCAAATCACCGAGGCACCGGCTTCAATCGCACATTGCTGCTCTTCATAGACCTCGTCGACCATCACGCCCAGCGGTAGATTGGGCGGTCCGAACAGGCGCGACTCGCCACCGCTCAGCACAATCAGGGGCGGATGGCCGCAACAGATCACGGTCAGAGTCCGGTGGGCCTTGTCGAGTCGGGCATACAAAAAGGTGACAAAGCTCTCCAGTTCGATCAGCTTGGGCGTGAGCGTGCCATGGATGGCATTCACGATCTCGGTGACCGAAAAGCGCGTGCCATTGCCCAGGCTCAGGCGATTGGAAATTTGCCGCTGTACCTGCAGCTTGACGTCGGCCCCCAGAATCGCCGCCAGTGGTCCCTTGCCCATGACGTCGCCGATGATGATGTCCACCGAATCCGGGTAGACGGAAATTATCTCGATAAAGTCGCCATTGATGCCCTGTGCCGCCTGCGCCCGCGCCGAGGTGAACAGGCCGCCGGGTGCCAGCGGGACACTGCCGAACAACAAGGTCTTTTGGATGCGCGAGCTGTATTCAAACTCCAGGGCAATGCGATCTTCCAGCGACTGCTGCTTTTGCGTCACGCTGGCCAGCAACTGCAAATTTTGCTTCTGCAAGGATATGACGCGCTGGAAGTTGCGAATCTTGTAACGTAAAAAGCCGATGTTGAGCGGCTTGGTCATGTAGTCATCCGCGCCCAGTTCAAGAGCCCGGTTGATTTGCGCCTCGGACTGGTGGCCCGAGGTCACGATGATGGGGACCCAGCGCAGCTCCTCCTTTTTACGCAGCGTGTCGAGCACCAAAAAGCCGTCACCGTCCTGCATGCCGATGTCCAGCAGGATCAGGTCAAAACTATGTTTTTGCAGCATGTCAAGTGCCTGGTTGCCACTCGCCGCCAGCGAAATCTGGTGTCCCAGCTCCAGCAGCGGACGGCTCAGAATCAGGCGCGCGATGGCCTCGTCATCCACCACCAGGATGCGCAATGCGTCATACGGCAATTGGTTCATACCACGGTGCACTCCGGATGCAGAGAAAGCCAGCGCAAGATATGGAAGCTGGCAGACCGCATCTCGCCCTCCAGTCGCAACAGCAAGCCTGCATCTGCAGTTGCATGCGCAGACCGGTGTTCGGCCTCACTGGCCACCGTGGCCAGACTTGCCAGTCCGAGCGTCAGGGCCAGGCCCTTGAGTGCATGGCTGCGGTGCTTGACCTGCACCGGGTCCAGGCTCCAGTCGGCGGCCAGCAGTTGCCGGCGCAGCGGCAATTCATCAAAAAAGGCCCGCAGCAGACTGCCGAAAAAAGCCGGATCCGACTGCATGCGCTGCATCGCACCCCAGGCGTCAATCGCCACCACCTTGTTGTTCGTGTCCACTCGCAATTCTCCCCGTGCGTTGATGTGCTTTCTGGCGATCACCTCCAGCTGCTCCAGGGCATAGGGCAGGGGCACCATATCCACCGCGCCGCAGCGGATGCAGGCTTGCATCTCTGCTTCTGTCACCGCGTCGGCCAGCACCAGCATGGCCAGGTCTTTCATGCTAGCACCATTGCCTTGCGCCACCAGTTTGCCCATGGATTCGCTGGTGATGCATTCCAGGTCGGCCACGAGTAGCCCACAGTGCACCGAACCGTTGACCATCTGCTCGGCCAGTGCCGCCACGGAGTCCAGCAGGTGCAGCACCAAGTTTTGTTGCAGCAGTCGGAGCGCGTCGGGTCGGGGCTGTTGTAGGTCGCCCAGGATCCAGTAAACGTGCAGCGCAGGCACTTTGGCCTGCAGCGTGGCGCTGGGCGCTGCAGCGGGCATGGCGTGCGCCCATCTGGTCAGGCGCTGTATCAAGGCCACTAATTCATCCAGCGCATAGGGTTTGCCGATATGCGCATTCATACCCGATGCCAAACTTTGCGCACGGTCCGACGCTTGCACATTGGCGCTGACGGCAATGATGGGAAGCTGTTGCAGCCCAGGCAGCAAGCGCGCCGTGCGGGTGGCCTGATAGCCGTCCATCACTGGCATCTGGATATCCATCAGCACCACGTCAAAAGCCTGCTGCGTTAATGACGCGCGCAGGGCATCTACGCCCAACTGGCCGTTGTCTGCAACGGCCACATTTGCTCCCTCATTCTCCAACAGCTGCTGCATGACCTGTTGGTTGATCGGACTGTCTTCCACCACCAGCACCCGCATGCCTCGGAGACGATTGACGTGAATCGCCGCGGGCCGGACCGGGGCCGGACGCGATGCTGTTGGGCGCGGGTCCGGCGTATGGGGCTTTGTCGTTAGTGCCTGGCGCGGCGCCGGGATGTGCGCTGGCTGCTGCAACGCAAAGTCAAGGGCAAATTCAAAGCGGCTGCCGACTCCGGGTTCGCTCTGCACTTCAATGCGTCCGCCCATCAGTTTCACCAGGCGTTGGGCGATCGCCAGTCCCAGGCCGGCACCGCCATAGTCGCGTGTGGTTCCGGATTGCACCTGCACGAAGGCATCGAAAATGGTGGCTAGAAACTCTGGTGCAATGCCGATGCCGGTATCGCGCACGCAAAAGGCCAAACGGCATTGGGCTGCGGACTGTTGCAGCACGGAAATCTGGCAGACCACTTCTCCGGAAAGGGTGAATTTCACGGCGTTGCCCATCAGGTTGGACAGCACCTGGCGCAGCCGCAGCGCGTCGCCAACCAGCGCTTCTGGCAGGGGACGCGCCAGGTCGAAGCGCACATGGATGTCTCTGTCGCCAACAGCACCTGCCAGCATAGGCGCCAGTTCGTCCAGGCAGTCGTCCAGACGGAAAGGAGCACGTGCCAGCGTCAAGTGATGGGCTTCCAAGCGGGAAAAGTCCAGCAGACTGTCTACCAATCGCAGCATCAGCCCGGACGCCTGCCTGGCCTGTTCCACATAGCGCCCTTGCTGCAGGTCGGTCACACTGAATTCAAGCAGCTTGAGCATGCCCATCACGGCGTTCATGGGCGTGCGGATTTCATGGCTCATATTGGCCAGGAATTGGTCCTTGGTCCGGCTGGCTTCCTCGGCCCGCAGGCGTGCCTCCTGCATGGTTTCAACCAGCAGCGTGGCATCGGTGACATCCATGTTGGTTCCTACGATGTACTCGACCCGGCCCTCGCTGTCCATGCGTGGACTGCCCAGGGCCCGGATGTGACGCAGCGCGCCATCCGGTCGGATGATGCGGAACACCTGCTCAAAGGGCAGGCCCTGGTCAATGCTGCGTTGAAAGGCTGCGCGCGCTGCTTCTGCGTCCGCAGGGTGCAGATGCTGCGACCAGAGGTCAAAAATTTTGTCGGCGCTGTGGGCTTTGGGGTCCATGCCGAAGAGTCGGTACTGCTGAGCGTCCCAGTGCTGTTCACCGGAGATCGGGTTCAGCGACCAGATGCCAATGCCCGCACTTTCGGTTGCCAGGCGCACCCGTTCCTGGGCATCGCTGAGCTGCAGTGCCTGATTCTTTCGCTCGGTGTTGTCGCGGTAGCTCAGCACGGTCCAGCCGCCAGAAATGGGGTGGGCTCGAATTTCAATATGGCGTCCGTCGAACTGGCGCCGCTCCAGAGTGAGATGCTGGCGCCCCGCCATGGCGCCTTCGAATCCCGCCAGCACCACTTCCAGGCTTTGCCCGCTGGCGTAGTCGCCACGTGCATACAGGTATCGAATCTGGTCGGCAAAATAAAACGGCTTTTGTGCCAGCAATTCCGCTGGCAGCTCCAGCAGCTCGGTGAACTGCGCATTGTGCAGGCGCAACTCCTGCTGTGCGTCGTAGACCACCAGGCCGTAAGGCACAGCGTCCAGCACCTCGGACAAGAGGCGGCTTTGGTGCAACAGTTCCTCCTGGGCAATCTTGCGCGCCGTGATATCCACGCGCACCGAAACGTATTTTTCGACCAATCCATCGGCACCCAGAAACGGTGCAATCATGCTGTCCACCCAATAGATTCGACCCTGCTGGTCACGGTTGCAGACCTCGCCGCGCCAGGGCTTGCCCCGGGATATGTCATCCCACATGGCGGTCCAGAATTCCGGTGCATGGGTACCCGAGTTCAAAATCCGGTGATCCTGCCCGAGCAACTGCTCGCGACTATAGCCGCTGAGGGCACAAAAGGCGGGATTGATGTCGATGATTCGCCCACCCGCGTCGGCCACCGAGACAATCGCATGTGTGTTGACGGTATGGCGCAGGGCCTCCGCTTCGCGCAGGCTCGCCTCCAGACTGAGCTTGGCCTGCTTTAATTCGGTGATGTCGGTGCTGATTTCCACAAAACCCAGCAAGCTGCCGTGCCTATCCAAATCCGGTCTGAAGTCCAGGTCGGCCCAGTAGAGCTGCCCGTCCTTGCGCCGGTTGCAGACTTCGGCCCGACAGGGTTTTGCACCGACCACGCTGTCGCGCAGCCGCTTGAGCATGCTGGCCTCCGTGAGTCCACTGCCCACTAACTGTTCGGGTGTCTGACCCTTGGCCTCTTCCAGCGTATAGCCAGACATGCGCGTAAAGCCCTGGTTGACCCAGAGAATGCGCTGCTCGGCATCGAGCAGCAGAACCGCATTGCCGGAGGATTGCACCGCATTCGACAGGTTCTGCCACTCGCGGCCATGCACTGCACGGCTGCGCCAGAAGATCAGAGGCGCGCACAGCAGTATCAGACCGAGCGCAGCCAGCAGGTCTGTTTGCAAGGCATTGATAGCGGGCGCTAGTTGGTCTAGCAGGGCCATCACGGCGAATTCGGCCAGCGCCACTATGCCCAAAATTTCCAGGGAGAAGCGCTTGCGCTGTAACAGTTTTTTGATATCCGCCATGCGGTGCCTTACCTTCCTGTGGTGCTTAATCGGTTTGAAGTCCACGGGCCGCGACGCGGCTGCGCTGGAATTTATCGGCTGCGCCATGCCAGCGAATGCAGAATTCTGACACGCCCGACGGAGGTCGATTGCACCGCCATAAAGGCGTCGGCCGCTGCATGGGATTCGCTGTCCAGATTCTGCTGGCCTTCGCGCCAGGCCGGTGCGTGAAACAGGCCTATGGCGCTGCGGCCGAACAAATCCTGCCAGTCCCGCCCCAAGGCAATCCATTCGGATTCGCTGCGTGGTCGCAGCCCAAACCAGCAGCGTCGGCCCTGCACGATATCCAGCAGGGCGCCAAACTGGGCTACCCAGCGGTCTATCGTGCGCCCACTCTGTGGCAGACGCACGGTCACCCATTGCAGCCGGTCCTGGCCGGGCACGCGCGACCGCACCACCGGCACCGATCGCCAGAGTGCAGTGCTGTTTACGGCCCATTGCCACAGCAGTGCCGGCATCAGCAGGGGGCTCAAGGCCAGCGCCAGCAGCGCGGCTGTGGCCCTCGATGTCCAAGGCGTGCAGTTGTCGGCATGACTGCGCAGCACCGCCATGACGGCATCGTCTGGACTCAACACGGTGCGCACCGACCATTTCAAGTTTTGCACGCAGTGGCCCTGCGCCAGCGCGCTTTCCAGCGTGATCTGGCCGCCCACATAGGTGTTGGACAGCACCACGGAGTTGCGAACGCAGGCACCGGCGGCGACAAATACATCGCGCGCCAGCACCGTGCCCGGCCCCAGTTCGGCACCGGCCTCGACCACGCTGCCCGCGCCTATCAGCACTGGACCTTGGATCTTTGCATCCGCATGGACCAGGGCTTCGGGGCTGGCGGCACCCCAGGCCGTGCGCCGCCAAGAGGCCGGAATGGCAGACTCCTGCGTGCCGTCCAGCGCATGCTGTTGGGCAGCCAGCAGATCTGTCGCGCACAGACACTGCGCCTGTTCCCCAGCGGCTGCCAGCACGCAACGGGCGCCCACCATGTTGCGCACCCGGGCATCCAGCCATTGGTAATCGGCGTGCGGCCCCAATGCCTGCACGCTGCTGGCATCGGCACTGAACCAGCCGGTCCAGGCCAGCTCGCTGCCCATGCGCAGGGCCACACCAGGGGCCTGCATCAGTTCGCGCACGATGCGGCTGGCCACCCACTGGTGGCCATGGCCGATCACCAGGCGCTGGTTTGGCTGCAGCGCCATGGCACGCAGCACCGTATAGGGCGAGGCAGATTCCTTGGCATGGTGCCAGTTAATTTGTATACCCCAGGGTGCGCCGTCCTGCAGGATGGCGCGCAAGGCTTCGGGGGAATCGCTGACTACCACGTCAAGCTGGCGCACACCGGCCAGTGCGCAACTGTCCATGGTGCGTTCTGCAAAGCTTGCCGTGCCCAGCGGCAGCAGGCAGGCCAGTGGCTGCTCATCGCCCGGCACATCGGCGGGCCTCTCGTGGGTCATGAATAGCAGCACGCGGGCCGGGCTGGCAGTGAAATCAATCGAGTTTTGCATAGACATTAGTAGGCACCGCGGCCAAAGAGCACCGCCGGTATGGTTTTGAACAGGACCTTGATATCGGTCCACAGCGAGCGCTGCTGGATGTAGTCAAGGTCCATTTCCACCTGCTGCTCAAACGGAATTTCGGAGCGACCGTTGACCTGCCAGAAGCAGGTCAGGCCCGGCACCACGCTCAGGCGTTCGCGGTCGCGCAGGCTGTACTGGGCCACCTCGTTGGGCATGGGCGGGCGTGGGCCCACCAGGGTCATCTGGCCTGTCAGCACGCACCACAGCTGCGGCAACTCGTCTATGCTGAAGCGGCGGATGACGCGTCCGGTCGGGGTGATGCGCGGGTCGCGCTTCATCTTGAAGGTGATACCAGCCGCGCCATGCTGGTTCATGGCCGCCACCTTGGCGCGCTGGGTGTCCGAATCCACGCCCATGGAGCGAAACTTGGGGAATGCAAACTCGCGTCCGCGCTGACCCACGCGCTTTTGCCAGTACAGCACCGGTCCGCCGTCATACAGGCGAATGCACAGCGCCACCACCAGAAACAGCGGCGCCAGCAAGACCAGGGCTGGCAGCACCACGGCCAAGTCCATGCTGCGCTTGATGGCTTGCAGCGTGCCTACCTGGATGCGCCACAGCAGTCGCTTTTTGGCGATCCGGAACTGGTTAGCACGCGGGCTGGAAATCTGTGGCAGGTCTCGTATGTTCATGGTGTGGGCAGCTTGGGATGCGGTTACAGTCAACTCAATGCCCATTACAGACCAGCGTCAGCTTCGACTTGTGATCAGATTGTGAATTTGGAAAATACGAATCAGGGGGGCGTGCAGGCCCTGCCAATTGCCGCCCATGAAAAGGTATCCATGAAGGTGCTAGTGGTTGACGACATCTTGGCCAGTCGTCAACAGCTGCTGCACATCGTGCGCGAGCTGGGCCACGAAGCGTTTGAAGCGGCCAGTGGCGAAGAGGCCTTGCAGCGCATCGACACCCTGCGCCCGGATGTACTGCTGCTGGACCTGTTGATGCCCGACATGGACGGCTTTGAGGTGGCGCGGTCTATACGCCAGCGCGTCTCTGGCAAATGGCTGCCGGTGATTGTGCTGTCTGCGCTGCAGGGCGATGCCCATTACGCCCAAGCCCTGGCTAGCGGTGCCGCCGATTGCCTGCTCAAGCCGGTGAATCCGGTCATCCTGCAGGCCAAGCTGCGCCAATACCAGCGCGTGCTGTCCATGCAGGCAAGCCTGTCGCTGCTGGCCCAGCGCCAGCAGGCGATTCACGAACATATTGCCGATGCCATCATCACCGTGGATCAGAGTGGTCGCATCAGTGAACTCAATCGCGCAGCAAGGCAGCTTTTTGGACTGGACGATAGCCAAGTCCAGGCCGGTCTTTCCATGCTGCAGCTGACCGGCCTGGAGCTGCCTTTTTTGCTCAGCCAGTCGGAGGTGGAGATTGGCCTGCGTCCCGGCGTGGCGCTGGTTTTTTCTGTCTCGCATAATCAGTGGACGCTGGGACAGCAGGTGTTTTGCACCATTGCCCTGCACGACCTGAGCGAGGCGCGCCGCATCGAGCGCATGAAAGATGAATTTCTGGCCACCGTCAGCCACGAATTGCGCACGCCGCTAACCTCCATCTTGGGCGCCTTGGGCCTGCTGGCTGTGGGTGCCGGTGGCGCCCTGCCGCCAGCGGCATTGGAACTGGCGCATGTGGCCAAACGCAATGGCGACCGCCTGAGCCATCTGATCGACGACGTGCTGGACCTGACCAAGCTCGAAGGCAATCGCATGCCGCTGCATCTGCGTGCGTTGGAACTGGTGCCGCTGATTCGCGAGGCGCTCCAGGCCAATACCGGCTATGCGCAGCGCGCCGACGTCAGCCTCGCCTTTGAAGAACCGGGCCACAGTTGCAGGGTGCAGGTGGACCCCGAGCGCTTTCTGCAAATCATGGCCAACCTGCTGTCCAATGCCATCAAGCACTCGCCCAAAGGTCGCGCGGTGCGCGTGCATCTGACACAGGAACCGCAGTGGCTGCAGGTGGACGTGGTGGATGAGGGGCCGGGCATAGATCCAGGCTTTAGAAAAAGGCTGTTCGAGAAGTTCTCGCAGGCCGATGCGTCGGACCGGCGTGCGGTGGGTGGCACGGGCTTGGGCCTGTATATCAGCCGCATGCTGGTGGAGAAAATGGGCGGCACGATTCAGGCAGATTCTGGCGCCACCGGTGGCTCCACCTTTCGCATCAGCTTACCTTGTCTGGGGCGGGTCGACGGGGGCCCCTGGATCCTGTGCATCGCGCAAGACAGCCAGTGGCTGGAGCGCATGGCGGACTGGCTGGCCGAGCTGGCTGGCGTGGAGGTGGCAAGCAACCTGGCCGGGGCCGAAGCCCTGGTGCGCAGGCGCGGCCCGCCTGCGGCGCTGCTAGCCAATCCGCAGGCGCAGGGACCGGCCGACCTGTTCTGCAGCGGCCTGCTGCGCATGTTGGCGCCGAAGCGCATCGCGCTGATGGGCGACGCGCTGAACGCCGACTTCGCGTCCCGGCATGGCATGGGCTGGCTGTCGGCCACGGCGTCTCCTCGCCAGGCAATCATCAACCAGGTTGGCGCCATGCTGGCCGACCAGCGCGAAGGGCGGGGGCATGGAGCTATTTGAACGGGTGATGTGCGTGGAGGATGACCCAGACATCCGCATGATTTTGGACTTCAGCCTGGGCCGCATGGGTGGCTACACCTTGAGCCTGTGCAAAAGTGGGCCGCAGGCGCTGGAGCGGGTGGCGGAGTTCAGGCCGCAACTGGTGCTGCTAGATGTGATGATGCCGGAGATGAGCGGCCCCGAAACCCTGATCCAGCTGCGCGCGCTGCCGGTGATGCAAGGCGTGCCCATCGTGTTCCTGACCGCCAAGGCGATGCAGGATGAAGTGGAGGCGCTGCTGGAATGCGGTGCCACCGGCATCATCGTCAAACCCTTCGATCCGGTCACCCTGCCGCAAAATATCCGTATTTACTGGGAGCATGGCCGTGGCAAGTCTGCCTGAGGGTATGGAGCCGGCCTTTGCGGCCCAGTTTCTGAAAATTCAGCAAACCTTTGTCGCCGGTTTGGCGCAGCGCCTGCACGACATACAGCAGGCAGCCGACGCACAGGCCTGCCATGTGGCGCTGCATCGCCTGGCCGGTGCAGCCGGCGGCTATGGCTTTGGCGCCTTGAGCGTGCTGGCGCGCGAGGCGATGGAGGCACAGCAGGCCGGTGCGCAAGCGCTATTTCAGGCCACGCTGCAGCGCCTGGCACAAGCCATTGCGCACATTCAGCTGACAGTCTGATTCAGCACCTGCAGCAGTTTGTGCGTGGCGTCGGTCCAGGAATAGGCGTGGGCCGTGGCATGGGCCGCATCCGACATGCGTTGCCACTCGGCATCCGCATCCCGGCACAGCGCCACGATGGCGTCAGCCATGTCCTGAGCGGATTCATTTTTCACCAGCACGCCACCGCCTTGGCCTATCAGGTCGGGCGCTGCGCCAATGGGCACACCGATGACCGGAGTGCGACAGGCCATGGCCTCCAGAATGGGCAGGCCAAAGCTATCCAGGCGCGAGCCGAACAACCAGTAGTCGCAGGCCGCGTAATGCGCGCGCAGCTCCTGCTGCGCCGGGCGGTAAAAGTACTGCGTGCCAGGAGGTAGAGGCAGTTCGGCCGACACCGCCTCGGTGCCAAAGGCCAGTACCTGCAGCTCGGGAATGCGTTGGCGCGCCAGTGCGCAGGCGGCAATGCAAATGTCGGCGCCCTTGATCGCCGCATGGGCATAGATAAAGCCCACGCGTGGCGGCTGCCTGCGCGCTCGCGGCGGCGCGTTGAACTGCTGCAAATCGACCGCGTTGGCCACCACCTGGATATCCAGTGGCCCGAGCGCGTCCTCAATGGTTTGGGCCAGGCCGCGAGAGATCGCCAGCTTGGTGTTGGGTAGGCGCAGGGCGGCATGCAGTTGCGGCAGCACCTGCGGGCCGAACCAGGCCTCGTAGCCCTGAATCAGATGGACCCGGCGCCCCTTGCTTGCGGCAAAGCCATGCATCCAGACGGCGGTTTCCCACCAGGTGGCAATTACCACGTCGGCATCGGGCACATCGGCCTCTGTAATCGGGCCCAGTCTGTCCATCACCTGGTGCGGCACGCCCGACAGCGCAATATGGCCTAGCGGGCCGACGGGCGTTGGCTGCGCCAACAGGGCGCGCAGGCGCTGGCGCCAGGGCAGGGGGTCTTGTGCGCAGGTGATCACCAGCACCTGGTGGCCGAGCTTTTGCAGTTCGCTGGCATAGACCGCAACCACGCGCGCGCCACCGGTGAAGTTGTCGCTAGGTAAGAGAAAAGTAAATCGCATAAAGAACAGGCGCCTACGGTTCAGTGGAGCAGCAGGCTCAACAACAAATGCATCAGGCCGCCCAGGGCAATGCCTGCCAACAGGGCCAGCGGCCAGACGGCCTCGGATTGCCAGGACATCAGGCCCTGGCGGGTCTTGAAAACCAGGGCCACCGGCCAACCGGCAAACTGGCTGGCCACCACCGCCAGCACCGCGCCCTGCACGCCGCCCAAGGCATAGCCGAGTGGCACCAGCAGCACCAGGGACAAGGCGCGCAGGCTGTTGCTCAGGCTCACCCAGCCGGGCTGGTTGCGGGCAAACATCATCTGCTCCAGCACCTGGTAGCGCATGGCCACCAGGCCCAGGGCCAGCAGTTGCAGCATCCAGCCGGCCTGCTCGTAGCGGGGATCGTACAAAATGCGCACCACCCAGGCACCTAGCACCAGGCTCAGGCCGGCAATGCCGCCCAGAATCGCATCGGCAATCTGTTGCACGCGGGTGTAGACCTGGTGGGCCGCCGCATCTCCTGAGCGCTGCGCTTCGCTCAGGCTGGGGAAAACCAGGTGCGCATTGAGGTTGCCGACCAGGCCGACGATGGCCGCCACCAGCAGCGAGGCGATCGAGAAAACGCCAAAGTCCGCAGCCGCCAGGGTGCCGCCCAGGATCAGCTTTTCGCCATTGGCAGCGGCAAAGCCGATCAGGGACGAGAGAAAAATCCATTTGCCAAAGCCCACAATGTCGCGCAGGCTGGCGTGGTCCCAACAAGGCTTGTAGGCCGGGCCGTCAAACAGGGTATGGCTAAGTACGGTGCGCGCCAGGGTGGCGCTCACGGTGCCCAGCAGCAGGCTCCAGACCGAGTGCGTCCACAGCGCGCAGGCAATGGTCACTACCATGCCGGTCAGTTGCGTCAGCAGCTCCAAACGGGTGATCAGCCGGGTCTGCAGGGCGCGCTGCGCCGTGGCGATATGCATCGATTCCGCTCCCTGCAGCAGGGCACTGAGTGCGAACACCAGCACCATGGCGGGTAGCCTGGCATCGGCATACACGGTGTCGGCGCGAAACGGCGCATAGACCGCGCACAGTTTCAGGCCAAGGGCAATCAGCGCCACGATGGCCGCCAGCAGCAGGCCGCGAGCGAACTGCACCGAGAAGGCAGTGCCCAGAAATTTCGGCTGCTCGCCTTGCGGGTGCGTCACCACGCTTTGCCACACACCCAGATCGGAAAACATCACCAGCGCAAAGTACAGGGTTTGCACGGCTGCCATCAGGCCAAAGGACTCCGGCAGCAGCAGGCGGGTGAGCACCAGGCTGCTGAGGAGGCGCAGGCCTTGCGACGCCACATTGCTGCCCACCAGCCAAGCCGCTGCGCGCAGCATGCGGCGTTGCAGGGAAGGGGCGACATCTAGCGCGTCGCTGACTACCATGGCTTGGCCGGGCTGCTGCTGCCGGATTGCGTGTCGGCCCAGGCCTGGCGCAGCTGCTTGCAATGCATGGCCATTTCGGAGCTCTTGTCGGTTTGCTGGCGCAAGGCGGCGCGCAGTCCACGCAGGGTGTGCCAGCCCCATTCGATGGCCATCAGTCCCAAGGCACCGGCCAGGCCATGGTGCTTGCGGTAGTACAGCATGGCGCTGCGCATGCGCCAGCTTTCCAGCTGCGAGCCGGCGCGCGAGACACGTGCGCTCGTCACCGTCTTGGCCGAAGCGCCGCCGATGTGCACCGCCTTGAGGCGCGGCCAGTACAGCACCGAGTAGCCGCTATGCTGCAGGCGCCGACACAGGTCCACCTCTTCGTAGTACATGAAGAAGCGCTCGTCAAAGCCACCCATTTTCTGGAACACGCTGCGCGGCAGAAACACGAAGGCGCCAGGAATCCAGTCCACCGCAGCATCCTGTTCGGGGTCGGCCCAGCGTCGATCCAGGCGCGCAAAGAGGCGACTCTGCGGGTATTTTGCGGCCAGTCCGGACATGGTGAAAATTTCATCGCGCAGGGTGGGGAACATGCGCGCCGAAGGCTCGCGTTCGCCCCGGGTATTGCGCAACTCGCCACCAGCCATACCAGCCTCGGGGTGTGCGTCCATCAGGGCAATGCCTTGGGCCAAGGCGCCCGGTGCAGGTACAGCATCGGGATTGAGCAGCAGCAGGTAGCGGCCACTGGCGCTGCGAGCGGCCAGGTTATTGCCGGCGGCAAAGCCCAGGTTGACGCTGTTGGGCACCAGTTTGACCCAGGGGTGCAGCGTAGCGACCAGTTCGGCTGTGCCGTCGCGCGAGCCGTTGTCCAGCAGCACCACCTCGGCCTTCCAGCCAAAGCTTGCACTGTCAATTTCGGCCTTCAGCTGGCTCAGCAGCGCATCCATCAGGGGCGCCGAGTTGTAGGTGACTATCAGTAGGGAGAGGTCCATGTTCAGGCCTTGGGAAATTGGGAAAACACGTCACCAAGGGCGCGCACATTGGAGAATAGGTCAAATTGGCTGCTGACCTTGGTATAGGCAGCCAGCGCCATGCGCTGACGCAAGTCCGCATTGGTGCATAGCAGGCTGAGCTGGGTGACCAGACTGTCCACATCGCCGGGCGTGGCCAGCAGGCCGGTGTGACCATGCTCAATCAGTTCCGGAATGCCGTTGACCGGTGTGGAGATGCAGGGCACATAGGAAGCCATGGCTTCCATCAGCACCACCGGAATGCCTTCGGCCAGGCTGGGCAGGACAAAGGCGTCGGAGCGGGCCAGCTCGGCACGCACGCCTTCCTGGGTCAGCGAGCCGGTCAGGTGTACGTGCGCATGCAGCTGAAGTTTGGTAATTTCGGCCTCCACACGGGCGCGGTCCGGGCCGTCGCCGACCATGGTCAGGTGAAACCGCACGCCCTGGTCACGCAACTGGGCGCAGGCCTGGATCAAAAGCACCTGGCCCTTGGCCGGTGTCAGGCGTCCGACGCTGACCAGTTGCGGAACAGGGGCGCGGCCACTGCGTGGTACGGCCTGGAACACGCTGGCATCCACGCCCAGGCGACAGACCCTGAACTTGGGCCAGTCGCTGGGCGAACTGATGCGCATGAGCTGGCTGCGCGCAAACTGGCTGATGCAGACGATGGCGTCGGCGGCGTGCATCTTGAAGGCCAGTTGCTGGCCGGGCACATCGTCAAACTCGTCGGGGCCGTGGATAGTGTACGAGAGGTGGCAGCCGCTTAGCTGTTTGACCAGCACCCCTACGCTGGCACCGGCATTGCCGAAGTGCACATGCAAATGGGATAGCGACTTTTTCTGCATCCAGCGTGCCACCATGGTGGCCTCGACCGTATAGGCCAGGCCCTTGAGCAGGCCAAAGCGCCGGGACAGATTCAAGGTCTTCAGCAAGGCCGAGGGTGCACTCAGGGCCCAGTAGCCGATTGCGGCCAGGGCACCGGACGCACCATGCTGCTTGACGCCATAGGTCTGTTCGGCCTCGGCGCGCTCGGTGGCGTCCATAGCCTCCAGGCTGCGGTCGGGTGCGTTGATGGAGGCGGTGTGAATCTGGTGGCCCAGGGTGCGCAGGTGGGCAATCTCGCGCAGGATGAAGGTATGCGAGATGGCCGGGTAGCGGCTCACCAGATAGGCCAGGGGAATAGAGGGCTTGGACATGGGTAAGCAGTTCTTAGACGGGAAATGAAAGCAGTTGGGCGCGTGCGGGAACGCCCACGGCACAGGAAGAGGCAGCCACATCGCGGGTGACCACGGCATGGGCACCGATGATGCTGTTCTCGCCAATGTGCACGCCCTTGAGCACGCAGGCGCCGCGCCCGATCCAGACATTGCTGCCCAGCACAATGGCCGCGCAGTCATGGCCGCTGTCGCGCATGGAGACCCGGCTGCGGCGGTGGTCTGCATCGCGCAGGCTGGCGTATTCGCCGACCATGCAGTCGTCGCCCAGGGTGACCGCATCAAAGGCCACGATGTGCACGCCGCGCGAAAGCACCACGTTGTCGCCAATCACAATGCGCCCGGCACCTTGCGTTTCCAACACCACGCCGGGATAAATGCGCGCGTTGCGGCCGATGCGGATGTGGGCCGTGCCTTCCACGGCCACCGTGCCGAGAACCACGCTGGAGGGGTGCAGCGGGTACCCCAGGCTTTCGCTCAGGCGGGCAAAGCTCCACAGCGCCATCAGCCGTGCGCCCAGGGTGCGCGTGATGCGGGCCAGGGGCCAGAGCAGCCATGACAAGGTATTTTTGAGCATCGGCTTATTCCTTGTAGTCAACCAAGGCCAGGCGCTGTGAGCGCGCGTGCGCCCGCTTCCAGGCCAGTTGGCCCAGGCAAGCCGGAATCTTTTGCACATGCGAATGCAGCGCGTACTGCAGCGCCAACAACACATCGCCGGCGGCACGATCGCGGCAACGCCAGGCACTGCGAAGCAGCACCGCCAAGCCCAAGGCGGCCAGCAGCGCACCGGCCAGCAGATGCAGCGCAAAGGCCAGCGCCAGCAACAACGGCGCCGACGCATACAACAGGCCGTGCACCAGATCACGCTTTGCTTCGTGTTGCCACAGCGCGTCGCCCATTGCCCGCATGCGGTGCGTTACCTCGGCATAGGCAATGCCGGAGCGGTAGCAGCGCCGGGCATAGCCCTTGAAGCTGCGCACCGCCAGGTCGTGGCGGGTCATGGGGGAATCGATGTGCAAAATCTTCCAGCCTTTGGACCGCAGGCGGGCACACAGCTCGGGTTCTTCACCGGCATTGAGCGTGGCATCAAAGCCGCCCACCTGGGCCAGAGCGCTGCGCCGCACCAGCACGTCGCCGCCGAAGTAGGGCGTGATACCAGCGGGATAAATCCAGTCCAGGTCCAGCACCCGGGTGTAGATCGACTGCTGCGGGTTCGATTCGCGCCGGTGGCCCCAGGCGGCGCACAGGCTGCTGTCATCGAGTGCGGTCAGCGCGTGCTGTACAAAATCCGGGTGAAGTTCGGTGTCGCCATCCAGAAACAAGATGAACTCGCCCTTGGCCGCCTGCCATCCCAGGTTGCGTGCCTTGGCGGCGCACATAGGGCCTTCGGGCAAGACCAAGGTGTGGGCACCCTGGGCTTGCGCCAGGGCCAGGCTGTTGTCGGTGGAGCGGGAGTCCACATAGCAGATGTCGTGCTGCAGTGTGCCCCAATCGGCCTGCTGCACCGAGGCGATGCAGCGCTGCAGGCGCTGGCCTTCGTTGCGGCCGATGATGATGACGGAGACTTTGGGGTTCATGGCTTACTTGGTCAGCGTGTTGAGGGTGGCGCCAAAGGTCAGGAAAGACAGGCTGGGCGAGATCTGGCGCATCAAATAGCCGAAGTCACCTAGACCACTGCGCGGCAGGAACAGCACGTCGCCGTCCTCCATGGCGAAGTTGGCAGCGCGCGCCGGGTTGATCAGGTCGGCAAAGGCAATCACCTCGGTGCTGTTGCTGCCGGCACGGTACAGGCCAATCTGCTGGGGCTTGGCATCATCGCTGGGGCCACCGGCCTGGGCCAGGGCGTCGAGCACGGTCATGCGCGGTGTCAGTCGGTAGGAGCCGGGACGGATGACCTGGCCCAGCACATAAATGGAGGTGTCGGACGAGTCGGGGATGAAGACGATGTCACCCTTTTTCATGCGCAGGTTGTAGGCCGGGTCGCCATTGAGCAGCGCCTTGAGATCGACCCAGATCAGTTTGTCGCGTCCGCGCATGATGGCGCAGCGTGTCAGCGTGGCCTGCTTGTCCAGAATCGGCATGGCACCGGCGCCGGCCAGCACTTCGGCCAGGGTCGGTGACTGGGCGAATTTTTGCACTCCGGCGTGTTCCACCCGACCCAGCACGGTGACCTGGTTGGAGGTGTACTCGTCAATGATCAGGCTGACAAAGGGTTGGGTGAAAAAAGTGCGCAGGCGCTGTGTCACCAGATCGCGGCCCTCTTCGCGGGTCAGCTCACCCAGGGCCAGGTCACCGGCCAGCGGTACGCTGATCTTGCCGTCGGGTCCGACGATGTGCTTGCCACTGACCTCGGGGCGGCCAAACACTTCCAGGCGCACCACATCGCCGCTGCCCATGCGGTAGACCGGGTTGTTGGATTCCTCGATCAGAGCCAGTTCTTCCTTGGACAGGAGGGCGGTGGCGACCGGTTTGCCAATCGGGCGGAAGTTTTCGGCATGGGGCACGGGGGTGCTGGCGCAGGCTGCCAGCAAGGCCAGCGTGGTGATGGCCAGCAGGTTCATCAGCTTGGCGGTGCGTGGGTTGCGAAGTGTTTTCGTCATGCCCGCTAGTGTCTTTGGCCGGGCGCTATTCATCGTTACCGAAATGTGAACTTGTGCGTGGCTAATCGCGCCATAGGTCGGCCAACGCTTCGAGCTGCTGCAGCTCGTCCTGCAAGGCAGACGGCACATCCCAATCATTCAAACCGCACAGCGTGGCTATGCGCTGGCGCCAGTCATGGCGTTGCAGGGTGTTGCGCACATTGACGCGGCGCTGCTGACTCATAGCCTCTTCGTCCTGCAACAGCGCTTGCAAGTCCTGCACCGCTTCTTCGGGTTCGGCAGAGAGTTCGATGGTGCTGCCTTCCCAGTCCAGCATCTCGTCGGCCATGCGCGAGACCGGTCGACGGCCCGCCACCACGCAACCCGAGAGCAGAGACTCCAGCCAGCGACTGGTCACCATCATGGAGCGTGGACGCCCACCTTGTGGTTCGATCAGCAAATGAAATGCCAGCGAGATGCGGGTGCGGTGCAAGAGCTTGAAAAGCATGGCGCGCTCCACCTGAACGGTGGGACCGGACAGATTGCCCAGCGGCGAGTGCAGGTACAAATAGGGGGAGTCCATGCGGTGGAAGGCCTGGGTCAGCGCGCTCTGGTAGCTGCGTGGCGTGCGGCCGAAGGACATCACGTCGATCTCGCGTGCCAAGGGCCGGCGCGGCGCCCATTGCAGCGCGTCGGTGCCCTGGTATAGCTGGTGTACCGCAATGCCGTACTTCTGCGCCGGGAAGGCCATGTCTTCATGGGCCGTGACGGTGATGCTGTCAAACAGCGCCGTCTGCTTGTAAAAGCCGGCCTGGAAATAGGTGTCGGTGACAAAGGCATGGATGCGGCTGAACTTGGCGCGCACATTGCGGATGGCGCCGACCATGGCGAGGTCTTCCGGGCCCCGTGCCACTACGAACAGCACATCACCACCGGCACAGTCCAGCGGGGCAAATTGCAGCTTCTCGCGCCCGGTGATGCGCCGCAACAGTGCGTTGGGTGCAATCGCGGGTGACAGCAGTTCGGCGCCAAATACGCGCGCCAGGATCAGCGCCAGTTCGTCAATGGCGGCCCAGCCGGCGTGGGGCGAGCTTTGGCCGGCATACAGCACGGTCATCTTCATGGCGGGGTTTCCTTGGCATACAGTGGGGGTGAAGCCGCGATTTTAAAAATGCACAACCGCAATGTATGGTCGATGTGTGAACTCTGGCACGGGATGTGGTCGGCGCTTGGGCAGCGTCAGGAGTCATTGGGGTTTCGGTCGGTCATGACTCAGAAGGGCTGATGGACTAAACCGCTGTCCCGGTAGTCTCCGAGCCGGCGTGTGTGGTGAGCTGCTGTGTCCGCTGTGCGAACGCATAATTCCCTGTAGCCAGCGCGATGTCGCCGATCATATTGTGTTGGGTTTCATTCCGTCGTCGAAGCGCTGCGCCAGGAAGTCAATCATTGCGCGCATCAGCGCCGATTGGTGTTGGCGAGTGGTATAGACCCCGTGAATGCCCATGTCCGCAACTTCATGGTCACTCAGCAGTTGCACCAAACGCCCAGTGCGAAGATCTTCTTCTATGGCGAAGGTGGGCAACATGACGATGCCCCCGCCTGCCAATGCCGCACGCAGCAGCGTTGCGGAATCATTGGTGCTGAAATTGCCATGAACGGGGACGGCCACCATTTCGCCCTGGTGCATGAACTGCCACAGGCTCTGGCTGAAATAGGCATAGCTCAGACAGTTGTGCGATGCGAGATCGCACGCCTGCCTGGGAACTTCGCGCGCGCGCAAATAGGCGGGCGCAGCGCAGATCGCTGAGCGACAAGTTCCGATCCTGCGAGCAATCAGGTTGGGCTCGAGTTCCGCTGTGATCCGGATGGCCAGGTCGATACGCTCTTCGATCAGGTTCACCGTTCGGTCCAGCGCCTGCAAATCCACTGATGCCTTGGGATAGCGCGCGAGAAAGTCCATTATTGCGGGCGCCAACTGCGTTTGAGAAAAGATGCTGCTTGCCGTTATGCGCAGTTGGCCTTGTGGCTCGTCCTCCGATTCGGCCGCCAGTCGATCGACTTGCGTCGATACGACCAGCATCTCGCGGCACAAGCTCAGCATCCGTTGACCTGCTGCCGTCAGGCTCAGCCGGCGCGTGGAGCGGTGCATGAGACGTGCTCCAGCCCATTGCTCAATCGACGCTAGGTAGCGCGATGCCATGGCTCTAGACATCCCTGTCTGGAGCGCAGCCGCAGAAAGGCTACCGCGCTCGGCAGTTTCCACATACACGCGCATTGCTGTGATTCTGTCCATTGGTCTATTGTCTCAATTTATGCAACAGTAAGTCAATCATTGCGTCGTATATGTTCTATTCAATTTCCAATAGGCTGGATGCTCTGGCTTATTGGAAGGAATTCGTGATGTCGCAAGCGTTGAAATTGCAATACTTTTTAGACCCCCTGTGTGGCTGGTGCTACGCCAGCGCTCCTGCACTTGCCGCTTTGGCTAAGCAATTTCCCACAGTGCTGGAATTAATGCCAACGGGCCTGTTTTCTGGCGCTGGTGCCCGTCCGATGTCCAAGGAGTGGGTTGAGCACGCTTGGCGCAATGACCAGCGCATCGCCCAAATGACTGGTCAGATTTTCAGCCAGGCTTATCACGACCAGGTACTCAACGGCGCTGGCGTGCACTTTGATTCCAGCCACGCAACCCGTGCCCTCACGGCTATGCGGCAAATCACGCCTGCGCTCGAACCGCGGTTGATGCACGCCTTGCAATTGGCGCGCTATGTGGATGGTCGAGACACGGCCAAACCGGACGTTGTGGCGGATGTGGCAGCCACTGTGGCCGCATTGAGCGAATTACCCTTTGACAAGGCGCAGTTCGCTGCTCGCCTCAGCAATGATGCGACGCTTGAACAAGCGACCGCGCAACGTACCGCTTCCTCGCAGGCTTTGATGCTCCGACGGGGCGTCTCTGGGGTCCCCCTGCTGTGGATCTGTACGGGCGCGATCGAACAGGCGCTGCATGGCAGCCAGCTTTATCAAGGCGGTGGCTCCCTGATCACCGCAATCGACAGCCTCTTGAAGGCTTCCAAAGGAAACCAGACTCCCGACGCTGCCTAAATTCTCCAGATCGCAGGGGGCAGACCAAGTGGAATGTGCGTCGGTAATTCGCATGCGTAGGGCTCGTCCGAGCCATCAGCTAGGCCAAACTGACTTGACGGCGGTTTCGTCCAACGCGGCTGACCTGACTTACGACTGAGCCGCGTGAACACCTGCAATCAGCCTTGAATGATACTACGGGCAGGCAAATCTTGTGACTTCGTCTGTCCAGGAGTTGCAACTCAGGCGGTCAATCCTGTCACTGCTCAACCAATTCCAGAGGAAGCTGGTCGGGGTCTTGGAAGAACACAAAGCGCTTGCCGGTGAATTCATCCAGGCGCACTGGTTCTACCGCGACACCAGAGCGCTGCAGATGCTCTACCCAAGCTTGTAGTTCCGCCACGGCAAAGGCCAGGTGGCGCAGTCCGCAGGCTTCTGGGTAGGAAGGCCGGTGCGGCGCGCCCGGCATCGAAAACAGCTCGACCTGGCTGCCATCGGGCAGTTGCAGATCGAGCTTCCAGGAGTCGCGCGCGGCGCGGTAGTTTTCGGCCAGCACGGGCAAGCCCAGCAGCTCGGTATAAAACTGGCGCGATACGCCATAGTTCGAACAGATGATGGCGGCGTGGTGAATTCTCGCCAGCATCGGGGCCGTTGTGACAGTGGCTTGCAAGGTGTCTTCCATTGCGTTTCCTGCTTACTTTGAATGCTGCTCGGTCAGGCTGCGGTGTTCAGTGCGCTGCACGTCCAGCACCAGCGCATTGAAGCTGCGTGGGACGTCCTGTTCAAAATAGAGCCCGATGATGCAGCCCTGTGCCAGCGCGCGGATGTGGGCCACCCGCATCTTGCCCAACTGGACCTTGATGTGGCGCGCCTGCAGTATGGCGGTGTCGGTGACACTGCAGAGTTCCGGTGGCTGGTCGTGCTCCCATTCCACCGCCAGGCCCCCCAGGCTGATGTTGTGAACCCGGCAGACGACGTCATTGAGGTGCGGATCGGTCGCGCTGAAATGCAGAAAATGTCCGAATGGCGCCGGGCAACGGTAGTTGTCGCGCGACTGGGATACATCGATCCATACAGGCAGGCTGAGCGCAAAGCAGTCTGTGGTGCCTGCCAGTGTCGTCATCCTACCGGAAGCCAGAAAGTTGGCGCCGCTGGGGCTTTGACCGATCACGGCGTAAGCTACATTGCAGTCATCGTCCAACGAAGGCATTTCGACACATCGCACATGGACGTTGGCATGAGCCGCATCAAACCCCTGCACCATGGCCGGCAAGGGACCTTCGCTTACGGCGCACATCAGCAACAGAGGCTGCCCTTGCTGACGATGCCAGTCGAAGTGGCTTTGAATCTCGGTGAGAGAATCGATGTAAGTCAGCAGGGAAGAGGTGATCATGCGTGCGCAAACCTGTTTTGTAATCGATGGAGAATAAGGTCTTAAGCCCGTGTAATGTGACGGAACTGTGAACTTCCGGGCCTGCGTCCCGGCGATAAGGAAAAATGCAAATGCACATCGGTGTACTGGAAGACGATCCGGATCAGCAGGCGCTGATGGACCTGTGGCTGCGCAGTGCGCAGCACAGCCTGGAAATGTTTGGCACCGTGGCCGACATGCTGGCCGCTCTCAAGGGCGGCAGTTTTGACGCGTTGCTGCTGGACTGGATGTTGCCGGATGGGGACGGCGGTGAGGTGCTGCGCTGGGTCAGGCAAAGCCTGGGCTGGAAGCTGGCGATTGTGGTGCTGACATCGCGCGACGACGAGCAAACGGTGGTCGAGGCCTTGCAGGCGGGTGCCGATGATTATGTGGTCAAGCCCGCCAAACAGCAGGAGCTCAATGCCCGCCTGCTGTCGGCAGCGCGCCGTGCCAGCCCCGGTGGTCTTCCGGTGATGCGCATGGGCGCCTATGAAATCGACGTGCCAAAACACAGCCTGTTGGTGAATGGCGCGGCTGTCACCTTGACGCAAAAAGAGTTCGATTTGTCGGTCTATTTGTTTCAGAATCCGGCCAAGCTGATGTCTCGCGACCATCTGTTGGACCGCATCTGGGGCATCAGCAGCGAAGTGGATTCGCGCACCGTCGATACCCACGTCAGCCGCATCCGCAAAAAGCTCCAGTTGGATGGCAAGATGGGCTGGAAAATGGTGCCGGTCTACGGCTATGGCTACCGGCTCGAGCGCGTCGACCTTTAGCTGATTGCGCTAAATGAGCTCACCGCACCCTCGGCGGTTTCGTGGATGCTAAAGACGCGGTGCATGCGCATGAGCTCGAACAGAGCCAGCACGGAACGCGACATATTGCTCAGGCGGAAATCGCCCTTGCGGCCATTGGTGTCGCGCAGACAAGAAATCAGTGCGCCCAAGCCCGAACTGTCGACAAACTTGAGATGCGACATGTCCAGCACGACGCGGGTTTTATCCTTGATCAGCGCCTGCAGGGCCTCGCGAAAGGCGCGCACGTTGCTGGCGTCGAGATTGTCTTCTTGTATCTGTATGACCAGTACGTCATCGCCTTGTGTCTGGTTGAGTAGTTCCATGCTGCGCTCCAAGTGTTTCATCGAAAGTTATTTCCTGAAGCGCATTAGACAGGGGATCTAGCCGCAACTGTGTCTGAATTGTTGCGATTTGAAACCCCTATCGGCAAGCAACCAAATCCTAGCCCAGCGATGCTACGGTCGACGACGCTGCACTTGGCAATGGCTGGCGGATCAGGTAGTCGAAGGCGCTCAGCGCCGCCTTGGAGCCTTCACCGGCGGCGATGACGATCTGCTTGTAGGGCACGGTGGTCACGTCACCGGCGGCAAACACGCCTGGCAGGCTGGTGTGGCACTTGGCGTCAATCACGATCTCGCCGAACTTGGAGAGTTCGAGTGTGCCTTTCAAAAACTCGGTGTTGGGCACCAGTCCAATTTGCACGAACACGCCGGCCAGTTCCACCAGATGTTCTTCGTTGGTTGCGCGGTCCTTGAAGCGCAGGCCGTTGACCTTTTGGCCATCGCCAGTGATCTCGGTGGTCTGGGCATTTACATGGATCTCCACATTGGGCAAGCTGCGCAGCTTGTTGACCAGCACCGCATCGGCCTTCAGTGCGTCGGCAAATTCCACCAGGGTCACGTGTTGCACCACACCGGCCAGGTCGATGGCGGCCTCCACGCCGGAGTTGCCGCCGCCAATCACCGCCACGCGCTTGCCCTTGAACAGCGGGCCGTCGCAATGCGGGCAGTAGGCCACGCCCTTGTTTTTGTACTCGGCCTCGCCGGGCACGTTGACATTGCGCCAGCGCGCGCCGGTGGAGAGGATGACGCTGCGGCTTTTGAGCACGCCGCCGTTTTCCATGTGCACCTCGACCAGGCCACCTGGCGTGGTGGCGGGAACGATCTTGTCGGCGCGCTGAAGGTTCATGATGTCCACCCCGTAGTGGCGCACCTGTGCTTCGAGCGCGGCGGCAAACCTGGGGCCGTCGGTCTCCAGCACCGAGATGTAGTTTTCAATCGCCATGGTGTCGTTGGTCTGGCCGCCAAACCGCTCGGCCGCCACACCGACTCGAATGCCCTTGCGCGCCGCATACACGGCAGCAGCGGCACCGGCCGGGCCACCGCCGACGATCAGCACATCAAAGGCATCCTTGGCGTTGAGCTTGGCGGCTTCGCGCTCACCGGAATGGCTGTCGAGCTTGCCGACAAATTCCTCCAGCGTCATCTTGCCCGTGCCGAACACGGCGTCATTCATGTACACCTGCGGCACACCCATCACCTGGCGCGCTTCCACCTCGGCCTGGTACATGCCGCCGTCGATCACCGTGGTCTGGATCTTGGGATTGAAGATGGCCATCAACGCTGCTGCCTGCACCACGTCCGGGCAGTTGTGGCAGGACAGGGACATATACACCTCGAAATTCATCTCCTGGTCCAGCGCCTTGATCTGGTCCAGCACCTCGGTCGCCACCTTGGGCGGGTGGCCGCCGGTCCACAGCAGAGCCAGCACCAAGGATGTGAACTCATGGCCCAAAGGGATAGCAGCAAAGCGCACGCCGCGTGTCTCGCCCGCTCGAGCAATCACAAACGAGGGCTTGCGGGCATCCGTACCGCTATCGTCAAACGTCACCTTGTCGGACAGCTCGGTAATCTCCATCAGCAGCTCGCGCAGCTCGGCTGCCTTGTCGCTGACATCCAGCGAGGCGATCAGGCGGATGGGCTCTCGCAGGTTTTGCAAATAGGCTTGCAACTGGGTCTTGAGCGTGGTTTCGAGCATGGGGGTTCCTTCAAAGAGGTCGCGCTTGTGGCGCGGGTAGGGATTGTGATGGGCGCGGATGGGCGCGGACGAGAGCAGCAGCGGACCCTGCAATGGCTCTGACGGAAGGGGCGCCCCTCACGGCGCACCCCTTCGAGCAGAGAAACTACTTAGATCTTGCCGACCAGGTCCAGCGACGGAGTGATGGTCTTTGCGCCTTCGTTCCACTTGGCGGGGCAGACTTCACCGGGGTGAGCGGCAACAAACTGGGCAGCCTTCAGCTTGCGCAGGGTTTCCTTGACATCACGGGCAATCGCGTTGTCATGCACTTCCAGGGTCTTGATCACGCCTTCGGGGTTGATCACGAAGGTGCCGCGCAGCGCCAGGCCGGCTTCGGGGATGTGCACACCAAAGGCGTTGGTCAGGGTGTGGGTGGGGTCGCCAACCAGGGGGAACTTGGCCTTGCCGACGGCGGGCGAGGTTTCGTGCCAGACCTTGTGCGAGAAATGCGTGTCGGTGGTGACGATGTAGACCTCGGTGCCCAGCTTCTGGAACTCGGCGTAGTTGTCGGCTGCGTCTTCCACTTCGGTGGGGCAGTTGAAGGTGAAGGCGGCGGGCATGAAAATCAGGACCGACCAGTGGCCCTTGAGGGACTCTTCGCTGACTTCAATGAACTTGCCATTGTGGAAGGCCTGGGTTTTGAAGGGCTGGACTTGGGTATTGATCAAAGACATGGGGTTCCTTTTTGTCTGGTTAATAAAAACTATCGAATGAGCACATCTCATTGGTATGAAGTATATCCAGGCCGACCCCGACAGCTGATTGTTTGTCTCAATCGGGGTCATTGATAAAGCCGCCGACCCGGACTGCTTCATACTCGAGAGTTAGCTTACGCCCTCGCCATGACACACGCACACCGCTCCAGCCAAAGCACACAGTATCCGTCCGGTTTTATGGTGCTGCACGGCAATCGCCTGGAAGACTTGCGCGATTTGCTGGTGCAGTTTCTGCGCGCCCGGCCCTTGGCCGTGTTGCAGCCGGAGGTGATTCTGGTGCAAAGCAATGGCATGAAGCATTGGCTGGAAATGGCGCTGGCCGATGAGGATGCCTTGGGCATTTGCGCCGCCACCCGCATGGAACTGCCGGGCAGCTACCTGTGGCAGCTATACCGCAGCGTGCTGGGTGCACAGGCTGTGCCACCGCACATGCCGTTTGACAAGGCCAGCCTGTTGTGGCGCTTGATGCGGTTGCTGCCGGAGCTGGCTGCTGGCGAGCCGGTCTACGCGCCGCTGGCGCGCTACCTGCAGGACGGCAGCGATGGACGCAGGCTGTACCAGTTGGCCCAGCAGATTGCCGATGTCTTCGATGGCTATCAGAGCTACCGGGCCGACTGGCTGGCCGATTGGGCAGCTGACCGCGACACCTTGCGTGCACACGATGGCAAAGCTGTGGCCCTGGCAGAAGACCAGCGCTGGCAGGCAGCCTTGTGGCGCGCGCTGCGCGCCGATGTGGGCAATGAACTGGCCGAGGCTTCGCGTGCCAGCGTCCATGCGCGCTTTATGCAGCAGCTTGCCAGCCCGTTGGATTCACAGCGGCCCGGTGCGATTTCGCCCCTGCCGCCGCGCATCGTCGTTTTTGGCATCTCGTCGCTGTCTATGCAAACCGTCGAGGCCCTGGCCCTGCTGGGCCAGACCAGCCAGGTGTTGATGCTGGTACAAAACCCTTGCCAGTATTTCTGGGGCGACATCGTCGAGGGCCATGCGCAGTTGCGACAACAATTGCGCAGGCGCCAGCAGGCCAAGCCGCAGCGCCCCGGCGCGCTTCAGGCCGGCCTGTTCGATCTGGTGGATCAGCATACGCACCCGCTGCTGGCATCCTGGGGCAAACAGGGGCGCGATTACCTGCACCTGCTCGATGGTTTTGACCGGGTGGAAGACTACCGTGGCACGGTCACGCGGGTCGATGCCTTTGTCGATCCGGCCCTGCTGTCGGATCGGCCCAGCCAACTGGCGCAGCTGCAATCGGCGATTTTGAATCTGGAGCCCGCGCCCGCGTCACCGGTCGCCCTGCAGCCGGGAGATACCTCCATCACGCTGATCAGCGCGCATTCGGCCCAGCGTGAGGTCGAGGTGCTGCACGACTGCCTGCTGTCCTGGCTGGAGGCCAATCCGGACCTGCAGCCGCGCGACGTCATGGTCATGGTGCCCGACATGGAAGGGTTTGCGCCGCACATCCATGCCGTGTTCGGGCGCTTTGCCAGAGGGCAGGCGCGCCACATTCCCTATTCGGTGGCCGACACCACGGCGCGCCAATCTCCTGTCGTACAGGCACTGGAGCAGCTGTTGCGCCTGCCCAGCGCCCGCCTGTCACTGGTGGATTGGCTGAGCCTGTTTGAGGTCTCGGCGATTCGCAAGCGCTTCGGCCTGACGCCGGTGGACATCGCCCAGTTGCAGGCGTGGCTGTCACGTGCCGGTGTGCGCTGGGGCCTGGACGCCAGCCACCGCCAGAGCTGGGGCTTGGCAGCCAATGTGCCGGACCTGGATCAGAACACCTGGGCCTTTGGCCTGCGCCGATTGTTGCTGGGTTATGCCGTCGGCCCTGGTTCGGCCTGGGCCGGTACCTTGCCGCAGGCGGCCATCAGCAGTCTGGATGCCGCCCTGGTCAGCCATCTGCTGGACTGGTTGCATGCCATCAACTTGACGCTGAGTGAACTTTTGGACGAGCAAACGCCACAGCAATGGTGCAGCCTGATGACCGGCCTGGTCGAGCGCTTTTTTGAGGCCGAAGGAGACGCCGAGGAGCGCCTGATCCAGCGCCTGCAGGAACCGCTGGAAGTCTGGCAACAGACCTGTGCCGATGCCCGCATGGGATCCCCCGTGCCACTGGATGTGGTGCGCGAGCACTGGTTGTCGCAGATCACCGAGTCCGGCCTGCAGCAGCGGTTTTTTGGCGGTGGCGTGCAGTTTGGCACCCTGATGCCGATGCGCTCGATACCGTTTAAGGCGATCTGCCTCTTGGGCATGAATGACGGCGACTACCCGCGCCAGACTGCGCCGCGCGACTTTGACCTGATGGCGCACAGCTGGCGCGCTGGCGACCGCTCGCGCCGCGAGGATGACCGCTACCTGTTTCTTGAAGCCCTGTTGTCGGCCCGCGAGCGCCTCTACATCAGCTGGCAGGGCCACCGCGCGACCGACAACACCGAGCAAGAGCCTTCGGTGCTGGTGGCGCAGTTGATTGACTACTTGCACATCGGCTGGACGCCCAAGCGCCAGGCGCAGCAGCAGCCGCTGCAGCCCTATTCGGAAGCCTACTTTTTGGAGGGTTCGGCCTTCCAGACCTTTGATGCGGAGTGGGCGCGCGTGCATGCTGGTGTGGAGGTCGGCGATGTCCTTACCGTTCAGGCCGTGGCCGGCAGTGATGCGCCAGCACCCACGGCGCTGACGAATGACGACTTGCGCCAGCTGTTGCGCCAACCGGTGGAGGTGTTTTTTAAAGCGCGTCTGCGCATCCGTCTGGATGCGGTCGATGCAGCGCTGCAGGAGCTGGAACCCTTTGCCCTGAATGGCCTGGAGAAATACGAGCTCGGTCAGTCGCTGCTGAAGTCTGGCGATGCTGTGCACGCACTTGCCGACCTGCATCTCTCCGGCCAATTGCCGATGGCGGCCTTCGGCGAGCGGTTGGCTTCAAGTCTGGCGCGGGAACGCGATGTGGTGCTGGAGCGGCGCCAGACTTGGCGCCAAGCCTATGCCTTTGATGGCCCGGTGGTTGCGATTGCCCTGAACATCGACGGCGTGGTGCTCACCGCCACCCTGACCGGTCTCTGGACGGCGCGAGCCATTGAAACAGGCGAAGCGACCACGCCGCAAAGCCCCTGCCTGCAGATTGCTGAACGTCTGGGTGCCGTGCTGGAAGGCGGTGCCAAGGACCGGTGCGCCCGAGGACATATTCTGGTCGGCCTGTGGGTCAACCATCTGCTGGCCTGCTCGCTGCATGCCTGGCTGATCGACACCTGGTACATCGATCGCGGCGGACGCGACTGGTTCAGCGTCTGGGAGGGCAACTGCTACTTCCACTCCACCGTGGACGTCGAATTCACCCAGGCGCCGTTTTATCTTTCCGTCTGGCCGGAGTTGCTTGGGCTCGAGCTTGACCAGTGGGCTGAATATGCCAAGGACGGCGAAACGGCGATCGGCGATCGCGGCCGCGGCAGCTCATTCCTGTCGCACGATATCGGATCCGGATCCTGTGCCGACGGTCAAGCGTATCACCATGAGATGGAGGTTGAGGAGAGCGGCAACTACGTCATCCTCGCCTACGCGCACTGCATCGCGCACGGCTACGACCTGGTGCACGGACTCGACCAGCAGAAGCTGGCGGTGCAGTCGGGCCACTGGCCGCTGTTCCGCTACAATCCGGAGCTGATCGAGCAGGGCAAGCCGGCCTTCCAGCTCGACAGCAAGGCCCCGAGCATCCCGTTGGAGAAGTACATCTACAACGAAACCCGCTACACGATGCTGCGGCACAGCAATCCGGAGGCGGCGGCGCATCTGCTGCGCGAGGCGCAGGAAGACGTGATGAAGCGCTGGAAGCTGTACGAGCACATGTCCACCATGAACTTCCTGAACGAGACACAGGCGAAGGGGGCAGGCAATGACTAATCTCGCAACCACTTATCTGGGCCTGAAACTGAAGAACCCGGTGGTGGTTTCCTCCGGGCCGCTGTGCAAGGAAATCGGCCTGCTGCGCCAGCTCGAGGATGCCGGCGCCGGGGCCATCGTGCTGCACTCGCTGTTCGAGGAGCAGATCAACCTGGAGTCGGGCGAGCTGGACTCTGCCTTTGCCGGGGGGGCCGACGTGTCGGCCGAGGCGCTGGGCTTTTTCCCCGACATGGCCAAGTACAACATCGGGCCGGAGGGCTACTT
>Ga0118677_10001182_pt1 | contig 56121 bp, 44 predicted proteins | sample AliMusrvi5mmetaG_FD_86154 | JGI IMG/M metagenome (GOLD analysis project Ga0118677, IMG submission 86154)
GGGTGTTCCATTCGGTCTGGGTCGGCACATGCCATCCCGGCGGACAAAGCCCCTGCGATCCCGGGGCTGAGGTATAGGCCATCACTTCATCCCACTGGTACAGTCCGCCGTAAGTCGAACAGTTTGCCGCATCGTCATTGTAACAGTATTTTTCATTGATACAATTGTCCGTTTGTTCTGTTGAGCCTTGTAAAGAAGTTCCGTAATTGAGGTTCTTTTGCATCCAGCATTGGGTTCCAAGCTGGACCGTGGAATAGACCTTGTTATCCCGGATATCGGTCAGGTTCTGACCGCAGTTGAACGAAGGTGCTGCCTGCACGATGATGTTTTTCGTTTTGGAATTTGCGCAGGAGAAAGAGTTCTGATAGAAATACGTGATGGTTTTTGTTCCCACACCTGCAAGAGAAGGGGTAAAGGTACCGGTCACTGAATTCACCCCAGGCCCTGAATAGATCCCTCCGATGGGGACCCCGCCTTTGAGCCTAAAAGCGGCAGCATTGATTGTGGTGATACTGTCGAAACACAGAGTAAAAGAAACAGATGGAGCAGCCAGGGCATTCATCACGATGGTGTTCGAGGTGACAGGGTTATTCGAGATGCAGGAAAGGCTGGAGTTCATCACGCACTGCACGATATCCCCTTGGAGAGGAATGTAAGAATAAGTGGATGCATTGCTCCCTGCATTGACCCCGTTCACTTTCCACTGGTACAAAGGTGTAAATCCCCCATTGGTGGGTGTGGTAGAGCAGTTTACCGTGCTTCCCGAACAGAACGGGTTGGGAACGGCTGAAATTGAAACCCCGGCAATTAGATTATTGAATACGGTCATCGTCATGGCATTGCTTGTGGCCGGGTTGTTCGTTGTGCATGCAGTGTGGGAAGAGGTAAGCACACAATTCACCACATCATTGTTCACCGGGGTGTAGGAATAAGTGGAGGAGTTTGTCCCGGTATTCACCCCGTTCACTTTCCACTGATAAACGGGAGTTAATCCTTCATTGACCGGGTGGGCTGTGAACAAAACCGGAGTCCCCTGGCAAACCGTATCCGAGGCGGTGGATATGGTAACCGCCACCGTATAGTTCGGGTTAACGGTCATAGTCACCATATTGCTTGTGGCCGGGTTGTTCGTTACACAGGTCGTCAGCGAAGAGGTCAGCACACAACTGACCTGGTCATTATTAACAGGGGTGTAGGTGAAGGTGTATGAGTTGGTCCCGGTATTAACTCCGTTCACTTTCCATTGGTATACCGGTGTTAAACCCGGGTTAACCGACTGGGCGGTAAACACAACCAAAGTTCCTGCACAGACAGGATTCAGCGAAGCGGATACCGTGAGGCTCACCGGGTGGTTCTGATCCACCTGCATGATGATGGTATTGCTGATAGCGGGATTATTCGTGACACAGACGGTAAGCGATGAGGTCAACACACAACTGACCTGGTCATTATTAAGAGGAATGTAAGTGAAGGAGGATAAGTTGGTCCCGGCGTTGACGCCGTTCACCTTCCACTGGTAAACCGGGGATAATCCTTCATTGATGGGATGCGCGGTAAACAGGACTGAATTTCCGGCACAGACCGGGTTTAAGGAAGAAGTAATGCTTACCGAAACCGGCATCTGGGGATTTACGATCATGGTGATGGAATTGGAGGTGGCCGGGTTATTGAAAACACAGATTGTGTTTGATGAGGTAAGAATACAGCTTACCACATCATTATTTAGCGGTATATACGTGAACGAATCGGAATTTGTTCCTGAATTGACTCCGTTCACTTTCCATTGGTAGGAAGGAGAAGAACCTCCATAGGTAGGTATTGCTGTAAACGTGACCGAAGTTCCTGAGCAAACAGTATTCAACGATGCTGAAATGCTGACCTTCACTGAATCTCCGGGATTCACAGTAACCTGATAATCAACCTTTGATCCGTTGCAATTTCCTATTATCGGAATAATATGATAGATAACAATTCCTGAAATTGCAAGGGGATTGGTAAGGACCTGGTTGATGACCAGTCCGGAATCGGCGCTGAACCCTGTGACATTGCCCGATGACAAGGAAGCAGTCCAGTGAAACATTGCGCCAGGCGGACTGGAAGTTAAAGGGATATTCGTTGATTCACCGGTGCAAATTGTTTTTACAAGCGGCGGGGTATTGGATACCGCAGGTACCGGGGTTGTTGAAAGTTGTACTGTATCTCTCCCGATACAACCATTGGATCCGGTAACTATTGCGGCATAAGTTCCAGCCTGGCCGGTTCTGAAGGTTTGGGATGTCCCCACCGTAGTTCCCGATCCAAGGTTTTTCCATAAATAGGAGCATCCGGAACAGACACCAGCATCAAAGGTGACCGAATCACCGATACAAATCGTTTGATCCGGGCCGAGATTGGGTTGCGGGCCTGGTAATATAGTAACCACCTGCCAGGCCGTATCCATCCTTTTATCATTATGCCGAACAATCAATTCGACATTATAAGTTCCGGCGGAAGAATAAATATGGGATGGAGCGGGCAGGTTAGAATAGTTTAAAGATCCTGAAAACGGATCTCCGAAACTCCAGCTTAAACTATCTACCGGTGGAAACAGAACGGTAGAAAAACTAACTGAATCTCCCTGGCATTGGCCGTTATGGTTAATGAAAACGTAATAACGCTGTAAAAACTGAGGAAGTCCACGGTATCCTGCACGTCCAAGCAGGTTCACTGCATTACTTTGATAATTACATCCCGAGCCCTGAACTGAGGGGTTGTTTATAACATCAAGGAATGGGGAGATATTGTTCGTACAATAAATCTTATCATCAGGCCCTATTTGTAGTCCTGAACTAAATACAGGTATTCCAACAGTGTCTTTAGAATGAAGAAAGGAAATTGAATCGGTTTTTGTGGCATCGAATTGCACAATTTGTGCAGTACTGGTTGATAAAATCTGTTCAGCTATATATAAATATTTTGAATTACGAGAAAATTCCATCAAAGCGTCACCATTTCTCACATCAAAAGGTATGAGGAATAATGGAGTTATTTGTCCGGTCTGGGAATTGAAATTACAAACTTCTAATACACTACCAGTGTTTGTAATTGGGTTATAATGATCATATACAGCAATTAATTTATTGCCATCCGGTGAAATTTTAAGTGACCAGATAAGGGCTGAGGGACTACCGGCAACATCATTGATCGGAATTATACTGTTGCTTAAAACAGCAGTAGTATCTATACCAGTATTGCTGATTAAATAAGATGCATAGTTGAAAGAATTATACAATTTTCTGGCCACAATCCATGTATATCGGTTGTTGTGATGCCTTGTTCCGGTGATATCCAATGCGGCATCCCAGGCACTTGGTATTGGAATATTCTTTTGACCGGTTGGGATATCTCCAAGTCCACCATCCAATTGCATATCTATGATCGAATACCGTAATCCTTCCGGATTGGGATACGAAGTACCATATTGAGAGTCAACAGTAAAAAGAAAAAATATATTTGTATCCTGTAAGGATGGAACACTAAAAACGATTTGATGTCCCCATGTAGCAGCCAGTGGATTTACATCATGTCCATTTGGCATTACCAAATGGTGTCTATTAAAAACTTTTAATCCATCAGAATAGAATAAAAGATTACCTAAAGAATCTGATACAGTAATAGGTGCGGCATAATTGTCGAAAGCCGTTGAGCAGTCAGTCAGAGCCACTGGAGCCCCGTTATTGAATGTAATGCCAGCGTGATATCCGAAATACCAGTTGTTAAATTCTCCCTGGGAAATACAAAAAAAAGGGAATAATATGCAAATTTTTATAAGAAAGATTTTTATGGTTAAGTATGACTTCATTTGAATAATATTCCCTTACTCATTAATTCTGCTTACAAATTAATGAAAATCAATAGTGTGGTTAGTTTGTATAAACATTGGTAAGAAAACCTCCACCTGTTAATTGCGCCATATTATAGGAACCATATGAATTTCCATCACAACAGGTTAACGTATTTGGTGGAGAATATCGACAAATCTCAATCTCAACAGTATATTTTTCGTACTGAGAGAGCGTGCCCTGGTATACCCAAGTGATTGGATTACTTCCAGCTGTTATGTCATATTCTTCGTGTGAAGTTAAAAAATCACCGTTCACAAAAATTCTCACCATTATATAGTAGGATCCAGTATATGGTAAACTACAACCTGGATGTTGACCTTGGTCAATTAGATATATTGAAAAGTTAATAGTAGTGGATGCATTTGTATTTTTACTAAATGCTAACATTAGTAAAACGGCAAGTACCAGAGGTAAAAAGATCTTTTTCATATTTGAGCTTTTAACCTGAATTATTCATAAAAAAAAGGAAAAGTTTGTTAACTCATTGATATTTACTATCTTTGAGGCTGCGAAGCAAAAAACAAACCTTTCCATGAGTAAAGATACAAAAAGCGCATGTACCGATCTCATTTCAGAGACGGAAAATTTTTCTTCCACCCTTTTTACCTTGGCTCCTGTTTGCAAAAAGCCAATAGAAATGAGCTTTTCAGCAGAGAAGATTTCTACAGATGGAGGGTTGCTGTTATTACGTGAGATAGAAGCCAGCAGCGGTATATTACAATCCATTACCAACTGTATCGCTGAGGATCGTCATAGTGGTTATGTAAAACATTCGATAAGCTCAATGTTGACTCAGCGGGTATTTCAAATCGCTGCAGGATATGAAGATGCCAATGATTGCGATACATTGAGAGACGATATGATATTGAAAATTTGCGCTGAAGTATTACCGGAAAGTGGAAATTCTTTGTCTTCTCAGCCAACCATGAGCCGGTTTGAAAATTCCATCTCGCGTAGCGAACTTTACAAGATAGCAGTTGCCTTTGTCGATAATTTTATCCAATCCTATTCACAGGAGCCCCCGGTCATTATTCTTGATCCCGATGACACGAACAGCAATACCTACGGTGGTCAGCAACTGACACTTTACAATGATTATTATGGAGAATACTGCTATATGCCATTGCATATCTATGAGGGCCAGAGTGGAAAATTAATCACCACCATTTTAAAGCCGGGTCGCAGAAGTAAAACCGCTGATGTTTTTTCCATCTTACAACGCATCATTACCCATTTGCGTAAGGTATGGAAAAACACGATCATCATTGTACGCGGAGATGGTCATTTCTGTAGCAAAGAACTCATGGCATGGGCAACGAAACAGAACAAGGTTCATTTTCTTACCGGGCTTACCGGCAACAAGTTACTGAATGACCTGGCCAGGATTACCATTGACTCTGCAGAAAAACAGTTTAAAAGTACCGGCAAACCGGTAAAACGGTACCATAGTTTTGATTATGCAGCAGGTTCGTGGAGTGGGCCTCAACGTGTTATCGTAAAAGTCGAAGTAAGCGAAAAGGGAACCAATATCCGGTATGTTGTTACCGACATCAGATGTGTTCGTACAAAAGCGTTATATGAGCATGGCTATTGTGCCCGGGGCCAAATGGAATTGTACATAAAAGAAAGCAAGACTTATCTGCTATCAGACCGGATGTCATGCAGCCGTTTTGAAGCCAATCAGTTCCGGTTATTCATGCATTCTGCCGCTTACACTTTGTTACATGCCATGCGTGAGAAAATGTTACAGGGGACCCAATATGCAAATGCCACAATGAAAACCATTCGACTACGCCTGATCAAGGTTGCAGCGTATGTAAAGGAAATAAAAACACGGATAAAGATTGAACTCCCAAAACAATTTCCAGATATGGAAGTCATTGCAAATTGCCTGGGAAAATTCAACAGGTTACGTTGTTAGCTCAGTGTTGATAACCGCTGGAAACACCAGCCAAATCATCATATTTTACAGATTACACTCCGAAAACCCATGCCGGACACCAAGAGCATTGTTAATAACCCAGAAAAACTGTTAGCAACGGCTGGATTTACAAGAAACACGACTTGTGAAAAGATATTTTTTAGATCAGGTCGAATAAATCATTGCCATCTCGCCCTTGGGAGAATAAAAATTTGGGATCACAGTCTCCCTGGCATCGCTTTTTTGGCGAATTTTGGGTTTATGAATAATGCAGGCTAGGCGGTTTTACCTTAATATAATCGCCCGGATTGTTGTGCTGATGATCACCTGCCTTTTGTTTGCACTGGCTGTCTTCAGACTCCCCAATCCATCAGTCCTTGCTTTACTGGGATCGTTCATCCCCATACAAACTTATTTCCTGATCAGGTACATCAATTCGATCAACCATAAACTGGAACAGTTCTTCATCATGCACCTTAGCGGTGATGTTACCACTTCATTCTCAGCAACGGGCAAGGAAGATGAATTTGAAGAACTGTACAGCTTTTTCAGGAGGGTCAATGAGAAACTTGAGTCCTCCAGGGTTGAAAGCGAAATAAGGAATAATTACTTTAAAACCATCGTTGACCATACCTCAACCGGACTTATTTCTTTTAATATGGAAGGCCGTGTGGAGCTTTTCAATGATGCTGCCAGGAAAATATTCAGGATCAATGTTCTGAGAACCATTGATAAACTCGACCGATTCAAAGAAGGCTTCAGCGACATCCTAAAAACCCTTAAGCCCGGTGAAAAACAACTCATCAACCTGATCATCGATGACGACCTGGTGCAACTGTCGACACGCAAAGCCATATTCAGGACCGGCAATAATGATCTCCACCTGGTTTCATTCCAGAATATCAAAACCGAATTGGAACAACAGGAGCTTGAGTCCTGGCAGAAACTTATCCGAGTGCTGACCCATGAGATTATGAACTCAATCACTCCAATTATAACCTTAGTGGCAACCCTGACAAGGATATTCAGGCATAAAGAATCGGGCAGGATAAAATCCCTGAGTGAACTTACCGATCAGAACCTGGAAAAGACAATGAGGGGACTGGATATCATCGAAAACAGGGGCGCTGGACTTGTCCATTTTGTGAGGAATTACAGGAGTGTTGCTATTGTCCCTAAACCTGAATTCCAGATACTTAACCTTAAGGATATGTTTACCCGTATCAACGAACTTCACGAGGAAATCCTCAGGGAAAGAAATATCAGTGTCAACATTGATTGCCCCCATTCACTCCATCTCCAGGCTGATGGTAAACTGATGGAACAGGTCCTGATCAACCTGTTCAAGAATGCCATTGAAGCTTTGAACGGGGTAGCTGCGGGGAAGATAAGGATGAGCGCGCAGAATACAGAAAATCAGGTTGTTATAGAAGTTGAGGATAATGGTGCAGGTATCAGCGAGTATGCCATGCAGAATATGTTCGTCCCATTTTTTACGACCAAGGAAGGAGGGTCGGGGATAGGCCTGAGTCTTTCGAAACAGATTATCAGGCTGCACGGAGGATCCATTGGCGTTCAGTCTTCTCCCGGTAAAACAGTTTTTACCATTAAGATCTGATCAGAATCTTTCATTCACTATCTTTCCGTCAAACAGGTTGATGATACGGTTGCTGAATTCAGCGTCCCGCTGGGAATGAGTGACCATGATAATGGTAGTTCCCTTGTCGTTCAATGCAGTGAGAAGGTTCATCACATCTTCCCCTTTTGAAGAATCAAGGTTGCCTGTGGGCTCATCTGCGAGGATCAAAGAAGGATTTGCAACAACGGCTCTTGAAATTGCAACCCTTTGCTGCTGGCCTCCCGATAACTGCAAGGGGAAATGATTCCTGCGATGAACCATTTCAAGCTGTTCAAGGACCAGCATTACCTTTTCCTTTCTTTCTTTCAGGGATTGCTTAAGGTAAAGAAGCGGAAGCTCAACATTTTCAAATACCGTCAGCTCATCGATCAGGTTGAAATTCTGGAATATGAACCCTATTTTCTGTTTCCTGAGATGGCTTCGTTTTCTTTCATTGTACATGGCGACATTCTCACCTGCAAAGAAATATTCCCCTCCTGACGGGCTGTCAAGCATCCCTAAAATATTCAAAAGTGTTGATTTTCCGCAGCCGGAAGGACCCATTATTGCTACAAATTCCCCGTCTTCAATACTGAAATCCACGCCGTTCAGAGCATGGGTGTCAACATCCATGGCACTGAAAGTTTTTTTTAGATTCACTGTCTTGATCATACGTTCATCATTTATTTACCAATTTCCAGCTGGTCGCTTACAAGATCAAAGTATATTCCTTTTTTACTGATCAATTCCATATGAGTCCCCAGTTCCATGACCTTCCCTTTTGAAAGAACAACAATCTGGTCGGCATTTTTAACAGTGCTGAGGCGGTGGGCAACAATGACCACAGTCCGGCCTTTATAAAAATCATCGAGTCTTTCCATGATAATTCTCTCGTTGGAAGCATCGAGGGCATTTGTTGCTTCATCGAAGAAGAGCACCCTGGGGTTCCTGTATACCGCCCTGGCTATCAGGATACGTTGTTTCTGTCCCTGGCTGAGCCCTGCCCCGTCCTGGCCGACCTTGGTCTGAAGGCCCCTGGGAAAAGTATTGAGAAAATCCTCCAGGTTAGCCAGTGTGATTGCTTTTGATAGCTTTTCTTTATCGGGGGCTTTATCGCCAAGGGTTATGTTCTCCTCTATCGTATCAGAGAAAATGTAACCATCCTGCATCACCGAACCACAGTTGCTTCTCCAGTAACGGTTCGAAATATCGGTTAAGGGAGTGTCGTTTATAAGAATACGTCCTCTGACCGGGAGATAGAAGCTAAGAAGCAGCTTGACAAGAGTTGTTTTGCCGCTCCCGCTCATCCCTACGATGGCAGTGACCTTGTTGGCCGGGATGGTCAGATCAAGATTGTCGAGGACCATGGGCGAATGAGGGCCTTCATACTGGAAGCAGAGGTTTTCAATGTTAATACCCTTAAAATCCCCTATTGAACGGATAAGAGGCTCCCCCTCTTTTTCCTCATCTTCAACTGTGTTAATTTCTTCAATACGGTCCATACTTATTGAAGCATCCTGCATCTCGCGGATAAAGCTGACAAACTGCTCAACGGGAGCGTTCAGTTGCCCCAGGATGAACTGTATAGCAAGCATCATACCCAAAGTCAGCTGGCCCCTGATCACCAGCCAGGCGGTAATGAATGTAATCAATATGTCCTTAGTCCTTAGAAAAAAGAAGGAGCCCAGGTCCTGGTACTGGCTAATTTTCAGACTTTTAATCTGGATATCGAACAAAGATTCCTGGATCTTCTCCCATTCTTTCCGTTTAATGTCCTCCGAATTCGTAAGCTTTATTTCAGGCATGCCGTGAATGATCTGAAGCAGGGTGTCCTGGTTGTTTGAAAGCTTTGAAAACCTTATATAATCAAGTTCTTTTCTTTTGTTCATGAAGAAATAGACCCATACTGCATAGAGGACGCTGCTTAAAACAAACACAGCCAGGACCAGAGGGCTGTATATGGCCAGGACAATTCCGAAAACAATCATTGTGAGCATTGAGAACAGGATATTGAGCATCCCGGTGGTTATGAAGGACTGTATCCTCTGGTGGTCTGATATCCTCTGGATGAGGTCACCAGGCAGTTTGCTTGAGAAGAAAGACATCGGCAGCCTGAGCAGTTTTTTCAGAAAATCCGACACCATGCTGATATTGATCCTGTTCGAGACAAAGACCAGTGCCCTGCTCCTGAAAAATTCCATGCTGATCAGACCGAAGAACAAGGCCAGCTGCCCCATTACGACAAGGCTTACATATCCTATGTCCTTGTTTGCAATCCCTTTATCGACAATTTTTTGCGTAAGCCATGGAAACGCGAACTGCAAGGAGCTGGCAATGAGCATAAGGATGATGAGCCAGGACATTCTTGACCGGTATGGCCTGAGGTATTGCCTGACGAATGCAGGGATTCGTTTGTGCTTTGCATCCTCAGGCATGGCTGCGAATTCATCACCCGGTTCAAGCAACAGGCAGATCCCTTTTCCCTTGCTATCGGGTCCTGACTGCCAGGCTCTCAGGAATTCATTCTCCCTGTATGTGATCACGCCATGGGCCGGATCGGCAACTTTGATGAAATACCCATTGGTTTTTTTTGCTATTTTACAGATAACAACGAAGTGGTTTTGCTGCCAATGAGCGATACATGGAAATGGTGAAGACTCAACAAGCTCTTCAAATGAAAGATTCACGCCCATAGTCTGCATGCCTACCGATTCGGCTGCATCGCTGATGCCAAGCATCGAAACTCCTTCCCTTGTGATATGAGATGCCGTACGGAGCCTTGAAACAGAAAAATGTTTCCCGTGATAAGCGCATACCATTTTCAGGCAGGCCGGACCGCAATCAGTTGAATCATGCTGTTTATAGAATGGGAATTTCACTTTCTATTCATATTTTAATGCATTCACTGGGTTGGATCTCAATACTTTGAGTGTCCTGAGAAGCAGGATGACCGATACAAAGGCCGTAACTGTCAGGATACAAAGTAGCATCACCCAAATGCTGATGTTCACCCGGTAATAAAATTCTTTAAGCCAGAGTTCCATCAGGAACCATGAAACCGGGATGGAAAGGATGGTGGCGATGCCAGTGTATAGCAGGAATTCTTTTTGCATCCTGAAAATGATCTGCACATTGGAAGCTCCGAATACTTTCCTGACCGCCGTTTCTTTCGTCTTTCTTTCGGATATCAATAAAGCAAGGCCGAACAGGCCCATGCCTGTAATAACGAAGGCCAGGATTGTAAAGACAGCAACAGCGATTACGAAGTTATTTTCCCTGGTATATGCACCTTTTAATTCCTGCTGGTAAAAGGAGTAGTTGAAGGGGATTCCTGGATAAACTTCTTCCCATGCTTTTTGTATTTCACTGATAACTGAATTTTCACTGCCCTGCTTATAATGAATTATCAGGGTGTTGACAGAATAGGGGTCGTAAATGAAAATTGTTGGAAGAATTTTTTTATGCAAGGTATGGATGTTAAAATCTCTTACCACTCCAACGATCTTTGCGTGGTTCAATTCCAATCCCACAGGCTTGTCAATGCCGAATCCATTTTTCCCTTCTTCATTGATTATTAATTCGATTTTTTTCCTCGCTAAACAATACGGATCAAACTCTCTGCCTTGTAATATCTGTATCCCAAGGGTTTTAAAGAACTCCCTGTCAATTCGTACCCATTCGATTTGAAGTTGTTTTTTTGAATTTGGAAGATTTAAAGGAACTGAATTCATGTCGCCCGATGGTATATTCATCAAACCTGTGCCTGAAAAAGATGTAATGTCGGAGATCCTTACAAGTTTGGATTTCATGGACGAATACTTCGTAAAATCTGGTTTTTTAAAGGGCACAAGCAGGATATTCTGCCTGGCGATCGACAGGTTGCTAACATAACAGAACCTGATCTGGGTGTAAATGGTGATCATGCAGATTAGCAGGGACAGGGTGATGAAGAGCTGGAACCCGAGGAAGACTTTGCTCAGGTTGAATTTTCCCGGACTAAAATATTTGGCTTTCAGTGCATTGATGGGGTTAAGCCCGGCAAGGTAAACTGCCACATACATTCCGGAGAGTATGCCGATGGTCAGAGTGATCCCTGTAAAAAATAAAATATATTTCAGCATATTGCTGGAATACATTGTAATGGTGTAATCAGGTAAGCCGGTAATCCTTGGATCTATCATCCCCAGAAGAAACAAGGCAAGGGGCAGGGCCATCATCGTAAGTAAAACAGACTCAATCAGGATCTGTATCCTCAGTGCCGCCCGGGTGGCTCCCAAAACTTTTCTTACACCTATTTCCTTGAATCTCAGGGCTGACCTGGCAGTACTTAGAATTGCATAATTGATCCCTGCAAGCAGGAGGATGAACAAAGCGAGCCAGGAATAAGTATAAACCGATATTTTGTTACCGGAAAGATGCAGATTATTAATCATGTCACCTGACCCAAGGTATATATCACTGAAAGGTTGAAAGGAAATTTTCAGGTTAAGGTCTTTCGGAGCCTTATCATTCAGGATTTTTTGCATCCTTGGTGAAACTGATCTGATATCAGTCCCCTGCCTGAATTCGCAGATAGATTCTACAGAGAAATCATCCCAGGAATTAAAAGTGCTGTAAAAATCGGGCATTAAATCTTTCAGCATGCTTTGATAAAACGGAAGGCTTGCGATAAAGTCGGCTTTAATCGTGGAGTTCCATGGCAGGTCATTGAAAATTCCCCCAATGACCATTTCATAATCCATATTCCCTGCTTTCAGAATCACAGGAGAATAAAGCCTGAAAGTATTGTTAAAATATTTTTTTGCGACGCTGGCTGAGATAAATAAAATGTTTGGTTTCTTATCCGCTCCCTGGATGCCACCCCTGGTAAAATTCATGTCAAGCATGTCGAAGATCTCGGGGTCGGCACAAATTAAATTGCGGCAAGGAATGGTTTGATGCTCTGAAGTCAGCGTAATATGGCCTGTAATATAGAGTTCAGGAACTACTCTTGCGATATTTTTCAATTCCGGAACATTGCCCAGCAGGAGAGATTTGATATATTTTGTACCACAAGGTGTTTTTGACTCCTTTGAATCAGTATAAATGGCACGGTATAGTTGTTCCTTTCTGGTAAAGAAGCTGTTATAACTGGTTTCATTTATAGCGAACACTAGTAAAACAAATGCAGCAGTAAGGCCAAGTACCAGCCCGGTAATATTGATAATAGTATAGGTTTTATTATTGATTATAGTGCGGTAAGAGGTGACCAGGGCGTTGCGGATCATACTCGTCTTTATAAAACGTCACAAAAGTTAAACCTGTTCATGAAAAGTTCGTAATTTCCTACCGGGGGGCAAAACAAACGGTATAGACAATCACTGCATGGCTTTACCTTCATCCTTGTAAGGTGCCAGCTTTTTCCCTTATATAATTCATTCCTGACAAGGTCGGAAATACTGTTATCATTAATATTCCCGATGGTGTCGTGGTTCAGGTTTGCAAAGGCCTCACCACCGGTTTTAATAAAGAGCCTGCCGTAAAGCTGTTCATTGATCAGGCTTCTCGAATAGACCTGTTGCTGGTTAGGTTTAAGATTCAGGATATCATCCTTAGTGAGGAAGACATTCTCTTTAAAGAATCCTGAATTCTCCCCATCGAAATAAGGGAGAATAAAGATCTTTTCCCTGGATGCCGGGCCGGAGAGTTCAGTAATTGCCTGGTACTCATTCATAGAACGGATCAGGAAATTGAACCCGAGCCTGTTTGACCGTTTAATAAAGTCGGTATGACTGCGGATTTCCTTAACTGCCTGGATCCCGCCAGGGAGGGTTATATACAATGAGACACGGCTGCGGGGGACCCTGAGTAATCTCCAGATCGTTTCCTGGTCACTGCATGGAAGTGGGATATGGAAAGTTACTGGGAGTGAAAGGTTCCTAAGCCAGGGGAGTAATTCTGAAATTGCAGTATATTTTGTAAGATCTGAACCGCTTAGGTCTAAAGCCAAACCTGAGATCCCTGAGTAAGGTGAACAGTTGTCAATAACAGTTTCAACCTTCATTTCTTTATATCCTTCCGAATCATATACAGGGCAAACGAACTGCTTCATTGCATGACGATATTCCTTACAGATCTGATTATCATCCTGGTTCAGGAAGAAGTATATGTTACGTAGGTAGTCATCCGCAGAAAATGAAGGAAAATCTTTTGCAGGCGGATAATTTTTGATAAGCGGTTTCGGTCGCACAACCGACGGTTTTTTATCAGGAGGAAACGTAACGATATCCCCGCTGAAGTTCTCCCTCAGATCGTTTATAAGAGCGTTTAATTCATTGAGGTTTGAACCGGTTTCTATGTTTGAAAGGAATCCTTCCCCGGCATCTTCCGCTTTCCTTATGATTTCCGCAATGGCAGGAGAACGCCTGTATTCCAGGATTTTACGATTAAGTGAATTGTAGATAAGCACATCATCCCCGGCCACTACCGAGAAAGTATAGGGTTCCAGGTAAAGATACCGGGCCTGGTTATTTTGCAAGGAAAGCTTCATCCCTGATACGTGAAAAAAGTGAATTATCCTGTTCCAAATTATTAAAAATTCCTGACAGGTGTGAAGTGAACTTTTGTTTATTCATGAAAAATTCGCACTTCGGAACACCTTTCTCCATCCCGGTATTGAAAATGCATTCCTTGCAATTATCTGAAAGATAGCAATGATTGCATAATTTTTTAATTTTCCTGAAGTAATTGTTATAGGTATCCGTAATCGTATTGCTGTCTATATCGACAGTGTTTTTCCTGACAGACCCCAGTTCAAAGATCCTGCTTATATGTTCACAGGGGTAAATGCCGCCGTCGGCGCTCATGTATAGCCGGAGGTCAAAGGGCGAGCAGGTTGCAGTAGGCAGGTATTTTCTTTTATCACTCCGATTTTTAAGAGGATTGAGCAGATGTTTAGGTTCCCGGTATACAAAGTTCCCGAAGCGTTCAAAGGATTCCGCCATTTCCGAGACTATCGGATGGCTTGTAAACATCTCGTGGATATAACAACTGTTATCGGAGGAAGGAAAGCGGCTTTTCAAAAATGTATCATGGAACTCATCCTTGTATTCTTCTATTATCCCTGTGGTTGTTATGCTGGAAAGTATTGGTGTTTTGCCGTATTTCGATGAAAAATATTCATAAATGCTCTTGAGAGTATTCCTGTTATGGCGAACGGTAAGGAATATTACCCGTTTGTCAAAGTATTCGGGATATTTTTCCTTTACCATATCAATATTCCTGCTCACCAATTCAAAAGAGGATTTATGGTTTGTCTTCAGAATACGGAAGGAATTGGCGAACTCATCCCCATCAAGGCTGATAGCCAGTTCAAAGTTGTGTTTGACCATGAACCCTATATATTTCCTTAGCAACAAACCATTGGAAGTAAGAGAATATTTGATTTTCAGGAGCTTGTCTTTGTGGCCCGACACATAATTCACAATGCTTTCTATAAAACCGAAGTTCTTCAGAGGTTCTCCTCCGTAAAAGCTGATGGCCAGTTCCTGGTCAGGATTGGCCCGGTGTTTACCGAGAACGACATCAAGCAACTTCAATGCATCCGCTGAATTTATTTTATTGCGCTCCCTGCTCTTATTGAAATAGAACTTGCTGTAAGTGCAATACACGCAATCGAGATTGCAGTCCTCGGTGGTCTCAAAAATGATCTGTTTGGTCTTGGCAAGGTTTTGCTCAATCTTTTCAGGTGGAATAATGCCGTCATAGTTTTTCCTGAACCCGGGCTTAAAGAATCCATGTTTTTCAAGAAAACGGAATTTTCCCAGGTAATAAAGGAATTCAGAGGATTCAAACTGACCCTGGCCCGTGATTAAAATACTTTGGCCTTTCCTGGCTTTAATGATCAGGGGCCTTAGCGCCTTTTTATCAATAAAGGAATTGAGAAAATAATTTATAAGTGGGTGGGAAAGAAGGAATTGCTTGTTGTGCGAACTGTAGAAATAATGATGACCTGATGCAGTTGTAAATGGGATAGCCGCCTTCATGTTTGTTTTAGCAGGGGTAACACGATTTCATTAACCCTGCAAATATACTTTTTTTACAGGCCTTTAACAGGATAGTGAACGAGAAATCAACCGTTTCCTGTCTTGTTCTTTGTTGAATTGAAATTGGGGCCATCAGGACATAAACACAGATTTTCTCCTGGTGCCTGCTGGTATACTGTTACTGCAGGTGAGCCTGAACCGCATGCACATTTAATATCTGATCCTCCGCGGATGTTTGAAAGGTTCGACTTCCTGATTTCTGCGTTATATAGGTTGATGAGGTTGAAAGTTTTCATATGCCTGGATTTTTAATTATTTCGTTTCAATTGATTGTATTATGAAATTCCGTTTCCGGTCTTATTCTTTGTTGAACTGTAATTAGGTCCATCAGGACATAAACAAAGATTTTCACTCGGTGCTTGCTGGTATACTGTTACTGCAGGTGAGCCAGTGCCGCATGCACATTTAATATCTGATCCTCCGCGGATGTTTGAAAGGTTCGACTTCCTGATTTCTGAATTGTAAAGGCTGATGAGGTTGAAGGTTTTCATATTGTTGTTTTTTAATGTTTTTACGTTGTGTTCTATGTGTATTCAACTGCAATTATCGTGCCAAGTATGTAATAAGCAGAAAATCAATAGTATAACAAATTTCTTTAAAAAGAAAGTGTAAAAAAATTAGACACTACTGTCAAAATATTTTACACAAGTGTCAAAAAATTTTACACTTTGCATGTCCTGATGATTAATCAAAGCTTGTAAACCGGTAATCCTGTCCGGAGAAATTCCTGTTGGAAGATTTCAGTTTCTCAGTATCCTGATGATAAGGATTTCGGCTCCTAAGAAAACAAGAGCGAGTATAATGAACCATTTCCATAACGGGAATCCCATATTAAGCCTTTCAACCTGGCTGGAGAACGGGAGGCCTGATGGTTTGAGCACAATCAGGTTCCTGAGGTTGTGTTTTTTGATATTTGATTCTATCTCTTTGTATGTGAAGCAGTTGATGTCAGATTCCTTACGATCGTAATTGAATGCCAGCGAAGACAATTGTTTACTGCCCCTGTAAACATGATACCACCCGGCCTCTTTGATCTGAGAGTGAATAAAAACCTGCATTTGCTGTCCTGAAGTTCTAATTTCCGGAATGAACTCAAAAGTATTGTTCAACTCCTTGATCTTAACCATATTCTTTTCTTTTACAGTGTCGGATGGGAGGTCGATGGATTCAGTTCTCCCTATAATATAATATAGTGAAGACTGATTTTCGCTTAAAAAAGCCATCCTGTACATGACCGGGACGAAGAGCAGGTGCTGCTGGAAATTTGTAAATGAACGGTCGAGGGGGGAAGCGCAGATATAAAGTTTCCCTTTGCCGATGTTTAAACTGATCAGGAAAGGACTTCCGTTTTGCAACCTCATGATCACTGTAGGCGGATTGACAGGCTGGCCTGTCAATTGGTAGTATTTCTGAACAACCGGCAGGTCAACGTTATCGGGCAGGGTTATTTTTCCGGAAGCGTTTCTTTCAAACACATCTGTAAATATCTCATTTTCAATATCGAGTGAGGCAATCCTTTGTTTTACTGTATCCGGATTCCCCAGGTTGGGAGCTCCAACCGAGGTTAAGAAGGCATTAAGTTGCCGGACTGAAGGATTTTCCGGAGGCATAACACATAACGACCCACCTCTTTCAAGGAAAGCTTTCAACTCATTTGCAAGGCCTGAGGCGAGCTCGTCCATTCCAGAGATCAGAATGAGGCTTTGTTTATTGAATGAGCTGTATTCCACCTGGTTAGCCTGCGAAGATCGGAAAGAGAATATAGAATCCGAAGTATATAATGACTGCAGATATGGATTCGGCGATTTACCAAAAATACTCAGAACGTTTAGCGATCCCGCAATGTTGTATGTAAAATAAAACATATCATCGTAAACTACAGGGTAATCGGTGATATCAATTCTCCCGAGCTGAAACCCCGTTTTATCTTCTGTATAAGGCAGTGATATTTCTGCGGATTGTCCCGGATCGGTTGAGAAATTTGTTACTGACTTCTGTAAATTATTAACAGTCAGGCGGAGAGGAATCTTTTCAAGTTTATCGCTTCCGCAGTTCCTTATTCTGACGTTGAGTTTAACAGCCTGTCCGAGCCTGTGGGCCGGTGTCGGAAACCAGACTGAATCAACAAAGAGGTTATTCTGTTTAACCGAAACAACCGGCACCAGGATATAGTCTGTTAAGGAATCCGGTTTGAGGTTCTCAAAATCGGTTGTGCTTTTTTGAAAATCCGAAACCAGGTACTGTATCCTGTTTGCTTCAATCTGCTTTGCAAAGATGTCGTTCTGTCTGCGGATGATTTCATGGAGGCTGACTGAATTATGGGTGATCTTAACTTCCCTGAGAAGCGCCAGGAACTCTTCACGGCTTAAAAAGGGGAGATGTTTGCCTTCAAAGTCATTTGTCACCAGCTGGAAAATATCAGATGACTTATATGCTGATACGATATCAGAAGCTCTTTTCCTGGCAATGTCAAGCAACTTCCCTTCTGTTCCTGTGGCATCCATTGAAAATGAGTTGTCAATATAAATGCTTACAGCCCTGTAACCTGATTTCCTGTTGTTCTGCAGATGCGAGGGTATAAATGGCTGTGAAAATGCAAGGACCAGGCAAGCAACTGCGAGAAGTCTTGACGCCAGGATTAGAAGTTGTTTAAGCCTTGAGCGCTTCCGGGTTTCCAGCTGGATATTGGAAAGAAAGCGAACATTGGTAAAATATTCTTTCCGATACCGGCGAAGGTTGAATAAATGGATCAGGACAGGTATCGCGAGTGCAGCGAAGGCAAATAAGAAAGAGGGGTTCAGAAACTCCATCGTAATAGTTTGTATTCGCAAATGTACTAAAAAGGGAAAGCGCAATAAAAAAGGCTGTCATATTGTTCAATGACAGCCTTTTTGGAATAAAATGCAGATTGTCAGATGACTCCCTGATCAAGCATGGCATTTGCAACTTTGAGGAATCCGGCTACATTGGCGCCCTTGACGTAGTTGACAAAACCATCCTTGTCTTTCCCGTGTTTTACACATTGTTCATGGATGCTGCACATGATATGGTGAAGTCTTTCATCAACTTCTTTGAGAGGCCAGCTGAATTTCATAGCATTCTGTGACATTTCAAGGCCTGAGGTGGCAACTCCGCCGGCATTTACAGCTTTACCCGGAGCGAACAGTATTTTCTTCTCAAGGAAGACCTCTATTGCTTCAGGAGTGGAAGGCATATTTGCACCTTCTGCAACACATTGAACGCCGTTTTTAACCAGTGTGAGTGCATCTTCCTTGCCGAGTTCGTTCTGTGTCGCGCAGGGGAGTGCGATATCGCACTTCACTTCCCATGGACGTTTGCCCTGGTGGAACTGTGCGCCCGGGAATTCATACGAATAAGGTTTCACGATATCCTGGTTGGATGCACGAAGTTCGAGGAGGTAATCAATCTTTTCGCCTGAGATTCCATCAGCATCATAAATGTATCCGTCAGGTCCTGAGATGGTCACCACTTTTGCACCCAGTTCTGTCGCTTTCAGGGCAGCACCCCATGCAACATTGCCGAATCCTGAGATACACACCGTTTTGCCTTTAAAGCTTTCATTTTTAGTTGCCAGCATTTCCTTGGCAAAATATACTGCTCCGAAACCTGTGGCTTCAGGACGGATAAGGCTGCCTCCCCAGCTAAGTCCTTTACCTGTAAGGACTCCGGTATTCTCCCTGGCAAGTTTTTTATACATTCCATACATGAAGCCAATTTCGCGTCCGCCAACACCGATGTCTCCTGCAGGGACATCGGTCTCTGGACCGATAACTTTCCATAGTTCCAGCATGAAAGCCTGGCAGAATCTCATAATTTCGGCATTCGATTTACCTTTTGGGTCAAAGTCGGAACCACCTTTGGCACCTCCCATAGGAAGGGTGGTAAGACTGTTCTTGAAGATCTGCTCAAACCCCAGGAATTTAAGTATGCTCAGGTTGACACTGGGGTGAAAACGCAGGCCGCCTTTATATGGGCCGATAGCATTATTGAATTGAATACGGTAACCGCGGTTGACCTGGACCTTACCGCTGTCATCAACCCAGCTGACCTTGAACATTAAAACACGGTCAGGTTCAATGATCCTCTCAATAATATTTGCAGATGCAAAATGAGGATTCTCAGTATACACGTCCTGAATGCTTTCAAGAACCTCACGTACTGCTTGCAGGAACTCAACTTCGCCCGGATTCTTTTTCTCCAGGTCGCTCATGATTTTTTCTAAGTTCATTTGATTCAGTTTTAAAATTATAAATAAGTTTCAGCGTTTTCCCAGGTCAATTTTGTTAATTAAATAACAGTCTCAAAATTACGGTGTTTTTCACGAACAACAAAACAAAAACATAATTTTCGGGTGGGATTACTTTTTAGGGCTGGCGGGCGAAGATGTACTTAAGGCATTGCCTTCGCGGTATCTGATACATTGTGTTATTTTCCCGTCTTCCGAGTAGAATGATTCATCCCCGTCCTTGATATTATTACTGTAATGAGTAAGTTGTTTGGTTTGCCCGGTTGCATAATATACTTTTTGTACACCATTTCCTGCCGTAAATTCTCCCTGTCCTGTCACTTTTCCGAATTCATCATAATACAGCCAGATGCCATCATGCATACCTCCTTTAAAGTGCCCGTCCACTTTTAATATCCTGTTGGGATACCATTCCTGGAAAGGACCTTCAGGTTTGCCGTTCAGGTAGTACATTTCCTGCAGGGGGTGTCCGTACCGGTCCCAGGATTTCGCCACCCCGTTCAATACACCATCTTTATAGGTCTGCAGTTCTTTCCTGTAACCTGATTGGTAGTAACGGATTAGGGTGCCGTCAAGTTTGTTGTTTTTATAAAAGCACGACATCATCGGAGCGCCTGTTTCATAATAATACAATGCCTGTCCATGGTACTTCCCGTTTTTCTTGATAATCTCCGATTTGATTGCACCGGAAGGATAAAACTCTTTATTCGTGTTGGTGCAGGAAGTGAAAAGGGTTATTGCAAAACAAACAAGCAACAGGCAGGCTGAGGTTCTCATTTTAGTTAAGGAATCAATTCTATTCATCACAGATCTATTGAGGTATATAATTTAATGGCTCCTATTATTCCCATGATGAGCATTTGTATTGCGATCACGGTCAGGATCAGACCCATGACCCGGGTAATGATCTTGATTAGCGCTGTGCCCATTACTACGGCGATTTTTTTTGCAGAAAGGAAAAGCAGGTAAGTGAGGAAGCAGATTATTGCGAACAAAATTATCACAACGATCACGTTGGTAAGTGATTTATTTGAACCTACAAAGTTCATAGCGGTTGCAATAGTGCCAGGGCCTGCAAGTAAAGGCATGCCAAGCGGGGTCACTGCAATATTTGACACAGCCTCCTTTAACTCTTCAGGGCTCATGTCTTTCTGGAACCTGATCTGGGATTCTTCACCATTCAGCATATGGTAGCCAATAAAGAATACGATTATGCCACCGGCGATCTGAAATGCCGGGATGGTAATCCCAAAAACCCTGAAGATAAAATGCCCGAAAATGCAAAATGAAGCAATGATCAGGAATGCAGCAACTGAAGCTTTTAAAGCCATCCGCCTTGCCGTTTTATCATCAATATCTTCAACCATTCCAATGAAGATCGGCAGTATGCCAAATGGGTTCAGCATAGCAAGAAAACCAATGAATACAGTGAAATAATGCAACACATCATTATTAAGTTTCATAAGCCCTTCCTTATTTTTAAAAACGCTTCGCATTCACTTACAAACTTGTCGGCCAGCTTACCGGATAAAGGATTACTGTAATCCATCCGTTCGGGATGCCATTGCACTCCCATTAAAAAGCCCTTGCCCTGTGGATTCAGCCATTCCATTCCTTCGATAAGCCCATCGGAAGTGCGGGCGCTGACTGTCAAAAGAGGAGAGAGGACATCAATTGCCTGATGATGGTTTGTTGTAACCATTGCAGAATCAATCCCGACAAGCTGGTATAAAGCAGAGTTCCTCTGAATGTAAACTTCATGGGTGCATTGAAGGTAATCTCTGCACATATGTGTTACGCTCTGCCCATAGTCAGTTGGAATATCTACAATCAGTTTACCTCCGAGGTATACATTTAACAGTTGGTGCCCCCTGCAAATGCCGAATACCGGCATTTGCATCTCTATTGCCCTGTTCAGAAGAGTTATTTCAAGACTGTCTCGCTTCAGGTTGAACCCTGTACAACGTCCTGATTCATTTTCCTTGCCGTACCAGCCCGGATACACGTCTTCGCCACCAGTAAGCAGCAGCCCGCCGCAAGTGCCGAGAACTTCAAGTGCCACGTTCTTCTTCAGGGTATACAGGTTCACAATCTGCATGTCAGGATTGGCCTTTTTAAGCCATTGAATGTAATTTGGCGAGGCTTTTGATACAGCGATCTTCAGCTTGCTTTCCCTGGTACTGCATGAAATTACAAACAGCAGGGCAAGAATAAATAATAAACCTGGTTTAAAAGGCTTCAAATTTCCTGACATCATGAAAGAATTTTGTCAAAAATATGAAACATCAGCTCTTCTTCTGATTAAAACGATGAAAATTTTGAGTCAGGGACAGGTATTTTTCGCTGAAGAGTCCGTCAGGTCCATGGATCACAAGCTCATCATTTTCGGGTTCCTGAACATTCAGGAACCTGAATTCGATCAGGCTGCGATGAGGAGGTTTTAAGGGAACCGGTCTTACTGTCAGCCGGCGAAAGGGATATAATCCCACTTCCGAAGCCAGGAGGGTAAACTTTTTTCCTTCCTCCACAGGCAGGATAAGGCATAGGCTGGATGAGGAATGCATCAGCACGGTCGAATACCTGAGTAATTCAGAGGGCGAAAGTGCATGTTCATGTTTAGCGATAAGTTTTTCGGTTGAGGCCGGCTTCAGAGAATTGGTGAAGAAGGGAGGATTTGATATGATCAGATCATACTTGTTTTTTGCCAGGAAGGCATGATCTTCAAGAGAACGGCACCAGACCCTGATCCTTTCAGACCAGGGGCATTTAGATATATTAAACGCGGCTTCGTCTGCAGAAGGTTTATGAATGTCGATGGCATCGATAGTTGCGGCGGAAGACTGTGCCATCATCAGGGCGATCACGCCGCACCCTGTTCCTATATCCAGGATGGATTCTGCAGAGCCGGCTTTAACCCAGGAGCCCAGGAGCATGGCATCCGTACCGATCTTCATGGCAGACCGGGAGTCTTCGACCAGGAACTGACGAAAACTGAAGCTCATACTAAAGGTATATGTCGATCAGGCCTTCAGGCGCTTCAATGGTAAGTACCTTCTTTTCCCTGTCTATGTTGATGATCACCTCGTCAACCACTGGGATAAGGACCTCTTTTTCGCCGGATTTTATCTGGAATAGGGCCTGGTGATGGAGGTCAAGAATTGTCAACAGGGTTCCCAGCTCCCCGAAATGTTTATCCACCACGGTATAGCCTTCCACCTCATGGAAATAAAACTGTTTGCCTGTAAGTTGCGGAAGCGAGGATAAGGGCAGGAACATTTCCTTGCCAATATACTCTTCCGCTACATCAGACGAGTCGACATCTGCAAAGGAGAACACTGCCGAATTCTTTGATTTCAGCTCAACCGCTGTGATAAAAAAAGGAATCCGTTCACCATAAATATCCAGGTAAACGGATTCAATATTGAGGTATTTCCCTGGTTCATCAACTTCGAGATGAACCATAAGCTGGCCTTTATTGCCAAATGTTTTGAGGATTTTGCCCAGGTAATAAAATTCCTTCTTTTCCATGGGAAAAGCCCAGATAAAGCTTATTCCTGTTTTGCTTCTTCAGCAGGGGCTTGTTCGGCTGCGGCAGTCTCTGCAACTTCAGCCGGAGTTTCTTCAGCGTGAACCGGGGCAGGAGCATGAGCGGCAGGCTCTGCAACAGCAACCGGAGTACGAGCAGCCTGCTCTGCTGCTGCAATTTCGGCACGTTTCTTTGCAACAGCCTGAGCTTTAGACTCATTGAGCTTAATCTCATTTTCCTGCAATTTTTTACGGGCATCCTTAAGGTTGAGCTCGTATTCTTTCTTTTTGCTGGAAATCTTAGCTTGTTTTTCCTGCATCCAGGCCTGGAATTTGATCTCGGCCTGTTCTTCTGTCATGGCGCCTTTCTGAACACCTTTCTGGAGATGATTTTTGTAAAGGACTCCTGTATAAGCTAAAATAGCTTTCACCGTGTCGGTGGGCTGAGCACCTTTTGTAAGCCATGTAATGGCTTTGTTGAAATCGATGTCAATATCGGCCGGCCTTGATAAAGGGTTGTAAGTGCCAATTTTTTCGATAAACTTCCCATCCCGTGGTGCACGACCATCCGCAATGACAATGTGGTAGAAAGGCTGACCTCTCTTACCTCTTCTCTGTAACCTGATTTTGGTTGGCATACCTAATTAATTGATTAATTGATTAATTGATCTTAACACTACCTGTAAATTTAACAGGGGTGCAAAGGTCGTGAAATAAAATCAAATTGCCAAAGGCTATGTCAACTATTTATCAAACTTGATGAACTTGTCCCTTGAAGTATAGCAAAAAGCACACTTGTCCTCAGGTTTAGCCTGGTCATAGGTGTTGCCGCATTTGGGGCAGACCCAGTATACCTTCGGAAGGGATTTCACATCATTCTTATTTAGACCATTCAGGGCATTTGTGTATATCAGGTAATGCTTTTTCTCTGTCTCCATAGCCCAACGAATCGATTTTATTGCATCGTTGGCATTTTCATCTTTGGCTGCTTTTAGGAATTCGGGGTACATGGTCATCATTTCATAATTCTCTCCCTTTACGGCATCCTCTATATTTTCCTTTGTGGTTTTTACAGTGTACTCGGGATTCACTAATTCTGTTTTACCTCCCATTTTTTCTATCACCGCTTTATGGTTCATGGCGTGTATGGCTTCGGCCTTTGATGTGGCATTGAACATGATCGCGATGGAGATAAATCCTTCTTTTCTTGCCTGTTCGGCAAAGGCGGCATACTTGGCAGAGGCAGTGGATTCTCCTTTAAATGCAGCTTTAAGGTTTTCCATTGTCTTTTCGGAACCTGCAAATGCAGTGACCCCGGTTAAAAGCATCAGGATCAATAAAATGATACTCCTGGTTTTCATAATTTACAGTTTTAAGGTTTATGGAACTTGGTACTTTATATTCCTATCATAAAATCCATGACAAGTTTTCCGCCAAGGTAACCGGTGATTGTAATGAAGATCACCGACAAGAGGGATAAACCGAAGGGGATGTACTTGTAAAACGTGTTTTCGGTTTTCTGGTATACCAGGATAAGCCTGGCAATGGTGGCCACTATTATTGCTACCAGGGCCATTGTCGCAAACAGCTCGTGCTGCTCCTTCACCTGCATGGCTTCACCTTCCATAGAAGTGGTTCCTGCAATAAAATGACCAGTCCCCCAGGCTGCAATCGCGGCCAGCATACCAAGGACTTGCAGATAATACCCAGCTTTTGAAAGACAGGGTTCTTTCTTAGTTATCATTGAGACCAGGTCAAACATGAAAGCCACAATTACAAGTGCAATCGGAAAATGCACAGAAAGGGGATGAAAATGTGATATAGGTATCATGACATTATACTTTACAGCAAAAATATTAAATCTTCTTAAGGATTTCAAGTAGGGGAGGCAAGCTACCATTTATTTTTAGTTTTCAACAATCATTTCCTGAAATCATTAAACAGGTATTTTTGAATTCCGTTTAACCTCCCTTGCCTTTTTTATTAAGATGCAGAATTTCACTCATTTACATGTCCATTCCCAGTACTCCATCCTCGATGGGGCCTGCGATATGAAGTCCCTGGTCAAAAAAGCTTCTTCACTGGGCATGAAAGGAGTGGCAGTTACCGACCATGGCAACCTCTTCGGTGCCAAAGCTTTTGTTGAAGCTGCGTCAAGGATCCCGGATTTCAAACCGGTTATCGGTTGTGAAACCTATGTTGCCAGAAGGTCCCGTTTGGATAAAGTTGATAACGCAGACCGTAAAGGTGATCATCTCATTCTTCTTGCCAAAAATCTGACAGGTTACCAGAACCTGGTTAAACTTATCTCCTATTCATGGACCCAGGGATTTTATTATAAGCCAAGGATTGATAAACAGATACTCATAGATTACCATGAAGGGCTAATCGCTTCTTCCGCCTGCCTTGCAGGTGAGATTGCCAGGGCTATACAGGCAGGGAACAAGAACAAAGCCGAGGCGGTTGCAGCCGAATACAAGGAAATTTTCGGAGATGACTTCTATCTTGAGCTGATGAGGCATAAAATCACCGACCTTACCCGCGATGCCAGTGTTTATGAAAGGCAGGTTGAAGTTAACAATGCTATTATTGAAATATCAAGAAAATTAAACATCAGGCTCATCGCCACTAATGATGTACACTTCCTTAATGAGTCGGATTCGGAGATGCATGACCGGCTGCTGTGCGTCAATACAGGTAAATTCATTGATGACCCTGACCGCCTGAGATATACAGGGCAGGAATGGCTTAAAAGCCAGGAAGAAATGCAGGCTGTTTTCAGCGATATCCCCGAAGCTCTTGAAAATACTATGGAGATACTGGGAAAGATCGAGGTGTATGATCTGAACAGGAAACCTATCATGCCTGACTTTTCCCTTCCTGATAACTTCACCGATGCCGATGAATACCTGAGGCACCTCACATACAAGGGTGCTGAAAAGAGATATCCCGAGATCACAAATGAGATCCGTGAACGAATTGATTTTGAACTTGCCACGATCAAGAAAATGGGGTACCCGGGGTACTTCCTCATTGTACAGGATTTTCTTAATGCTGCGAGGGATATGGGTGTTGCCGTTGGCCCGGGGCGTGGATCAGCAGCAGGTTCTGTGGTTGCATTCTGTACCAGGATAACCGATGTTGATCCATTAAGGTACAACCTTCTTTTCGAAAGGTTCCTCAACCCCGACCGGGTTTCTTTGCCTGATATTGATATAGATTTTGATGAGGACGGAAGAGACAGGGTGCTTAAATGGGTGGAAAATAAGTATGGCCACGATAAAGTGGCCCAGGTTATAACCTTCGGCACCATGGCTGCGAAAGGGGCTCTCAGGGATGTTGGCAGGGTTCACCGAATGCCGATTGACCAGGTGAATGCCTTGTCCAAACTCATCCCTGCACGGCTGGGCATCACCCTGAAAGCAGCTATTGAAGAAGTCCCTGAATTAAAAGCCGCCAAGCTTTCATCAAACAAATTAATATCCGATACCTTAAAATATGCCGAGGAGCTTGAAGGATCGATCAGACAGACCGGCCTGCATGCCTGCGGGATAATTATCGGCAGGGAAGATCTCACAAAATACATACCCGTTGCAACAAGCAAGGAATCGACGCTTCTTGTTACACAGTTCGACGGGGAATTCATTGAGAAGGTGGGTATGCTGAAGATGGACTTCCTTGGGTTGAAAACCCTGGCCATCATCAAGGAAGCGGTTGAAAATATCAATTTGTCGAAAGGCATAGCCCTTGATATTGAAACCATCACTTTCGATGATCCGCAAACATACGAGCTTTTCAGCCAGGGTAAAACAACCGGTATTTTTCAGTTTGAATCGGATGGCATGAAAAAATACCTCCGGGAGTTGAAACCCAACGTAATCGAGGACCTGATCGCAATGAATGCACTCTACAGGCCCGGCCCGATGGAATATATCCCAAGGTTTATCAACCGTAAACACGGCAGGGAAAAAATAGAGTACGACATCCCTGTGATGGAGAAATACCTGAAGGACACTTACGGGATTACTGTATACCAGGAACAGGTGATGCTTCTTTCGCAGGAGCTTGCCGGATTTTCAAAGGGAGATGCCGACAACCTTCGCAAGGCAGTCGGGAAGAAGATCGAGTCGCTGATGAACACGATCAAACCGAAGTTCTTCGATGGCTGCAAGAAAAACGGCATCAAGGAGGAAACCATCACCAAGATATGGAAGGACTGGGAAGCTTTTGCGAATTATGCTTTCAATAAATCACATTCGACCTGTTATGCATACGTAGCCTACCGCCAGGCCTACCTCAAAGCACATTTCCCCGCTGAATTCATGGCGGCTGTACTTAGCCGAAACCTTACCGATCTCAAAGAGATCACGCTTTTCCTCGATGAATGCAAGAGGATGGGGATTGAAGTACTGGGCCCCGATGTAAACGAGAGTGAACTAAGGTTTACTGTGAACCGCAAAGGGGAGATTCGTTTCGGGATGGGAGCTATTAAAAACGTTGGTGAAGGCGCAGTCATGGCTATCGCTGCCGAAAGAAAAAAGAACGGTCCGTTTACCGGCATTTTTGATTTTACCAGGCGGGTGTCGTCTCATCATATCAACAAGCGTTGTATGGAAGCCCTGGCCAGGGCCGGGGCATTTGATTGTTTTGAAGGGATGCACAGGGCACAGTTTTTTTACAAGCAGAACGGGGACGAATCAACTTTTCTCGAAAGTGTTTTAAAGCATGCCACCGAATACCATGTAAGGCAGAACAGCTCCCAGCAATCGCTTTTCGGCGAAGCTGAACAAGTCGAAATGGACGACCTCAAATTACCCGATTGTCCCCCGTGGTCAAGGATTGAGCAGCTAAGGTATGAAAAGGAGATCACCGGGTTTTATATGAGCGGGCATCCCCTCGATGATTTCAAACTTGAGATCGGGCAGTTCTGTGATGTGAGCACCGAACAGTTGAAAGCAGATATGCCCAGGTATAAAGGCAAGGAAGTCTGTTTTGCAGGAACTGTCGTCAGTGCCTTGCATAAAACCGGTAAAACCGGAAAGCCTTTTGGTTCTTTCGTGGTGGAGGATTATGTGGATTTCATTTCGGTTACACTTTTCTCTGAAGACTATCTCCGTTACAAACATTTCATGGAGGAAGGCCAGCATGTGTTCATCAAAGTTAAGATAGAACCACGTTTCGATAATCCCGACCAGCTGACCCTCAGGGTTCAGAATGTATCACTTCTTGCTGAAGTCATAGACAAGCACGCCAAGGTGCTGGAGCTTACCATTCCTGTCGATGAAGTTAATGATGCAGTAGTTGAAAGTATTCGTAATACAGTAAGGAAGCACAAGGGGAAATGCCAGTTAAGGATACGGGTTGTTGACACCCTGGAATCTCTGAATGTAGAACTTCCCTCTAAAAAGTTCAGGGTTAATGCCAAAGAGATGATACATGCCGTAAACGCTATTCCGGGTATCAGTTTCCGGCTTTCTGAATAAAATGGAAATGATTTATTAATTTTGCTTAAAATTTTGATCTATGTTTGAAACTTTCACTGATGCCAATTTTACTGAAAAGGTTGAAAAGGCCGATAAATTAGTCATAGTAGACCTGTCTGCCGAATGGTGCGGCCCCTGCCGTATGGTCGGGCCTATCATCCACGAACTCGCCGCTGAATATGAAGGAAGGATAGTAGCCGGAGAACTTAATGTCGATGATAATCCTGTAACCACTGCCAAATACAGGGTGCGCAATATACCTACCGTCCTGTTCATCAAAAACGGAGAAGTTGTGGACAAACAGGTCGGAGCTGTTCCTAAGGCAAATTACAAGAACCTGATAGAAAAACATATTTAATAAGTAGCGAAATGGCGAAATAGCGAAATAGCGAAATTATTTCGCTACTTCGCTACCTCACTACTTCGCTATTTCCCATGCCTGTCCTCGATCAAAGTCAGTTCGAACGTTACTCTTCCCTGGAATTTCTTGCCAAGCAGGTGGTCGAAGGATTTATTACAGGCCTTCACAAAAGCCCGTTTCACGGTTTCTCTGTTGAGTTTGCCGAACACCGCCTTTATAACTCGGGGGAATCGATCAGGAATATCGACTGGAAACTTTATGGACGCAGCGACCGCCTGTATGTAAAACGGTTTGAGGAGGAAACCAATCTCCGCTGCCAGGTCTTCATCGATAACTCTTCTTCGATGTATTACCCTGTGATCGGCAAACCTGATATTGAACACCCCAATAAGATCACGTTTTCGATATACCTCACGGCCGCCCTGCTTTTTCTTCTGAGGAAACAACGGGATGCCTCTGGTCTGAGTTTTTTCTCCGATAATGTTGAGCTGCACACCCAGTGCAAGTCAAATTCGGTTCACTACAAATACTTATACACTGAACTCGAAAACCTGCTTCACCCGGTATCCCCTGAAGCCAGGAAAAAAACCGCGCTGGCCCAGGTGATCCATGAACTTGCCGAGAGGATACACCAGCGTTCACTGGTGCTGATATTCAGCGACATGTTCGAAAACCAGGATGGGTCTGAGGAGATATTCTCCGCCTTGCAGCATCTGAAACATAATAAGCATGAAGTTGTTCTGTTTCATGTGGTGGATAAAAAGAAGGAACTGGAATTTAATTATGACAATCGCCCATATAAGTTCATAGACCTCGAGTCGGGGCAGGAAATCAGGCTGTTTCCACAGGAAGTGAAGGAACAGTATCTTAAAAGCATTGAAAAATTCAGGAAAGACTTGGTACTCCGTTGCGGGCAATACAAAATAGATCTTGTTGAGGCCGACATCAACGGCTCCTTCCAACAGGTCCTTTTACCCTACCTTGTAAAGAGAAGCAGGTTATTCTGACACCTCCGCTTTCCTATTTTTTCTACCTTTGCGCCCTGTTTTTAAAAGGCCTGTCATGGAAATTGCTTCGAAATACGACCCGTCAAGCGTTGAAGAGAAATGGTATAGTTTCTGGATGAAAAGGGGAATGTTCCGTTCCGTTCCAGATGAAAGGGAACCATATTGTATTGTTATCCCTCCTCCCAATGTAACTGGAGTCCTGCACATGGGGCATATGCTCAACAACACCATACAGGATATCCTGGTCCGCCGTGCCCGCATGCTGGGAAAGAATGCATGCTGGGTGCCAGGCACCGACCATGCTTCTATTGCCACCGAGGCCAAAGTGGTTGCAAAGCTTAGGGAACAAGGCATAGACAAGGCAAGCCTTAGCAGGGAGGAATTTCTGCAACATGCCTGGGAATGGAAAGAAAAGCACGGGGGAATCATTCTTGAACAGCTCAAAAAGCTTGGAGCTTCCTGCGACTGGGAACGTACCTGCTTTACTATGGATGAGGCCCGCTATGAGACTGTGATTGATGTATTCATAGATTTGTATAATAAAGGACTGATATACAGGGGAGCCCGTATGATAAACTGGGATCCTAAAGCCCTCACGGCTGTATCGGACGAGGAAGTTATTTATAAGGAAGTCCATTCGAAACTTTATTTTGTAAGGTACAAGGTTGAAGGCAGCGAAGATGAATGGGTCACCATCGCCACTACCAGGCCTGAAACCATACTGGGAGACACCGCTATATGCGTTCACCCCGAAGATGATCGTTACAGGGGACTGAAAGGAAAGAATATCCTGGTCCCGCTGATAGGCCGTGCGGTGCCGGTAATATTTGATGAATATGTAGACAGGGAATTCGGTACAGGAGCGCTTAAGGTGACCCCTGCACATGATATCAACGACTACAACCTGGGCCTGAAATACAAACTTGAAGTGGTCGATACGTTCAATCCCGACGGTACACTCAGCGAAGCCGCCTGCCTTTACGTTGGCGAGGACCGCTTCAAGGTAAGAAAAAAGATAGTGAAGGATCTGGAAGCTGCCGGGCATATCGTAAAGATTGAAGATTATACCAATAAAGTCGGGTATTCCGAAAGGACCGATGAGGTGATAGAACCCAGAATTTCGGTTCAATGGTTTATGAAGATGACCGAGCTTGCAAAGCCCGCCCTGGATGTTGTTGAAAATGACATAGTGCGCTTTCACCCGGCCAAGTATAAAAATATGTACAGGCACTGGCTGGAGAACGTGAACGACTGGTGTATATCGCGACAGCTTCTCTGGGGCCACAGGATACCTGCCTGGTACCTGCCCGACGGAAGTTTTGTCGTAGCTAAAACTAAGGAAGAAGCATTGGCACTCGCCAATTCACCGATCACGGATCACGGATCACGGATCACAGCCGAAGGCCTGAAGCAGGATGAGGATGTGTTGGATACCTGGTTCTCGTCATGGCTTTGGCCGATCTCTGTCTTCGACGGGATCAGGGAACCCTCCAATCCGGATATCAATTATTATTACCCTACGATGGACCTGGTTACGGCTCCGGAGATCATATTTTTCTGGGTTGCAAGAATGATCATGGCAGGACTTGAATACAGGAAACAGGTCCCGTTCAGGAATGTATATTTTACAGGTATCGTTCGTGACAAGCAGGGGCGCAAGATGTCGAAATCACTTGGCAACAGCCCTGAACCGATTGAGCTTATCGGACGATACGGGGCCGATGCGGTGCGCATGGGGATGCTGCTATGTTCACCAGCAGGGAATGACGTTCTCTATGACGACAGCCTTGTTGAACAGGGAAGGAACTTCTGCAACAAAGTATGGAATGCCATGAGGCTCGTTAAAGGATGGTCAGTCGACAGTGAGGCAATACAGCCTGCTTCAAACCGTATATCTGTGCAATGGTTTGATTCGGTGCTTAATGCAGCTCTCAGGGATATTAACGAACAGTTCAATAAATACAGGCTTTCCGAAGCACTGAAGGATGTATATAAACTGGTTTGGGATGATTTCTGCGCATGGTACCTCGAGATGATCAAGCCCGCCTTCCAGCAATCTATCGACAGCCCGACCTATGAAGCCACGCTCGCGTTTTTTGAAAAACTGATAAGGCTTATGCATCCGTTCATGCCTTTCCTCACCGAAGAAATATATCATGTTTTACATAATTCGGGTGAGGAATCGATCATGCAGCAAAGCCTTCCGCAGGCTGGAAGTGTGGATGAGGGCCTGGTGAGGGAATGCGACTTCATAAGGGAGTTGGTCATTTCGGTGAGATCTGTAAGGTCTGAGAAAAACATCCCCATGAAGGAACAAATACAGGTCTTCATCCGCAGTGAAAAAGACAAAGGAGTTTCTAGCCATTTTGATGATGTGGTGGTGAAGCTCTGCAACCTGAAAGAACTGAATTATTCACAGGACCAGCCGGCCGATTCTGTTTCTTTTATTGTCGGAACCACCGAGTGTTTTATCCCTCTGGTCAGCAACATTGACCCTGAAGCGGAGATTAAAAGGATAGAAGAAGAGCTTAGTTATGAGCAGGGGTTCCTGTTATCGGTGATGAAAAAGCTTGGTAATGATAGCTTTGTGAATAACGCACCTCCAAAGGTCGTTGATGCCGAGAAAAAGAAGAAGGCAGATACTGAGGCAAGGATACAGGTACTTCTGGGGCAGTTAAACTCTTTTAAGAATTAACGGCTTCTGGTTCATTTACAATACGGGTTTTCCTTGTCTGCCTGCCCGGGATCGCATCATGCACCATTTCGGCGATATCGCGTACTTCCGTTTTTGAATGTTTTGAGAATGTCTTTTTACAAAGGGGACATGCCGTCACTAATAAATCAGGTCTATTCTTAAGCAGGGTTTCAAGGGCATTCTTTGTAACCTCATCCTTTTTACTCACCGGCGTATTCAGCAGGCCAAGGCTTCCGCCGCAACATAAGGCATCTGCGCGTTCATTCTTTGAAGGAAGCAGGTCGGAGATCTTACCCAGGAGTTCCCTGGGGGCATTATAGATATTTCCGCCCCTGCCAAGGTCGCATGGATCGTGGTAAACCACTTTACGGTGCTGGCTCTGTAATGCAATCCGGCCATCCTTTACAAGGTCAAGAATATACTGGGAATGATGTTCTATCCTGATCGGCAAGTTGTATTCTTCGCGAAAAACCTTGTAGCAGATAGGGCAGGAGGTCACCAGCAGTTTGGCCCTGGTCTGCCGTATCAGGATCTTGTTGAATTCTATCAGTTCGTTGGCCTGCTTGTCCTTACCCGCCAGCATAAGCGGCCTTCCACAGCAAACGCTTCCGCCACGATCGAGAAAGAGGTAATTCACCCCGGCTTCAGTGAAGATGCCTTCCATTGCCCTGGTGATAGTTGGCGTAAGGTGCGACATGCAGCCTGCGAAATAGACTACATCGGCAAAGCCGGGACGGCTGTTGCTGAGATAAGAAAAGGACGAAACCTGGCCCGATCCGATTTCCCTTCTTTTGATAAGCCTCAGCGAATCCACTTTGATCCCGACAGGGCAGGCTTCCTGGCAGCGGCCGCATAGCATACACGTCATTGCAACGTTCTCGGGAATATACTGTTCTCTTTGACCGCGGATGAGATACACCGCCTGTATCCCGCTGATCCCCGCTGCAAAGTTAAGCTGGCAGGCATCGATACAGATTCCGCAGCGTGAGCAGGAATTGGCTTCAAGGCTCGAAAAACTCGATCCCCACTTCCTCGGCTGTATGCTGCAATGCCTGAACACTATCAGCAGGAGTTCCGAGGGAATGTGCATATACCTGGAATTGGGAATCATGATGAAGAACAGTCCGAGTACCAGCGAGTAAGACCACCAGAAATAATATGCTATCATTTCGGCGGAACCTGGAGTTACCGAGAAAAGAAGCCTGCCAAGGTTTTGTGTGAGAAATCCTCCACCCCCGCCGAAGAAGCCCGCAGTATAACTTTCGGCAAGGAGCCTCATCGGAAAGATCAACCAGAGACATGTAAGAGCAATACGGTCGAACAGGCTGTGATTCGTGGTTTGTTTCATCCCGAACCATTTCGACTGCTTCCGTTTGATCATGGCAAGCACCAGCCCGCTCAGAATGAACAGCAGTATAAAGTCCATGATGAACCTGAAAAACGCAGGGACCGTGAAGATCTCAAAAAACAGGACCAGCCGGTCGTGGATGAAAAACTTCAGGAAAATGGGATAATAGGGGGCATTGATATGTGAGCCGTGGTAGATCCTTGATTCCAGGTTTCCGATCACGATAAGGAGAAACCATCCAAGGGCAAAGCTCATATGCATGTATCCCAGCATGGGATTGCGTTTCCAAAGTTTCCTGTGGATGAGCGATTCGAGGAAGATCTCTTTAAGGGAGGCAAATATCTTGGATGGATTCCGTATCCCGGCAGATAATTTGACCTTGTCAACCGCAGGTAGTGCTTTAATCCAGCGGTAATAATGCATGCCTATGCTCCAGGCTATATATATAAGCCCGAGACTGAACGGAAGAACGAATAAATTAAATTTTATCATCCCAATAGTTCAATAGCCCGGTTCATCGCCATGATCAGGTTCCTGAGGTTAACACCCCGCGGGCAGACCAGCTGGCATTTACCGCAGAACATGCATTTTTTCAGTTCGGTTTTAACGGACTCGACTTCACCCCGGCGGATTATTGTATGGAGTTTGCGGATATTGAAATCGGTAAACCCTGCCGCAGAGCAGCTTGCACTACAACTGCCGCATCCAATACAAAGATCCAGCGAAGGTTCGAAAGACCTGACCAGGCTGATATACCTGAAGTCGCCATGGTCATGATCAAGCTGTCGGTCCTTTGTTATGGTATATCCGAAATCAGGCATGCTCTTCAATGCTTGCTGTTAAATATTCCGACGTCAGTGCAGCTGCAGCCCTGGCATCGGCTATAGCCTCGGTAACCGACACCGGGCCTTTCACTGCTCCTGTGAGGAAAACCCCGGGAATCCCGCTGAGATTGTTTTGAATATGGCTGTCGGCTGGGTTGACGAAACCATCAGTCCCTGTCTTAAGACCGATCATGCCTGCTACGGATGCAGTGCCGGCAGCAGGCACAAATCCGACAAGCAAAACAAGCAGGTCAACCGTCATTTTCAATGGTTTCCCTGTAAGTGTGTCCTCTGTCCTGATCACAATGGAACCATCAGGATTTTCGGCACATTCCGACAAACGCCCGCGGATAAAACTAATGCCCCATTTTTGCTGGGCCTCATAATAAAGCTCTTCAAAATTCCTGTCGTACATCCGCAGGTCCATATAAAAACTAAACACCACTGAGCCGGGATACATTTCCTTGAGTTCAATGGCCTGCTTGACGCCTGTAACACAGCATACCTTAGAGCAGTATAGGTTTCCCACTTTCTCATCCCTGGATCCCACGCAATGAATGATGCCAATGCGTTTCGGGATTTTCCCTTCGGCGGTAAGAATGCCTTTCCCTGATTTGAATTTTACTTCAAGGTCTGCGGATGTGATCACGTTGTTATATATGCCGTACCCGTATTCCTCTTTCCTGCGGGCTTCGAACAGGTCGAAACCCGTGGCAACGATCAGGGCATTGGCAGTAAAGTGTGATTTCATCACGGATCCTGCATCCTGCATCCCGCAGGTGACAGTAAATTCATTGTTTTGCCTGGTTATCCTGCTTATTGAAATCCCCCTGGCAACATGGACATCCTTCATCCCTTCCCCTGTGAATTCAAGTACTTCGGATGCCTTCCTGCGGTCGGGGAAAAGCCTGTCCCAGTGAGCCACATGCCCGCCGGTTTCATTTTCTTTTTCGAGGAGGGTGACTTCATAGCCCTGGCGGGCAAGCATTCCTGCTGCTGTCATTCCTGCAATTCCACCTCCAATAACGATAACGGACTTACCCATATCAATAAAATTTAAGGTGAGTAGGGGATTTAGGCTGGCCCATTGAGTTCCCTTCCTTGTCGAGAAATTTCTTCTCCGGGTCGTATGGGATGCCGATCTTATCAAGAAGAGGTTCAACAGGGACCTGGTGGACCTGGAGACCGAGATCCCAGGGATCATATCCCAGGAGCAGCCCGGCAAGTTCTTCGTAGGTCACCACGGGGATCCCCTGGCCTCCTTCACCGTAGGTAGTGCCTTCCATTTCGGAAATGGCATATTGCCAGCGGTCGAGGAACATGGGGCAGCCCGGGCAGTTGGTGAGGATGAGTTCGGGTTTATAGGGTTTCATCGAATCAAATTTCTTTTTCGAAGCTGATATTGAATAGCCCCTGTTTGCTTTTACGAGGTATTGCCTGAAGCCGAACCCGCAGCAATGCCGGCGTTCAGGGTAATCAATGACTTCGCCTCCCCATTCTTCGATCATCCCTACGAGTACATAGGGATATTCGGCTCCACCCACACCTTTGCTGGGGAACATCCTGGAATAATGGCATCCTATATGTTCCACCACCCTGATTGGAGCCCCGGTAACATGGTTTACAAGACGGTATTTCCCTGCATCGCTTATTTCTTTTCTGAGTTTAAATGTCACATCGCTGGCATGGGCCAGGTTTTCAGGTTTGACAAACTCCCGGCCTGTTGCGTTTTTCAGGTGAACCCTTATCTTTTCTTCAATTTCGGGAAAATGATGCCAGGTCTCAAGAACCTCACTGTAAAGGCCGAAACTTGTAATGCAGGATGTGACGAAGTTCCTGTAACCCGCCTCGGTCATCAGTGCAAACTGCCTTGCCACCATGGTCATTGCAGTTTCAAAGGGCACTATGTCGGAATGGTATCCTATTCCCGAACAGGTGGTATGGGAGGGATTCTCGAAGACATCCTTTCCCAACTCCTTCATATACCTGAGGAAGGTTTTTTCGGCTCCCGGGAAGAAGTTCTGCCTTACGCAGCTCCTGACGTAAAAGTAATTGTCTCCTGCAATTTCCTTCTGGTAGTCATTCCATATCAGTCGTTTGCCTTCAACTTTCATGTTTCGGTAGTATGATCTTTGTTCACTGCAGTATATATGTGTCTGATATAATCATTCTGAAGGCCGTCGCCGAGCTCCATTCCCATCTCCTCAGCTTTTTGCTTTGAGAAGTATTCTATTTTTTCGAACCTCTCAGTTCCTCCTGTTTCATCAAAAATCTTTTTAATCTCATCGAGGTCTTCCTGAGGAATGGCCCGGAGAACTCCCGGCCCGGCTTTTTTGTAATTGGCACCCAGCCTGTCCATGATTTTTTCCATGTTCTGGAATTCCCATTCCCAGACAGGGCCCTGCTCGGGATGATTTTCGGGCGTGATCTGGGAGGGATAGAGGCAATACCCGTATTCAAGGATCCAGTGGCCCACTGTTCTTTTGATTGCCAACTGCTGCCTGCCCTTTTCAGATTCAACGAAGTATCCCAGCTCCTGTGAAAGTGAGCGTAGGGCTGTAATGAGGAGGCCCGGGGCATTATTCCTGGGACACCTGGTTACACACGACATACATTCCCCGCAGTACCAGATGGTATCGCTTTTCAGAAGCTCTTCTAACTTTTCATCATCCCTGGTCTGGAGGATGTCAACAAGTTTCCGGGGCTGGTAATTGTAGAATTCGGCAGCAGGGCAGATGGCAGTGCAGGTGCCGCAGTTAAGGCAGGCGGTAAGGCCCTCGACAAAGCGGATATCCTGCCTCAGTTTTTCGTATAAAGCTCCCATGGTATAACAAAGATATTAAAAAGGATCATTTGAGAGTAAAAGCGTAACTCAGAAGGTTACACCCCATCTGAAGGGCTTTAAGCCTGGTGGGCTCACTGTCATGATGCACCTCAGGATCTTCCCATCCGTCTCCAAGATCGCATTCATAAGAATAAAACACAACCAGGCGGCCTTCCCAGACCAGGCCAAAGCCCTGTGCCGGTTTGCCGTCGTGCTCATGGATCTTGGGTAAGCCATTCGGAAAATCAAATTTCTGGTGGTAGACGGGGTATGAAAATGGTACTTCCACAAGTTCAAGCTCGGGAAAGATAAGTTTTAGTTGCGGCCTGATGTATTTATCCATGCCGTAGTTGTCGTCAATGTGAAGGAACCCGCCGGCTATCAGGTATTTCCTGAGATTTTTCGCCTCCTGCTCCGAGAAGACGACATTTCCATGGCCAGTCATATGAACGAAGGGATAATTCATGATCTCGGGATTCCCGGCATCAACGGTAGCAATCTCTTCGCTGATACTGGTTCCCATGCTCCTGTTGGCGAATTTCACAAGGTTCGGAAGTGAGGTGGGGTTGGCATACCAGTCGCCTCCTCCGCTGTATTTTAAAAGTGCTACCTGGTATGATCCCGGTGAAAATGAAGTACATGCTAAGCCCAGGATCCCCAGGAAAAGCATTGCTGCCAATTTATTCTTCATTTTCGTCATTCCGTGATTCATGGTTTACATTTTGTTGATCAGGTTCATCGCAGCTGTGACATATACCCCGGCTGTTTCAGTTCTCAGCCGGCTTTCGCCCAGGCTTACGGGCAGGTAACCTGCCTTGACAGCATCTGCAATCTCCTCTGTAGTAAAGTCGCCTTCAGGCCCGATCAGAACGACAGCGTCATGAGCTTTGGTATATACCTTCTGAATTTCTTCCTCTTTCCCGCTAATGCAGGTTGCGATAAACCTCTCCCCGGCCAGGTTTTCCTTCAGGAAATCTTTTAAGCTGACAGCGGCATTCAGCAAAGGCAGCCTGGTTTTAAGCGACTGTTTGACCGCTGAAACCAGGATCCTTTTGAGCCTGTCGTCGTTGACCCTGTTCCTCTCGGATCGCGTGCAAAACAGTGGGGTGATCTCATCAATCCCTATCTCTGCCGATTTCTCAAGGAACCATTCGAACCTGTCGGAATTTTTAGTCGGGGCTATGGCAATATGAAGCCTGAACCCTTTTGAAAATCCGTTTGTATGTGTAGCTAATATTGCTGCAGAAACACATCCTGAGCTTGTTCCTGATATCTCAGCGTCGTAAAGGTACCCTTTGCCATCGGTCACGTGAATGATATCGCCAATGCCAAGCCTCAGGACTTTGAGACAATGCCTTGACTCATCCTCATCAAGCCTGATGAGGCCGTTTGCGACAGTGTTGCTGAAAAACAGTATCATTAAACGGGTCTGGAGTTTAAAGGAACCCCTTAGTCGATAACGATCTTTCCGGCTTTTGTACCGTTATTGCCTGTCAGCCTTACAAAATAAATTCCTTTTGCCAGGCCTCTAAGGTCGATTGTCTCTTTCATGGATTTCCTGCTTTCCTGAATGTTCCTGGTATAGACTTCCAGGCCTTCGGTTGTTAATATGCTCAGGTGCTGTGCCTCTGTGCATACCTTGCACTCAAGTGTAAACAGTCCGTGTGAAGGATTCGGATAAATGGATATGCCTTCAATGTCAACAGCCTGCTCCCTGATACCGACTTCTCCCTGTATGAGTATATCACTTAAATAAAGGTTGTTCCCGTTCCTGTTATAGGATTCGAACATCAGCTTTATATTCGATTTCCCAGCGTAAGCAGCGAGGTCAATGGTATAACATCCTACGCCGTAAGAACCTCCGCACCAGTCATTGGCGCTTTGCGGGACAAATGAAGTTGCTGAAGGAGGAGCTGTAACAAAATTTGTTGCAGTTCCGTCAGGACCCTTTGACCAGATCCGGGTCCAGGTCTTTCCGCAGTCTTCAGAGATCTTGATGATCAGCGAATCTTTGATTGCCAGTCTCTGTGCATAAGCATGCCTGAAGCTCAGTTCGATGGGAGGGGTAGAAGGCATCAACAGCGGAGGGCTGATAAGCTGATCGCGACGGCCGACATATGGATAATTATATAAATTCATCCTGGCGGCTTTGCTTCCCGTTGCGAGCCCTGGCACTGTAATGGTATCCCAGGTCATGTCATTTTCGGGATTTACTATAGTCCAATGATGATCGGAGAAACCTCCTGCGAAATTTTCGTGGAAAGCAGTGCTGTAACCTCCGTTCAGTATGTATTGCGTTTTTGTGAGGGAGCCCGGGCCGTTAGAGTTGGTGGCAGTAAGTTTCACATCGTAAGGTCCAAAAATATTGAAAACGACCTGTGGGTTCTGATCTGTAGCCGAAGAGCCGTTAACATAGGTAACGGCATCAGGGGTGAATTGCCATGACCATGCATTGGGGCAGTATTGTGTGAGATCGGTGAACCTGACTGTATCCCCGATGCAGAGCACCTGCTTGTCGGATGCAAAATTAACGGCAGGCATCAGTGTATTGCTGACGGTTATATAAGCTGTCTTGGTAATACTGTCTGTTGAAAATTCATTCCAGCATTTTAGTTTAACCGGGTAAGTCCCCGGGCTGCTGTATAGTATGCCCGAGGGGTTTCTCAGGTTTGAAGTTCCCGGGCTTGCCCCGTTGAAAGTCCAGCTCCAGTATGTTGGAACTCCTGCTGAGAGATCTGTAAAAGTGACAGGACAACTCGGGGGAATGACGGTCTGGTTTGCTGTGAAATCGGCAGTAACCGGCGCATGGTACATATCGGAACCCCAAAGCCCTCTTCCGTAAGAGCAAGCTTTGATATTGTCCTGCGACACAGAATCATTGTCATATTGTATCTCAAGTTCAGTTATCCTCGCGCTTGCAGGAAGCCCCTGGCTGAAAGAGATCCATCCGTTGGTGTATGAGTCTTTATAATAGACCCCTGCATCGGTTCCTACATACAGGCCTTCGCTTGCATTTTTATAATAAGCAATGGTACTTACATGAACAGCAGGCAGGTTTCCTGTAATTTCGGTCCATGACATCCCTTTGGTTGTGGATTTATAAACCTTGGTACCCGAGGTCAGGTAAACGATATTTGGATCTGTGGGATGGGTTGCGATGGATGTGGCCGTCATCGGCGAAGGCAGGTAACTTGTGATATTAAGCCAGGTCGGACTTGCATCCAGGCAGTTATCCGAGCGGAAAAGCTTGCTGTCGGAACGTGCTGCAAACAGAACATTGCTGTCGGCTGAAGAGTGTTCAAGAACAGCCATGTCAGTCCCGTTCGACCCTGCAAGGTTGTCGGAGATCTTTGTAAAATGGACTGTCGCGCCGGGAAGCACATTGGGTGCCCTCCAGATATTTTTAAAACCTATAAACATACTCCTGTGGTTGGATTTGCTAAGGACGAACGGGGTGACCCATGCGCCACTTTCGGTGATGCCGTTTACGCCGTTCCCTGCAATATGGACTTCGCTTGCATTGTTATACCTGCGATAGAGGTCACCGTAATAGATGGTGTAAAAAGTATAGGCAGCATTGGTGTAGTCAATGGCACATTCCATACCGTCTCCACCCCCTGTTGCAAGCCAGCCGGAGCCTGTAAACGTATAGGTACCGTTATCCTGGAATCCGTTGATGACTTTGTTTTTTGCTGTCTGAGCTACGCCCAGCTTGTAGATCTGGCCTATGGTCATGGTCTCTGTATGATATGTCCAGGAGGTGCCTGCGTTGGCAGAAGCCCATAATCCTCCGTCGTTACAAGCATAAAGATTCCCGTTGACGGGAGAGAATGAAAGCATATGGCAGTCGGCATGAACTGCAGGTGCGCTGCATCCACCATACCAGTGGGAACAGATAGCCCAGGTGGTACCCCCGTTAGTTGATTTCCAGCAGTCAACACCGCCTACGAAAACCATTTCGGCGTTGGTCGGGTTTACTGCAAGTGCCAGGTCATACCATCCCTGTCCGCCTGAACCGGATCCGTCGCAGGATCCATCAAGAATATTGGGAGTGGTGGAACGGGTCGTAAAATTAAGGCCTGAATCGGTCGAACGGTAAAGCCCGAGGTAACCGCTTGATCCGTTTGAATAAAGTACGTAAACATAGCTTGAACTGGCTGCAGAAACTGCTATCACTGCACGCTGGGCGCTGGCAGGCAGCCCCGAAGTTACCTGTGTGAATGTCAAGCCATTGTCGGTTGAACGGTAAAAGTTGTAATCTGCAACAGCATAAACTGTATTGGGATCCCCCGGTTTGAATTTGATATCTTTAAAGTTTCCGCTTCTCTGGTTTGTCCAGGTGGCCCCGCCATCGATTGTCCTGAAAACTCCGCTGCTGGCGGCTGCAAGCATGACCATGGGGTTTGTCGGATGAATAAGCATATTGCCGATAGTTGCATTGCCCATCCCTGTTTTGGAAGGAGCCCAGGTATGGCCTGCGTCGGTGCTTTTATAAACGCCCATGCCGGGTGCATCACCTGCATCCCGGTCACCAGTTCCGATGAAGATTGTGCCTGGATTTGAGTAATCCACGACTATGGCTGAAACGCCAAGGGTTGGAAGGGTATCCGTTGAAGTTGCCCAGTTCACGCCTCCGTCGGTTGTGTACCAGAAGCCACCCGAGGGAGCTCCGATGTAAAAGGTATTGGGATCAGTAGGATGATACCCGATATTATTTATTCTGCCCAGGCCTTCATACCCTGCCGGTCCGGGTGAAGGGATCACCGATGGGCCGAGTGAAATCCAGTTCCCTACCTGTGACTTCTGAGGGGTTTTAGTCGCTTTGTAAGCATCATATGCATTCATCGTGGCGTCAGGGGCGGGAAGTGAACCGTCGGGATTGATACGGCTCTGCATCATATACTCCCAGCGCTTGAAAATTTTCCATCCGCATCCTTTGGTGATGGGGCGATCCTTCCAGTAAGTGTAGAAGGCCTTCTGAGTCTTGAAAAAATTCTGGTTGGGATCCTGCATCATGCTTACCCAGTAAGGATAATCGGCAGTATCCATCTTGACGTTCTGGGACAACATTACTGAGGGTTTCCCGAAGACAAAAAGCAGGAGGGCAATAAGGAAAAGTTTTTTCATGATAAATAAGGTTTATAACCTAGCAAAGGTACTAAAGAAAACGAAGCCCAGGTTGTGAATTTTGATCAGTCTTTTACTGCAAACCGGAGAATGATGAGATTGCAAATGAATGAGGCTTATCATGGGAACATTGGCTACTTTGATTATTTTTGCCCGATGACAGAGAGTGAAGTTCATAACAGGTGCTTCCATTGCGGAGAGGACTGTGTATCGGTAACGATAATGTTTGAAGAGAAGCCATTCTGTTGCCAGGGTTGCCAGATGGTATATGCGATCCTCAGCAGTAGCAATTCGGGCGAGTATTATAAGCTGAGTGAATACCCGGGCGTTAAAAACAGTACCGGGGAGGCTGGTAAACGCTATGATTTTCTTGATAATGAAGAAATAAAAAAAGAGATACTTGATTTCTCAGATAACGGGGTGTCAAGGGTTAAGTTTTTCATCCCTAATATTCACTGCAGTTCATGTATATGGCTTCTTGAAAACCTTCACAGGCTTCAACCGGGAATAATGCGGTCGGGCGTACATTTTACCAAAAAAGAAGCCACTTTCACGTTTCGTGAATCAGAGATCACGCTGAGGGGTCTTGTTGAATTGCTGGCTTCGGTAAATTACGCTCCATACATTTCACTTGAGTCTGTGGACAAGAGCCGTAATAAGAGCGTAAACCGTGGATTGTATTACAGGCTTGGGGTTGCCGGATTTTGTTTCGGGAATATCATGCTGTTCAGTTTCCCTTCCTACCTGGCGGTGGATGATTCTGTTGAACAATTCATCAGGCAGAATTTTGGTATACTGAATATCATTCTTGGGATCCCGGTTGCATTTTATTCGGGATCGGGTTTTTTTATTTCAGCCTACAGGGGCTTGAAAAGGCGGTTTATCAGTATTGATCTGCCGATAGCAATCGGGATAATGGCCCTGTTCTTCCGCTCAGCCTATGAGATCATTTCCGGTACCGGCCCGGGCTTCATGGATTCACTTGCAGGGCTGTTGTTTTTCCTCCTGATAGGGAAATGGTACCAGGGGCTGACGTACCAGGCCCTGTCATTTGAAAGGGACTACCGTTCTTATTTCCCGGTTGCCGTCACCCTGGTTTCTGACTCAGGCGAAGAAAGTATACTTCCCCTGAAGAATCTCAGGACAGGGATGAGGATTCTTATAAGGAATAACGAGCTTATACCGGCTGATTCCATACTAATCAAAGGAGAGGGCTCAATTGATTACAGCTTCGTAAGCGGAGAATCAGAGCCTGTGAAAAAGATCGAGGGGCAGAGAATTTATGCAGGGGGCAAGCAAGCCGGGCCTGCCATCGAGGTTTTGGTTGAAAAAGAAGTCACCCAGAGCAGGCTTACCGAGATCTGGAACCAGGAACAGGGTGCTGAATCAGGGCCTAACAAATGGGAATCGCTCATCGATGTGATCAGCCGTTATTTTACTGCCATTATACTGCTTCTCGCACTTGTCACAGGGATCATTTGGTGGTTTATTAACCCTTCCCAGGCTGCCCTGGTGGTCACTTCAATCCTGATAGTCGCCTGTCCCTGTGCCCTGGCTATGACCCTGCCATTTTCCTTTGGCGGGGCTATGAGGGTATTCGGCAGGAACGGCTTCTACATCAAACGCAGCTCAGTTGTCGAGGCTCTTTCCCGCATCGATACTATCGTTCTTGATAAGACAGGCACTTTGACCAAGAATCATGACCTTGAAGCAAATCTTGATCATCTCGATCTCCCGGAAAGTTACCTGGCCCTTATAAGGTCAGTGGCAAGGCATTCGACCCATCCGATGAGCCTGGCTGTTTACCAGACACTTCCGGGCATGAACACGATGCCGGTTTCGGGGTTTACCGAGTATCCTTCGAAAGGAATTGAAGGAACAGCAGGCGGCCATCTCTTCAGGCTGGGCTCGGATGAATTCGTTCTCGGCAGCAGGAGCGTGGCCGGAGCTGCGGGGAGCTTGTATGTTTCAGCGGACGGAAAGCCATCAGGATACATTATATTAAAACATAAGTACAGGGAAGGAATGAAGGATGTACTTAATTCCCTTGGCCGGAAATATGAACTGCACCTGCTTTCGGGTGATAATGATGCTGAATTTGAGGCACTTATTGGATTCTTCCCTTCCAGGGAACACCTGAACTTTAACCAGAGCCCGCTGGATAAACTTAATTATGTGAGGAAACTGAAGGCTGAAGGGAAAAGGGTCATGATGATAGGGGATGGGCTGAATGATGCCGGCGCCCTGCATGAGAGCGACTGCGGGATATCAATTGCAGATGATGTATACCATTTTTCACCTTCCTGCGATGCTATACTTGAATCAAGGCAATTCAGGAAACTTGACAGCTTTCTAAGGCTTAGCAAAAACAGTCGCAGGATAGTAATTGCGAGCATGATGTTTTCATTCTTTTATAACCTCATCGGGTTGAGTTTTGCAGTCACCGGCAACCTTACACCCATTGTTTCTGCTATATTGATGCCGCTCAGCTCTGTGTCGGTTATCTCTCTAATTACCATTGCAATATACCTTGCTGCAGGACGTGAAGGCTTAAATAAGGGCTATTCAGTCTGATTATAAATATTGAGTATTTTTAGTATTTCAGTATTTTAATCTTGGAATTGTGATTACTATGTTATTAAATTTGTTTCACACAGAATTTTTCCCCCGTGAATGTCATTCTTATTCTTGTTGGTTTCAGTCTGATGGTTGCCCTTGTCGGCCTTGCCGCTTTCTTCTGGTCGGTAAGGACCGGGCAGTATGATGATCCTTATAGTTCATCAGTAAGGATATTATTTGATGATGAACAGCCTGAAGAATCTGAGTCCAAGGTAGCGGATGCCACTCGAAGCGCAAGTCCAACCAAGAAAATATAAACATGGAAAATCAAAAATTTTACTACGACAACAAATCTGTCAAGTTGTTCGCCTATGCCACTCTTCTCTGGGGTGTCATCGGTATGGTAGTAGGCCTTTTACTGGCTTTACAGTTCATATGGCCTCAGCTGACCTTCGGTATACCATATACTACTTTTGGCAGGATAAGGCCGATCCACACGAATGCGGTAATCTTTGCATTCGTCGGAAACGGCATGTTTTGCGGGATTTATTATTCGCTTCAGCGCTTATGCAAAGCCAGGATGTTTAGCGACATCCTCAGCAAGATCCATTTCTGGGGATGGCAGTTGATCATTGTTGCTGCTGCCCTCACATTTGCTTTCGGCTTCACCACCGGGAAGGAGTATGCCGAACTTGAATGGCCCATCGACATCCTGGTCGCCGTGATCTGGATCGTATTCGGCTGGAACATGATAGGCACCATCATTAAGCGCCGTACAAGGCATATTTATGTTGCCATCTGGTTTTATCTTGCCACTTTCGTTACCGTTGCAGTTCTTCATGTTGCAAACAGCATTGAGATCCCGGTGACATTTTTCAAATCGTATATTGCGTATGCAGGAGTGCAGGATGCACTTGTTCAGTGGTGGTATGGGCATAATGCCGTTGCTTTCTTCCTTACAACGCCTTTCCTTGGACTGATGTATTATTATCTGCCCAAGGCTGCAAACCGGCCGGTTTATTCCTACCGATTGTCGATCGTACATTTCTGGGCCCTGATCTTCCTGTATATCTGGGCAGGCCCCCACCATCTGATTTATTCAGCTCTTCCTAACTGGACGCAGTCGCTCGGTGTTGTGTTCTCGGTCATGCTCATAGCTCCTTCCTGGGGCGGCATGGTGAACGGACTACTGACACTGCGTGGTGCATGGGATAAGGTGCGTGAGGATCCTGTTCTTAAATTCATGGTGGTTGCAGTGACCGCTTATGGTATGTCCACTTTCGAAGGCCCGATGATGTCGACCAAAACAGTGAATGCGATATCCCATTTCACAGACTGGACAGTAGGCCATGCACATATAGGGGCGCTGGGTTGGAACGGTTTTATGACCTTTGCAGTTCTTTACTGGCTGCTCCCGAGGATATTCAGGACAAACCTGTATTCGAAAAAGCTTGCCAACATGCATTTCTGGATTGGCACCCTGGGTATTGTCTTTTATGCAGTACCTCTTTACTGGGGTGCAATCACCCAGTTCCTGATGTGGAAAGAGTTCACCCCTGAAGGCTTCCTGAGGTATCCCAATTTCCTTGAAACCGTTACCCAGCTGAGACCCATGTATGCTGCAAGGGCCATCGGGGGCGCATTATATATTACAGGTGTGGTAATCGGCGTTTACAACCTCATCCTGACCGTTCGCCAGGGTGACTTCCTTGCAGATGAAGCCGCATCGGCACCTGCCCTGGAATCCATTTCAGGAAAACGTGCAGCAGGCGAAGGAGCTCACCGCTGGCTCGAGCGCAGGCCCATACAGTTCACTATTATTGCCCTTATCGCCATTCTCATCGGTGGGATCATAGAGATAGTACCGCTGTACCTCATAAAAACCAACATCCCGACTATTGCAAGCGTAAAACCATATACACCGCTCGAACTTCAGGGCCGTGACATTTATGTGAGGGAAGGATGTTATACATGCCATTCCCAGCAGGTAAGGCCTTTCCGGTCCGAAACCGAGCGTTATGGCCAGTACGCCAAAGCAGGCGAATATGTTTATGACCATCCTTTCCAGTGGGGTTCCAAACGTAACGGGCCAGACTTGTCGAGGGAAGGGGTTGTAAGCGGAAAGCAATACAAGCCGAATTCATGGCATTACAATCATATGTTGAATCCCCAGAAACTCAATGCGCAGTCCATAATGCCTGTTTACAAATGGCTGATCGCCGATGATCTGGATATGAGCACAACACCCAAAAAGATCAGGGTGATGCAGATGCTCGGGGTTCCTTATCCTGAAGGTTTTGATAAGATTGCCAACGACGACCTTATGAAGCAGGCATCATCGATATCTGCAGACCTTAAGACACAGGGAATCGACTGTGCCCCGAACAAGGAGATCATAGCCCTGATCGCATACCTTCAGAGGCTTGGCGTTGACATTCATTCGGCAGGCCTGCCTACCGCTGCTGTCGCCGGATCAACTGTTAAATAGCAACAGCCATGTTCAGCGAAATTTTTCAGTCGGTCAACGGCATCAATTATTTCGGAGTTATCTCAACTGTTATCTTCTTTGTCTTCTTTACTGCGGTTGCATTTCATGCATTTTCAATGAAGAAGGAAGAATTGTCGGATTTCAGCCGTATGCCGTTCGAGGATGAAACAAAAGATTCAAATGATGTTTAAGATTTAAAAATATTACCATGGAAATCAATGATAAAAATCCAGTTGAAAAAGATGAACTGACAGGTGATAAACTGTTGTCGGGGCATGATTATGATAATATCAGGGAGCTGGACAACCGCCTGCCAAAATGGTGGTTGTGGTTATTTATCATCACTATTGTCTATGCCGTGATCTATGTGTTCGTTTTTGATGTGATCAAGGTCGCGCCTCATCAGGAGGATGAATATAACAAGGAAATGGCTGCTGCAGCTTCTCTTGCTCCTGTGGCACAGGCAATGGTTTTTGATACACTTATAGCTCCGTTGACTGACCAGTCGGCGCTTGAAGCAGGCAAAGCAATTTTTGACAAGAATTGCGTGGTTTGCCACAAAGCACAGGGGCAGGGTCTTGTAGGGCCTAACCTGACCGATAACTTTTCCATTCATGGATGCAGGTATTACGATGTTGTGACTGTGATTGCGAACGGTGTTCCTGAAAAGGGCATGATATCCTGGAAAACTCAGCTAACCAAAGATCAGATCACCCAGGTGGCAAGTTATACAATGACCCTGAAGGGTGCCAATCCTCCTGATCCTAAAGCACCCCAGGGCGACCCCTGTAAGTGATATGAAACCGAATGATAATCAGCAAAGCTTTCGCGACAGGCTTTATACCATCGATGAAAGCGGTAAACGTCTTTGGGTTTTTGCAAAAAAGCCCAAAGGCATTTTAACCACGTGGAGAAATATTGTAGGTTTCATCCTCCTGGCCTTCTTTTTTATTGCTCCTTTTGTGAAAGTGAGGGGTGAGCAGTTCCTTCTGTTTGATTTCCTGAACAGGAAATTCGTGATTTTCGGGGCACAGTTCTGGCCCCAGGATTTTAACCTCTTCTTCATCGCTATGATAATCATGATGGTGTTTGTCATCCTGTTTACCGCAACATACGGCAGGATCTGGTGCGGATGGGCTTGTCCCCAGACGGTTTTCATGGAAGTTATCTTCAGGAGGGTTGAATACTGGATTGAGGGGGACTTTCAGAAACAGAAGCAGCTGGATGCAATGGAATGGAGCGGGACGAAGATCTTTAAAAGGAGCCTTAAGCACATCATTTTTTATGTGATCTCATTCATCATAGGGAACCTTTTCCTGGTATACATTATAAGTTCTGACGCTTGGTTCAGGCTGATCACTGATAAACCTTCAGAACATATAACCGGTCTTATCATAATGGCCGTTTTTTCTTTTGTATTCTATTTCATTTTCTCCTGGTTCCGCGAGCAGGTCTGCACTATTGTCTGCCCATACGGAAGGCTGCAGGGGGTATTGCTCGATCCATCTACAGTTGTAATTTCTTACGATTACAAAAGGGGAGAAGAACGGAGTCCATTCAGGAAATCGGAGAACCGTCAGGAAAGTAAAAAAGGGGATTGTATCGATTGCCGTCAATGTGTTCATGTATGCCCTACCGGGATCGATATCAGGAATGGCACCCAGCTCGAATGTATCAACTGTGCCTGCTGCATTGATGCATGCAACGAGATGATGAAGTCGGTGGGTTTCAGGCCCGGCCTGATACGTTATTCGTCCGAGAAAATGGTAGCTGAGGGCAAGCCCTGGAAATTTACTGTTCGCTCGGCGGGCTATACAACGGTGCTGATTGCTCTTCTTGTAGTTTTCGGTTATTTCCTTGTCGGCAGGAACCCTGTAGAAGCCACTGTGATGAGGTCTCCGGGAACGCTTTTTCAGGATATGGGTGAGGGCAAGATAGCCAATCTTTATGATATAAAGATCGTGAACAAGACAGTGAATGATTTCCCTGTACAGATAAAACTTCTCTCAGGCAGGGGCGAAGTAAAGATTATTGGTAACGAGCCTGTTATTAAAAAGCAGACAGTGGGGGAGGCGGTGTTTTTCATTATCCTTGATAAGAATGACATTCCGAAAGGCAAGCTGGAACTGAAGGTCGGAATATTCAGCGGAGGTAAGGAACTGGATGAGACCAAAGCAACTTTTTTTGGACCTGAAAAATAACAGAGATGAAATTCAACTGGGGTACCGGGATTTTTATATTCATTATTCTTTTCATGTCTGCCTGTGCAGCATTCTTCATTTTTGCTAACAGGCAGGACAATTCTCTTGTCGAGAGCGATTATTACGCTAAAGGCCTTAAGTATGAAGAGGTGCTTCAAAAGATAAGAAATACCGCTGCCCTTAAGGAAGCACCCGGCATTCAGTTTGCGAAAGGATGGCTTGATATAAGATACCCTGCAGATATGAAAGGCAGGGTAGTCGAGGGATCTGTTTTCCTTTACCGTCCATCCGACAGGACATTTGACCTTGTCATCCCTCTTGCATTTGATACAGCATTACTCCAGCATATCCCATCGGCAAGCCTGCATAAAGGCAAGTATATTATTAAGCTCGACTGGACAATGAACGGCAAGTCCTTTTATTTCGAGAAAGAAATATATGTAGAATGATAGTATACTTTCAGGCATTGTTTATAGGACTCCTCGGAAGCCTGCATTGTGCCGGGATGTGCGGCCCAATAGCCCTGGCGCTACCGGTAAAGCAGACCGGATGGAGCACGCGTCTTGCATGCAGCATGCTTTATAATTCGGGCAGGATCTTAACTTATTCCGCTATGGGATTGTTACTTGGCCTGCTTGGGATGGGGCTGTTTTTATGGGGAATTCAGAGGTGGGTATCGATAGTGCTTGGATCCTTAATGATTTTATGGGTAATCCTTTCAGTGTTTCTCAGCCGTCAATTGATGCAGACCAGCCTGCTGGGCCTGGTTTCAGGTTATAAAAAGATCTTCGGAAGTTTTTTCAGCCGCCGTACGTATAGCTCTGTGTTTATTATCGGACTGTTGAACGGTTTGTTACCTTGCGGCCTGGTTTATCTGGCACTTGCAGGGGCAGTTGTCAGTTCAGGTCCTTTTGAAGGCGCCTTTTACATGTTCTTTTTCGGCCTGGGAACAATGCCTGTCCTGCTTGCCGTGACACTCGCAGGTAATGTGATTGGGTTGAAATTCCGCAACCTCGTTAAAAAGCTGATCCCATACCTGATCCTGATCATTGGGATACTGTTCATTCTGAGAGGACTTAACCTGGGCATACCATACATCAGCCCGAAGATGGATACAAAAACTGAAGTACCCGCCTGTTGCCATGGAGAATAATTGATGATAATTTCACAAATGAGCTTATTTTTGCAAACAATAAACAATAGTAATCCAAATTAAACATCAGAAGTATGAAACGAATAGCTATTCTTTTGGTATCAGTTTTCGCAGTTGGAATGATCTTCTCGTCCTGCGGAGGCGGAAGCCAGCCCGCTACCGGTGAAAAAACCGCAGGCACCATCCCTGCCGACATCCAGGCAATGATGCCCAGGGGTGAGCAGATCTACAAGACCAAATGTGTCGTATGCCATCAGGCAACAGGCTTAGGCGTTGAGAACGTCTTCCCTCCGCTTGCAAATGCAGATTATCTTCTGGCCGACAAAGTGAGAGCTGTTGCCCAGACACTTAACGGCTCCAAAATTGAAATGACCGTTAACGGAAAGAAATACACCCAGGAGATGACTCCCCAGGTTGATACAAAGGAAGATGCCGTCGCGGTAATCAATTATGTACTCAATAACTTTGGCAACAAGGGCGGATATGTGACCCTTGATGAAGCAAAGTCAGTCGAGATCAAACCCCGCACAGCTGCTCCACCAGCCAAATAAGGAATTTTAGTTCAATAAAAAAGCCCTGCAAAACAGGGCTTTTTTATTGAACTTTACCAGCTTCCACCGGCACCACCTCCACCGAAGCTGCCTCCGCCGAAGCCACCGAATCCGCCTCCTCCACCTCCGAAGGAGCCCGAACCTGAAGAAAAGTCGTTCCAGTTTCCGCTATGGCCCTGTCCCATGGAGCCGAGCATCCATAATCCCATCCACCAGGGAAGGTTTTTCCCTACCGAATGTGAACTGGCACGTCCTGCGCGGATAGCAAACAGGACAACCATGAGTATGATAATGGGGACTATCAGGCCCACTGGTCCTGCGTCATGCTTCTTTGAATACTGGTCGGCAGTATACCTTCCTTTTGCAAGGTCAATGATCACTGAAGTGGCAGCGTCGATGCCACCGGAATAATCTCCCTGCCTGAAGGCGGGTATCATTTCGTTGTCAACGATGCGTTTGCAGACTGCATCGGGAATAGCATCTTCAAGCCCGTATCCTGAAGCAATATATGCTTCTCCTTTCTCAGATACGGTTTTCGGCTTGACAAGGATCATTACGCCATTATTTTTGCCTTTCTGCCCGACTCCCCACTTTTCGGCCAGGCGGTAGGTGTAGTCAGCCGGGTCATAACCGTTGAGTGATTTCACCATGACTACGGCAATCTGGGTCGAAGTTGAATCATTGAACGCAACAAGCTTGCGCTCAAGCGAAGCGAGCTGGTCAGGGGCGAGGGTTCCCGTAAAATCGTTTACCAGGTGCGGAGGTGATGGCCTTCCGGGTATATCCTGAGCAATTAAAGGCATTGTAAATGCCATCAGCAGTATTATTGAAAAGTAATTCAGGGTTTTCATAAGGGCGGCTTAATCTTTTCCGAACGAAATATCGTCGGAAAGTTCATTTTTATCATTTTCCTGGTGAGGGAAGTGTTTTTTAAGCTGCTCCCCAGCAGCCGAGATGGCATAAACCAGCCCTTCGGTGAATTTTTCTTCTTTGAAAAATCCGAGCATCCGGTGCTTGATCTCATTCCAGAAATTTTCAGGTATTGCTTTATGAATCCCCTTGTCGCCAAGGATTGCAAACTTCCTGCTTTTCACTGCAAGGTAGATCAGCACCCCGTTGCGGTGTTCGGTCCTGCTCATGCCAAGTTTCCTGAAAAGCCAGGCAGCACGGTCAAGCACATCCTCTTTAAGATTGTTCTCGATATGAACACGGATCTCACCCGATGTTTTATGCTCGGCCTCCGCAATGGAATTGGTAATTGCCTTTTGCTGTTCCGGGCTGAAGAAATCCCTGGCTGTTGTGCCCATGACTTTTGTGTTTTTAACACTGTAAAGAAGCAAGTCTTGTACAAGACCTGCCCCTTTGTTTTTACTATTTATCAGAACTTTACTTCGGGAGCTTTTTCAGCGCCCTGTACAGCCTTGAAAAATGCTTTTTCCTTAAACCCGAACATGCCTGCAAAGACGTTCGAAGGGAACCTCTTTACCTGGATGTTATAATCCTGGACCACCTCGTTGAACTTCATGCGCTCGACAGTGATGCGGTTTTCAGTTCCTTCAAGCTGGGACTGGAGTTCGCTGAAATTCTGGGTAGCCTTCAGCTGCGGGTAATTCTCGGTAACCATCATAAGTCGGGATAATGTAGAACTGAGGTTGTCCTGGGCGGCCTGGAACCTTTGCATTGAAGCCTCATCCAGATTTTTAGGACTGATCGTTACCTTGGTAGCACTGGCCCTTGCCTCGATCACGTCGGTGAGGGTTTTCTGCTCGAAATTCGCAACGCCTTTTACAGTATTTACCAGGTTCGGAATAAGGTCTGAACGCCTCTGGTACACATTTTCAACCTGGGCCCACTGCTGCTGAACAACCTGGTCTTTCGTCACGAGGTTATTATATGAGCCCTGCCCCCATGAGAACAGGAGAACTATTGCAAGGGCAACTACGATCAGGATGATCCAACCTTTACTGAGTTTCATACTTTTTGTTTTTGGTTTTTATGATTTGGCGGGCCGTTTTTCACGGCCCGCCCTGATTTCGATATTGGCTAATTAGACGTAAATATACTAAAACGTTACATTTCAGATACTCTCGACATTACGCTTTATGAACTCCGCCAGGTCCTTCCCCTTCAAAAGGTTTTGAGACAGCATTGCCAGGTCAAAAAGCTGTTTGATGGTCACTGACTGTTTCCCTCCGTCGGGCTCAAGCAGCATCCTGCCGATCACCGGGTGGTTCGAATTCACCACGAGGTTGTATTTCTCAGGCATGGTCCCCATGAAACTGTATCCCCCGCCAAGGGCGCTCATGTCTTTCATCCTCCTCATAAACTCATCCTGGGTGATCATCATGGGAGCTTCCTTCTCACTGAGACTTTCAAAAAGGATACTGAATTTCTCCTTGTCAATCTGCTTTTCCATCATTTCCCTGATGGCTTTCTGCTGATCCTCGCTGAGTTTTGAAGGCAAAGCGTCAGCTTTTTCAATGAGCTTGTCGACAGTGTTGGAGTCAATCCGTGTAAACCTCGATTTCTCAAGTTTCTGCTCCATGGTATTCACAAAATGAGTATCGATAATGCCATCCAGCAGCAAAACATCATAACCCCTTTCCTTCACCGCATCTATAAAACTGAACTGTTCGTCGGCATTACTTGCATAGAGATACACCAGGCTTCCGTTCTTGTCAGTCTGGGTATCCTTTATCTTCTTTTCGTATTCTTCGAAAGTAAAATACTTCCCTTCGGTATTCTTAAGCAGGCAGAATTTCTTCCCGCGATCATAAAAATCGGGTTCCGAAATGATGCCGTATTCAATGAACACCTTAATATCATCCCATTTTGCTTCAAAATCAGCCCGGTTCTCCTTGAAAAGTGTTTCAAGTTTGTCAGCAACTTTCTTGGTGATATGATTGCTGATTTTCTTTACGTTGGGATCGGACTGAAGGTAGGAGCGCGATACATTCAGGGGGATATCCGGCGAGTCAAGCACTCCATGGAGCAAGGTAAGGAACTCGGGTACAATGCCTTCCACCGAATCAGTAACAAAAACCTGGTTGCTGTATAGCTGTATCTTGTTTTTCTGGGTCTCCAGCGTTTTCTTGACTTTCGGGAAATAAAGCACACCTGTGAGGTTGAAAGGATAGTCAACATTCAGGTGTATATGGAACAGGGGCTCTTCGAATGTATATGGATAAAGCTCGCGGTAGAAGCTCTTGTAGTCCTCGTCTTTCAGATCAACCGGTTTCTTTTTCCATAAAGGATCGGTATTGTTGATGATCCTTGGCTTCTCAATTTCCACTTCCTTGTCATTGCCTTTCTCGTCTTTTTCACCAGGCACTTTTTCCCAGGTCTTCTCGCTGCCAAAACGGATAGGCACCGGCAGGAACTTGCAGTATTTTTTAAGGATCTCGAGGATCTTGAATTCTTCGAGATAATCTTTTGAATCGTCGGCAACATGCAGTATGATCTCCGTACCGCGGTCTTTTTTCTTGCTCTCGTCCATGGTGTAATCGGGGCTGCCATCGCATTCCCAGAGCACCGGTTTGGTGTCGCCTTCGGTTTTATAGGTCTTCGTATGGATCTCAACCTTGTCGGAAACCATGAAACTTGAGTAAAACCCTAGTCCGAAATGGCCAATGATCGCATTCATCTCCGATTCCGATTTGGTTTTAAACTGGCTGATAAACTCTTCGGCGCTGGAGAAGGCGATCTGGTTTATATACTTGTCAACCTCTTCAGCATTCATCCCTATCCCCCTGTCCTTGACCGAGATGGTCTTTCTCTTGGGGTTCACCTTTACCTCTATGGTCAGGTCTCCCAATTCCCCGGTGAACTTCCCGATGGAAGCAAGGGTCTTTAACTTCTGGGTGGCATCGACTGCATTTGAAATAAGTTCACGCAGGAAAATTTCATGCTCCGAATAAAGGAATTTCTTAATGATGGGGAAAATGTTCTCAGTCTGAACATTGATCTTGCCTTTCTGCATAGTATTTATCGTTTTTGTTGTTATTGAATTTTCGGCTACGCCGGATGATAACGCAGGTGATCAGCTTTATTACCCGGCTGGCAAGGAGATGTACAAAGTAAGTGCCATTGTTTGCTTTCTGCCAAAATGACAATTATACTGGGTGACTGGGGAACTGGGTAGCTGGGGACTGGGTGACTGGGGGACTGGGAACCGGGTGACTTGGGAACTGGGGGACTGGGG